>JABAOH010040838.1_pt2 | contig 11765 bp, 11 predicted proteins | sample 7062181 | NCBI WGS metagenome assembly JABAOH01 (sample SAMN14538630, study PRJNA623070) | marine sediment metagenome | biome: marine biome [ENVO:00000428]; feature: marine pelagic biome [ENVO:01000023]; material: deep marine sediment [ENVO:00002113]; isolation source: pool of 5 deep marine... | reverse complement strand
TTCAGCGGATTGTCGACCACCTCGCCCGTTTTGGGATGCGGCGTGGGATCGCGCGTCAAGGTCGGCACGTCATTCAGCAGGTCCGTGCGCAAGTCGTTGATCCAGTAGTGAAAGGCAGTATCGGCAAGCGTGTCGCTATTGGTGTCTTTATACGGCGCCTCGGGATTGTAGGTCGCATCGCCGTTCTCGAGCGGTTCCGGGTAGTTTTTCGATATGCCGTCAACGTTGCCGCTGATGCCGGCGTCGCTGTTCCAAGAGCCGTCCGTCAGCAGTACGTGGAAGGCCTGCCGGCACGACAGCTCGGGGTTTTGCGTCTGCCCGGGGACAAACGCCCACGGGCTGTTTTCCGCGTCCATGTTCGTATAGCCGTGCCCCGCACTGGTGCTGGCGATCTTTTCGTTCTGGAAGTAGCGTCCCACCTTGTCGAGTGCGTAGCGCAGCGGCGTGCCGCCGGTATTCTGGATGCCGTACAGCCAGTTAAAGAAGTCGGTGCGCCCCAGTCCCTCAAACGCTTTCGTCAGGCTGATGTCGCCGCGGTTGGTTTCGTCCGCGTTCAAGCCCCACAAGGTCTGATAGGCGATACGAATACGATTTTCCAAGTTGCCGGCGGTAAAACCGCGTCCTGCCGAGGACTTCATTGTCGTCAGGCGGTTGCGGTAATAGGAAAACCAGTTGGCGAAGTTTTGCTGTTTTTCCGCCGCCGTGGTCCCGAAGCTCCCCGTATCGCTGCCGCTGCCGACCACGATCTTGTCGAACAGCGCAGGATTGTTCAGGTCGGCGCTGTTCTGAGGGTCACCGGAGAAGACATGGTAATACGCCGCCTGCGCCGCCAAGGGGGTCGTTCGAAAGTTCGTCAAGCTGCTCCAGCACGGGGCGAATTCGGTGGACAAGTTTCGGGTGCTGCCGGCCTGGTCATAACCGTCCAACCAGGCGCTGGTAAACGACGGCACACCCAGGCTGACATTGTTGGCATCCACCGGCACCACATATTCGATATTGGGGTTGTAAGCGAGCTGGTTGACCTCGCTCGCGGTCATGCCGTGTTTGTCCTCGATATCGGCTTCGGCAATCCCTTGGTCCCAGATGCCGCAGCGTCGCATGCTGCCGGAGTCGTCGAGCGTGACCACGACGTTCGGCGCCACATTCAGATCGACAAACAGCGGCGCGTCGCTCAGCGCGAGCTCCGCAGCGCCGGCCCCGGGCGCAGAAACGATGCCAAGTGTTAATGCCATCAAACCAGTAACCGTAAATCTTTGAAAATCACTACTGCGTCTCATTGTCTCCGGTCCTCCTAGCCGAGCGGCGGCTGCCGTGCCGACCGATCGGGGATCTGATCGTTTTTCTTGTTCTTGCCTTTGGTCTACGTGCGCGCATGGCTATTTCCTGTAGACACTCTGCACGATGGCGACGGCGGTATCCGTACGTCCGATACCGCGCGCCGTAATGCGGTACATGCTAGCGTCGCCGCTTACGGCCGCGGGCGGCGCGAAGCCGGTAACGATGCTGCTTGCCCCGCCGCCGGTCCCCGGCAGCTGGCCCATATCTTCGATGATATAGGTGGGCTGTATAGATACGCCGTCCAGCGTGGCGGCGACGGTAAGCGCAGCGCCCGCGTTGGGGGTCCAATCAATGCTTTCCCACCAGGGCAATTCGCTGCCGGGCTGTGGCATGTAATATCCGTTGGTGTTGTTGACGAAGTCGGTGGGCTTCGCAGCCCAGGTTTCGACGAGGCTCTCGGCCGCGCGCAGGGCCGACTCCGCCGCTTGGAAGGCCGAGTGCTTGTCCTGCACGTTGCCGGCCATCTTCTCTTGCAGTGAGGTCGTACTCATGACGGTGACACCGATGATGGTGAGGATCATCAGAAACACCATGGCCATGATCAGGGCAACCCCTTGCTGGCGGTATCGTGTTTGAAGTACATGTCTTTGGGCGATCATGACGATCTCCTTAATCGGTACGCATGTTGCGAACTTGAATAGTTGAGCTGAACAAGCGGCGCTGGCGCTTGTCGTCGACCGGGTCGAAGTCATCGGCTGTGCTGCCGGCGTCTGCCAGCAGGTTGTACACCCGGGTATCCGGATCCTGACCGCTTTGCTGCGGCGTGCGCACGAGCAGGCCTACGCGAATGCTGACGACGCGCGTCCAGTCGGTCACGGCGGCAGGCAATACATAGATGTCGGCGCTGCGGTCACCGTTGGTGTCCTCGCCGTAAAGGACGCGCAGGCTCTCGACACCCTCCACCAGCTCCTGTCCCGCCCCGAAGCTCCCACCGGCCAGGTCCTTGCGCATCAAGGCGGGCTCGCCGCTCGCGCCGGTGCCGACGTAATAGAGCTGCGTGAATAGCTCCATGATCTCGGCATCCCCGGCATAAGTTTTCGACAGAGGCTGGGTGGCATTACCCGGGGTGCCGGTGCCGGTGTTGTGATTGAGGGTGCCTGAGGTGTCGGGAACGTCCGGCCCCGTGATCTGGAAGATATCGACGTTGGTGCAGTCCGACACCATGACGATATCGCCGATTTGGAGGTCATTTCCGACAGGAAGCTGCAGCGCCGAGGCGTCTGTAACCATATACGGCGTCGTCACCCGCATCGGATTCGGCGAGCCACGACGGATGAGCACGACATCGGTGTTCGGATTGACCTCGCCCGTCGAGAAAATACCGGTTGGCAAGGGCGGCTCCCAGTCGCCGGTCCCGTCGTTGTAGTGGAAGCCGCGCAGGTGTTCGCCGGGCATGAAATTAGTTGCCTCAGGCGGGGTAGAGGGATTCAAGTGATTGGTGGCCGTGTAGTTGGCATTCGCGTTCAGCGCCTGGTTGATGTTTACGCAGCCCGCATAGCCGGCCATGCGCAAGTCACGCGTCAGGAACTCGACCGCAAAGCGGCCGCTTTCCTGCACGCGCGCCAGATTCTCTTCCAGACGGTAAGTCCCGCGGCTGGTGGCGAAGATCTGCGCCACCGCCGCCAGCACGATCAGACCGATGGTGATGGCCACCATTACCTCGACCAGGGTAAACCCGCGCATGCGCATCGAGGACCGTGTCATAGCTGGGCCTCCACGACCATGCGCATGGGGAGATCGTTCTCCGTCCACTCGATTCCCACCTGGAAGTTTGTGCCGCCTGTGACGGTGCACGTCCAGGAGGCATCGAGCGTGCCTCGGCACACCGCACCCTTGCCTTCCGTCAACAATTGGGTGAGCGACGCTTTCCATTGAGCGACATCGTACGTTGCCATTTGCGCCGGCGTGCACGGGCACGTCGGTGGCGTGGGGGCCGCGGCGGTAAGGCCGATGTTGTCGTAACCGCCCGTCGCCATTCCCGCGGGGTTGGCCCGAATGCGGTCGATAATGTCGTAGGCGTTCAGCACCGCCTGCGTGCGCTGGTAGGACTGGGTGTTGAATTTCAACCCCATGGTCTGCAGCGCCGCCAGCCCGAGCAAGCCGATGGATAACACCAGCAGCGCTACCAGCACCTCGAGCAGGCTGAACCCCCGCTGCCGGTCTCGCCGTGTCAGCGGCACCTCTATGTTCTTGCGGCCGTCATTCATGGTCATACTCCTCACCACAACGCTCTGCCGAGCTACGAACAGTCAGCGGCATCCAGCGGATTGCCGTCCAAATCCTTACCTTTTTCGGTCACGCGCGCCCGTCCCGTGCGGCCGATCACCACCGCCAGCGCCTCACTCGGCCCGCGACTGTCGCAAAACACAAGCTGACTTGTCGTGTTCGGCGGGTTGGCCATGCCCATACCGGTGAAGCGGACCTCATTGGCGGTGCCCGTGGCCCCATTTTCGCCATATAAACCATTGCCGTTCCCATCGAGGACCTGCCGTATCCGCAGCACTTCGGCGGACTGGATCGTGCCATCGGCATTGGTGTCCGCCCAGATCAGGCGGCCCGCAGTCCACGGCTCTGAATCCGTGGTGTTGCAGGTCGGGGGAGTGGCCATCGGATCGCTTGACTTACAGACGACCACAACGGCCCCGCGCTTAATGGCTTCGCTGCGGGCCAATGCCAAGTCTGCCAGTAGGTCATTCGCCTGGGTCGCCAGACGATCGCGTTTCAGGAAACTCGTGAGGTTGGGTGCGGCGAGGGTCAAGAGGATCGCCGCTACCACGAGCGTGATGATCAGCTCGACCAGCGTGAACCCGTATTGCCTCGCGATACAGACAAACGGTCGTTTTTCAGGGACGAACGGTCCGATCAGGGGGGTAACGTGGCCGACAAACGGTCCATTAAGGCCGACAAAAGGCATACCCTGTAGACCCGCCTGCCGCGTTTGGGCACCCGTTTTTGAACGAGATTTGATCATGGCGATACTACTTGCCTCAACGATAGTGCTGGAAAACAGCCACGTTTCGGTGGCTCCTAAAATAAGTCTAATGCAATGCGTAATCACCGCAATTGCCGCATTTCGTCAGCCGGCCCCCTCCGCGCATCACGCGACCAAGCGCTGAACACACCTCGGTTTACAGGAGGCCTACACCTTTTCCGGCACGGGTCGCTTAACGGGCACTGGCCGCCTGGGCGGCCACGGCGTTGGGCTTGCCCGGCCCGCTGCGCCTGGACTCTTCACCCATGTGGCTGTGGTTGCCCTTGGTCTGGGCTGCCCGCCCGGCCTTCTCACGCAGGGCGAGGGCCCGTTTGTGAAACGGCGCGGCATCGGCATGTCTGCCGAGCGCATCGTACACCGCCGCCAGATTCGTGAGGCTCGAGACTAACTGGGGATCGTCAACGCCCAAGGCTTTCTCGGCTACGGTAAGGGCCCGCCGGTAGAGCGGCTCCGCGCGGGTGTACTTGCCTTGCAAGTAGTAGAGATGCGCCAATCGGTTGAGACTGTCCCCGAGGCGCGTATCGGTTTCGCCGAAGTTTTCGGCAATCTTCAGGGCGGCAAGGAGCTGGGCCTCCGCATCCGTATATTTGCCCTGCTGTTGCGCGACATTCGCGGCGGCCATGCGCGTTTGCCAATCGACGTCCGTGCTTTGCGACTTTGCGGCGGCGCTGGCGGCAGCGCGGCTCGCGCGCCGTAGCAGGTCGACGATAGTTCTGTGACCGCCGTGTTTTGCCAATTTGATCGCGGTTTCGTTCCTGCTTGACACGATACTGGGGTCCGCACCCTTGGCCAGCAACGCCTCGACAATTTCCGTACGTCCTTCCGTCGACGCCACCATCAAGGGTGTCCACACACGTTCACCGCCCAGGTCCGGATGTGCCCCGGCGTCCAGCAATGATTGAACGATCTCGACGTGACCTTGGCGCGCTGCGTACATCAGCGGGCTCCACCCGTGCTTGTCANNGCTTGTCAATGAGGTCGGGGTTGGCCCGTCTTTGCAGCAGGGTTTTCACGACGCCCGCATGTCCTCGGACCGCCGCCCAGCCGAGCGCCGTCTCGCCCAGCCAGTTGCGTGCGTCGATGTCGGCACCCTCCTCAAGCAGGATCCGTACGATCTCGTCATGACCGTTCATCGCTGCGCCCATCAACGCGGTTTTCTCAAGATGATTCTTGGCATTGACGTCGGCGTAATGTTCTACGAGGAGCCTGACGATTCCGGCATGACCCTGGCGAGACGCCAGGATCAGGGCTGTCCGCTTGAAGGGATCGCTAGCGTTGGCATCGGCGCCAATCGAAAGCAATCTCTTGACTTGGTCCACTCGGCCTTGGTGTACGGCCTCGAGCAGTTCACGGTCGAGGTCGGCGAAGGCTACGGGCGGGCTTAGCAAGAGCATTAGCAGCGTTACGCGTAGTATCGTCGACATGGCGAGACTTCCTTAATCAATCCATGATTACTGCTTAAAATAGGTGCAAATTTCGAGCCATCCCTACGGCCCTCTTACTTTGTATATTAAAAACAAGTAGTTACATTGGTTAGCCAGTGAGCGTGCGCTGCGATCAGCGGTGGGTCTGCCAGAGGGGGCCGTGATCGGCCGCCGCGGGCGCGCCGGCGCCGGCCTGGCCGCGAGGTCCCCGCCACGGGCCCGCATCCCGGTTAACCGACCGAAAAGGCGACGTATATACTTATAATCATCGGGGTACCCAACTGACCCCCGGATTGCTGTTCGGGCCTAAACAGGCGCTGTAGTAACGGCCGAAGCCAGATGCGGTCACGGCCGCAGAGCCGAACCGCGAGCGGGTCGTTGAATTAGCGTGCTTCACGCGGAAAGCTCAGACTATGAAGAAGCGAGTCGATGTTCGTGATCTGCAGTTCGGCATGTACGTCGCCGAGCTCGATCGGCCGTGGCTGGAGACACCTTTCTTGTTTCAAGGCTTTGAGCTGCGCACGCCGGAAGAGATGAATGAGCTCAAGCAGCACTGCCAATACGTATACATCGATACCGACCAGGGACCCGATCTTCCCACGCTCAAGGGGAAAGGGGAGTTGCCGCCTCGCACCCGCGTCGTGCGCGCCGAGGAAGAGCGACTCAAACGCGAGTTCAAGGTCTTGCTGGAAAGTCCGGCCAAGAAGCATGGCAAGCTGCCGGCGTCCGAACGCCCGCCGTACCAGGATCAGGTAGCGCTGGAAGAGGAAGTCGAGCGGGCGACGGAGATCGAAACGCAGGCGCGCGAAGTGATGTCGGCTGCGATCGAAGATGTGCGCAAAGGCAAGCCGATCGACGCCGGCCGCGCCAAGAAAGTCGTCGCTGACATGGTCGAGAGCGTCGTGCGCAACCCCGACGCGCTGGTCGGATTGAGCCGCGTTAAATATGAAGGCGGGTTCAGCTCCGACCAGGGTGTGCCGATGGAGGAAGAGCTGGGTCGCGCCCGGGAGATCGAGTCAAAGGCGCGCGATGTCATCGACGGAACGCTCGACCAGGCTCGCAAGGGCAAGAAGATCGACGTCAAGACAGCCACGGATGTCGTCGGCGCCATGGTTGGTAGCGTCGATCGCAATCCTGACGGTCTGGTTATTCTAAGCCACCTGAAGGACTCGGGGCGCTATACACAGCTGCACAGTATCCGCACCTGTATCCTCGCTCTGTCCTTCGGCCGTCACCTCGCATTGAGCAGGGACCAGATGTTGATCCTGGGGCTCGGATCTTTGTTGCACGACATCGGCATGGTCAAGCTGCCGGAGCACATTCTGGAGAAGCCGGTCGGATTGACGCAGCCCGAGTTTGCTCTCATGAAAAGCCATGTGCGCCATGGCGTGGACATTCTCAGGTCCTCGAAGGACTTTCCGCCCGAGGCCATACAGCTCGTCGAGCAGCACCACGAGCGCCACGATGGGTCCGGCTATCCCAAGAAGCTGAACGGCAGCGCGATCGGCATGTCGGGGGCGATCGGTGCCATCGTCGACGTCTACGACGCCATCACCAGCCAGCGCATCTACCGCGCCGGCATCTCACCGGAGGATGCCCTCAAACGTATGTACGAGTGGCGCCACAAGGATTTCCAGTCCGATCTGGTGGAAGAATTCATTAAGTGCATGGGCATCTTTCCCATTGGCAGCCTGGTGGAGCTCAACACCGGCGGTATCGGGGTCGTGATCACGATCAATCGTGCACGACGCCTGAAGCCGAAGGTGGCGCTGGTTTTGCAGGCCAATAAAGAGCCTTATGCCAAGCGGATCATTGCCGATCTGGCTGAGCATCGCGATCGCTTGGGGCGCGAGTTGCGTATCCGACGCGTGTTACCGGCCGGAGCCTACGGCATCAATCCGGTCGATCACATTGCCCGCTTGTGAGCTGAGTGAGGGACGCGCCGCTGAGCCGGCGCAGTATAGCCAGCGCTAGAAACCGCCCGTGCTTGCGGGCACACTCGGTGGTGGCCCGGGTGGCGCCGGCGGCGAGGGCGGGGGGACTCCGCCGACCGTGCCGCCATCGACGCTTCCTCCTCCCCGAATGATGCGCCGACGCTGTTTTGATTCCGTCCGAGCTCTCGCGCGGGTGTCATTGTCGTGCTCACCGCGCGTTGCTGTGGGTGCCGGCGCCGCGGGCAGTGCGCTCGCCGGCGGTATGTAGCTGTCGGCGGTGTTTTGGTTTGGATCGATGTTTTTCTCTTCGATGGTTCCGGTTCCCCGGGGCGGCGGGCGATCCTGGTAGGTGACACGGCCGTCATCATCGACCCATTTGTAGAGCTTTACAGCGTGCGCCGTCGTGATTAGGGCGACGAGCAGCAGCGCAAGCATGGACACTAACGTTGCCAGCCTCATTCACCCATTATATATAGGTGGGCAATGACCGTCAGACACCCGGTCCCGGTCGGCCGCGGGCCTTGATGCTGCAGACGCTTAGCTCATTGAGTAGAGGATGCCATGTTCGATATCGATGCCGATAGCGGCCTGCTCGAAGGTGTGCGGCTCGTGCTGTCGCCGAACTGCGATGCGCGCCCGCCGGGGACCCTGGTGGACACGCTTATCATTCATGCCATCAGCTTGCCGCCCGGTGAGTTCGGGGGTCCCGGCATCGAGCAACTCTTTTGCAATTGTCTCGATCCAAACGTTCACCCGAGCTATGCGGAGATCTGTGATCTCAAGGTCTCGGCGCATGCACTGATCCGCCGCGACGGCGAAATCATACAGTTCGTTCCTTTCCATCTGCGCGCCTGGCACGCAGGCGAGTCTTGTTGCGAAGGCCGCACGCGGGTGAATGACTTTTCGCTTGGCGTCGAGCTTGAGGGTACGGACGACATGCCTTTCGAGTCTGTTCAATATGAGGTGCTGTCCGAGCTCACGCGACGCATTATCAATGTCTACCCCGCAATTACGCCTGAGCGCGTTTATGGCCACAGCGACATCGCGCCGGGGCGCAAGAAGGATCCCGGACCCCATTTTGACTGGAACCGCTATCGTGCGGCGCTCTGACTTGCGTTGCCTGTCGGCGCGCCGGTAGATTAGCTGACTTCGCACAAACGAGCTGGCTCTGTGGTCGTGCTGGAACTCCTCGTGGTCATTCTCCTGGCGCTGGCGCTCGATCGCTTTGTGCCGCCGCCGCTGCGCGTCGATCCCCTGGACTGGTGTCGACGTTGGGCGCAAACGGTTGAGCAAAAATTAGGCAGCGGTAATCGAGGGCACGGCATAGGCGCCGTCGTGCTCGTGGTCTTGCCACCCGTTCTGCTGGTGCTCTTGTTGCGCTTCGTGTTAAGCGAATTGGCACCGGTGCTGCGCTTTGTTTTCGATGTAGTGGTGCTTTCCTGGTGTATCGATCTGTACCGGCTGGTTGATCGCGCACAAGCGGTATTCGATGCGTTGAAAGCAGAGGATCTGTCGGTCGCCAACGAACATTTGCGCTTGCTCACCGGCGCCGATGCTGCCGAGTTGAATGAGAGCGGCCTTGCCCGAGCCACCATCGCGGCACTGATTGCCAAGGGCAGCAGTGCGGTGATCGCCCCGATATTCTGGTTTATCTTGCTCGGGCCGGCGTTCGCCGTGCTACAACGCTTAGCGGCGTTATTGGGTGAACAATGGTGTCAGCCAAACGAGGGTGGGGGCGAATATGGTCGGGCCGCTGGGCGGCTGGATCAGGTAATGGCCTGGGTGCCGGTGCGCATCACGGCGCTCAGCTACGCGGTCATGGGTAATTTTGAGGACGCTCTACGCTGCTGGCGCTACCACATGCGGGCACCGACCGACGATGCCACCGCGCCACTGCTCGCGGCCGGCCTCGGCGCTCTGCAGCTGCTGGCGTGCGAGGATCTACCCCAAACCGGGGGACAGGGCGCCGGTATGGCCGTCACCGCGGCGGTTCCGCAAGCTGACCATGTGCAGCGTACCGTGGCGCTGCTATGGCGAGTGTTGCTGTTCTGGTTGGGGCTGGCCTTGTTGGTATTGATCGGCGGTGCGCTTGGCTGATTCGGCCCCGCCGGCGAGGCTCCGCGCGGCGACGGCGGACCCGCGGTGGGCCGGCGGGCGGGCGGCCGTATTGGTCGCTGTGCTCAGCGCGGCTTGCATGCCGGGGCTCGGCGCCGTCGAGGTTGAGGACGACACCGGTCAAGCGGTGAGACTGGCGAGCCCGGCGCAACGCATTGTCAGCCTTGCGCCGCACGTCACCGAGCTCCTATTTGCCGCCGGTGCGGGCACGCTGGTGGTCGGTACGCCGCAGCACAGTGATTATCCCGACGCCGCCAAGGGCATTCCGCGCATCGGCGGCGCCGGTGGATTCGATTTCGAGCGTATTACCGCTCTGCGGCCGGACCTGGTGGTCGCCTGGCACAGTGGCAACCCGGCGTGGGTGATCGAGCGTCTGCGTCAGATCGGCTTGGTGCTATTTCTGTCCGAGCCGCGGCGGCTCGAGGACATCGCTAGCAACATGGAGCGCCTGGGGGAGCTGACGGGTAAGGCCGCAGCGGCGCAGGCGGCGAGCAAGCGTTTTCGCGACGATTACCGGGCGTTGCGGGAACGGTACTCGCACCGTTCACCGGTCACCGTGTTCTACCAGGTCTGGGAACAGCCGTTGATGACCATTAACGGCGATCATCTCATCAGCCGCGTGATCGCGCTATGCGGCGGCGTGAACGTATTCGCTGACTTGCCGGCGCTGGTGCCAAGGATCGACGTGGAGGCGGTACTGCGAAAGCGGCCACAGGCCATCTTGGCGGCCGGCGACACGGATTCCAAGGTGCTCGACCCTTGGCGGCGTTGGTCGCAGCTCGAAGCGGTGCGCGAGGATCATCTGTTTCTGATCCCGTTCGCGCAGATTGCGCGGCACGGCCCGCGCGTACTGCTGGGCGCACAGCGGGTGTGCGAGGCGTTGGAAAAGGCTAGAAAAGATCGCCAGGCAGCAACGTGTTCAAGCCTCTTCGCCGGGTTGCTGACGCCGCCAGAGTATGTCGCTGCGCCCGGAGCGTTTGTTGAGCGTGCGCGCGATCACGAACAGCAAGTCAGACAGACGGTTGAGGTAGGTAACAGCCGTCGGCGATACGACCTCTGCCTGGCGCAGGCTGACGACGCGCCGCTCGGCGCGCCGGCATACCGCACGCGCGACATGACAGACGGCAGCAGCTGGGGATCCGCCGGGCAGGATAAACTCCTTTAGTGGCTGCAAGCCGCTGTTAAGCTCGTCGAGCGTCTGTTCCAGTCGCTTAACGTGTTCATCTGTCAGTGTTGTGTGTCCGGGAATGCAGAGCTCGCCTCCCAAGTCAAATAAGCGATGCTGCACGTCGGTCAGGCAAGCACGTATGTCCTCGGACAGCTCGTGTGTGAGGAATAGACCGATTACGCTGTTGAGCTCGTCAACGCTGCCGTAGGCCTCAACGCGCAGGCTATCCTTGGGCACGCGGGTGCCGTCACCGAGGCCCGTCGTGCCGTCGTCGCCCGTGCGGGTGTAGATCTTGGACAACCGATGCCCCATCGCTTAGTTCTCGAGCCGGTAGATCACAGGCAACTCGACCGTGATGGACTGTCCATTCAGCCATTGCGGCGCTTCGGCCAGGTGGCCCACCTTGCGCAGGGCAGCGAGGGCCGACTGGTCGAGTAGATAGTATCCCGAGCTGCGTGTGACACGCACGTTTGTGAGCTGTCCGTTCGACTCTACCGTGAAGGCAACGTTGACGTGCCCCTGCCAACCTTGTTTGCGGGCGAGCGCCGGATAGGAGAAATAGCGCGACAGATCGGTCTCGAGTTGGCCGCGCACACGAGCCCGTGTCAGCTCGTGCGCCTTGAGGTCGGAGCGGGCTGCATCCATAGGCGGTGCGGCCTCGGCGTGCAATGCGGGCGCGCTGGCCGTCGCAGGCTGCGGCTTCGGTGTGTGAGAAGGGACCGATCCCTTGACGGGTCGCCGGGGCTGCGACACCGGCAAGGTGCCGACCTCGATCAGGCTTTGTGCTGCCGGCT
>JABAOH010000235.1_pt2 | contig 11766 bp, 12 predicted proteins | sample 7062181 | NCBI WGS metagenome assembly JABAOH01 (sample SAMN14538630, study PRJNA623070) | marine sediment metagenome | biome: marine biome [ENVO:00000428]; feature: marine pelagic biome [ENVO:01000023]; material: deep marine sediment [ENVO:00002113]; isolation source: pool of 5 deep marine... | reverse complement strand
ATTAAAAGGGAGAAAACATGAAAAAGACGAGACAATACTTTCTGGTATCTGTATTTCTCTCTGCTCTAATATTTCTCTCTATTTATTTCATTGTTGGTAACCAAAGAGACTATTCCTACAGGGTCCCTGAACAAACAAATGACGGATGGGCAACCGCTTCGTTGACTGATATTGGAATGGATACCGAGCCCCTAATTAAATTAATGAATGATCTGTCACGCCGGAATGTCAACCATGTCCACAGCATCCTTGTTATAAAAGACAACAAGCTCGTCTTCGAAGAGTATTTCAGCGGAGAAGATCTGGATCTAACCAATAACCAACTAAATTTTGTACATAAAGATTTTGATCATAATACTCTGCATTGTCAGGCTTCCGCATCTAAAAGCATCACATCTATCCTCCTCGGAATCACTATCGATCAAGGTTTAGTACAGGGTGTTCAACAAAACATGTTCTCCTTTTTTCCTGAGCATTCAGATCTGAATGATACTGAAAAAGGAAAAATAACTCTTGAACACATGCTTACAATGTCCTCAGGAATTCCATGGGATGAATCATATCCTTACACCGATCCCAGAAACGATTTAAATCAGATGTTCTACAGTGCCGATCCAATCAAATTTGTGCTTGAAAAGTCAGTTGTTGCCCCACCAGGTTCACTGTTTACCTACAACAGCGGAACCACAAATCTTCTCGGCGATGTCGTAAGAAGAAGCACTGGATTAACTCTCGTAGACTTTGCGGAACAATATCTTTTCACGCCGCTAGGTATAAACTCCTTCAACTGGATTGGATTTCCAAATGCTCCGCATATTGCCATTGCGTCTTCCACCCTCTATTTGCGACCGAGAGATATGGCAAAGATCGGGCAGTTGTATTTGCAGAAAGGCATCTGGAATGGGAATCGTATAGTCTCCGAAAACTGGGTAACAGAATCTACCCATGAATCCATCCAGGTTCCTCCTTCCAAGAACCCGATACCTGGATTCATCGAAAGTTATGGCTATCAATGGTGGCAAGGCACGTTTTCAAACGGAAACACTGAGACATACTTTGCCGCAGGTTGGGGAGGCCAGTTTATCTACGTTATACCCGAGATCAATATGGTTATTGTTGTTACCGCCGGAGATTTCGAGGGCCAAGGGTATCAAGGATTCTACAATTTGATAAACGATTACATTCTGGCTGCCGCATACTCTGGAAGTAGCTAACCCTCCAGAATGCGCGCGCATCATCAGGAGATTCAGATTATTGCCTATCGTATTCTTCAACGTCTTCATTCATCACAACTAATTCAATGCCTGCCAACTCGAATAGCTGTATTGTATCTTTGTCAGCGTGATAGTGCTTTTCACAAACCACACGCTTGATACCAGAATTTATTATCATCATTGCACACCTCCGACATGGAGTCATTTTACAAAAAAGTGTGGCACCATCAAGAGCTATGCCAAATTTCGCAGCCTGAATGATTGCATTCTGCTCTGCATGAAGAGTGCGTACACAGTGCTGTGAAACATTACCACTATCATCAAAGACTTTTCTCATATCATGCCCCACCTCATCACAGTGCGGCAACCCGATAGGCGACCCAACATAGCCAGTTGTCATAATACGCTTGTCTTTAACAATTACACACCCAGTCTTTCCTCGATCACAAGTGCCACGCTTAGAAACAGCTTCACATAAATCCAAAAAATATCTGTCCCAATTAGGTCTTGCCATGATTACCACTCTTCAACTCTTGACTATAAGGATTCTTAATCTTTAATAACTTAGCATGCGCGCATGCATGCATGATTTCTCCTCAATTCATAAATTCAACTAGAAATGTGATACGTAGTGGAAAAGGAAGTGGAAGGCATGAGAAGTCTTTGAGTAAGGTTCTTGATGAAGTATCTGACGAGCTATGTGATCTGACAGACCTTGTCACCGACAAATATGTTAGGCGAAGGATGTTCGCCCTTTCGTCTAAACTTGACTACCATGCTGGAAAGTTGGTGAAGAGAAGATGATTGACTTCCATGAGATGTCATGCATGCGATTTCGGTTTGCGCACTAGATAAGAGATTCTTTGTTATCGTTATATGATTTTGGAAGTTTTTCTCGTCGAACTTTAAACAGCTCTAGAAGAAATCTGCATAAATTTTAAAATACAGTAGTTATATATACGTTGGAATCGTAGGTGAAATAGTTGAGTTGGCAACAGGCTCTTATACTAAACCCAGGAGAGCACGTTCTCCACTCATGGAAAGGAGATTGTGAACGCAGGAAGAAACAGTTAGTCGAAAAAAGAGGTTTAATAAGGAAAAAATACGAGGAAAAAGAAGCCAAACAGCTAACTTCTGGTGTCTTAGCTCTCACAAACCAGAGGTTAATATGGATGGAGAGAAAAGGAATGCTTTCAAAAACTTACCGTGCCTCGTTCGAAATAAACCTTAGAGAACTTATGGGGATTACGTCGGGAGGAGCAGTTAGGAAATGGGTGTCAATAACAGATAGAGATGGAGAGTATGTATTTCACCTTGCCAAAGTGGGGAAAAAAGAGATAGAGCCTTTTAGAGATATGATTATGAGGCAGGTAGAGAAACTAAGAGAAGTTGACGTTGCTCCTGCAGTTCCGACTATTCAAAAAGAAGTAGTAACCAGAGAAGTCGTCATGGTGCCCTGCAAATACTGCGGCGGTCTGATGCCTCAAACGTCAATTTTCTGTCCAAACTGCGCGGCAAAGAGGACATGATATGAAAGATGCATGCATGCGCGGTTGAATGAGAGAAGACATGATGACTGCAAAAGGTAGATTGAAGAAAGCCAAAACTTCCTTAGATAAGTTACATTTCCTGATACTGAAGAATAGAAGTGGAGAATCCGTAAACTCTTAAGAGATTCATTTTGAGTTAGAGAACTTCCTAACGGCAATGAGAAGTGCTCCAGACCATCTTTTGGAGGAGTATAACAAGAAGTATTCATTAGGTATCCCACTAACTAGTGAGCTCTATCCTCGCACATTTGAAAGAAAAGCAGAAACACTTGGTAACAAAAATGCCTTAATTTTTCTAGATTGGTATAAAAAAGAAATGACGACCTTAAAGAATGATCCGACGTGCGCATTTCTTATGCGCCAAAGAGTCATCTCCATTCATAGGCAGGCAATAAAACCCGTTGCAAGAAGAACCATAACTTATAGCATTGATGCTGTTATTGGAGAAGCTACACCAAATCAATCTGAAAGTTTGAAAGAACGCCCAAGTCAACGTCAAACTTTAGGGTGGTTTTTCACCAATAACGACAGACAAGACATCTTGACAATGTGCAGTCATTATTACAAAGAAATGGAAACTTTCGTCGGAAAAGCCAAAGGAAACTTCCCATAATGCATGCATGCTTTACGTTGCGACATCAAGTTACACCGCCATAACAATTGCTTATTCATAATTTCTTTAAACCTTTTCTTTCATTCTCTCCTGATAACCTTTCTTACGAACCTATCAGCCTCTCGTTCTTCTTTTCTCTCAGACATCTCTAAACCGTACGACTCGACTAAATGATGATACAGCTCATGTAAGACGTTCTCTTTGTTGAACCCGTCTCTTGTAAAACACGCTATACCTTCGAAGTAGCATGCATGACTAAAATTTAATCCACACACAGAAGGACCATCTGGATTGAAAACAGCTTAGTTCTTGATCAACCGCGCGCGAATCATTGCTTTTTGGTGAGCAAAACTAAGATTGCTTTTTGCGTGTGTAACCTATTCTCGGCTTGATCGTATACGACTGAGTGGGGGCCATCTATGACCGCGTCAGTGATTTCTAATCCTCGGTAGGCTGGTTGACAATGCATGATTATTACGTCTGACTTTGCTCGTTCAACAAGTTTCGTGTTGACCTGATACGGTGGAAACATCACCATTCGTTCTCTCGTCGCCTCGGGGCCAGCTTGGAAACTGTATTGGTAGTAAGCGTAAATAACGTCTGCATCCTCGACGGCCTTTTGGGGATCGTGTTCTATCTCAATTTTTGTCTCTGTTTCTTTCGCATCTTCTAAAGCCCATTTCCAAGGCTTTCCACTTGGCATGAACTTGTTCATTTCAGGGCAGCTTGCTGTCACGTCTATTCCCATCTTGGCACAGCCTATCATCAAGGAGTTTGCTACATTCGCTCCGTCTTGTTGTGCTCCCAAATCTCCCACGATAGCCAGTTTTAGGCCCTGGAATTTTCCTTTCTTCTCCAATATAGTGAATAGATCTGTCAGCCCTTGGCATGGGTGAAAACTAGGCGTCATGGCATCTATAACGGGAACATCAGAATACTCAATTAGAGCCTCCAGTGTTTCGTCCTTATATGCTCTACATGTTATGGCATCCACGTATCTGCTCAGCACTTTAGCTTTATCCTTGATACTTTCTATCGCTCCAAGCCATGTCTCGGAGATGAACCCTGCAAGTTCCCTGAACTTCTCGGGAAACACTTCTTTAGGTGGACATTTTATGAAGATTGCGTGACCACCAAGCTGAGTCATTGCTGCTTCAAATGAATTTCTAGTTCTAAGCGATGGCAATTCAAAAAGCATTGCAAGATTTTTGCCTTCAAGAGCATGAGCGTATTCTACAGGTTTTTGCTTAGTATCCCTAGCTGTTTCCAAAATCGTTTTTATGTCATCTCTGGATAGAAAATGAAGAGAGCGTAGATGTTTAAACATCTTTTTACACTTCCTCTCCTTTAAGTAAATAGCTTAAGCTTTTAGACGTTGTCGTTTACCCCATGCCGTTGATGACTCACTTGTAGACGCAAAATTTAAGTAAACTGATGTTGGATGCCAAGAACACTAAGGTGTTGGTTCTGAAATGAAGAGCAAGATTACGATGGTTTCAGAGTTTGCTCCTCAAAAAGCCGTGTGGCTACAATGGCCGACCCCAGGGATAGGGGATGAGGGAATCGATGAACGCGATTTTATCCCTGCTTTTGTGGAAATTGAGCGAGAATGCCGCACAGAAGGTGAAGTTCACAATATTGTTCTGAACAACAACGCTGAAAGAATGGCGAAGCAAAAACTTATCGATGGAGGAGTGCCTCTCGACAATATTTTCTTTCACACAATGCCCTATGATTCATGCTGGATGCGTGACAACGGACCCATCTTCATCAGGAAGAATGGCCGAGAGCACATCTTAGGCTTCGGTTTCAACGCGTGGGGCTATCCTCCTTGGGGCCCTTATGACAAAGATGACAAAGTTCCTGAGCGGATAGCGAAACTGCTTGGCATAGGCTATACCCAAGTGCAATATGTTGATCACAAGGACACCAACAAAACTAAAAACTTGATCTATGAAGGCGGAGCGTTTGAGGCTAGCGGCGAAGGAACGATTGTAGGTTCATGGGCGATATGTCAACATAGAAATCCTCATTTGACTAAAGAACAGGCGACGCATATTTTTGCAAAACTCACCGGTGCACATACGATCATTTGGATAGATTCAGTTTGGCCGGAGACTACTCCAGAAAAGGCAGACAATCATACCGATGGATATATGAAATTCTACGCCAAAGGCAAGGTTTGTGTTCTTGGATCCGAAGCGAAAGGACCAGGCAATGAAGCAACTGTAAAACTTGAACACGCAGGATGGGACGTCTACAGACTCCCTTCAGGATTCAGATGGTCATTTGTAAACTGTCTAGTTTTCAACCGGAAAGTAATTGCCGGCTACGTGGACACTCCTATGACTCCCCTCGAAAAAGACACGATGGAAGAGCTTTACCCAAGCAAAACAATCACCGCCATGGAAATTGGTCCAATGGCCCAAGCAGGCGGCGGGGTTCACTGCGTTACCCAGCAACAACCTAGGTAACACCCGCGGGCGCACTTGCAGTTCCCGCAATAGGGGCATCTATCTAAGTCCTCAATCCTCTCTGTTCGAGAACCTCAAAAGAGGTATCAGGAAAATTTTAGTTCTCGGTGAACTACTTGCAGTTGTCAATTGATAGTTTCGCCTGAGTCGTTCCGATCGGTCTTTCCAGTTTGAAAGATGCTGTAATATGTATTTTGTATACAGAAAGCTTATGGTTGTCGCAAGAGTGGAAGTAAGGTAGCGACCGAAAACACTATTTAAGGTGCAAGTATTGAAGCGCACGCCCAGACACAGAGTGAAATGGGAGTTCTCCTCTGTGGAAAGAGTTCCTACCGGCGTTAAAGGTCTAGACAAAATGTTGGAAGGAGGGCTTCCCTCTGGCACCTGCATCCTCGTTCTGGGAGGACCCGGCGCAGGGAAAACAATTTTTGGAATTCAGTATCTGTACATGGGTGCTGTAGAATACAACGAAGTAGGTTTGTATGTGTCTTTTGACGAAAGTCCAGTTTCTCTTAGAAAAAACATGGAATGCTTCGGTTGGAATCTCAAGAGGCTAGAAACAGAAGCAAAATTCTTTTTCCTTGATTTGTCTCCAATTCGAGCTTTTCCCAAGGAAATTGAAGAGAGTTTTGTCAAAATGAATCTTCTAGAAACGATAAAGAAGAAAGTTCAAGAAATTCAACCAAGGCGTATTGTGATTGACTCACTTGCCACCCTGGTAGTTCAGTTCCCCAATGTTGTCGAAAGGCGGAGCACTGTGATAAATTTGTTCCAAACTGTAATGGATGTGGGCGCTACTGGATTAATGCTAAATGAATTACCGACAACGTACTATCCAGGGAGAGAATTACAGGTTGAGGAATTTTTGGCACATGGAGTAATCATTTTTCGCTCACTCGAAGAAAGGTTGCGGATATTCAAGGCAATTCAAATTGAAAAAATGCGTGGGGTCAGTCATGACTCTCAACTTCGACCCTATACCATAGACAACAACGGTCTCAAAGTGTTTTCAAAAGAGAACATTTTCGTGCCTGCAACAACCATCCCTATTCGTACTACGAAATAAAAATTATCCTGTATCTATACTAGGAGTTCATAATTCTTTAGTGTCCTCAGACCAAGAGTCCGGATGTTCCAAAGCACGTGGGCTGCATGAGTGCATCACCCATGATAGCCTTCCAAGGATACACCAGGAAGAGAGTGGACTATGAATAGACAAACCAAAACCTCCTTGCTGCTAGTGATGCTGTTAATCATTTTCGGTATACAACTGTTGCTCTCGTATGTGCACGCTCTACCAGTATTAGAAAAGTATGATTATGGTGACAACAATACAAGCGATGTCGATGCTAGCGATGATAAAGGGGCACATTCAAACTTTACTGGGCAACAATATGGTCCCGATGGAATGTATGACACCTTGACCGAAGTCGATTCTGGAGGCAACGTGACTCTAGATTTGTATGTAGACATTTTCGACAACACACGAACCGGGTGGACCACGCATGGAACAGTCCCATATCTGCATTCACAGAACTATCCTACTGACTACATCTGGCTGGGGCTAGACCGAACAGAAAGCATAGGAGATTTCGCTTTTCAAAATAGCTCCAAATCATTAGGAACCATAAATTCGGTGATCTTAAGGGTGTACGCTTGGAAAGAAGATTCACGGGATAGGTTGTGGATTTACCTGTGGGACACAAGTTTTTGGGGTAGCGCTTATAACATTACCCGAGTCTCTGCTGAATGGACAGAATTTGATGTAACTGCAAGGCTTGACACTTGGGCCAAAATCGATGGAGCCCAAATTTATCTTAACGGAGATACTACACAAGCTGAGAACTATCGGCTTTTTGCAGATTGTATGATGCTTCGGATTAATTATTCCATAGTGAATTATGATTTGGATTTGGAAGTTCAATGGACCAATGCAACTTATGATATGTCTCATGAGGAACTCTGCATATTCGCGGGAACAATGGCTTCAGAAAATTTCAAGGTGGACGTGTGGAATGGGTCGGCCTGGCAAACTCTCTTCTCCAATCTCTCGAGTGGCTGGAACAATATTTCAGTCACCAACTATCTAGATAGCCCTACTTTCACAATCAGATTTAAAGGAGAAACAGAAACAGGAGATTCCCTGCAGGACAGTTGGCAAATAGACTCCACTTTATTACATACTTGGACGGAAGTGCGGGAGCGCCATGATGTGAGCATAGTCAGTCTTACACTTTCCGCCACCGAGGTTGACATCGGTCAACGAGTCAACATTACGGTAATCGTAAAGAATGAAGGAAACGTCACCGAAACTTTCAATGTTACACTCTTCGGCGGCAACAATACCATTGGAACACAACGAGTCTCCGACCTAGTTTCAAACACAAACCGAACACTGGTCTTCCTTTGGGACACAACAGGCGTCACGCCTGACATCAGTTACACGATAAAAGCACAGGCTGACGTGCTCTTGGAAGAAACGGACATAGATGACAACGCATACACAGGTGACGTTGTACTCGTTAAAAGCCAAGTTGTCTCAGCACCGTTGGACTGGAGCCAAATCTTGTCATATGCTCTTCCGATACTCCTTGGGTTTTTGTCTTTGTTAGGCGTCGGGATTGTATGGAAAAAACGCGGAACAGGTCCTACACAACTAGATTTTGAATACTTCAATGAAATGACTGCTGGGGGCATCCCTGACGGTTATTCAGTGATGATCATCGGTGGCGAAAGCTCAGGCAAAAGCATTTTATGTCAACAACTAGTCCACACCTATCTCAGCAAAGCAAAGCCATGCATTTACGTTACCTACGATTGTTTCCCAGATGAAATACGGAAAAACATGAAGAGCTTCACCTGGGAGACGTCACCCCACGAACAGAAAGGGATCTTCAAATTCATAGACTGCTACTCGCCTTCAGCAGATGTGACCAGCGAAGAAGAGAATTTTGTTGAATTTCCCTTTTCGCTATCAGACCTCGGCATTGCCATGTCTGAAGCTATGGATCGGGTAGAACACGAGTCAACTAAGATATTTTTGGATTCCACAGCTCCCATCTTCACGCGTCTTGAACCTTCAACAGTTGTAGAGTTCCTGCAAGATCGTGGCGCAAAGGCGAAGGGCAACAACGGCAATTTCTTCTACACGGTGGGTAGGGGAACTATTCCACTTGCCCTCATGCGAAGGCTAAAAGAAATTGTTGACTGCATAGTTGAGTTAGATTTCGAGGAGGAAAATGAAATAACCTCAAGAAAAATGCGAATTAGAAAATTAAGAGGTCGAAAATCTGTTGACACATGGGTGTCCTTTGAGATCAAACCCGGCAAAGGGATAGTTTTCTTGTCTCCAACTATTCACAAGTAGCACCCGTGCATGCATGCCTCTTTTTTCTGTTTATGCGCGTGCTCCGTGAGTTTCTCAAGTGGAAAGTTTTTTCTCAATTAGACCACATCAAATACCTGTAGAAGGCGCCAAGATGAGCGAAAAAGACAAGGTTTATGATTTGGTGATTATCGGAGCTGGTCCTGCTGGTTTATCGGCTGGAATGAATGCGGCCAGATCTGGATTGAAGACTCTGATTTTGGAGACTGAAGAATTCGGTGGAAAAGCCGCGGGGATTTCCGTGTATGAGAATTACCCTGGCTTTCCCGAAGGAATAGCGGCAACAGAACTTGTCGATAGGATGCAGAAGCAAGCTTCAAAGTTTGGCGCCGAAATAAAGTATCTTGAAGAAGTAACCGATCTCGACCTCAAACGAGAACTGAAAAAAGTTATCACAAGCAAAGCTGCCTACGAATCCGTTGCTTTGGTAATTGCAACTGGAACCCAAAGGAAAAAACTGAATGTTCCTGGAGAGACGAAGTTTATTGGAAGAGGCGTCAGCTACTGCAGAGTTTGTGATGGTCCCTTTTTCAAAGGCTTGAAAGTTGCAGTTGTCGGATTTACTGAAGGCGCAATAACAGATTCGTTGCTCCTATCTGAAATATCTGGAGAGGTATTTCTAGTCACACAGGGCCACGAAATCAATGCTAAAGAAGAATTGATGAACAAACTCTTGAAAAAGTCAAACGTGCGAATAATCAGAGGACGAGTGGTCACCGTTCTGGGAGAACACGTTGTTGAGGCCATCAGAATCAAGCTTCGAAACGGGCAGGAACTGCTGGAGAAAGTCGATGGTGTCTTTGTGTCTTTGGGCAAAGCCCCCGCCACTGGAATTGTTGAAAACGCTGGAGTCGAAGTTGATGAAAGAGGATGCGTAAAAGTGGATCGTTGGCAACGAACTCACATCGAAGGTGTTTTTGCAGCTGGCGATTGCACATGTGGCGGAATGCAGGTTGTAACGGCAGTCGGAGAAGGAGCTATGGCGTCCATAAAAGCATTTGGCTACATCAGAAGGATGAAAGGAGAATAGTTCCAGAATGATTGAGAATGACAAGATTGCCAGAGCTGAGGCCAAGAAAGAAAAGTTAATCGATTTAGTGAATTATCAGAAAGGCTCCGTGGTAAGCCGAACGATCATTGACAAGACGGCTGGAACAGTGACTCTCTTCGCCTTTGATCAGGGGCAAGGATTGAGCGAACACACAGCGCCATTTGACGCCCTAGTTTATCTTCTAGAGGGAGCAGTGGAAATCACAATTTCTGGCAAGGTACATCGCTTGAAGGAAGGGGAGACGATCATGTTGCCTGCCAATCACCCTCATGCCTTGAAGGCACTAAGCAAATTCAAGATGCTTTTGATAATGGTAAGATCCCTCTAGCGCGATAGTGTAATACTGTTGTGGGTCCGAAGAATTTGCTCCAGTCAAGCGGGATCCTAAGGCTTGGCCCAAAGCGAATGTAGCAGGCGCGTGCCAAAACAGCTTTCCGAAACTGCGTAAGTTGAAATTCGCAAGAATGGGAGGGCTCTAATTGCGCGCGCTATTGGTGATAGTATTTCTAGATGCGCGGGCACTTTCAACGGTAACTGCATTTTTTCGCTGCCTTTCTGCTTGACTATTTCTTCTCATCAGTTCTATGAACTCGCTGAAAATCTTTTCAAAGAAGTCTCTCTTAAGTTGGGGGCCTGTCCCGATACCTGAGCATTCATCTGTGTGGGCAAAAACGTATCTGCTATTTCCCATGTTTTTGAGCTGTAAGGGATAGAATCTGCATATTAATGGTCTTATCTGATAGATAGAGCATGAATTGCCTTTTAGAAAGACGCATTTTCCGTCCTCAGTCTTTCTCATCTGGTAAATGTAGGGTTCAAAACCTTCGATTTTCTCAGCGAATTCATCCAGTTCCGTCAAAGTCTTCTTTGATATACGGTCAATCTCGATCGTCAATAGGAGAATTGATCTAACCCTGTCTGTAGTATCCCTGCAACACAGTGCGCATCTCTCGCAGCTGAAACGAACATGTTTTGGATACTCAAAGCTCAAGTTAATCTCGCCGGGCTAATCATACAAAACATACAGAATGAGGGAGGACTATTTTTTCCTTTCTTACGCCTTTTGGGAAGCTCGGTGTGCACGCATTAGCTCTTTGCGTTTGTCTATGCTGTTCCCGACCTGCAGCTCTTCCTTTCTTGCTTCTAATTGCATATTTTGAACTCTAGCTCTGCGGCATAGCCAAAGATAATTGCTTAAAAACATTGTGCGTGATAAAAAAAAGAAAAGGGTTTGTGAAGCGGATAGATGTTAGCCTGTGAGCTTAATATCTTCTCCTTGTGTTTCTTCGTTTAGCATAACAGTCTCGGCAGTATACTGGTCTACTTCCGTCAGGTTTGAACGGAACTTCACATTCCTGGCCACACTCGGCGCAAACTGCCTTGTGCATTTCTCTTGGTTCTCTTCCATACGACATCCAGATTGCACCTCCGATTCGCTGAAAGAACTAGTTTTCCTCTCAGTTCCTAATTCTCCAATGA
>JABAOH010008279.1_pt2 | contig 11769 bp, 11 predicted proteins | sample 7062181 | NCBI WGS metagenome assembly JABAOH01 (sample SAMN14538630, study PRJNA623070) | marine sediment metagenome | biome: marine biome [ENVO:00000428]; feature: marine pelagic biome [ENVO:01000023]; material: deep marine sediment [ENVO:00002113]; isolation source: pool of 5 deep marine... | reverse complement strand
TGGAGCTGAGGGGATTCGAACCCCCGACCTATGCGTTGCGAACGCATCGCTCTCCCAACTGAGCTACAGCCCCATTTTCAGACTTCGATCTAAAACCGTTCACCGTGAATATTTGTCCAAATCCTCTCCGAGGCCCCTCTCGAAGGTGAACCGGTAGGGTTTATTGACAAGGCTCTCGCGGGCTTTCTTCTGCCATCCAAAAGGCAGGGTGACGGGAAGCGTCAAAGCCCACGTCAGGCTGCCAAGCCCGAGTACAACAAAACCGAGTGGTTTCCCAACGAGCAAGTCGGGAATCACAAGCTGATCGTCTTCGATCCCATAGGCGACATTCGCGGTACACAACATAAACACCAAAAGGAGAGCAATTGCAAGACCCTTAGGGATGTTTTTCCTTAACATAATGGCTAGGCCTCCTCTCTTTACTCTGATAAGAACGCTGTTATGCAATTATATTGCCAAGATACACTTTGTCAAGGCACCTTCCTGTGGAGTTTCCTCAGTTTTGTGAACGCTCATGTCCGTGAGGGACGTTTGCGAAAGCTTTGGGGGACCCAGATAGGTTAAAGGATAAATCGTAAAGGCCAAAGGTTTGTTGAGAGTGGTTCTCCTTGAACCTTTTGCCTTTTTCCTTTGTCCTACGACAGCAAAATCTGTGAGCCTCGCGAGGGTCAACGCGCGAGCAAGGGAACGAAGGGACAGGAGACGCTTCAGGTGAGAAATTGTAACGATCCTAAGAGATCTGTAACTTGTGAGACATATCCCCAGGGAATTGGGGTGGCTCCTCAATATGAAGAAGTTGAAAAATACACGAGTTTTGTGATAATCAACAATTCTGAGTCACGATTTGGGCAGCTCAACCGTAATCTCGTTAAGTGAGAATGCAATGATTATCAGAGGAAAGGAGGGAACCATGTCTATTTCCGCCTATGTTTTTATTGAATGTACCGCAGGAGCAGCCAGGGAGGTCGCCACGCAGGTTTCCAAAATTGAAGGAGTGCAGAGAGCCAATGCCACAACCGGTCCCTATGACGTGGTTGCTCTCGTTGAGGCTGAGAGTGTCCATATCCTCGGTGAGTTTATCGTGACGAAGATTCAAGGCCTAGCCGGAGTCCTGCGGACTCAAACCAACGTTATTGTGGACTGATCTGTGTCGGCGTCTCTTGATATGGCTGGGACGCAGGGGCAAGGTGATCGGGAGGCGAAGAAACGAGATCACTCGCGCCAGAAACAGAAGGATGCTCACGAGAACCGGATGGAAATAGAAACAGAGTCGGAATGATACGCCTCTTGGTACACATCTTCCTATTCGTCCTAACCATAGGTTCGACAATCGTTGTGGGCGGGGTTTGGTATTGCATATCGATCATGACCATCCTCTTGGCCCACGAAATGGGCCATTTTTTTGTGAGCCGGTATTACCATATTCAGAGTTCCTTTCCTTTTTTCATCCCTTTTCCGAATCTGTTCGGGACTCTTGGAGCGATCATTCTGATGCGAGGCAGAATTGCGTCTCGAAAAGCTCTCTTCGATATCGGAGCGACAGGACCTTTGGTGGGGTTCTGCCTAACTATTCCTGCTATCGTTATCGGCCTAGAACTCTCCGAGCTTGTTCAGGTTGGCCAGCTCAGCGGGGTCTCTTTCAGATTAGGGAATTCTCTCCTGTTCTCGTTTCTCGAAAGAATCATCTTTGGTAAGGTTCCCGAGGGAACAGAAATTGTCTTGCATCCTCTGGCATTTGCAGGCTGGGTGGGCCTCTTCGTCACAGCCCTCAACCTGATGCCGATAGGACAACTCGACGGCGGACATATTGTATATGCGGTTTTTGGCCGGAGGAGCCGGATTTGCTTTTACGTGGCGGCTCTTGGCTTCGGCATTCTCGGTGTTTTCTTCTTCCCGGGTTGGCTGCTTCCCCTCTTTCTGATTCTGCTTCTGGGATTCAGACATCCACCCCCGAGTGACAACGAGACCGAGTTGGATGGAGGGCGGAAACTTCTGGCTGGGGGTCTTTTTGCGGTGTTTATTCTCTCCTTTATCCCAATTCCACTCCCCGATTTCGAAATGAACCTGATCACATTGATCGGAAAGGTATTGTCGAGAGGGTTTTAGCCCTCGCCGAACACATTCTTACGGAATTTCTCGTGGAAGAATTCGGCCTTTGGCCTATCGCCGATCGGGCCGATACGGACTCGAAGTTGTGTGACATCAAGGGCTTTGCGCTTGAGAATGAGCCTGACAGGGCTTCCATCAAATCTTTTAGCCTTAATCGTACCTACCGTCTCCTCCTTATTCTGCTCAACAACGGTCATTTCCAACTCATCCAAGGTCACCAGAGCAGCCTCCCATGCGCTGTCATAGCTCGTTCGATACAGTCTCGTGAGATCCCCCTTGATCACATGGTAGGCCCCGACTGTCATCCCCGCTCCAAGGAAGAAAGGACACCCTGCAAGCCAAAAAGAAAACAGAAAAACCAAGAGGCTCTTTCCAAGTCGATCCATTTTTACCTCCTCGAATGTCCAATCTTTCAGTCCGACAAAGTTGATTCCACATTTACGATCTTCCTGAGTGTAATGTCAAGGAACTTCTGGTATTATGGGTGAAAGTATTCCAGCAAGAAGAGGAGAGCCGGATGAAGTTTCAAAAGCATCTGCCAATGGGATTGCTTCTCGGTATTCTGTTGATTCACGGTTGCACTCCGGTCATGGTGGGGCTTGGAGCCGGAAGTGGCTTTGGAAGCTATAGCTATATCAAGGGGGAATTGAAGGTCCTCTATCCATATCCCTATGATCGGACTTGGAATGCCTTGCTGACCGCCATGGAGAGACTGGAAATTAACGTGATCACCCAGAAGCGGGATGCGTTAAACGGACAAATCAAGGGAAAGCGAGGCGATGGAAAAACGGTAGTTGTGAAGATGGAAAACAAAGGCTTAGACGTGACGGAGGTCGGCGTCAGGGTGGGCACTTTCGGCGATCAAGAGGCCTCTCGCAAGATTCAGGAGACCATAATTAACGTTCTGAAGAGCTAACGTGAACTGGAATAGGGAACTGGACTCACTTGGACGTTTGGAGTTCAGTCGACCCAGTTGCCAGAAAGGATAGACGATCTTTGCTGATATTCGAAGGATCAGGAGTTTCTACTTTCCCGAAGATGATCCCTTAAACAGATCCTGAAATTGCCCACGATATCTCTCTTGCTGTTCAGGATGTAAATCCAATGATCCATATGATAGATTTCATCGGCAAGTTTTTCGGGTGGACCCATTAGCGACCCCTCTTCCCGCCTTTTCCCCATTTCCCGCTTGAAAATCTCGATCACCTTGTCCATCATGCGCAGATGGGTATCGTTGAAAAAAAAGGCCACATCGGGGATGAAATCGTAGATCCTGAGAAAGAAGGTTTTCACCTCCTGATCTTCAATGCTTTTGGGGGGAGAGGATTTAACCTCCACATAAACGAGACGGCCTTCCCATAGGGCAAGGACATCATAATCGCCACCCACGTCTGTCTCCTTAAAATGGACCCCAAATGTGGCGGGACAGGCAAATTCTCTCTGAAACATCTCTGACACAAACCATTCGAGTGTCGGGCCGAAGGACCAAATCCCAGTCCGACCCAAACGGAACCGATTTCCCTTGAGAGGAACGACCGTCGACGTGGTCGTCAAGAATCGGTTGTATTCCTCGGCGACACGACTGGAGCAATACTTGGTCAGGTCTTGGGAGCGAAATGGGGTCTCCGTCTTTATGAGGTCCCGCAGGAAGAGCCGAAAGGAGTACTTCTTCATCTTTTCATAGAATCGCGTGGTCAGTTGGGGAGAAAGGTCAGGGGGGATAAGAAGTCTTTCCTCGGGATTCCGGCGATAGATCTTAAGGCCACGACCCTTTATCCTTCTGTGAAGCAAGGATCCGTCTGAGAAAGATCTCTCCAAAGCATCAATGCGACTCCTCAATTCCTCTAACTGGCTCCGCAGATAAGACACTTCCCGAAGGATCTGATCGATTTTCACTCAAAACCCCGATGAAGACCGTACTTCCGAGCTATCTCCAGGGCTTCCAGGAATTCCTCCGTCGTTACTGGACGATCCAGATCCGGATATTCGGCCGCTCGATACACCGGTCGGTACTGGGCCATGATGTTGACATAATTGTCCCGAGAAAGCTCCTCGGCGACATACCGCATCACACCCTCCGTCCCAGCCAAGCCACGGGGCATAACAAGATGACGTATGAGAAGACCTCGCTCCGCAATCCCACGGGAATCCATCTTCAACTCTCCTACCTGGCGATACATTTCTCGCAGAACCAATTTGACAACTTCTGGATAGTCCGACGCATTGCAAAATTTCCCTGCCACGTCAGAGGAAAAAAACTTGACATCAGGCATGTAGATGTCGATGATCCCATCGAGGAGCCTGATCACCTCCAGAGATTCGTACCCTCCACAATTGTAGACCAGGGGAACCCGGAGGCCGAGTTCGATGGCTTCGGGCAAGGCTGCCACGATCTGTGGGGCATAATGGGTTGGCGTGACAAAGTTGATGTTATGACAACCGATCTGTTGCAACTTGACCATATACTGAGCCATGTGATCGGTTTTCACCCGCTCTCCATTTCCATGATGACTGATGTCGTAGTTCTGGCAGAACACACATCGGAGATTGCAATGGGCCAAAAAAATGGTACCCGAACCATGATGACCAACCAGAGGAGGCTCCTCCCCGTAATGGGGAAAAACACTGGAGACTCTCAAGTCACCTCCCGCACAACAATAGCCGACCTCGCCGTTCAGGCGGTCGATGCGGCATTGGCGAGGACAGAGCTCGCAGGATTTGAGAATCTGTCTCAAGCTCTCAATCCTACGGTCCAATTCCCCGCTTTCACGGAGACGGAGATATGCAGGAACAAAAGCCATACAAATCGACTCCCTGATCTCGGGTTTTTTGGGAGCTCAAAAGACCGATACGGCCAGGTCCTTTTCCGGTTGAATTTCTTCAATCCAAAGTCTATGTTAAATTACCATCTTTGCCTTCACCGATCAAATCGATATGATCATCAGTGCCAGCAGAAGAACGGATATTCCGGCTTTCTACCCGGTATGGTTTATGAACCGGATCAGGGAGGGGTTTCTCCATATTCGCAACCCCTTCAGTCCAAATCGGATCGATCGAGTCAGCCTGAAACCAGCCAACGTTGATGCAATGGTCTTTTGGACACGGAATGCCGAGCCCCTCATCCCTTACCTGGATGATCTCGATCAGATCGGGTATCGCTACTACTTTCAATATACGTTGGTCCACTATCCGAGAGTCTTTGAAAGATCTACTGTCTCGTTGTCCCGAAAAATTGACCGATTTCGAAGACTCAGTCATTGGGTCGGGAGGGATAGGGTCGTGTGGCGATATGACCCAATCATTCTGAGCAACGTGACGGACGAGAGGTATCATTGGAACCATTTCAAGAAAATCGCGGAGGCCCTGAGAGGGTTTACCCATCGATGCGTGATTAGTTTTCTCGACATCTATCGGAAAACAAGAGGAATACTCGATCGCTTGGAAAGGGACGAAGATGTCCGGTTAATCGACATTCATCACAATGAGCCCAAGGCCAGGGAGATTTCTGGCCTTCTGGGTGAATTTGCCAGGGATTGCGGCTTCGAGATTGTGACGTGCGCCGAAGCCTTCGATCTGGAGCATTTCGGCATTCACCATGGAAAATGTATTGACGACAGGCTTCTCAACAGACTTTTCCAACTAGAACTCTCTGTGCGAAAAGACAAGGGCCAACGCAAGCTATGCAGATGCATTGAGAGCAAGGATATTGGAGCCTATGATACATGCCCCTACGGCTGTATTTATTGCTATGCCAACGCTCGTCCTGAATTGACCCAGAAAAACTTTCAAAATCACCAAACCACCTCTCCTCTGCTCGGGTGAGAGGGTGGAGATGGGGCATTTCCGGTAAAAATCACAGGGGGACAAGGTGTCATGATGAAAAAGGTCATTCCGCTATTGGTTCTGTTTTGGATGTTTTTTTTCTCGGGCCCCGGGGAGCCGAGCGACCCTGACGGACGCTTATGGACAGAGAATGCCAAAACATCAAATGGAAAAAGCTATTTGGAAGGCTTTGTCCGGGGATACATTGAGGGAAGGAGATGGGGAATTGAGATGATGGAGGGTACCCTGCCCCACGTCCAATTCGAGTCATTATCTCCGATTGATAAGGAACAGATCGAGTCGAAGCTGCTGATGGAGACCTCCTATTATGCCCGATCCTTGGAGGCAGGGAATCTAGAAGCAACCATCCATCTCGTGACCCAATGGTATCAGGATCCGCAAAACTGGAGAATCAAATGGAGCAAACTCGTGGAACTTGCCGTTGGAAAGATAAACGGTTTTCACGAGAATTACGTGAATTATCATCTCAAATGGCTCCGTGATCTCTCGATCCACAGGCAAATCAATTGGTTTCATACGATCGATCCAGCCACAGGAGCAGGGCAATTGAGGTTCTACGATGAAGAAGGCAAGATTATCCAGGTGGAATGGGTCGAATAGCTTCTACGCCAATTCCCTTAGAAGGCGGCCATCTAAATCGTCTGGATTGCATTTGGCGAGTTTTCTTAGTCTCTCTGAGGATATCCGGTTCAAGTAGAAACTCAGACTGGGAATCGACCCCATCAGGCTATGGAAGTCTCTCTCCCTCAGCTCGAGTAGTTCGGCAGAATCTGAGGTAATTTCGACCGTTGCTGTCCGAGGAATATTCCTAAGGAGGGCGATCTCCCCGAAAACGTCTCCAGGTCCCAGCTCAGCAACGATTCTCTCACAGCCCGCCTTATCCCTGATCTGCACGATGGCCCTTCCCGATGTGAGAATGAAGAACGCATCCCCTCGTTGTTCCTGTTCAACAATCCGATCTCCTTTCCGGCAGCTGTACTTTTCAAAGCAGATGGAAAGTCTCGCGAGCTGATCTGCTGGAAGATCCTTTAGAAAGGTCAACCGAGAAATGATGGGTCTAAGCGTGAGAATACTTTGCAATCGTTGATTGACCGACGGCTCCTCTCGAGCCACTTCGAGGAATGTCTCCTTACCGATAGCCAGGACTGATCCATCAGATATGGCCTGGACAGTTGCATTTCGGGGTTTTCCACTCAGAAGGGAAATCTCCCCGAAGTAATCGCCCTTCCCTAAAACCGCTTTCATCGCGTTATCAACCAAAACCTTCGCCCTGCCAAGGGCGATAAGGTAGAACCGATCTCCCTTTTCCCCCTGGGTAACGAGATTCTGCCCAGCCTTAAAAGGTATCAGGGCGGCCTGCTCTGCGATGCGGACGATCGCTTCCCTTTTGAGGCCCTCGAAGATCGAGTTCGAGGCAATCAGCTCGATCACATCCCGAGAGGATGTGGTAGCGGGAATCAGTTCAACCGTCTCACCTTCTTGCGCAACCCGTAGGCCTTTCAAATCCCTGGGGAGATCTCCGGCATGAACGAGGATTAGCTTCTCCCTGATTTGTTCGGGAAGACGCTGGAATTCTTCCACCGATGTATGGATCGCCTCTTCGCCAGCCTCATGAATGTAAAGGTCCGCGTCGAACCCGAAGTGGAGAAGTTCGTTCAGTCGTTCCTCATCAATGATGCTCCGGCGATACATGGTTTCGATCTTGTTGCGGTTAAGACATGTATCTCCAGAGTAGGCGATTTTCAGAGGCTTTTTTGATCTCCCATCATCAAACCTGGATTCGAATCGGATCGTCGGAATGGGGTGGAGGGCAGACGAAACCCGAATAGAGGCATTCCCAAGCTCATAGGTGTCTCCAGGATTGATCTCAACAAAGTCGACGTATTTCTCAATATCAAATCCGGCCAATGCCTTTGCCTTACGCGAAAAACTCTCGAAAACGACCCGGGAGGTGATGAGGCGTATTCTTCTTTGATGAATGGCGGCCCGAATCATGCCTGCATCATGGTCGGCATGGCAATGGGTAAGCAAAACAGAGGGGACATCCATATCCTCGATTCCCAACTTGTTGAGCTCCACCCACGGGTCTGTGACCGGATCAACGAAGATACCCTTCCCATTGACCCACAGAATAAAGCTCGTGGTCCGCCGAAATGGATTGAATCCGCTCCCGGTCCCGACAAAGCTCACACCAAAGGTTGGGGGCTCCAGGGGCTTTTCCTTGAAAAGATCGGGTGGGTAAGACGGGAGCTTGAAAACTGTGGTATCAACCTCCCCAAGTAGGACACCCGCTTCCCAGATTTCAAAATAGCCTGGACGGGTAGTTTTGATCGTGACCCCATCGATTCTCACACCTTCTCGATCGCGCCTGAAAGGGATCAGATTGACGAGATCCTCCACTTTCAAAGCCTTCCCATCTTCTGTCCTGGCACTTAGAAAATCCCTTTCTCGTTTACCCTCCTTTACCCCTCGCGGCCCAAGGAAAGACTCCCTGAAAACCCTCTTGATTCGCCGGAGTTGATCCCCCGTACCGATGATGGTTACCCTCCTTTTTTGGATAAAGAAATTCCCATAAATCGGAAACTCGGGTTCAACATTTAGCCGGTTATCGATGAGGAAGTCTCTAGGCAGGACCACGACGGATGGTATGGGTCGCCCACGGCCAATAAACCATTTAACGATCCCTGGAGGGCAGCCGAACAGAATCTCCCCGATGCTTCTGGTGGATACGAGCACGCAATTGGATTGAAGCTGTTGAATGAATTTATTGGACTTCATCGGTTTCATTATAATATATCGAGTAATATTGCTCAAACTTTAATTCCTTCAAAAGGTTTCGGAACGATTCTTTTACTGCCTCCCCTCACATTCTTTTGAGCGTCGGCTATCCAGGCGAATGACTCTAAGCGGGTCTAGACAAGAACAGCATTCCCCGATAGGATTCCTAAATCGGCGGGATAAGGTGTTCAAATGCCTCGTACTTCACAGGTGAAACAGGTCCCTGAAAGTCGAGCATTGTCCCCTATCACCGCGAGCCCAGCATTTCGGATTTTCCTTTTGACAAACCACAGAGGGATGGGATAAAGGTGACTATGAAAGCAGCGGTAATCATTCCTCGTCATCGCCACTGGCCCGGATGACCCTGAGAGACACTGGAGTTAAGATTGAACGCCTCACCGAGGTGGCTGTTAGCCTTCCTCTCTGGAAGACCTTTACCTACCGAGTTCCCTCGGAGCTGGAGGATCAGATTGCCATCGGTAAGAGAGTTTTGGTCCCCTTCCAAAGACGGAAAATCACCGGGTACGTTCTCGCTTTTCCGGTGCCCATGCCTGAGTGTGTCAAACCGGAAAGGGTGAAAGAGGTTATCGACGTCCTCGATGAAACCGCTCTTTTTGACGAAACCATGCTGGAGTTCTTTAGGTGGATCTCCAGCTATTATTACTACCCGCTCGGTGAGGTTATCAAGACGGGATTGCCGCCAGGGCTAAATGTTGAAACAACTCAATTCCTAAAAATCACCCCTGAGGGTCGTGGGCGACTCGCTCAAATCCCCTTGGAGTCTCAAGATCACCTCATACTCTCTCTGACGGCACAGGAGGGGGAAATCAGCCTCCAACGCCTCTTGCAACGTTCCAAGTTGAGAAACCTTCGCTCTCGGGTTTTTTCCCTGAAAAAAAGCCAATTTCTCACTGAGGAAACTCGGTTGAAGAAGAAACAAATCAAGGCAAAAGTCGAGCCCTTCATCGTCTTTCGGGAAGGATTCGCCATGGAGGGAAACGCCCATTTAACAGTGAAGGAATCAGAGATCCTGGCATTTATCCAACGGAGGAAGAGGGTTTTCCGAAGGAATCTTCACTCTCAGTTTCCACGGGTGGCTCCCTATCTCAGACGTTTGATGGAGAAAGGGGCTGTGGAACTCGATTTTGAGGAGGTATATCGAGATCCTTTCAATAGCGAAGATTTTGGATCGGACAGAAAGCCTATTCTCACGGCTGATCAGGAAAACGTCCTATCGGAAATCGAAAAGTCCATCACCGACGGAGGTTTTTCTCCTTTTCTCCTGCATGGAATCACTGGAAGTGGCAAGACAGAAGTCTACCTCCAGGTGATCCAGCAAGTCCTGGAGGGGCGCAAAGAGGCCATCGTACTGGTGCCTGAGATTTCGCTGACACCTCAGTTGATCTCTCGATTCAAGAGGCGTTTCAAAACAGGCATTGCCATCCTGCACAGTGGACTCTCTCCTGGCGAGAGGTACGATGGGTGGAGACAGATTCTGAAAGGCGAGGTCTCCATTGCCATCGGAGCTCGGTCTGCAATCTTCGCACCTTTCAGAAGGCTGGGTGCCATCATTGTCGACGAGGAGCATGAAACGGGCTTTAAACAAGAGGAAAAGCTCAAGTACAACGCCAGAGATCTCGCCGTCATGAGGGCCAAAATGTCTGCTGTCCTCCTTATCCTGGGTTCTGCCACCCCATCGGTAGAATCCTTTTTCAACGCGAAAAAAGAGAAGTTTCACTACCTTCAGCTTCCCCATCGCGTCGAGTCGAGGCCCCTTCCAACGGTGGAAATTGTGGACATGCGCCTAGAAAAGGGCGACCCAAGGCATCGGATCTTCTCAGAAAGACTGAAAGAGGCCCTCCTTATAAATGCACAAAAGAGGCAGCAGAGTCTCCTATTTCTCAATCGCAGGGGATTTGCCAATTTCATCCTCTGCCGGGACTGCGGATGGGCCTTTCAATGTCCCAACTGTAGTGTAACCCTCACCTACCATCTTATTCATCGTGACCTTCAGTGTCACCACTGTAGCTTCACCACACCTACCCCGCCGATCTGCCCTCGATGCAAGGGTTACAACCTTCATCCCTTGGGAATCGGCACTCAGAGAGTTGAGGATGAGATACTCAAACTCATTCCTTTTGCCAGAATCGTCCGAATGGACCGGGACACGACGACCAAAAAGGGGGCCTACAAAAGAATTGTCAGCGCCATGGTGTCGGGAAAGATCGACATTCTCATCGGGACTCAAATGATTGTCAAAGGGCACGACTTCCCGAACATCACCCTCGTGGGAATCATCTGTGCGGACACGATTCTGAACTTTCCAGACTTTCGAGCTAGCGAGAGAACCTTCCAGCTTCTGACTCAGGCTGCTGGTCGAGCAGGGCGAGGAGATCAGGCGGGAAGGGTGATCATCCAAACCTATAATCCCGATCATTACAGCATCCAGAGGGCAAGGGACCACGATTTTCCCAGATTCTATCAGCAAGAGATCCAGTATCGACAGGAGTTGCAATACCCTCCCTTCGCTCGCCTCGCCAATCTGAGAGTCTCCGGAAACAGCAACGACGTGACGGAAGACTTTGCCAAGCGCCTCGGAAAGGTTGGCGCGCAGATCAAAAAGGGACGGGGAGTATACAGAGATCATCTGGAGATACTCGGCCCCTGCGACGCCCCCCTCGCAAAAGTCAGAGGCAAATATCGGTGGCAATTGCTCCTTAAGAGCGACCACTCCGAAATCCTTCGGCGGTTCATCAACGAATTGGTCAGAAAAACCGAGGGAGAGACGGCGGGCGTCCATCTTGATGTGGACGTGGATCCCATCAATTTGATGTAGAGTATCAGGCTCCCCTCATTAACACCAAATAGCCTCTTTACTTGCAGACCTATGAACGGAGGGAAACGGTAGGTCATGTCAATGTTTCTGTGGAAATTGGCTTTAGGGTATTACCCTTCCAGTTCTTATTGAGCATATCGGTGATGCCGTACATGATCCTATTGGCGCTTGGCTCGTTGGTAAAGAAATTGTTCATGGGTCTT
>JABAOH010157839.1_pt2 | contig 11770 bp, 10 predicted proteins | sample 7062181 | NCBI WGS metagenome assembly JABAOH01 (sample SAMN14538630, study PRJNA623070) | marine sediment metagenome | biome: marine biome [ENVO:00000428]; feature: marine pelagic biome [ENVO:01000023]; material: deep marine sediment [ENVO:00002113]; isolation source: pool of 5 deep marine... | reverse complement strand
CTGCACGAGCGCCAGGCTGTCAGCCGGCGTCGGCGAAATTTCGTCGTATACCTTGTCGATAGCCTCACCGCTCCAGCGAATCGTGCGTGCGGCTGACGGCACGTCGATGCCCGTGGTATCGGCAATCGGTTTGCCGACATCAAGAGATTCGAGTAGCGCGATCTCATCGGCATGGTCTTCTATCAATTCGGCCCAACGCACCAACACCATCTTGCGATCCGCGGGCGCCATTTCGGACCAGGTCCCGCTCTCGAACGTCGCGCGTGCGACGGCGACGGCCTGATCGGCGTCTTCTGTTCCGCAGTTCGCGACATCGGCGAGCTTTGCGCCATTGGCTGGGTTCACAGTCTCACGCGTCTCGCCTGAAAGCGCATCACGGTACTGGCCATCGATAAACGCACGGCCCTCGATCTCGACCTCGGTCGCCAGTAATCGCCAGTCTTTTTTAGTCTTATCCAACATGGCCATCGCCTCCGATCGGCTTCCACTCAACTAACCATCATATACTTCCCGGGCGCCGTTGCCACGGTTTGCCGGCAACCCTGCGAAACCATTTTCGGCCTCGCCCGAAAAGCCGGACTACCGCGCCTATACGCTTAACAGACCCAGACCAAAAGCATGCTATAAAGTCACCTGGTTCACCGCCAATAACAAGGAATCCCAAGCGTCGATGAACCACTACGACGCCATTGTCATTGGAGCCGGCCACAACGGCCTGACCAACGCCGCGTTTCTCGCCAAGGCGGGATTGCGCGTGCTCGTGCTCGAAAAGAATCCTTATATCGGCGGCGCGACCGTCAGCAGGGAGCTGCACCACGGGTGGCAATACTCGAACTGCTCCTACGTCTGCAGCCTGTTTCGTCCGGAGATCTACAACGCGCTGGACCTCGGCCGACACGGCCTGAAGGTCATTCCGCTGGTCAGCAGCATGACATTCAAGCAGGACGGCGATTACTTCGGCAGTTACTACAATCCGAATGTCCGCCGCCGCGAGTTGATGCGGCACAGCCTCCGTGATGCAGACGCCGCAATTCGCTTCGATGCAGACGTGCTGCGCTGGTGCAGGCTCATCCGTGGTTTTCTTCTGCGAACACCCCCGGACCCGGGTTCGTTCCGGCCACGTGATGCATTCGAGTTCGCTTACCTGCTGAAAAAATTCTATGAACTCAGCGAATCACAGTTGTACGAGTTCATTCGCTTCTTCACGATGCCGATTGCGGAGTACCTCGAAAACTACTTCGAGAACGAAACGATACTTGCGCACTACTCCGGCGGCAGCATTATAGGCACCGGTCTCGGTGTCTATTCGCCCGGTACAGCATACGTGCTTTTGCATCACGCGATGGGAGACGTCGATGGCAACATCGGCGCGTGGGGATTTGCGCGTGGCGGCATGGGTGCCGTAGCCCGGGCATTGGCCTCATCGTTCCAAGCACATGGCGGCGATATCCGGACCGATGCGGAGGTGGCGCAAATCGCGGTATCGGGCAACAGGGTGACCGGTGTCGAGCTCGCGTCCGGTGAGCAGATTTCGGCGAAAGTCGTCATATCGAACCTGGATGCAAAGCGCACCTTCATCAAGTTGATGGATGAAAACATACTGCCGGCGAAGCTCGTGGAGCGCGCCAGGAAATTCAAGATCCGGGGCTCGTCCGGAAAGCTCAATATCGCGCTCGACGGCATGCCTTCTTTCCCGTCGCTGCCCGAGGGATCGCCGTTGACGCTCGGCCACATGCACTTCACCGATACCTTGCGGCGCCTCGAAAAGGCCTATGACGACTGGAAGGAGGATCGCTGGTCGGCGGATCCCTACTGCGACATGTTGATCCCATCGCAATACGATCCGAGCCTCGCGCCGCCGGGCAAACACATGATGACCGTTTTCGTGCAGTACTGTCCGGTAGAGCCCGAGGGAGGCTGGACGGACGAAAAGCGCGACCAGTTTGGGCAGACGGTCATTGATCAGATCGCAGACTACAGCCCCGATTTCAAAGACCTGATTCTGCACGCGGAGATTCGCACGCCGAGGGAACTCGAACTGGAGGAAGGCCTGACGGAGGGAAATATTTTCCAGGGCGAACTGACCTTCGATCAATTGATGTTCAATCGCCCGTTCCCCGGTTATGCACAATATCGCGGGCCTGTCAGGGGCATGTACATGTGCGGTTCGTCCACGCATCCCGGCGGTGGTGTCATGGGTGCACCCGGCGCCAACGCGGCGCGCGAGATCCTGCGCGACCTTAGAAAACCGGATTCGACACCGCGGGAGTTCAGCGATGACTGAGCGCACGGACGCAATCGTCATCGGCGCCGGACACAATGGGCTCGTCTGCGCCGCGTATCTCGCTCGTGCCGGCATCAAGGTCGTGTGCCTGGAAGCCGCGGAAGCCGCTGGCGGCATGTCGGCGCCGCGTGCTATAGGCGGCAAGTACCATTTTTCCGGACTCGCGCATGCGGCGTATCCGATTAGCAGGGCGATGCGCCGCGATCTCAAACTAGATCAGTTCGGTTATGCAGCGGGGCCGGCGATCGACACCGTCGCCCTGGATGCAGACGGCAGGCACCTGATCATCGGCACAAACCGTGTGTCGGGTGACGGCCTCGAGGAAACGGACAGAGAGGCCTACCCGGAATTCAAGAAACAGTACCTGGCTTTCACCAGGGCGCTGCGGCCTTTGTTCGACAACAAGCCGCCGCGATTGAAAAACATGCAAGTCGCGGACACGATCACGCTCGGCAAGCTCGGCTGGAATGTTCGCCTGGGCCTCGGCCGCGAATCCATGTACGAATTCCTGCGCGTTGCGGCGATCAATATTTATGACGTTCTGGATGAAATATTCGCCGACGAACGCCTGAAAGGAGCCATTGCCGCCGATGCGGTCATGGGCAGCGCCATGGGGCCCCGTAGCCCGGGCACCATACTGACTTGGCTGCAGCGGCTGCAGGGCGAACTCAACGGTCCTCTGTCGCTGCAAAGCGGCGACCGATCGCAACTTGTGCAGGCGCTCGTCAGATCTGCCGAAGATGCGGGGGCAACGATACGCCACAATGCACATGTCGCAAGGATCCTGGTCGATAACGGAAAAGCGAGCGGCGTGGAACTGTCGAACGGAGAAGTGCTCAACGCGAGGATCGTCGTCTCGAACGCCGACGTGCGCGCAACGTTATCCACGCTCATTGGTGCACCGCTGCTCGACGCGATGTTCGCGAATCGAGTGTCACAGATCCACGGTGCCGGCGTGGTCGCAAAGCTGCATCTGGCGCTCAGCGGCATGCCCAAGTTTACGGGGCTGTCGGACAAACATCTGGGCCATCGCCTTCTGGTTGCGCCATCGATGAAATACATAGAACGCGCGTTCAATCATTGCAAGTACGGCGAGTACTCCGAACACCCGGTTCTCGACATCCTGATCCCAAGTATGCACAACGATGCGCTTGCACCCGACGGCCATCACGTGATGTCTGTCAATATCGCCTACGTACCTTACGATCTCGAGGGCGGATGGGAGAATCAGAAACAGCCGGTCGCCGACAAAGTCATTGCGCAGCTTAGCCAGTATTCACCGAATCTGAAGTCTCTGCTCGTCGAGCACGAGCTGTTGACGCCACGCGATATCGAAGAACAATACCGTGCCGTTCAGGGCCACTGGCACCACGGCGAACTGTCAATACATCAGTCTTTCATGATGCGGCCCCTGCACGGTGCCGCGCAGTACGACACGCCGATAGAAAAACTATTTCTATGCGGAGCCGGTTGTCACCCGGGCGGCGGCCTGACGGGTCTTCCGGGCCGCAACGCCGCGCGGCGTGTTCTCGAACTCGGGGCAGCGAAATGAAAATCGATCGCGAACATTTTCGCCAGTCATTGCAGCGCACACCGTTCCATGATCGTTTCGACGAGAAGTCTACGAGCGAGGAGTGGATGGTCTGGAATACCTATAAGGTTGCCCGCGTCGTAGACAAACTATCGACCGAGTATTTTGCGGTGCGCAGTGGATGCGCCGTCATGGATTTAACGCCGATGGAGAAGTACCGCATCACGGGCAAAGACGCCCGTGGATTCCTCGATCGACTGGTCACTCGCGATATCTCCGGACTCAGGCCGGGACGGGTGACTTATGTCGTTTGGTGCAACGACGAAGGCAAGGTTATCGACGACGGGACCTTGTTCCAGCTCGGTGATAACGACTACCGCCTGTGCGTGCAGCATCACCAGCTCGACTGGCTCTTGATATCGGCCACGGGATTCGATGTTCATATTGAACTGGAAACGCATGACGTGGCGGCACTCGCGGTGCAGGGCCCGACTTCGTACGCCGTGCTTGCAGCAGCGGGTATCGCCGATCTGGAGCGTCTGAAACCGTTCGATGCCGTGGCGCTGCATCTTAAGGACATTCCCGTCCTCGTATCGCGCACCGGTTACACCGGAGACCTCGGCTACGAGCTGTGGATGGAACCTTCACATGCGCTGCAGGTGTGGGACGCGATATTCGGCGTGCAGGGACAATACGATATTCACGCGATGGGCCTGTCGGCGCTTGAAATGGTGCGCATAGAAGCGGCCTTCATCATGCCGGGCTTTGATTTCAACACGGCCGAAGCAACCGTTCGCAATGGCTACGATCGTTCGCCTTATGAAGTGGGGCTGGGCTGGATCGTGCATCTCGACAAAGGGCACTTTACCGGCCGCAAGGCGCTCGAAAAAGAGCATTCGCGACCGCCAATGCGGCGCATGGAAAAAATCGTCGTCGACGGCAACAAGCCGGTCGGTGAGGCATATATCTACGACGGCAAGAACGGTAAACGATGTGGCGAGGTCAAGTGTGGAACCTGGTCGCCGATTCTCAAGGCCAATCTCGCGCTCGCGGATATCGAATACGGGAATGGACGCTTGCCAGCCGACTTGTGGGCGCGTATCGAATATCAGCGGGAATTGAAATGGCGTTCGGCCTGGGCTGCCTGCGAAGTTCGATCGAAACCCTTCTATGATCCCGAACATCGGAGGGCTACCCCACCCGCGCGCATCTAGCGGCGGGTTTTTCGATCTTCAGCCCGGGCGCCGCCCGCGAAAATAGCCCTGACGCATCTCACCCTTGTCTATGACAACGACCATGGCTCGCCAGTCCTCGACGAAATGCTCGGCATCTTCCTGGCCGAGCAATTCGATGAGCCGCGGCTTGAGATCACCTTTGATGAGTTCGTATTCGCGCCGCGCCTCGTCCCGGTACCACGCGGTGGCATCCTCGGCAACGACGTCGACGAAGCCGGCCGTTTCGATCTGATCGCGAAATTGATCAATCGTCTGCAGCGCATAGGTCAGGCCTTCCATTTCGAGCCAGTAACGCATGTCTTCCGAGCTCTCGCCTTCCGACTTGAGCCATTCGTAGGAGCTCAGATAGCCACCAGGCTTCAGGACGCGGTATGACTCACCAAGAATTCCCGCTTTGTCTGCGGTCTGTGTATACGCCCCCGCGCTGATTACGATATCGAAGCATTCATCGGTAAACGGCAACGGGCCGATGGTTACGGCTTGAAAAGTGCATTGATCACTCAATCCGTGCTCAGCCGCGGTTTGCGTTGCGCGGGCGACCAGCGGCGCTTCGAGATCGATGCCGACCACCGTAGCGCCGTGGGCTCGCGCCATCTCGAGTGCCGGCCCGCCGATGCCGCAGCCAATATCGAGAATGCGCTTGCCGGGAGTATCGATCCCTTCGAGCATCTTCGCGACATTGCCTGCTCCACCCGGCGCCATATACCCCGCGCCCCAGATGGTCTCGAGCATCGTCACCATGTTGTCGTGGTATTCGTTTTCGTGGGCCATAAATTGACTGTTAAAGAAATGCGATCGCGGAAAGATTGCGAGACATTGTTAATGCGTCATCGCATACAGGACGTAATTGATGCCGAAGCGGTAGGCGAGCGCTGTATATTTTGCCGGATACCAGGGCTCGTCGGCCATCTCCCATGCATCGCCGAGGTCGACGTTCCAGTTGATGATCACCATCAGCCTGCCGTCATCGTCGTAGATGCCTCGCCACGTCGGTACATAGCCGTCGTGTTCCCAGGTGACGCCGTATCTCAGCGCCATGATGCCGGGGATATGCTTGCTCATGTCGACGTCGAAGTGCATGCCCATGATCGCGTCTTCCCTGGTCACATCGACGATCGGGCGATCCGGAAACACCATTTTCATCGAACGCATGAAGCCGGCCCATTGCACGGTGCCATGAAAGTCATCGACGACCAGGAAACCGCCGCGCAGAAGATACTCGCGCAGATTGTCGGCTTCCTCCCGGGAGAGTAGCCAGGTGCCGACCTCGAGCGCATAGATCCATGGCCGGTCAAACAATTGCTCGTCGGTCAGCAGGATGGCGCGGCTCGAGTCTTCGATGTCGACGCTTGTCAGCCGCTTTACGCCCCTGATGAAATGCGCGTCTGCTTCGGGCCAGTCGCGCCACGCCGTATTGCCGGGACCCGGGAGCGTCGAATAACCGGACTTGAAAATGATGCGCGTAAAGGCGAATTCCGCGTGCGACGCCGGGTCGTTCGACAATTCTCCCTCCCGGTGCCAGCGGCCCTGTGCCAGCACCGCGCCGGCACAAAGCAGTAACAGCACCAGCGCGAATTTCAGGCGCAACATTCGGTCTCCATGAATCTCATTCGATTCCCGGTTAGCGATCCAGGTTCATTCTACTTGGCCAACGGGTCGGGTCTCACCTGGAAATGCACGACCAGCGGTTTCGTGCCCTTGCCGCCCTCCATCAGCCAGGGCGTGCGATCGCCGCTCGGCACCCAGATACCACGCCCTTTCCAGCCGGCTTCGGGATCGTCGATCCGGCCCTCCAAGCCCTTGGTGTAAAAACCCAGGGGATAGGGTATCCGCAAGGTCACGAATTTTCCGTCGACCAGCGCGTGAACGCCATCTAGAAGATTACCCGTCGCCATCGGCACGTCTTCGCCGAGTCCGAGTGAATTGTGTTGATCGACCCAGGTGTAGTAACTGGATTCGACGCTAAATTGCGGCAGTTCCTCGAAGCCCGGTCCGGGCAGGTCATGCAGGCTCCAGCCCTCCGGGCAATGCTTGCCGGTTGCATCCGGGCCGTTCAACGGGCCCTCGCATTTGCGGCGATCGAATTCGCCGAGGTGCCCGCTGCCGAGCGACACCCAGATGACCCCGTTCTTGTCGATATCGGCGCCGCGCACACCGAAACCCGGCAGCGGCGGCTCGTAAGTTTCCGCGAGGGCTGTCCGCGGCGGGTCATCGCCGGGCACGAGGCGGGTGATTGCGCCAGGATAGAAGAACACGTTGGAGCCCCAGACCGCTTCGCCGCGCGGTTCTGGCATGACGGCATAGAAGCCCCTTGGCACGCGCATGTCGAGGTCCGGCTCGGGGTCTTCGCCCGGCTCGGTCCACGTATCTTGCACGCCATTGCCGTTGGTATCGAGAATCAGCGGCGCCCAGCCCTGCGCCGCGGCGGCATCACCGGTGGCGAGGAACTCATTGGTCTTGAGCCAGCCGACCACGTTGCGATCGCCGCTGGTCCACAGCGTGTTGTCATCGTCGTAGGCAAACTGCAGGTGATGCGTGCTGAAACAGGTATCGACGAACTGGTAGTCCCCACTGGCCGGGTCGTACATCGTGAGATGACGCGACGTCTGGAAGGTGGGATACACCCGCGCCGACTCGTGTCGCGTGCCTTCTTTGCAGAAATCCGGATTGTCTTGCGCGCGTATGCGCGCCGTCAGCCAGATGCGTCCATCCTGATCAAGCATCGGGTTGTGAATATTCGATTTGCTGTCCCAGATGCGTTCGTCGCCCCAGTAAGGTGACGGCGCAAGAACGGGCGCCTCGTTTGTTGTCGGCGTGTCCTCGTCACGCACCGGCACCTTGAAAACGGTCGCGGTATTTGCAAGCGGATCCAGGATCGGTATCTCGTCGGTACTAAGTTCCGGTGCGCCATATAAACGGCCATAGCCGTTTACGGTCGGGTTGCGGCGGTCGGTACCTGACAGGTCGTGCATGTAAAACTGCGGGCTCGACCAGTCGCGCACCGTGGCAACGATGTTCCTTTCTATGCCCGAAGGCCGTTCCGGAACCTGCGATGGCAATTCGCCGGCCGCTATCCGATCGGTCCATTCGGCCATGTACTTGATCGGCAGCCCGCGCAACAACTGTGCCGCAAGACGCACCATGTAGTCGCCGGCCTGGCCGGATGCGATGCGCCGCGTCCATGCCTCTTTGGAGGTCTCTCCGACCCCGTAACCGTCGGGCAAGGTGCGCGTCGACAACTGGCCGAGCTGGTGGCATCCGATGCAACCCATGTTCTTGGTCCACATCAGGTAGTTGTTCATGCCGCCGGGAATCTCCGCGACCTCTTCTGCGCTCGGCAACCCGAGCATCGAGTACCAGTATGCGGCCGGATAGACCTGCGCCGCGGTAGCCGCATCCGGTGCGATAATCGCCCTGAGATGCACACGGTCACCGGGATTCGCCGCCACTTTGGCGGAATCTTTCAGTCCATAGCCACGGACCCAGAGCTGGTAGTTGGCGTCCGGCAGATCGGGCACGAGGTAGCGTCCGTCGTCGTCGGTGACGACGATCCTGGCGAAACGTGTCGCCAGGTCCTCGGTTTCCGCGATGACCCAGACCCCCGCTTCCGGGCCGGCGGCGCTCTGCACCACGCCGGCAATGTCGTCCCTGTCTATTGCGATTCTGCTGTCGCCCGCCGTGCGTTCGGGTGCTTGCCGCGCACAGGCGGAAATCAAAAGAAGTACCAAAGCGCACCAGGCGGCCTTCGGGATTGCCGTGGTTCTCATGGTAAAGGCCCCGCCCTGATTGAATGATGCCTTGCTGCAAGCGTAGCAAATGCAGCGGGCACGCCAATTAGGGAATGGACCTACGGATGTTTCACGCGGCCGAATCCCCCGCCGCGCGTCGCGGCACATCAGCACGTCACGCGCGCGCGACCGCCGGGACAATCTCCCGAACCGCCTGCTGCAACACAGGAATTACGTTCGGCCCGTATGCGGCGATCTGCAGGATCGACCGTTACAGGGCGCGGCGCGACAGCGCCAGGCCGACGCCCGCGCCGAAGAGAAACGCGCCACTGATCCGTTTGTGCAAGTGGCCGACGCGATGCAACCAGTTGCGCGCGGTCGCGGCAAACACCGCCCACAGCGCATCACCGATGACGATTACCGTGAGGAAGACGCCGGCCAGAAGCAGCAATTGCTTGCTGGCATCCGGCGTATTGCCGACAAACTGCGGCAGGAATGCGGCATTGAACAGCAAGGTCTTCGGGTTGATCATGGCGAGTAACGCGCCGCGCCAGAAAGCGCCGCTGTCTGATAAGGCCTTGACGTCCGACAGGTCCGACGCCGGTTCCTTAAAGGTGCGCACACCGGTCCAGACGAGGTACGCGACGCCGAGCCACTTGAGCCAGCTCAGGGCATCGGCCACCAGTTCGATCAGGGCCGCAAGGCCCAGGACGACCACGAGAAGCTGCAGGCCGATCCCGGCCGTGGTGCCCAGAGAGGTGAGGACACCGATTCTCATGCCGTGACGCACACTGTTTGCGACGATCAGGGCCACGTTCGGCCCCGGTATCAGGATCAGCACGATGGTGGCCGCAATCAACGCAATGGCATTTTCCATCTAGTACCTCCTGCGCGCCTTCTTCCACCGCCGGATCAGCAGGAACCCGAAAAGCATCCCGCCCAGGTGCGCGAAGTTTGCGATGCCAGGGGCCCTGCCACTAAGCCCGAGATACAGCTCGAGAATGCCAAACAGCACCACCATGTATTTCGCCTTCATGGGAATGGGCGGAAACAGCAGCATGATCATGCGGTTTGGAAACGTCATGCCAAATGCGAGCAGCAAGCCGAAGACGCCACCCGATGCGCCGACAACGGGATACGGGCTTCCCTCCAGTGCGGATACGACGATTTGGATGACACCCGCGCCTATGACGCAGGTCATGTAGTAAATCAGGAAGCGCCGGGCGCCCATCATGAGTTCCAGTTCCCGGCCGAACATCCACAGCATGAACATGTTGAAAATCAGATGAATGGTGCTGCCATGCAGGAATCCATAGGTGACGAGTTGCCATGGATAAAAATCGGCGAATACGGAGTGCAGTGGCCACAACGCAAGATATCTTCCGAGGAACTCTTCGGTAAACGGGAATTGTTGCGCGGCGAAGAGCACTCCGTTGGCAATCAGCAGAAAGAATATGACGCTCGGAATCGCGTCAGTGCTGACGGGTCGGCGTCGGTAAATGTGTTGAGTCAAACCGGCTGTTTCCTCGCTGGAAAGGAATCCCACAGTTTAATAGACAATGCAAATAGATTGTTGCTCGCATCCGTTGCGGCACGGAGTCCGTCTCCGGCGCGGTCACCAGCCTCCGCCGCCCCCGCCGCCGCCACCGCCGCCGGAGGAGCCGCCGCCACCGCCACCTGAAGATGATCCCGGTGGCGAGACGGATGAACTGATGGCGCGGCCGAGCCCGCTGGAGAGATTTGCGGCATTCGAGCTCATATCGAAATTGTTCCACGATCCGCTGTACCATCGCGGGCTATAGTCGGCGCCATCAGCCCCTTTCATATTCACGAAAACCTCAGCAAACCTTTCCGCCCACTGCTGTTCCACTCCCATTGCCAGGGCGAATGGCAGGTATTCTTCAAACAGGTCCGGCGTCTTGTCAGGCGGATTTCTCAGATTCATCTCGTCTTTCTCAGCAATATCCAGGTACTCCCTGAAGCCGCTGACTTCATCAAGCAGGCGCCGGCCGAGACCGGTCGGACGCGGCATGTTCATGGCGAACACAATCGCGACAAATACCATCAGTCCGATTGTTGCGAAGACCGCAATCGTCGGCCCCGGCGCGACCCGCAACGCAAAGAGTGAGGTCACGATACCGATCCCAACGGCCGGCACGTTTAACAAGGCGTTCGTCTTGAAATAGCGGTTTTTGTAATCGCGACTCAGCGAGCGCTCATGCGCAGTTCGGGCACCACCAATCAGCTCGTGGTACTTGTCGTCGAGCATGACGATATCCCCTCCTATAAACAAAGCGTCATGCAATTCTTTCTCACCAGTCGCAAGTGGTGGCGGATTTACCCCCGGATCGACGCGTATCAGCGTGTGTTCCTCATCGTCCTCGACGATGCGCAGGTAACCTTTGACGGCAAGGCTGACAACGGCGGCTGTCAACGACGTATCGTCATAGCCCATTTGCTCGATATAACGAAGCGATGCGGGCGAGAATCCTGTCGGCGGCTTATACCGCGTAAATATGACCCCCGGGTTCGGGTCCTTGCCGAATTGTTTCCACGTCGGGATGTAGTAACTGAACATTGCGAGCAAGCCGGCGAAAGCGATTAACAGATTCAGATTGTCTGCCAGTAACCACGCGGTTTCCTGGATTGCCCCCGGCTCTTCAACGAGTCCTTTCGGCCACGCGACCGAAATCGTCAGCCCTTCGTATGCACCGAGACTTCTGGAGGTCTCGAATACGGGTTTGCCGGAATAGTCAATTGACGCGAGGTAATGCTGTCCGGTACTTCCCTGGGGACCGGTGTACGCATACAAGTCCAATTCGTCTGGCGGTACCTCGAATTCAAAGGACACCACGGCCGATGCCTTATCGATAGGAAAGCCCCATTCGCTGCCGGTGACGTTCCAGTACAGTTCGTCCTTGTCGTCATGGAATCCGAGTATTCGATTGACCTCGTAGCGAAATATATAAGTGTGCTCAACCGGGGCAATCAG
>JABAOH010057029.1_pt1 | contig 11770 bp, 9 predicted proteins | sample 7062181 | NCBI WGS metagenome assembly JABAOH01 (sample SAMN14538630, study PRJNA623070) | marine sediment metagenome | biome: marine biome [ENVO:00000428]; feature: marine pelagic biome [ENVO:01000023]; material: deep marine sediment [ENVO:00002113]; isolation source: pool of 5 deep marine... | reverse complement strand
GCAATGACACAAGGAAATTGAGGACAGTCCCCAATTTAATGCTCACCGCTGTGTCATTACGAGCGAAGCGTGGTAATCTCGTAAAATAATTTGAAAACAGCTCCAATTTCGGAAATGTCGAATGTTAAGATGCGACCCCTTTTTTGTTTGCAAATTCCCCAAATGTTAAATGTTGAGATGCGACTCCTTACTGTTTCTTCAAAAGCGCGCGATATTCTTCGGCTTTATCAGGCTTTCCCCAGGCATCATAAAGCTCGATGACACGCTTCAGAGCTGCGACCGTCCGCCTGTGGCTCGCACCGAACTGCTTTTTCAATGCGTGATAACTCTCCACCAGCAATCTTTCAGCCTCGTCGTATCTTCCGCTTTTGCTGAGGCATCCCCCAAGCAGGCTGTTTGCATTGGCTATCTGCCAGTGATCATCAGCGAACGTCTTCTTGAATACGGATATGGCTTCCCGAAAGGACTGTTCCGCTTCTTCATAAGCTCCTTTCCTCACCTGCAGCGCTCCCAGATTATTGTATGTTATAGCGATATAGGGATGATTCTCGCCCAAGAACTTCCGGTCCAATTCCATGACTTGACGGAACATCTCCTCTGCTTCCTCATAAGACCCTTTATCCCGAAGCACAAGAGCCAGATTGTTGATATTGGTCGACACCTCCGGGTGTTCAGCGCCCAGGAGCCTGCGGTTCATTTCCAGCGNNTTTCCAGCGCTTCACGAAACAGCTTTTCAGCCTCATCATAGTCACCTTTTCGATAGAGAAACATGCCGAAGTTATTCACGCTCTGGGCGACTCGTTCGTGCTCATTCCCCAATATTTTGCGGTTTATGGCAAGGGATTCCCTGTACAAAGGTTCCGAATCCGTTAAATTTCCCAACGCAGTCAAGGCCATGGCTAAGTCATTTAAAACCTCGGCGACCTCAAGGTCTTCATCATCAAGGAACTTTCGTTTTATTTCCAAGGCCTCTCGAAAGAGTTTCTCAGCCTGAGAAAAATCTCCCTTGGCATAGACTAAAGTGCCAAGGCTGTGGAGGCTTCTGCTGACGATCAAATCATCCTTTCCCAGTGTCTGCCGCCTTTTGTTCAGCGCCTGTTCCAGGAGGGATGAGGCTGCATCGTACAATCCAAGGTTTCGGTAGACCAAACCCATCGTATCCATGAGCCGGGCCTGAATCAGGGGCTGTTCGGAAAGTTCCGTTTTGATCCGCTCAGCTCCTCTATCCAGTATCTCTCTGGCTGTAATCGTACTGCCTTTCGCCTCACCTGGATCCGATATTTCAAAAAGCTCGACTAGAAAATCCGATACCTGCTGGGCTGTCTCCGCTTCCTCCTTCGTTTTTTTCTCCGCTTTGGTCGCTTTCACCAATCCGATGCTCGTGCCTGTAATGCCAATCACCAGCACCACAACTACCAGAGCTGCGGCGGCCACAGCTGTTCTGTGCCTCCTCACATATTTCCTCAGCCTGTACATCGCACTGGGCGGCCCGGCCACAACTGGCTCATGCTTTAGGTATCTCCCAATATCTGCGGCCAGCTCTGACACTGATGCGTACCGTCGAGTCCTGTCCTTGGCCATGGCCTTCATCGTGATCCAGTCCAGCTCTCCCTTCAGCTGTCTGGTCAGCGAAGGCAAATCTGTTCTGCGGTTTCGGGTCGTATGTTTCGTGTCAAATCCAGGGGTGGTCAGCCGTGTGCTCGGCTTGGGAGGCTCGACCTCGCGAATCTTCCGGCGGACCTCGTCAAAGCCGCCGCTGCGGAGATCATCGGATTCAAAGGGAAGCACTCCCACCAGAAGCTCATATAGGAGCACACCCAGAGAATAGACATCCGTCCGGGTATCGATGTCCAGACCTGTCATCTCAGCCTGTTCAGGACTCATGTACTCCGGCGTTCCGATAAGCTGCCCCATCTCAGTAAATACTGTCCGCTCCGTCAACCGCTGGGCTGTGGCCTTAGCCACCCCAAAATCGATGATTTTAGGCAAGGGTTTATCATCCTGGACGGTGACCAGCACGTTCGAGGCTTTGATATCGCGATGGATGATCCCCTTCTGATGGGCATGCTGAATCCCTTCACAAACCTGGATGAAGAGCTCCAGCCGTTCCGGTGTGGACAGCTTATTCTTATCGCAGTACTCGTTTATTGGAATACCTTTGACATACTCCATAGCAAAGTACGGCCGTCCCTGCTCAGTCGCACCCGCCTCAAATACCTTGGCAATGTTGGGATGGTTCATAAGGGCCAGAGCCTGCCGCTCAGACTCGAAGCGGGCCATCACCTGCTTGGTGTCCATCCCCCATTTGATGATCTTGATAGCCACCCTCCGTTTGATGGGCTCCATCTGTTCGGCCTCGTAAACCTCTCCCATGCCTCCTGTGCCGAGCCGCTGGAGGAGGCGGTAGCTGCCGATGACCTCGGGCGATACGCCGAGGGGAAGAATGGTTTTTGTCGCGAGTCCCTCCTTGGCCGATGGCTTCCCGCCGGCTGTTAAAGTCCGAGGCTTTTCTTTCTTAGGAGGTGGAGATTTTTTCTTTTTTGGTTGAGGACGATTTATGCTCATTTTTCCTCACATACCCTGTAATAAGATAATAATTAAGGAGGGAAGAGTCAAATGAAGACCGTTAGGCCTCTTTTTGTGTCATTACGAGCGAAGCGTGGTAATCTCGTTTTATTTAATTGGGGACCATCCTCAATTTTTGAAATGTTAAATGTTAAGACGCGACCCCTTATTATTGGGGTATTACGATAAATCCACCCGCCAACACTCCGGTCCCGCTGTCAGGATTCGTTACCCGCACATCCCAATACCGGTTTTTCGGTGGGCCAGCACTCTTAGTCTGAATCGTAGCTGTAATTGTCGAAGAATCCACAACCACAACGTTTAATACTGCGGGGGTTGGACCACTTCCTCCTTCCAGAGAGACGGTTGCGCCCGTCTGGAAACCAGAGCCGGAAATAGTCACATCCACTGAACTGCCCTCAATCACAGAATTCGGAGTAATATCGGTCACAGTCACTCCTACAGGCTGGTCAGTGACATCAGCAGTGGTTGTTGATGTGGATGATGCGATTCCATCACTAACCGTCAAAGTGATTGTGTACGTGCCTGCTGCACTGTAGGAATGTGCGGGATTAACTCCTGTGCCGGATGAACTGTCACCAAAATCCCAAGAGTAAGTCAGTGGTTGGTCGTTGGCACTGGTCCCATCCTCATTATCATAGTCAGAGGAGCCTGAACCGTCAAAAACGATGGGCTCGCCCACTACACCGGAATAGGGACCATTCGCATCCGCAACAGGCGGGTCATTCGCTTCAGCGACATCAGCGAAAGTGGTCATTGTATCTGTTCCGCCTCTCCCATCATTCACTGTGAGAGAAACTGTAAAAGTATCGCCCCAAAGATAGGTGTGGGATGGATTGACTCCGCTCCCCGTATTCCCATCGCCGAAATCCCAGGTGTAAGTCAACGGGTCTTCATCAGGGTCTGAAGAGCCGGAGCCATCAAAAGCTATGGCAGTATCTTCGGTTCCGTAGTAAGGTCCGTTGGGATCGGATAACGGAACTTCATTGGGTTCACCGATAGAGGAGAGAGCTGCATACGCGTCGACTATTCCCCAGCCGTAATCTGTATCCCATCCAACAGCACCATGATCCTCGGCTGTGGACTGCAGCACATTCCTCACATTATCTGGTCCAGTGACACCCGCCGATATGATCAGCGCAGCGACTCCAGCCACATGCGGTGAGGCCATCGATGTTCCATGGAAGAACCAGTAGCCGAAGTCTCCTGGGTTTTTCGTGTTGGGATTGAATGTCTGTTGCAAAACGCCATCCCCATAACCGTCACCGTTCCGATCAACATTGACATTCCCTCCAGGAGCAGTAAGGTCTAAAGCCGATCCTTTATTTGTATAGGGAGCCAAAGACTCATCATACTGTGTTGCGCCTACTGCGATGCACTCCGGATAAGCAGCGGGATAGGCCACATCTCTTTTCCCGTCATTCCCGGCAGCGGCCACAAGAGTTACGCCTGCATTGTATGCATAAATCACAGCGTTGTGAACGACTGGTCCAGGATCATACATTCTTCCCCTGTACCAGGGCCAGGCCAGGCTCATGTTAACAACGTCCGCTCCATTATCCGCTGCGTAATGGAGACCGTCGGCTAAATTGTAGGCCGTGCCGCTCCCCTCCTCATCCAATACTTTGATGGGCATGATGGAAGCGTTGAAAGCCACTCCCGCTACGCCCAATAAGTTATTCGTACTTTGCGCAATGGTCCCGGTGACGTGTGTTCCGTGAGATTCATCATCGTTAGCGTGAGAATCACTATTTACAAAATCGTATCCTGGAACAAAATGAGTTGCTGCCAAATCCGGAGCTAAAAGATAATTTTCGTAATTCTCATAAGCGACGCCGGTATCCAGCACAGCCACAATCACTCCTCCTCCGGTCGACAAATCCCAGGCCTGCTCCATGTTGATCCCGCCATAAACCGGATTATCCAGGTGCCACTGATACGTATAAAGAGGATCATTGGGCGTGACAACTGCCCGGCAGATCGAGTTTGGCTGAGCGTATTCCACATTCGGGTTCCGCGAATAGACCTGAACCATCTCGTCGATGGTCCTGGCTTTGGGAATGCGGACTCTCATGTAGCCCCACCGGCTGACCTGGAGTACGGATGCCCCGTGCTTGGCATGGACTCTCTCCATGGCTTCTGCAGGCACTCCGTGCTTAAACTTAACCAGGATCTCACCGGGGACAAAGGGCGGGCCTTCAGGTGGAGTTCCACCGTATTCAAAGATCTGCTGGCCCAAGGAACGGATGATGCTTCCCCCCAGCACCACCAGCAGCGATATCACAATGAATATGAAGATTCCCCATCTGGTTGATTTGAATATTTTCTTTTTCATGGCTTTTCCCCTCCTCAATTCAGATTAAAATACGCATTTATTGATTATTTATTTAAATGAGATTTAACCCAATGAGTTTTGGTGTGAAGGACTTCCTTTTCCGCCATATTTCTCTTTCTGGCTTTTAACTTGGCTCAATTCCACAGTATGCATATGTTGTCAATCCCTTTGTGGTAATTTCATCTGTGTGTTATTGCGAGGAGTAGAACGACGTGGCAAACTCATACAGAAATTGGGGACTGTCCCCAATTATTACCACTGATCCCGGAAATCGCAAATGTTAAGATATGCCCCCTTACCACTGCATTTTTTCAGAAATGTTGAATGTTGAGATGCGACCCCTTCTTATTAGTCAAAAAGATGAGGATGAGAAGGAGCTTATTGCTCCTTCTCATCCGTTGAGGTGAAATTATTTTTTCCCTGTTTCAAGAATCCAAATGCAGTCTTGGCCTCTGAATGGCACACCTCCGGAATCTTCCTTGAGATTTCCAGATAAGATTAGGTGAAGTGTGTAACCTGCAAAATCTCCAAGATTCAGCATTGTCACTAATTCTTGGGTGTCGAACTTGAGTGTCAGATCCAGATATCCATCACCATTCAAGTCATGACATTCACAGAGCTCACCTTCAAATGGTGTCGCCACGTCTTCCAAGGCCCAGCGAAGTGGTGACACTCCATCTTCCATTCCTTCAAGAGTAAGAATGATCGTGGCTGGATCGATGGTTGTCACATCAAAATCTTCAGCACCTAACACAGCCACCGGCAGAACCCCTTTGCTTTTTGGATTGAGGGGATTTGGACATGAACCTGGCTTGATGTCGACTGGAACCTGTAGAAGGCTCTCGATGAAGACTCCTGTTGGTATGTAAATGTTCGGATCTGTAATCGCTGTCAGCAGGACTCCGGTGTTGGCATCATATACATTTAGAGCTTGCGTTTGTGACACGTATAGTTTTCTGCCGTCCGGGCTGAGCGCCATCTGATCCATTCCATATAAAGTAGGAGTGCTTGAGATCGGGAAAGAAAGTAGTGGAGCCACACCTATTTCACCTGTGGCAGAGTTATACTCGAAGACATCTACATAACTGCCGTTACTCCGCGCATAAACCCGGTCTCCCGCGGGGTTGATCAAGCCGGAGATTCCAAAATTCCCAGTCAAGCTTCGGGTGTCAACTAGAGTCAGACCTGGGATAGTAAACGATCGAATATGCCCCGAAAATCGCGTGATGACAATACCAGAACTGCTGTTAGGTGCGCAAAAAACGTTATTCGGTGAACCACCGCTATTGAGCACCTCACCCGTATCTGTCAAGTTTCCAGCGCCGTCAATTGTGAGTCTGTGCACGTTTTTCGTCGAGATACGACGTGACCAGCACAGAGCCGTCTTTGCAAACATCCACCGAGTTGTGGTCAAGGCCAAGGCTGAAGGTGTTGATCTCAGTCCGAGAAGCGATGTCGATGACCGAGATCGGCTGTGTAGCGCTGCCATCGACCACCACCAGGAATTTCTGGTCGGGGCTGATTGCGATGTCTTCGCCGTAATTGGAGATCGAGATCGGATTCGTTCCTGAGGCTAAGACGGGCGGCGACACCGCCAGATCAATAACCCACACCTGATTTCTGAAATCAGTGACGAACCCTAAGTCCCCAACGATAGCCACGTCACCCATAGTATTATATCCAGGGATGGACACCGAACCCAGAACGGTATCTGTGGCTGTATCAAATACAGTCACTGAATTAGTAGCATAATTCGCCACTATTCCCAGGGTGCCGTTTGCTGCGGCAGCACCAGTAACAAGAAGAGAGCCCAAGGCGATGGCTAACAGCAATCCCAATGCACTTCGTTTACTCATTTTTACTACCTCCTTTTAATTTTTGAAGCTTTAATTCTTTCATGCATTACCTCCTTTAGAAATTTTATTTCTTAACCTCGGCTAGGCTTATATTACTTCTTTTCTTTCTTTGAAAAGACCGAATGAACTCAGAAATATCCCTCATTGACGATAAAGTGTTTTTATGGCTTCTATTTTTCATTATTGAGGCATACACGATTTTCTCTGTTAAATTTGCTGTTGCAGTTGTAAAAAAAGAACTATTTTTCAGCACCGCTTCCTTTCTAAATCTATGGATAGACCTGATTTTTATGCACGTCTACTGCAAGTAGAAAAAATTTGGTTTGATAGTGTGAGTTGCTTTACTCCTCTTCTCCCTCTAGGATTCTTAATTATGGAAGTATATTTATATATGCGTGAATACTGAATGTCAAGTATTTGAAAAATATTTTATTTGATTGGCTATATTGTTTGATTGGCGAAAAAATGCTTTATTCGCGTTCGCATGGAGATTATCGAATAATTTAATCTATCAAAGATGTTCAAGCCGTAGTGCACGTCTATATAACCGTACACAGGTGGGAGCTTTGCAGGTCTTAATCGGATACAAGAGGAAAGTTCACAGGGTTTATTCAGACATACGCAGGATGTTTACCGACCTTAAAACGATCCTCTCTACTACAATCCACTGCAAGATGGGAGCTGCACCCTCTAGAACCAATCATGTTTTTCATGAGGCAACCATACTCCTTAAAAGCACCTGATCTTATTTCCATCTTGGACGTTCTTATGGAAAAAACTCCCCAGGCAAGAAAAACTCAGGGTTGAAAAAAAGGAAAAAATGGTTCATAATATGATTCATAATGAATCATAATTCGCTTCACAGGAGGCCGAATGAAATCCATAACCATCCACGGAATAGATGAAAAAACTGAAAAACTGATCAAAAAGCGAGCCAAATCAGAGGACACGAGCGTCAATAAAGTGATGAAAGGACTGCTGGCTGAAGCCCTCGGCACAGGCAAGACCAAGCCAGACAATCGGGAGGAATTCCTCGATCTCTTCGGTATCTGGACAGAAGAGGAGGGAAAGCAGTTTTTCAAAGCCATTAAAGACCTGGAAACCGTTCATCCTGAGGACTGGAAATGAGAAAGATCATTCTGGATACGAATGCGTATGTCGGTTTTTTGAGGGGGGATGAAAAAGTCCTTGATTACTTGGCCCAGGCCGGTTGTGTCTATATGTCGGTATTTGTTCTGGGGGAATTGTTTGCGGGCTTCAGGGCCGGTAAAAAAGAAAAAGGAAACAAAAAAAATCTGCAGAGATTCCTTTCAAAGTCCACAGTATCCATACTTGAGGCCACGATGGAAACAGCAGNNCGGTTCTTGTTACCTATGACCGGCATTTCGAAGCCATCCCAGGATTACGACTCTGGGATGAGCTCTAACCTGTGCCTCTGCAACCACTTTGTCCGCCTACTATAATGCCCTTTGATTTTATCTGTTGCCGGCTGTCAGTCATCAATCTCTCCACTGTCTCCTCCTCACTCTTTGGCCATTTAGGATGAATCGAGGAGTGAATTTTTGGAAATCAGAAGAAGATCAATTTGAGGCGGGATTTCAAAGAGATCGGCCGCACAGCTCACTTAGAAGTTTGATGTCACGGCAGTTCGCCGAGCGGTTTAGGAGTATGCAAGACCAAAAACCTATATTTTTAATTGGACCAGTTTTTGGGTAGGATTCCTTAATTGGAGCTGCACATTATAGACTAAACATCTTACTTTTTATCTTTGAGCTTGGGCAGGAAATTCTCCATGACCCATATTTCTGGAGGTCTTTTGGTTTCCCCTGGAGAAGAAAAGGCTATCTGGCGTCCATCAGGATGAATGCTCAAATAAGAAATTCCAGACATTGAGATTCCCAGCTTCTCGGGTTCGCCACCTTCTGCAGGAACACGCATCAATTCACAGTTACCTTCCGACCTATCATAAGAAGAAAATAGGATAAATCGGCCATCTTGACTCCAAGCCAGGTCCATAATCCTGTATTTATTGAGATCCAGGATGCATATTTTTTTCGGATTCCCGCCTGATACAGAGATAGCATTGATTATATCTTTGTTTTGATCAGCATCTCTCTGGACATAAGCCAATTTTTTGCCATCCGGAGAAATACAAAAAAGCTCATGAGTCGAGTTGACGGATTGAAATGTGCCAATTTCTCTTTCTTGACCTTTCTCTAAATTGCGATGAATAATTTGGTTATTGCAAATAGCCGAGCCTTCGGCGATCGGTTTTATCCTTAAATAAAAGATGGAATTTCCTTTTTCAGACCAGCAGTGACCATAAACATCCGTATCTTCTTCTGGTGGGATAGCAACTTCAACTTTTTTTGTTTGAGGATCTATGCTGTAAAGTGCCCACTCCCATTCTTTGACGCATCCCACGACATGAATCCTGCTGCCATCCGGAGACCACATCGGTTGGTTACTAGCTTTCAAATTCATCCTGATTTCTGTATTCTCTCCACTATTAAGATTATGAATACAGAGAACCGGATTATCAAATTTTCGAAAAACACCACGATTAGAAACGTATGCCAGGCGATCACCCTCCGGAGAGAAGCAGGGATTGATGTTGTATCCTTCATGAGGCAGAGAAAGCTTTTTTGGACTGTCTACGGCTCTGCCCGATTCAGGATCCAATTCAGCTTGGTAGATAAAGGAAAGATCATTCATAAGGCCATAGTAAAGAGCGCCATCATCAGTCAAGCCAAGAGTTATCAAGGGCCCCATATTATCCTTGATCAAAACAGGATCTTCATGGATTCCTTTTTCTGACACTCGGACGGCCCAAATTCCTATGGTTCCTGTACGATTGCTGGCAAAAAGCACTTGCCTTCCATCCGGTGACCATCCCAGAAGATATTCGTCAGCAGGATGCCTGACCAGAGAAATTTCCTTTCGTTCATCAAGTGAGAAAAGAAAGACGTCATTATGGACGGATTGACCTGATTTGACTTCTTTTGTATAGGCGATAAATCGGCCAACCGGTGAATAATATCCTTGCTTAATTAATCTACCCGACTGAAACGGCTCTGTGAGCTTATAGGTCTTGAGAATTTTAACGGATCCATCCTCGACAGAAACAAGTGCTAGGTTTACAGATTTATACTCGCTGGAAAGCGGCTTACCTGCGAAATAAACCAAAATGTGCTTCCCGTCCGGAGACCAGTCAAAGGGGAAAGCATGAACGCTTTTCTTTTTAAATAGAATCCGGGAACCGGACCCATCCAGTCCCGCCACTCTGAGCTCGACTGTATTCACATCCGACCAGTCTGCCCAACAGTATGCCAGATTCTTGCCCTCAGGGGACCATCTGGCATCTGCTGCAAACCCTCCTTCATCTTCGGTGAGGATGCGGCTTTCGCCTGTAGCAAAATCTTTCACCCCAAGGTTTCCTCCCTTCTTCCAATCCGGATAGGCATAGTATTTTCCATCCGGAGAGACCGAGCTGTAGACAACGATCTGCCCTTCCAGGACTTTCCGAATTTTCATTTCCCCAGCCTCTGTCTTTGTCTTTAAAAGACTGGCCAGCTTTTCTTTAGCTAGCTTAGCTTGCTCCACTTGATCCGCGTAATTATCGATTACATTCTGATAAGCCCTTTGCGCTTCTTTCATTCCCAGCTTCTCATAACAGATTCCGATTTGAAGCTGAGCTTTGGCAGCCACTGCTCTCTCTTCCGGGAACCTGGCCAAGATCTGGCGGAAAATCTCGATCGCACCCTCCAGATCGCCGTCCGCATCTTTTTTAAGCAGAGCTGCCTCATAGAGCTGTTCGGCTGACTGCTGCGGCAAAGCATCCTGCTGGAGAACTAGAGAGAAAGCGACCAGGATGATTCCGAGTACCCAAGCGAAAATTCTTTTTTGTCTCATGATGTAACCTCCTGAAAATCAGTTTTCAGGAGGATGGTAACAAAAATTTTCCGCCAGAAGGTTAAGGCCGCGTTGAGTTTAAGATAAGTTTGTGTTGCGATTGTCTCAGCCCTCAAATTTGTATCCAACTCCCCTAACGCTTGTGATGTACTGCGGACGGGAGAAATCTTTTTCAATCTTTTTCCTGAGATGAACGATGTGGGGGTCGATAGTCCGCGGTGAAACAATGGCGTCGCCCCATGCTTCATCAAGAAGGTCATCCCTGGAGACCACCTCTCCTTTGTGCTCGATGAAGAACTTGAGAAGCTTAAACTCCAGAGCCGTCAAATGAAGTTTATCGTCTTGCTTCCTGACTTCGTGGCTTTTGAAATTAACCGATATATCGCCAAACTCATAGGAATCTGGAGTCTCTTCTTTCTCCCTGACTCTTCTTAAAATCGCCTTGACTCGTGCCACCAGTTCCCGTGATCCCACAGGTTTGGTCACATAGTCATCCGCTCCCATCTCCAGGCCCATCACTTTATCCATCTCTTCGGTTCTGGCGGCAGTGAGCATCAGAATCGGAGTGCGGATGCCCGCATCTCTGAGCTTCTTGCAGACTTCAAACCCGTTCAGCTCAGGCAGCAGGATGTCCAGAATGATCAACTGATATTCCTGATCCATAGCTTTATTTAATCCCTCTTTGCCGTTTTCAGCGGTCGAGACTTTAAAGCCTTCGAACTCCAGGTCATCTTTCAGTCCCATGAGAATCGCCTTGTCGTCCTCAACGATCAAAATCTTATCCATCCCTAATCCTCCATCCTTTTGATAGGGAGCTTGATGGTCACTTTTGTTCCTTTCCCCATAGCACTCTCCAACAGCACTTCACCTCCATGTGCCCTTACGATATGGTCCACAATGGTGAGACCTATTCCACTTCCTCTGACCATCCTTTCCTCCAGCCGGCCGGACCTGTAGAATTTTTTAAAGACCTGCTTTTGATCCTCTTTTCTGATACCCACTCCGTTATCCTCGACTTCCAAAAAGACATTTTTCTCAGAAGACCAGGCCCGGAGAAAGATTTTGGGTCTTTTTCTTGAGT
>JABAOH010004982.1_pt2 | contig 11773 bp, 9 predicted proteins | sample 7062181 | NCBI WGS metagenome assembly JABAOH01 (sample SAMN14538630, study PRJNA623070) | marine sediment metagenome | biome: marine biome [ENVO:00000428]; feature: marine pelagic biome [ENVO:01000023]; material: deep marine sediment [ENVO:00002113]; isolation source: pool of 5 deep marine... | reverse complement strand
GAAACTGGCACCGGCCAAGACAGTGGTCTGGAACGGTCCCATGGGCGTGTTCGAGTTCCCCAGGTTCAGCACTGGCACCGTCGCTTTGGCCAAGATGCTGGCCGAGACGGCGGCCAACACGATCGTGGGAGGAGGCGATTCCGTGGCGGCGCTGCAGGAGGCGGGTCTGGTGGACAAGATGAGCCACGTGTCGACGGGCGGAGGAGCGTCTCTGGAGTTCCTCGAAGGTAAGAGCCTCCCTGGCGTGTCGGCTCTGGACGACAAGGAGGACGAATCCGCTGGTGAGTGATCAAGAGATCATCTCCCAACTGGTGATCCCCAACACGTCCAAGATCGTCCTCCTGCTACTGGACGGCCTAGGCGGAGCACCCATGCATCCGGGCGGCCAGACCGAGTTAGAGGTGGCGCGCACCCCCAACATGGATGCGTTGGCAGCGGAGGGTATCTGCGGCCTTCATGACCCCATCGGCCCAGGCATCACGCCGGGAAGTGGCCCGTCTCACCTTGCCCTTTTCGGATACGATCCTGTGAGCCATCAGATTGGACGCGGCGTACTGGAGGCGCTCGGCATTGGCTTCGATCTGCAGCCTCAAGACATGGCTGCGCGAGGCAACTTCTGCACCGTGGACGATAATGGATTGATCACTGACAGAAGAGCGGGACGCATTTCCACAGAGAAAAGCATCGAACTCATCAAGCTGCTCCGCACCATCAGTCTACCCGGTGTGGAAGTGTTCGTCGAACCGGTGAAGGATTACCGGCTGGTGCTGGTTCTTCGGGGCGAGGCGTTGTCTGGCCCGCTCACCGAGACCGATCCTCAGAAGCTGGGGGCGGCTCCGCTACCTGTGAAGGCGCTCAGCCCCGAAGCCGAGCGCGCCGCCGCCCTCTTTAACCAATGGATTGGGAAGGCGCGTGACATATTGGCCAATCTTCATCCAGCCAACATGGTGACACTGCGGGGCCTGGACAAGAACCCTGGCCTGCCCAGTATGGATAGGGTCTACGGGTTGCGAGGCGCAGCCATCGCCGGCTACCCCATGTACCGCGGTGTTTCCAGGCTCGTGGGTATGGAGGTGCTGCCCACCGGGGACACCATCCAGGAGGAACTGGATACGCTGAAGGCCCATTGGGCAGACTACGACTTCTTCTTCTTCCACGTGAAGAAGACCGACAGCGCAGGCGAGGACGGCAACTTCGACCAGAAAGTCGCCCTCGTTGAGGAGGCGGACCGCTTGTTGGTGCCGCCGATCCGCGAACTGGGACCCGACGTGTTGATCATCACCGGAGATCATTCCACGCCGGCCTTGCTGCGCGCCCACAGTTGGCACCCAGTCCCATTCCTGCTGTATTCCAGGTACTGCCGGCACGACGACGTACAGCAGTTCTCGGAGCGGGCATGCGCCAGCGGAGCTCTGGGGCGCTTCCCGGCAACCGACATCATGCCTCTGGCGATGGCCAATGCCCTTCGCCTGACCAAGTTTGGTGCTTGACAGGGTACTTCTCTCCTCGCCCCAATGTAGCTCCAAACCACGAGAAGGAGGGACCATATGGCCCAACAGGTGAATCCCCGTATCTTTCGTCAATACGACGTGAGAGGCGTTGTCGACGACGATTTGACGGAGAGCGTGGCGGAAGAACTCGGCAAGGGATATGGCGCCTTCATGAGGCACCAGGGCAAGCAGAAGGTGAGCGTCGGGTATGATGCTCGTCCAAGCTCCCCTGGCTTCCGCGATGCACTGATCAAGGGCATCTTGTCCACGGGCATCGACATCGTCAATGTGGGCATGCTACCGACGCCAACCTTCTACTTCTCCCTATTCCATTTGGAAGTGGAAGGTGGAGTGATGATCACCGGGAGCCATAACCCGCCCGAGTTCAACGGTTTCAAGCTAGCGGTGGGTCGTACCACGATCTACGGTGATGAGATCCAGAAGGTGCGTAAGATCATCGAGGCCGCCGACTACCCTAGGGGCGTTGGACAACTGGAACAACAGGACGTCAAGCCCGCCTACTTGGAGACTCTGAAAGAACGCATAGGGCCCTTCCAGAAGAAGGTCAAACTCATCGTGGACGCCGGAAACGGCGTGGCTGGCATGTTCTGCCCCCAACTCCTCCAGGACCTGGGCGCTGAAGCCCACGGCCTGTACTGTGAAGTCGATGGTACGTTCCCCAACCACCATCCGGACCCCACCGTGCCCGCCAACTTGACAGATCTCATCGCCAGGGTGATGGAAGAGAAGGCTGACCTGGGCATGGCTTACGACGGCGACGGTGATCGCTTGGGAGTGGTCGACGAAGAGGGAAACATCATTTGGGGCGACCAGCTTCTGATTCTGTTCTCTCGGGAAATCCTGGCCCGCCAGCCGGGAGCCCCCATCATCTTTGAGGTCAAATGCTCCCAGGCCTTGGCGGAAGAGATCGAGAAGGCAGGGGGCGTGCCCATCATGTGGCGTACGGGCCATTCGTTCATCAAGAAGAAGATGAGAGAGGAGAATTCACCTCTGGCTGGCGAGATGAGCGGGCATCTGTTCTTCGCCGACGAGTACTATGGCTACGACGATGCCATCTACGCCTCCTTGCGATTGGTGCGGCTCCTCTCCCGTTCCGACAAGAGCATACGCGAGATGTTGGCCGATGTGCCCAAGTACTATTCCACACCAGAGATCCGTGTGGACTGCCCGGATGAGGAGAAGTTCCAGGTCGTCGCCGCCCTCACGGAGCATTTCAAGAAGCGGTACGAGGTTGTTGACGTCGATGGAGCCCGCATACTATTCGGAGATGGGTGGGGACTTGTGCGGGCCTCCAACACCCAGCCGGTCTTGGTGCTTCGCTTTGAGGCCAAGACTCCAGAGCGCCTTGACGAGATCCAGCAGATAGTACTCTCCAAGCTCAAGGAAATGACATCACTGGAAATATCGATTTGATGCTAGCCCGACACACACCATCCGAGGATCTAGAAAGGAGCGAATGCTATGAGCGACGAGAAGACCGGCAGAGAGGAATGGGAGGAGATCGGTCGCGAGATCGAGAGGAAGATCAGGAGAGATCTGGCCAGATGGGCCGGCGCCGAGGAGACCGATGACTGGGAAACCATCGGTAGGAAGATGGAAGGCAAGGTCCGCAGTGAGATGGCCACCAGTGTCGGCGCTGAGCCAGAGGACGACTGGGACACGATAGGCCGGGAGGCCGAGAAGAAGGTCAGGACCGGCATGGCCACTGGCCTGGGCGGGGAGCCCGACGACAGCTGGGAGCAGATTGGCAAACGGATAGAGCAGCGAATCAAGTCCGGGCTGGGCGAATGGGCTGGTGCCGAACCCGACGACGATTGGGACACCGTCGGCCACAAGATCGAGGACAAGATCAAGGATACCATCCAAGATTGGACCAGGGAATAGAAGCTACCAAGCTGAGAAGGCTCTTCACGCCCATAACCATCGGCAATCTTAGGCTGGCAAACCGCATCGTCATGCCAGCTATTCACCTGTCCTACACCCCGCAGGGATTCGTCACCGACACACTGATCGAGTTCTACGTCGAAAGGGCAGCGGGAGGGGTAGGGCTGATCATCGTGGGCGGCTGCCCCGTTGATGAGTATGGTGGCGGGCCATTCATGGTCGGTCTCAGCGATGATGAGTTCGTCCCGGGACTGACAAGGCTCACCCAAGCCGTTCACGAACATGGGGTTCCCCTGGCCGCCCAATTGTACCACGCGGGCCGATATTCCCTCTCAGCCCTCATCGGTCGCCAACCTTTGGCGCCGTCTGCAGTGGAGTCTTCGTTGACTCGCGAAACCCCGCGAGAGATGAGCACGGAAGATGTCCACCGCACCCTGAACAGCTTCGCCAACGCAGCAAGCCGAGCCAAGAGAGCAGGGTTTGATGCCGTAGAGATCAGTGCCTCCGCAGGCTACTTGCTTTCCCAGTTCCTTTCACCCCTGACCAACCTGCGTGAGGACGACTATGGTGGGGATCTGGAGAGCAGGATGAGATTTCCACTGGAGGTAGCTCGGGCCGTCCGGGAAGCCGTTGGACCGGACTATCCGGTCATCGTTCGCATAGCGGGAAACGACTTTGTCAGCGGCGGGAACACCAGCCGAGAGGCTTGCTCCTTTGCCCGGGAGCTGGAGGGAGCGGGGGTGGATGCCATCAACGTCACCGGGGGCTGGCACGAGACCAGAGTTCCACAGATAACAATGGCCGTTCCACGAGGTGCCTTCTCCTACCTCGCCGGACGCGTCAAGCAGGCCGTCAACGTACCCGTCATCTCCAGCAACCGGTACAGCGACCCCGCGCTGGCGGACAGGGTGCTCCGCCAAGGCGCCGCCGACTTGATCGCCATGGGCCGCCCACTAATAGCAGACCCAGAACTGCCTCGCAAGGCCAGAGAGGGCCGCCTTGACGAGATCATTCGCTGTGTGGCCTGCAATCAGGGCTGCTTCGACCATATCTTCTCTCTTGAGCCGGTTGCCTGCCTGGTGAACCCCCGGGCCGGGCAGGAGGGCAGGTACGAACTGCAACGAGCGGCAAGTCTCAAGAAGGTCGTAGTTGTCGGCGGCGGCCCAGCGGGCATGGAAGCAGCCATCACCGCGTCTCGCAGGGGACACCGGGTGACCCTCTTTGAAGAGCATGGCCGTCTGGGGGGTCAATTGAACCTGGCGTCCATGGCGCCAGGAAGGGAGGAGCTGGGGACCCTCATACTGTCCTTGTGCGGACAAGTCGAAAGAGAGGACGTGGAGATCAGGCTCGCGCACAGAGCCACAAGTAGCCTTGTCCTGGAATGCAATCCTGACGCCGTGGTTGTGGCCACCGGCGGCGAGCCTGCGATCCCAGAGATCCCAGGTGTGGAAAGTGAGCACGTGGTACAGGCCTGGGATGTGCTTGCGGACCAGGCCGACGTTGGGCAAAAGGTCGTGGTTCTTGGCGGCGGAGCGACCGGATGTCTGGTCGCACTCTATGTGGCCCAGATGGGCACGATAGACGCCCCTGCTCTGCGCTTCCTCGTAGAAAACAAAGCAGAAAGCTGGGAAACCTTGGAGGAGTTGGTCACCAGAGGCGTGAAGGACGTTACTGTGGTCGAGATGCTGCCTAAGCTAGGCAAGGACATCGGTCTCACCACACGTTGGACGGTCCTCCAGGCTCTGAGGCGCTACGGAGTGGAGATGATAGCCAACGCCAGCGTCAAGCAGATCCTGCCCCAGGGTGTGCTGGCTGTCATCGACGAGCAAGAAAGACTCGTTGGAGCTGATACAATCATCTTGGCCACCGGCGTCGCGCCGCACAATTCACTCCACGAGGAACTGAAGGGGCGTGTGGAAGACCTTCATCTCATTGGCGATGCCAAGGTGCCGCGCAAGGCATACGACGCCGTGCGTGAAGGCTTCGAGGTGGCTATGGGGCTTTAGACCGCCGAGCTTGCAAAGGCGTTTTGCTTTCGGTAGAATGGGTGCAGGGCGCGGAGTGGTGTCCGAATAGGAGGGTCAAACGTGAGCGAAGAGGAGATCCGAAGGAAGGACGAGAAGCAGGAGAAGGAAGAGAAGGACGAGAAAGACCGCGGCGAACGAGAGTGGGACAAAGGCGAGCAGTGGTCCGGTGGCGATGCCTTGGGCCCGCTGATCTGGGGACTGATAGTCATTCTCGCGGGGGCAGCGCTTCTCGCCGTCAACTTGGGAACCTTCCCCTGGTTGACATGGGAGAACGTGTGGGCCTTCATCTTCATGGGGGCCGGCTTGCTGTTCCTACTGGAGGTAGTAATCCGCCTGCTGCTCCCTGCCTACCGTCGCCCGATAAGAGGCCGTATCATCCTGGCCTTCGTCGCCTTGGCCATCGGCCTGGGCGGAATAGTCGGCTGGGAACTCACCTGGCCCCTGATCGTGATCGCCGCCGGCCTGGCGATTATCCTGGGCGTCTTCCTGAGGCCGAAGTTCTAGCCGGGGCAGGAGCTACAGGCGGCCCAAATCCATCGTGACCAGCTGGTCCCACCAGTAGCGCAGACGAGAACGAGTTGTGTCCCGCCCAATGCACCGGAAATACGGGGGTTGGAAGGCCTTGATCAGGTCACCGATCTCGTAACGGGGCAGAATGGGCGTGGAAACCACGAGACTGCCTTTCTCCCCGGGGCGCATCTCGTGCATCATCTTGATGCCTTCTCGCGTCCGCACCTCGAAGAAGAAGAGGTCGTAGTTGGGCACCCATGCCCGCTTTTCGTCCCTCTGCTGGCCAAAGATGCCCTCCGTTGTGCCATAGATCTCGGCGATATCCACCGGGCCAAAGAGGGCTCTGAGGACGGGGCGGTACTTGGTGTTGATGCCCGGTACGCTGCCCAGGGTCATGATTCGTATGCGCCACAGGTCCCTCGGGTATACGCCGTGAGCCCGGTGTAGGTACCGTCCGAAATCCACCGCCGTGGGTGCCACGCCTCCGACTATGGTAACATTCTCCTCCCTGCACCGCTCATAGGCCAACTCGAAGCGTCGCTTCCAGTCAGTTATCGTCTTTCCTCCCCCCAGCGCGTCCACTTCATCCTGAGTAGGAAGGGTACGCAGAGGAGTCGCCGCCGTCGTTCGTTTCGTATAGATCCCGGAGCTATAGCCATATTCCAACTCTTGCTCCCCGACTCGCACCGTGCCCACCACCGAGGGGAAGTTCAAGTTGAGGTTCACACCCTGAAGCGCATCAAGCCGGCCGGTACGCGCGATGTAGTTCATCAAGGCCCGGCCAGCGCTGGCCCGCATCTTCAGGTCGGTGGCCGTCATGGGAATGAACTTGGACTCGCCCTTTGTCGTACCTCGTGTGATCGCCCAGCCAATGGGAGGCTCGTAGAGCAGCACGTCCTGCTCACCGGCCATCACCCGATCGATAAGAGGCTTCAAATCCTCGTAGGTCGCGATAGGGAATGCACTCCTGTATTCCTCCGTGCTCGCGACCTCAGCGGCCCCATGTTGCCGCCCGTACTTGGTCTGGGCGTAACCCTGGATCAGCCGTTGGAGGACGGCCTCCTGGGCTTGTCCAGGGCTGCCTACGGCCTCGTGCCAGGGACGCAAGAAAGCTTCCAGCATCTGGCGCCCTGCTTCTTCGCTCTGCGCGGGCACGTGCTCGGTAGTGCCATTCATAATCCCCCCCCAGGCTGTCACCTAGTACCACATCACCCAATCCCCGACGGCAGGCACAGGGAGATACGTTCCGTGACGATTCCCTCTATCCGATGCAAGTCCTCTTCGGTTCGGCCCTCGACCCTGACCGAGAGCACCGGCTGGGTGTTGGAAGCCCTCACCAGTGCCCATCCACCGTCGAACTTGATTCGTGCCCCGTCTATGTCAATGACCTCATGAGTCTCGATGAAAGACTCCTTTATCGCCTCCACGACGGTGAACTTCTGCGTATCGGGACACGGAACGCGGAGTTCCGACGAGCTGTAGTATCTCGGCAGCTCCTCCACCAACTGCGACAGGGGTCTGTCCCTCTTGGAGATGTACTCCACAAGCTTCCCCGCCGCGAACAGGGCATCGTCGAAATTGAGAGGAGGATCGTTGAAGAACACGTGACCACTCAGCTCCACGCCCAACGCCGCGTTTTCCTGCCGCATCTTCTGCAAGATGTACGCATTCCCACATCTCGTCATGAGGGGTATTCCTCCATTGCGCACGATGTCGTCAATCAGTGCTTGCGAGCATCGCACATCCAGCACCACCTTGGCTGGCCCGCTGGTCAGGAATTCCCTCGCCAAAAGAGCGACGTACTTGTCGGGCAAGACCATTGCTCCCCGCTCGTCCACTACGCCAAGCCTGTCTCCATCTCCGTCGAAGCCGACCCCCAGGTCGGCCCCTTCTCTCACGACCATGGCCTTCAGGTCACCAATGTTGTCCTCGACCAGGGGATCGGGCTCGTGGTTCGGAAAGCGGCCATCAGGCTCGCAGAATAGGGGAACCACTTCGCACCCGAGTTCTTCGATCAGGTCACTGCCTAGCATTCCAGCCGTGCCGTTGCCTCCGTCAACCACCACCTTCAGTCCGCGATTCAGGCGTACTCTATCGCGAATGCAGTCGAGGTACTCGGGAATGACATCCAGTCCCTCCATGGATCCCCTGCCAACCTCGAACTGATTCTTGGCAATCAGCCGCTCGACGTGCTGCAGTGCCTCCCCAGCGAGAGGATATGGGCCTACCTGGAGCTTGAGACCATTGAACTCGGGTGGGTTGTGACTGGCGGTCACCATCACGGCCCCATCCGCGAAGGCGCGGTCAAGGGCAAAAGAAAGGGCTGGTGTGGGAACAACTCCCACATCAACAACCTGGCAACCGGTGGAAAGCAAACCCTTGGTCACAGCAGAGAAGAACCGCTCAGAAGAGAGCCGCACATCCCGTCCTACCACCACCTTGTTCCGACCAGTGCTCCTCTGGATGTAGGTCCCAAAGGCTCTCCCAATAGTCTCTATGGCGCCCGTCGTCAAGTCGGCGTCGGCCACGCCTCGGATGTCGTACTCCTTGAACACTGCTCTGCTGGCCGAGAGCTTGGCCTGGAAAGCAAAATCCCGCAGAATGCCTGACACGGCCCCCGTCAGCTTCATCGGGTCGTGGCGGAGGACCGTCCTGCTGACGCCGTTGGCGCCTTCCTCCACCACTTCTTGCACCAAATCCCTCTCGATCAGCAGCGCCCCTTCGACCAGCACCAGCTCCTCTGGTGTGTCCTCGAACAAGATGATCTGGGTGTCGTCCTTGACCACGGGGACAGATCGCACAGGCTCAGCAGACACACTCCGATACCTGGCCAGCACCGAATCTGTGACCTCTTCCGCTCTACTGACCAGCGCGTAATCCAACCGGAATCCGCAGCTGTTCTGGACAGCCCGCACGTGATCGGCGACGGTATACCCCTCTGTCAGACCCGGCTGCGTCATGATGTTGCACACGAATATCTTCCGGGCTGAAGTCCTCTTCAAAGCGTCATTGATCTCCGGAACCAGCAAGGTAGGGATGATGTTGGTGAACAGGGATCCGGGCCCGACTACGACAGCGTCGGCCAACTCGAGCGCCTCCACTACCTCGGGGGATGCCACTACCGGAGTTTCTGGTCCCTCATCAGTTCTGGATTGCAGCCAGACCTTCTTGAGAGGCACGTCTTTCCTCCTGGCAAGGATCGCCGATTCCCCTTCGAGGCTCTGTCCATCTTCAAGCTGAGCGCACAACCCTACCTTTTCCGTGGTGGGAAACAGGACTTCCTCCCCTGAAGTCCCGAGCCCCCGACGCAGCTTGGCGAACGCAGTCCCACTGCCCACCGGGGGCACTACACCAGTCAACTGCCACGGCACCTGCTCGGCAATCCGCAGTAACATGGACAGCCCCTCCGTCCCTGCGAATACTACGACTTTGGGCTTCTCTGCGGGACCGTGATAGTAGTCATACACCAGGTCAACGAGGCTCCCTTCCCTCGTCTTCCGGGCGACAAACGGGGCGATCAAGGTGTGACTCAACTTGATAAACGAGACAACCACAAGCGTGACACCAACGGTTCCCAGCAGTATGCCTCGCTGTACGTGGGGGATGAACTGTAACGTCAAGTAGTAGACAAATGACGGGAAAGGCGCCGTGCGATAGATGTGTACAAGTACGTATGCAAAACCCAGGCTCAAGAGGAGGATCCCAAAGAAGAGCGACAGGAGCCACCGCTTGATGTGCCATCCAGGCAGGAGCAGCCTCAAGACCCTGCTGCTCCGCAGTCTCTGCCTCACGCTACCCAGCACCGCGAAGATCCCTTCGCAATCACGGCATCCGCCCTACCTTGCTTGAGCGCTCTCCAGTCGATGGTCATAGCGCTATCCAAGAGCTTGGAAATCCAAGATCCCCGATGAAATCTCGTCGGCACAACACTCGGCCAACTCCTGCACGATCAGAGCTTTGGTCTGCTCAAGTCGCTCAGGAGTCCGAGCTTCGAACACCAGGGCGATGTTCGACGTGGTGTGGGAAGCCCGCACGGATGCCCACCCATCGTCGAAGTCGATGCGCAAGCCGTCAAGATCCACAAGCTCGAAACGTTTGCCGAAACACTCCCTTATGCGATCCATGACTGCGAACTTGTGTTCATCGTCACACGGCAGCTTGATCTCAGGGGCTGAGAAGTAGCGGGGCATGTCAGCCAGGATATCTGACAGCTTGCCTCCAGCGCGCGAGAGAGCTTCCAGGAGCTTGGCCGAGGCGAATACGCCGTCATCGAAGTCGAAGACGTCGTCACGAAAGAAGATATGCCCGCTCGCCTCTCCACCCAGCAGAGCATCGCTGCGCTTCACTTCGTCCATCACCCGCGAGTAGCCCGTCGGCGCCATCCTAGGCACTCCCCCTCCCCGCTCGATCACGTCTCGGAGAGCCTGCGAGGATAGCAAATCGAAGACCACCGTCCCAGGCTCGTCTTTCAGCAGCTCATTGGCCATTACGGCAACTATGCGGTCACCATGCAGTATCTGCCCGCGGTCGCTGACCACAGCCACGCGGTCTCCGTCGCCGTCGTAGGCAATACCTAGATCGGCGCCATTTTGCTGCACCGCGAGAGCCAGGTCCCTCATGTTTTCCTCATCGCTTGGATCGGGAAGGTGATGGGGAAAGCCACCATCGACGTCGCAGTACAGTTCCCTCACCTGGCATCCCAGCCGCCTGAACAACTGAGGCGCGACCAGCCCGGTGGTGCCATTCCCGGCATCGATGACGATTTTGTACCGCTTCATCAATTCGATGCGGACCTCGATGGCTTTCAAGTACTCGCCAACGATGCCAGAATCTCTCGCCAGGCGTCCGCTCCCCTCACGGAAAGGGCCTCCCTCCGCGAGTCGCCTCAAGACCTGGATGTCCTCACCGCTGAAAGGCAGGGGGCCTTTTCGAAGCTTCAAGCCGTTGTATCGAGGAGGATTGTGACTCGCCGTCACGACAAGCCCACCCGCTGCCTGCAAGTGCTTCACAGCGAAATAGACCGTCGGTGTGGTCACCAGACCAACGTCAATCACCTCGCAGCCTGCGCTCAACAGCCCAGCGATGAGTGCCCTGCTGAAGTCCGGGGAGCTGCTCCTGCCGTCCCGGCCCACGACGATCTTGTCCCCCGCCTCCTGCATCATGCTGCCGAAAGCTGCTCCGAGGACTGTACAGACCTGGGGATCCAAGTTGTCCCCGACTACACCTCGGATGTCATATTCGCGGAAGATCGTGCGGTCCAGGCGCAACGCGGTTCTCCTCGAAGACGCCGGATGGGATGTTGGCAAAATTGTATAGTAGGTACCAAGACCATGGCAAGCCCTGATCGCACAGCGTCGAAACGCCACAGGAGAACCGCCGCTGGATCGCTCCTTCGATTTGTGCTTCGATGCAGCGCTTCGCGCCTACCCAGCACTACTCACGACGCGTCCTGCGCCTACAAGAACGCGAATGCCCTCGTACGTATGTCTGAGAGCCCGCTTTTCCACACCCTCATGCGGACAACTTCCGTGTAACTTCGCACGAGCTATGGTAGAATGAATCGAGTTATGACATGGAACCTGCTGAACGGGCCATCAGGCGATGCCGCACTCCAAGGCCTGTGCAGCTGGATTGAAATGTCTGAGAATGGAGGATGTGAGAGTGAGAAAGGTGAAAGGGTACTTCATAAGTACTTGTGGCTGGTGCAAGAAGACAAAGCGGCTCCTCGACGACAGCAACGTCGACTACGAATACGAATACATTGACCTCCTGAAGGGTAGCGATAAGGCCCGGGCTTTGGCCGAGCTCTCTGAGTACAATCCTCGAAGGAGCTTCCCGACC
>JABAOH010021411.1_pt5 | contig 11776 bp, 8 predicted proteins | sample 7062181 | NCBI WGS metagenome assembly JABAOH01 (sample SAMN14538630, study PRJNA623070) | marine sediment metagenome | biome: marine biome [ENVO:00000428]; feature: marine pelagic biome [ENVO:01000023]; material: deep marine sediment [ENVO:00002113]; isolation source: pool of 5 deep marine... | reverse complement strand
CGCAGAATGTCGCAGACCTGGTCCACGTGCGCGCGCTCGGAGACCAGCGGGGGCGCTACGATTCCGGAATCTCCGGTCATCTTGATGTGCAGCCCCGCCTCGAACAGCTTCTTCTGCACCTCGAGGCCCCGCGCGCCGGGCCGCTCACCGGGGACCACGTCGAACCCGGCCATCATGCCGTAGCCGCGCAGATCGGTGATCACGGCGACGTCGCTCAGCGAGAAAATCGCGTCGAGAAAGTAGGGCGAGAGCTGCGCGGCGCGCTCGAACAATCCTTCCCGCTCGTAGATCTCCATGGTCGCGAGACCCGCCGCGCAGGCCGCCGGGTGGCCCGAGTACGTGTAGCCATGGAAGAACTCGATGCCGTCGCCCTGGGTGGCGTTGCAAATGGTGTCGTAGATGCGATCGTCGACGGCGACGGCACCCATCGGCTGATTGCCGTTGGTGAGCGCCTTGGCCATGGTCATGATGTCGGGCTTCACGTTGAAGCTCTGCGCCGCGAAAGCGCTGCCGGTTCGTCCGAAACCGGTGATGACCTCGTCGAAAATCAGCAGGATCCCGTGCTTGTCGCAGATCTCGCGGATCCGCTCCAGGTAGCCGACCGGCGGCACCAGGGTACCGGTCGAGCCGGCAATGGGCTCGATGAACACCGCGGCGACCGTGTCCGGGCCGTACATGGCGGCGATGCGCTCCAGATCGTCGGCGAGCTCGGCGCCGTGCTCGGGCTGGCCCTTGGAGAAGCGGTTCTCCGCCAGCCACGTGTGCCGCATATGGGCAACCCCCGCCATACCGACGCCGAAGGCCTCCCGGTTCTTGACCAAGCCCGAGAGGCTGGTGCCGCCGATGTTGACGCCGTGATAGGCGCGCTCGCGCGAGACCATGCGCATGCGCTGACCCTCGCCACGGGCCCGGTGATAGGCGAGGCTCACCTTGATGGCGGTGTCCACCGACTCCGAGCCGGAGTTGGTGAAGAACACCTTGTCGATGCCTTCCGGCGTGAGCGCCGAGACCTTCCGCGCCAGCTCGAACTGCCCGGGATGACCGCCCTGGAACGGCGGACCATAGTCGAGCGTCATCAGCTGCTCGGCGACGGCATCGGCAATTTCCCGTCGGCCATGACCGGCGGCGCAGCAGAAAAGGCCCGACGAGCCGTCGAGGATTTGCTGTCCCTGGTGGCTCCAGTAGTGCACCCCCTCGCCGCGCACGAATATTCGCGGATGCTCCTTGAAATCGCGGTTCGAGGTGAAGGGCATCCAGTAGTAGTCGAGGGTGTTGGTCGCGTATTTCATGGCCGCCCCGTCAGCTTGTGCAGGTTGATGGCAGACAATAGACTGCCGTTGCCCCCATCTGTTAGTGCCAGATGGGCGGACCGGATGAGACCAGCCCGTGCGCGAACAGCTCTTCCACCTTTCCCCTGAAAGCGGCACCAGCCTGCAGAGCCAGCTCCGGGAGATGATGGTGCGCGCCATCCTCGGCGGCCACATTCTTCCGGGTAGCGCTGTTCCCTCGTGCCGACAGCTCGCCAAGCAGCTCGGCGTGGCGCGTAACACGGTGGTGCTCGCCTACCAGCATCTGGTCGACGAGGGTTATCTGGTCGCGCGCGAGCGCAGCGGCTATTACGTCAACCAGGACATCCTCGCGGGCCGTGTCAGCGCGGACGCCGCCGAGCCCCGCAGCGGCGACATGTTCGCTCCCGAGTGGAGCGAGCGACTGCGCACCACACCCAGTCACTGGCGACAGATCGTCAAGCCGAAAGACTGGCTCGAGTATCCGTACCCGTTCATCTACGGTCAGTGCGACCTGGCTCTGTTTCCGGTGGCGGACTGGCGCGAGTGCTCGCGCCGCGCGCTCAGCGTCGGCGCCATCCGCGGCTGGGCGAGAGACAGCGTCGACAGCGACGACCCAGAGCTTCTCGAGCAGATTCACACCCGGCTGCTGCCGCGTCGCGGCGTGTGGGCGTCTCCCGACGAGATTCTCATCACCGTCGGCGCTCAGCACGCGCTCTACCTGCTGGCAAGCCTGCTTTTCAGCGACGACACGGCGGTGGGCATCGAGGACCCTGGATACGTGGATGCCCGCACCATCTTCCGAATGACGGCCGCGCGCGTGATCGGCCTGCCNNGTCTACGTCACGCCCAGCCATCAGTCGCCGACCACCGTCACCATGCCGCTCGAGCGTCGCCACCAGCTGCTTGCACGATCGGTGGATTCGGATTTCGTCATCATCGAGGACGATTACGAGAGCGAGTTCAATTTCATGGGCCAGCCGACACCGGCGCTGAAGAGCCTCGATCACAGCAACCGGGTCGTCTACGTCGGCAGCCTGTCGAAGACCCTGGCGCCCGGACTGCGCCTCGGCTACATGGTGGGTCCGAAGGAGCTCATCGACGAGGCGCGCGCCCTGAGACGGCTCATGCTGCGCCACCCTCCTGCGAACAACGAGCGCGCGGTGGCGCTGTTCCTGTCCCTCGGTCACCACGACTCACTGGTGAGACGCTTGAGCCACGCCTACAAGGAACGCTGGCAGGTCATGGGCGAGGCGCTCGCCCGCCATCTGCCCGAGTCGGCACGCATGCCCGCGTTCGGCGGCACCTCCTACTGGGTCAAGGGCCCCGCGGACCTCGACGCGCGAGTGCTCAGCGAGCGTGCGGCCGATCGCGGCATCCTCATCGAGCCGGGAGACGTGTTTTTCTTCTCTGACGACCCACCCCGGAATTTCTTCCGCATGGGCTTTTCCTCTATTCCCGTCGATCGCATCGAGCCCGGTATCGAAATCCTCGCCGGCATCGTTCACGACCTGGCCTAGACTAAGTCACGTGACTGGCTCTATGCCGGCCCCCGGCTTGGCCGTAGCTTAAGACGTTTACATCACGGACCCGGCTCTCAGCAGGGACCGACCAGGAGCGTTCGTCATGTTGATTGGTGTACCGAGAGAGATCAAAAACCACGAGTACCGGGTCGGCATGACGCCGCAGAGTATTCAGGAGGTGACCCACCACGGCCACCAGGCCCTGGTGGAAACCAACGCCGGCGCCGGCGTCGGCGCGAGCGACGAGGACTACCAGCGCGCAGGGGCAAGCATCGCGGCGAACGCGGCCGAAGTGTTCGAGAAGGCCGACATGATCGTCAAGGTGAAGGAGCCCCAGGCCGAGGAGCGCGCCATGCTCAACCCCGGCCAGGTCCTTTTCACCTACCTGCACCTGGCGCCGGACCCCGATCAGACCCGCGATCTGGTCGCGAGCGGCGCCGTGTGCATCGCCTACGAGACAGTCACTTCGCCGCTCGGCGGGCTGCCGTTGCTGGCACCCATGTCCGAGGTGGCCGGACGGCTCGCGGTGCAGGCCGGCGCGCATTGTCTGGAGAAGGTCCAGGGCGGCAAGGGCGTGCTGCTCGGCGGCGTGCCCGGCGTGGACCCGGCCAAGGTCGTCATCATCGGCGGCGGCGTGGTCGGAACCCATGCCGCCCATATCGCCATCGGCATGGGCGCCAACACCTGGGTGATCGATCGCTCCACCGACGCGCTCAAGTCACTGTGGCGCCAGTTCGGCCGGCCGCTGGACACGGTCTACTCCACCCGCTTTGCCATCGAGGAGCACGTGCTCGAAGCCGACCTGGTGATCGGGGGCGTCCTCATTCCGGGAGCGGCGGCACCGAAGCTGGTCACCGCGGAGATGATCAAGGCGATGAAGCCGGGCTCGGTCGTGGTCGACGTCGCCATCGATCAGGGCGGTTGCTTCGAGACCTCTCACCCGACGACCCATGCCGACCCCACCTACGTGGTCGATGACGTGGTGCACTACTGCGTCGCGAACATGCCGGGCGCGGTCCCTCGCACGTCGACCTACGCGCTGAACAACGTGACGTTACCCTTCGTGCTGACGCTGGCGGAGAAGGGGTACAAGAAAGCCTTGGAGGACGACCCGCACCTGCGCAACGGATTGAACGTGCACAAGGGGCACGTGACGCAGAAAGAGGTGGCGCGCGATCTGGGCTACGAGTTCCGCGATCCCCACGAGGCGATCTACGACTGATTGATGACCTTGCCGGGATTCATGATGTTGTTGGGATCGAGAGTGCGTTTCAGTGCGCGCATGAGGTCGAGCTCGACGGGCGATTTGTAACGCTCGAGCTCGTGAATCTTGAGCACGCCGATGCCGTGCTCGGCGCTGAAGCTGCCGTCGAGCTCCGCGGCAATGTCGTGAACGCGCGAGGTTATCTCGCCGCCCCGGCTGATAAACGTCGTAACGTCCGCGCCGACCGGCTGCATCACGTTGAAGTGGACGTTGCCGTCGCCGATGTGCCCGAAGGCCACTACCCGTACGCCCTCGACGGTGCGCTCGCAGTACTCGGTCGCCCGCACGATGAACTCGGGGACCTTCGAGAGGGGCACCGAGACATCGTGCTTGATGCCGGCGCCGAGATTTTTCTGCGCCTCGGGTAGCGTCTCGCGCATGCGCCACAGGCGCTCGGCCTGGGCACCGCTCGATGCGATGACCGCGTCGACGGCGATGCCCTGCTCGAAGGCATGCGCGAGCGCGGTTTCCATGAGCGCGCCGAGGCCGGCGTCGGGTCGGCTCGAGGTGAGCTCGACCAGCGCGTAGTGCTCGTAGCGCGCATCGAACGGATCGCCCAGATCGGTGTGCGCCTCGAGAATGTCCAGGCAGGCGCGGTGCATGTACTCGAAGGTGGACACAGCGTCGCCGCTCGCTTCGCGCAGCGCCGCCAGCAGCATCGGCGCCGCCTCGACGCTCGGCATGGCAACCATCGCGGTGGCGGTGTCCGTGGGCGCGGGAAAGAGCTTGAGAACGGCCGCGGTGACGACGCCGAGGCTGCCCTCGGCGCCCAGAAAGAGCTGCTTCAGATCGTAGCCGGTGTTGTCCTTGCGCAGGCCGCGCAGGCCGTTCCACACGCTGCCGTTGGCCAGCACGACCTCCAGTCCGAGCACCAGCTCGCGCGCGTTGCCGTAGCGCAGCACCGCCGTGCCGCCGGCGTTGGTGGAGAGGTTACCGCCGATCTGGCAGCTGCCCTCGGCGGCCAGGCTGAGGGGGAACATTCGGCCCGCATCGCGAGCCGCGCGCTGGACCTCGGCGAGGATACAGCCCGCCTCCACCGTCATCGTGTAGTTGATGGGATCCACGTGACGCACCCGGTTCATGCGCGAGAGCGACAGCAGGATCTCGTCACCGGCTGCTCCGGGCACGCTGCCGCCGACCAGACTCGTGTTGCCGCCCTGGGGCACGATGCCGATGCGCGCCTCGTTGCACACCGCGACGATGGCCGCCACCTCCGCGGTGCTCGCCGGACGCAGCACCAGCGGCGAGGCGCCGTGGAACAGATCGCGCCAGTCGTTGAGGTAGGCGGCTCTGGCCGCGGGCTCGTCGACCAGGCCGGCGGGCCCGACGATGGCCCGGAGTCGCTCGAGGGTGTCGCTGGAGATAGCGGAATCGTTCATGGTCGCCCGCGCATGATACTGGCAGCGGTAAAGCACGGGTATCCGCTTCGGGCCGGGCTCTTGCCGAGGACATAAAGATATGTTTATATCCGTTTATCCTTATTCCAGGGGCCTGGCATGGACACACTGCTCACCGCTCTGCGCGCCGCCGGCGAGCCCACCCGCCTGCGGCTGCTGGCGCTGCTCGCCGGAAACGAGCTGACGGTCTCCGAGCTCACGTGGATCCTGGGCCAGAGCCAGCCGCGCGTCAGCCGGCATCTGAAGCTGCTCTCCGATGCCCGCCTGGTGGAACGCATCCAGGAGGGCGCCTGGGCCTTCTACCGTCTGGCGGATCGCGGGCCGGCGACGGCGATCCTGGCCGCCCTCGTGTCGCTGCTGCCCGTCGACAACGCGGAGCTGGAGCGCGACCGCCAGCGCCTCGAGACGGTGCAGCGCGACCGCTCCGCGGCGGCATCCGCCTACTTTCGCGGCATCGCCAAGAGCTGGGACCGCATCCGCGGACTGTACGTGGCGGAGGCCGAGGTGGAGCAGGCCATGCTGGCGGCGGCCGGGGACAAGCCCATCGGCTCGCTGCTCGATCTCGGCACCGGCACCGGGCGCGTGCTGCAGGTGTTCGCCGATCGCATCGAGCGCGGCCTCGGCATCGATGCGAGCCGGGAGATGCTCGCCGTGGCCCGCGCCAACCTGACCAAGCAGAACCTCGGTCATTGCCAGGTGCGCCAGGGCGACATCTATAACCTGGCGGTTCCGTCGGGGAGCATGGACGTGGTGACGATTCATCACGTTCTGCACTTTCTCGACAATCCATCCGCCGCCATCGCGCGGGCCGCGCAAGCGCTGCGCCCGCGCGGCAAGCTGCTGATCGTCGACTTCGCGCCGCACTCGCTCGAGATCCTGCGCACCGAGTACGCGCATCGTCGTCTCGGCTTCGAAGACGCCGAGGTCACCGCCTGGTGCCGCGCGGCAGGGCTCGAAGACGTGCGCGTCGAGCACCTCACGGTTACCGGTGCAAGCGACGCTGAAACACTCACTGTGTCACTCTGGAGCGCTGTGCAGAGAGCCGACGCACCTTCCCACTACGCACTCGAAGTAGCCTGAAACCATGACTGAACCGAAACAGCAATCGTCACGCTTCACGCCGATCAAATCCGAGCCCGCAGTGTCGTTTGAATTCTTTCCGCCAAAGACGCCGGCGATGGAAAAGACGCTGTGGCAATCCATCGAGCGGCTGGCCCCCATCGGACCACGCTTCGTGTCGGTGACCTACGGTGCCGGCGGCGGCACCCGCGAGCGCACCCACGCAACGGTCAAGCGCGTGCTCGAAGAGACGCGCCTGACGCCCGCCGCCCACCTCACCTGCGTGGACGCGACACGCGACGAGGTGGATGCCGTGGCGAGGCGCTATCACGAGGCCGGCGTGCGCCACATCGTCGCGCTGCGTGGCGATCCGCCCGACGGCAAGTCGCGATTCACGCCGCACCAGCACGGCTACGAGAATGCTGCGGATCTGGTGGCGGGACTCAAGCGCGTCGCCGACTTCGAGCTCACCGTCGGTGCTTACCCGGAAGTGCATCCGGATGCGCGATCGGCGCAGCACGATATGGACAATCTCAAGCGCAAGCTCGACGCCGGCGCGTCGCGGGCTATCACACAGTTCTTTTTCGACACCGACGTGTACTTCCGCTTTGTCGATCGGGCTCGCGCCGCCGGCATCAGCGCACCAATCATCCCGGGCATTCTGCCGGTGACGAATTTCGCCGCTGTGCAGCGCTTCGCTGCGACCTGCGGAGCCACGGTTCCCGCCTGGATGGCCGAGCTGTTCGACGATCTGGACGACGCGCCGGACACTCGCCAGCTGGTTGCGGCCACGGTTGCCGCCGAGCAGTGTCTGCGACTGAAGCAACAGGGAGTGACGGAGTTCCACTTCTACACGCTGAACCGGGCCGAGCTGACCGTCGCCATCTGTCGCCGGCTCGGTCTTCGTGGCGACAACCCCGGTTCCGGACCGCGCACCGTGGCGACGGGAAGCTGACGTGAGTACCTGGTTGCGGCCATCGGCGTCTGCTCTTGTGAAGCGCCTGCGCGAGCGTATCGTGGTGCTCGACGGCGCCATGGGCACCATGATTCAGGCGCATGCGCTCACCGAGGCGGATTTCCGGGGTCGTCAATTCGCCGATCATTGCTGCGACGTGCGCGGCAATAACGATCTGCTGAGCATCACCCAGCCGGACCTCGTGCGCGAAATCCACGCCGCGTTCCTCGCCGCCGGCGCGGACATCATCGAGACGAACACTTTCAACGGCACCGCGATTGCCCAGGCCGACTATGGACTCGAGGAGCGAATCTTCGAGCTCAACCTGGCCGCGACGCGAGTCGCCCGCGAAGCGGCCGACGCGGCCATGGCCACCGAGCCTGACCACCCGCGCTGGGTGGCGGGCGTGCTGGGACCGACCAATCGGACCGCGTCCATCTCGCCCGACGTGAACGACCCGGGCTTTCGCAACGTCGACTTCGCCGGGCTTCGCGCCGCCTACACCGAAGCGCTTCGCGGACTCGTCGAGGGCGGCGCCGACGTGATCCTCGTCGAGACGGTCTTCGACACCCTGAACGCCAAGGCCGCGCTTTTCGCCATCGACGCATTGTTCGAAAACATCGGCGCACGCCTGCCCGTCATGATCTCGGGAACCATCACCGACCTGAGCGGGCGAACGCTTTCCGGGCAGACGGTCGAAGCGTTCTGGAACTCGGTGCGTCATGCGCGGCCGATGGCTGTGGGCTTGAACTGTGCGCTCGGCGCTCCCGAGCTGAGGCCCTATGTCGACGATCTGGCGCGCGTCGCCGAGACCCACGTCAGCTGCCACCCCAATGCGGGACTGCCCAACGAGTTCGGCGGCTACGACGACACGCCCGAGCACATGGCGGAGGTGCTCGGCGAGTTCGCTTCGGCGGGATTCCTCAACCTGGTCGGCGGCTGCTGTGGAACGACGCCCGATCACATCCGCGCTATTGCCGAAACCGTCGGCCGCGCCAAGCCGCGGCGGATTCCGGAGCCCGCCAGGGTTTGCCGACTGTCCGGCCTGGAGCCGGTCGAGATTGGTCCCGACAGCCTGTTCGTGAATATCGGTGAGCGCACCAACGTCACCGGCTCGCGAAAGTTCGCGCGGCTCATCGTCGAGGGCGACTACGACACCGCCATCGGCATCGCCCGCGAGCAGGTGGAGAACGGCGCCCAGATCATAGACGTGAACATGGACGAAGGCATGCTGGATTCCGAAGCTGCCATGCGCAAGTTTCTTCGCCTCATGGCGGCCGAGCCCGATATCAGCCGCGTGCCGGTGATGATCGACTCGTCCAAGTGGTCGGTGATCGAGGCGGGGCTAGAGTGCGTGCAGGGCAAAGGTTTCGTAAATTCCATCAGCCTCAAGGAAGGTGAACAGCCGTTCATCGAGCAGGCGCGGCTGGTGAAGCGCTACGGTGCGGGCGTCGTGGTCATGGCATTCGACGAGAAGGGTCAGGCTGAGACCGTCGAGCAGAAGGTCGCGGTGTGCGAACGCGCTCACCGCATACTCGTCGACGAGGTCGATTTTGCTCCCGAGGACATCGTGTTCGATCCAAACATCTTCGCGGTGGCCACCGGTATCGAGGAGCACAACGACTATGCGCGGGCCTTCATCGAGGCGACGCGCCTGATCAAAGAGCGCCTGCCCCACGCCAAGGTATCGGGCGGGGTCTCGAATCTTTCCTTCTCGTTCAGGGGCAACGATGCGCTGCGCGAAGCCATGCATGCGGCCTTTCTGTATCACGCCATCGAGGCGGGTCTCGACATGGCCATCGTCAACGCCGGCAAGCTGCCGGTGTACGAGGACATCCCCAAAGAGCTGCTGGAACTGATCGAGGACGTGCTCTTCAACCGCCGCGCCGATGCCACCGAGCGCCTGCTCGAAGCGGCGTCGTCGGTCAAGGGCCAGACCAGGCAGAAACGCGAGGACCTCAGCTGGCGCGAGTGCGGCGTGGGCGAACGCCTCGTGCATGCGCTGGTGCACGGGATCGACGATTTCATCATCGAGGACACGGAGGAGGCGCGACAGCGCGCCGATCGCACTCTCGAGGTCATCGAAGGGCCGCTCATGGACGGCATGAACGTGGTTGGCGACCTGTTCGGCTCCGGAAAAATGTTTCTGCCCCAGGTGGTCAAGAGCGCGCGGGTCATGAAGAAGGCCGTTGCCCACCTGGAACCGTTCATGGAGTCGGAGCAGTCCGGCGCGGAGCAGGCGCGCGCAGCCGGAAAAGTCGTGCTCGCCACGGCGAAAGGCGACGTGCACGACATCGGCAAGAACATCGTCGGCGTGGTCCTCGCCTGCAACAACTACGAGGTCATCGATCTCGGCGTGATGGTGCCCGCCAGCCGAATCCTCGAAACGGCGCGCTCCGAGGGAGCCGACCTCATCGGTGTCTCCGGGCTCATTACACCGAGTCTCGACGAGATGTGTCACGTGGCCGCGGAGATGGAGAGGCAAGGATTCGAGCTGCCGCTTCTCATCGGCGGCGCGACTACGAGCCGTGTGCACACGGCGGTCAAGATCTCGCCCAACTACCGGGGCTCCACGGTGTACGTGCCCGATGCATCGCGCGCCGTCGCCGTCGTCAGCAAGCTGATCGGCAGCGAGCGCGAGCAGTATGCAGCGCAGGTAAGCACCGAGTATGCGGCGATAAGGGAGCAGCGTGCCGCGCAGAGACGCGGCGCCCGGCGTGCGAGCCTCGAGGAGGCGCGCGCCAACAGGCTGCCCGTCGACTGGGCGGCGTATTCCCCGCCGCGGCCGTCGTTCATTGGACGCAGGCAGCTCGACGACTATCCCCTCGACGAGCTGGTGGGTTATATCGACTGGGGTCCGTTCTTCCAGACCTGGGATCTCGCAGGAAGCTTCCCGCGTATCCTGGATGACGAGACCGTCGGGGCCGCCGCCCGGGAGCTCTACGCCGACGCCAACGCCATGCTGCGCCGGATCGTCGACGAGCGCTGGCTGCGGGCGCGGGCCGTGATCGGCTTCTGGCCCGCGGCGAGCGTGCTCGATGACATCCTGGTGTATGCCGACGAGGAGCGTGACCGGCCGCTGGCAACGTTGCACACGCTGAGGCAGCAGATGGATCGCGGCAAGGGGCGCGCCAACATGGCCCTGTCTGACTTCATCGCACCGGCGGATTCGGCGCGGCCCGATTATCTGGGCGCGTTCGCAGTCACCACCGGCTTCGGCCTCGACGAGGTCGTCGCGCGTTTCGAGTCGGCGCACGACGACTACGGCGCCATCATGGCGAAGGCGCTCGCCGATCGACTGGCCGAAGCCTTCGCAGAGCGCATGCACCAGCGCGTGCGCACCGAGTTCTGGGGATACGCCGAGGGCGAGGATCTCGACAACGACGCGCTCATCGAAGAGCGCTACCGGGGCATTCGCCCGGCACCGGGCTACCCGGCCTGCCCCGACCACACGGAGAAGCGCACGCTCTTCGAGCTGCTCGACGCGGAGGCGTGTGCGGGAATTCGACTCACAGAGAGCTTCGCCATGGTGCCGGCNNGTCAGCAAGGTCGAGAAGGATCAGGTGCGCGACTACGCGGCCCGCAAGAACATGAGCATCGAGGAAACCGAGCGCTGGCTGTCACCCGTGCTCGGCTACGATCGGAGTCCCGGAGAGGCCGCCGCGTAGCAGTCGCGCAACGCGCTACAATCTCCTCATGTCGATGGACCCCACGATGTCGCGCGTGCGCTGCGCGATCGTCGCCGCGTTGGTGGCGCTGAGCATCTGTCTGGCGCCCGCAGCGAAGGCGCTGCAGAGCTCGGCTCCGGCGCTGCTCTCCCACCGCGCCGTCTACACCCTGTCACAGCACGTCGGCGCCGCGGGCAGCGATATCGCCGGGATCAGGGGGCGGCTCGAGATCGTCTTCGAGGTCGCCTGTGACGGTTGGCGTATCGAGCAGTACATCGGTTTTCGCCTCTACCACCTGGAGGGCCCCGATCTCGAGCACGTGGCGCAGCTCTCGGGCTGGGAGTCGATCGACGGCGCCGACTACTGGTTCAGCTCGCGCAGCTATCAGGACAGAGAGCTGCTCGAGGAGATCGGCGGCGTCGCCCGAGTCGAGCAGGACGGCCGCGGTGCAGAGACACGCTTCGCCAAGCCCGTCAAGGAGACCCGGCCGCTGCCACCCGGCACGATATTTCCTGCGCGGCACCTGATGGAGCTGATATCCGCCGCGCGAAGCGGCGCGCGTCACCTGACGCGCACGGTATTCGACGGCAGCACGCTCGAGTCCCCCTACGAGATCACCGCGTT
>JABAOH010000212.1_pt4 | contig 11778 bp, 9 predicted proteins | sample 7062181 | NCBI WGS metagenome assembly JABAOH01 (sample SAMN14538630, study PRJNA623070) | marine sediment metagenome | biome: marine biome [ENVO:00000428]; feature: marine pelagic biome [ENVO:01000023]; material: deep marine sediment [ENVO:00002113]; isolation source: pool of 5 deep marine... | reverse complement strand
ACCTAATTACACCACCATCAATTTCATAGATGAGGTTAGCACATCTAGTCCTTATCAATGGAGTCAGGGCGGCCGCCAGGCCGCTCCGCAGACGGAATTGGTCTTCAGCGAGGGCCCTCGTATCGCAGTGATTGATTATGGCACCAAACGCAACATCCTTCGCAGTCTCAGCGACCTCGGCTGTGAGGTGGTCGTGCTTCCTTATTCCTTCAGCGCGGAAGAAGTGCTCGGCTTTCGTCCAGATGGAATAGTGCTTTCTCCCGGTCCGGGAAACCCGGAACTGCTGGAGAAAGGGGTTGAGACTGTGCGCGGGCTTATAGACAAAGTCCCCGTCATGGGCGTGTGTTTAGGCCAGCATCTGCTGGCACTTGCCGTAGGCGCGAAGACTTATAAACTGAAGTTCGGCCATCGCGGAGGCAATCATCCCGTGAAAGATTTGGAGACCGGCAAAGTCTATATCACCTCCCAGAATCACGGTTTTGCGGCAGACCCGGACAGCCTGAAAGGCACCGGCTTGGAGGTTTCCCAGATAAATCTCAATGATTCCACCGTGGAGGCCGTGCACCATCGCTCCTTCCCGGCAATGTCGCTCCAGTATCACCCGGAGGCCTGCCCGGGGCCGCTGGATAACCACAATTCCTTCAAGAAATTCGTGGAAGTGGTGAAATCAACCGGCGGAAAGCAGAGTTGAGCAATGAGCGGTGGGCGTTGCGCCGCGTTTTGGACTGATATTCATAGTTAGGAGTTCGAATGCCGAAACGTTCAGATTTGAAACGAGTAATGGTGATTGGCTCCGGGCCTATCGTAATAGGTCAGGCGGCGGAGTTCGACTACGCCGGCACTCAAGCCTGCAAGGCGCTTCGTGAAGAGGGCATCGAGGTAGTGCTGGTAAACTCCAATCCCGCCACCATCATGACCGATACGAATATGGCGGACAGGGTCTATGTGGAGCCGCTCAATCTGGAATTCGCAGAGAGGATAATTGCACAGGAGAAGCCCCAGGGTTTACTCCCGACATTAGGAGGGCAGACCGGCCTGAATCTGGCCACCCAACTCGCCCGTGCGGGCATCCTCGATCGTTATGGAGTGGAATTGTTGGGCACGCCTTTGGAAGCGATTACCCGGGCGGAGGACCGCGAGGCATTCCGAACCACAATGCGGGAGATCGGTGAGCCCATCCCCGGCAGTGAGATCGTCACTTCCGTGGCGGAGGCAAAGAAAGTGGCTCAGCAACTGGGCTTTCCCGTTATCATCCGTCCCGCCTACACCCTCGGCGGCACCGGCGGCGGTATCGCCTATGATGAGACCCAACTCGAAGAAATCGCCGACCGCGGATTACATATGTCCATGATCAACCAGATCCTGTTGGAGCAGTGTGTCGTCGGTTGGAAGGAAATAGAGTATGAGGTGATGCGGGACGGGGCGGACAACTGTATCACCATATGCAACATGGAGAATATTGACGCCATGGGGGTGCATACCGGAGACTCCATCGTCATCGCTCCCAGCCAGACCCTCTCCGACAAAGAATACCAGATGCTCCGCACCGCCTCATTGAAGATCATCAGGGCGCTGGGCATCGAAGGCGGCTGTAATGTCCAGTTCGCCCTCGATCCCAATTCCATGGAGTATTATGTAATTGAGGTGAATCCTCGCGTCAGCCGTTCCTCCGCGCTCGCCTCCAAGGCCACCGGCTATCCTATCGCCCGCGTGGCGTCGAAGATTGCCGTGGGGTTGCATTTGGACGAGATTCCCAACGCGGTTACCGAAAAGACCCTCGCCTGTTTCGAGCCCGCTCTTGACTATGTCGTGGTAAAGATTCCCCGCTGGCCCTTCGACAAGTTCCCCGGCGGTGACCGCCGCGTCGGCACCCAGATGAAGGCCACCGGAGAGGTGATGGCGATTGACCGCAATTTCGAAGGCGCGCTGATGAAGGCGATCCGCTCCCTGGAGATCGGAATCTATGGATTGCGGGCCAAAGACATGGACCGCTGGAGCGATATGGAAATCGAGGAATGTCTGCGTGAGCCCACAGATGAGCGGCTCTTCGCCATATGTGAGGCGCTTCGCCGCGGTATGATGGTGGAGGAGATCTTTCAACTCAGCAGCGTAGATCCGTGGTTCCTGCGCAAGATCAAGGGTTTGATTGAGCTTGAGAAAGAGATCGAGCGCGCCGGTGCTGACGGCCTCACCGAAGCGCTCTTGCGCCGCGCCAAGAAGGTGGGCTTCTCCGACCGCTATATCGGGGCTCTGTCGGGAATGCCGGAGGCGAAGGTGCGCCAGTACCACCGCGCCTTGGGAATCATTCCAACCTACAAGATGGTGGATACCTGTGCCGCAGAGTTCGAGGCCGCAACGCCCTATTACTACTCCTGTTATGAGGAGGAGAACGAATCTCGCATTGGTGAGAAGAAGCGAGTCGTCGTGCTTGGCGGCGGCCCCATCCGTATCGGTCAGGGAATCGAGTTCGATTACTGCTCCGTACATTCCGTATGGGCCCTGCGGGAAGAGGGTTATGAATCCATCATCATCAACAACAACCCGGAGACGGTCTCCACCGATTTCGATACCTCCGACAAACTCTTCTTTGAACCACTCACCGAAGAGGATGTCTTGAACCTTATCCAAGATCAAGAGCCGGAGGGAGTGGTCGTGCAGTTCGGAGGGCAGACCGCCATCAACCTCGCCGAGCCGCTCCACCGCAACGGAATTCCCATCCTCGGAACCTCCTTTGAAGATATTGACCGGGCGGAAGACCGGGACAGATTCGACCAGGTGGTGGCGGAATTGGGAATCCCCCGCCCCCCCGGAAAAGCGGTAACCTCGCTTGAACAGGCTGAAGAGACCGCCGAAAAAACCGGCTATCCGGTGCTGGTGAGACCCTCCTATGTTCTGGGAGGGCGGGCCATGGAAATCTGTTATTCCCTGCAGGATCTGCGCTCGTACATGCACTATGCCGCGGATGTGTCGCCCGGCCATCCCGTGTTGGTGGACAAATATGTCGTGGGCAAAGAGGCCGAGGTTGACTGTATCTCCGACGGCCAGGATATTCTCATCCCCGGCATCATGGAGCATATCGAACGCGCCGGAGTCCACTCCGGTGATTCCATGGCCGTATACCCTCCGGTCACACTGTCACAGAACGTATGTGACACGATGGTGGAATACGCCTGCCAAATCTGTCGGGCGTTGAATATCCGCGGCCTGCTCAATATCCAATTCGTGGTTGATGAGAATGACTCCGTATTCGTCCTTGAGGTGAACCCCCGCGCCAGCCGCACGGTTCCCTATCTGTCGAAAGTAACCGGAATACCCATGGTGAATGTCGCCACCAAGATCATGCTGGGCCGAGGTCTCAAGGAGTTGGGCTATACGCCCGGGCTGCACCCCGTTCGCCCCTATTATGCGGTGAAGGCCCCCGTATTCTCCTTTGCCAAACTTACCGAGGTGGAAGTCTCTCTGGGGCCGGAGATGAAATCAACCGGCGAAATCATGGGCGTTGACCCGGAGTATCCGCTTGCTCTATATAAGGCGATGGTCGCCTCCGGAATGGAAGTGCCGAAGAAAGGCGGACTCCTTGCCACCATTGCGGACCGGGACAAGCCGGAGGCGCATGAATTGGTGAGAGAATTCGCCCGCATGGGCTATCGCGTGTACGCCACGGGAGGCACCTCCAAATACCTCTCTTCTCAAGGGTTGGAGAACATACTGACAAAGAAGATCCGTGAGGGCGAGCCGAATGTGCTCGATTGCATCCGTGAGGGGAATGTAAACTTCTTGGTCAATACACTCTCCAAACACCGCCCCGCGGAGGAGAGAGAAGGAGCGCGCATCCGCCGCGCCTCAGTGGAACACAGTCTGCCCTGTCTTACTTCTCTGGATACAGCCAGGGCATTGCTGCAAGCCCTTTCCGCTCGAAAGGAAGGAGACTCCATTTCCTGCCGCGCCATCAGTGATTATGTCCAGGAAGAAGCCGCCGGCCCACCCAAACCCGCCTCCGCCAAACCGCGAGCCCGCCACCGGAAAAAGAAGACCGGGGAAACCTTTCCCGCCAAAAGCGCGGAGAGCGGACCCACTCCTTAACAGTACAGATATGAGCCTCCCGCGTTTCTCAAGATTCGTAGGGCAGGAGGTTTGCCTCCTGCCATCGTATTAAGTGTTATAGGTTATCGGGAGGAGACTGCCGGAATGTCTGACAATATAGCGACCCGCAAGGCATATGGAGAGGCCCTGGTGGAGTTGGGCCGCGCGAATCCTGATGTGGTTGTGCTGGAAGCCGACCTTTCCAAATCCACCATGAGCGCGCTCTTCGCTAAGGAGTTCCCGGATCGCTTCTTCAATTTCGGTGTGGCGGAGGCGGATATGATCGGCGCCGCCGCGGGTTTCGCGGTTTCCGGCAAGATTCCCTTCGCTTCTTCTTTCGCCGTTTTCTGTACAGGCCGCGCCTGGGAACAGGTGCGCCTTGTGGTCGGCTATGCCCAAACCAATGTAAAAATCGGCGGCAGCCACGCCGGCATAACAGTGGGGGAGGACGGCGCTTCACATCAGATGAATGAAGATCTCGCCCTAATGCGGGCGATCCCCGGAATGACTATCCTGGTGCCGGCCGATGCCGTGGAAATGAAACTGGCCGTGCCCGCCGCCGCCGCCCTTAAGGGACCGGTCTACATACGGCTGGGGAGAATGCCGGTTCCGGTGTTGTTCGATGGGGATTACCGCTTCGAAATAGGCCGCGCCGCCAAGTTGAGAGAGGGCAAAGATGTCGCCCTCATCGGCTGTGGGATCATGGTGGACGCCTGTCTGCAAGCGGCTGATATTCTGAAAGAGAAGGCGGACTGGTCGGCTACGGTAATCAACATGTCCACCATCAAGCCCCTCGACCGCGCCGCGGTAGTAGATGCCGCCCGCACCTGCGGCAGAGTGGTAACCGCGGAGGAACATTCCATCATCGGCGGCCTGGGGAGCGCGGTGGCCGAAGTCTTGGGCGAAGAATGTCCCACCTCTATGGCCCGCATCGGCCTCAAAGACTGCTTCGGCGAAAGCGGTAAACCGGCGGAATTGCTGGAGAAATACGAGATGAACCCGCAGGATATCGCCGAGGCCGCGCTTGGGCTTAGTTAAGTGTGATCCTGAGCGAAGCCGAAGGGCCGCGCTGAGCCTGGGAGGGTAAGTCTCACCGCAGAGCCCGCGGAGAACGCGGAGAAAGAACTTACGGTTGGACAGAAGCGGGAGCTTCTGCTGAGAGCCTAGAGGTCCGCCACTGCTTCTACAATCCAGTTCACCAGCCCGCTCAAATCTTCCGCAGGCAGATAGCCGGACGCACTGCGGTCGAAGAGGACGGCGGAGGCGGCGGGTATTTCCTCGTCGCCGGCGGAATAGACGACCAGGAGGGGAATGCGCGGGAAAGCATTGAAGATGTATGCCGCGTCGCCAAAATCGGCAGGTCGGCCGTCCAGTTTCTCACAAGCATTCTTAAAGGCAGCAAGGTTGTTGCCGAAATACTCCGTTAAGGGCGGCAAATATCCCGGCCTGTCGCGACTTAAGGTCATATTCCCCACCGCAAAGACATTCCAAGGCACCCACTCATCAGACAAAGGCCTGCCGTCGGCACAGGCGAGGTAGTTGAGGATTACGATCTGGCCTGCGGCGTCGGGGACCGCACGGCCCTCGCGAAGAACGGTTAATTCCGGCCAGGATACCTGCCAGTCGTGCCCCAGGGCGGGGAATACCCATCTGCCCGAGGCGCCGGTTTTTTCTTCAAACTCGACCCCCGCCAGGCGGGCGATTTCAGCCGGAGGCAGGTTCCGCATGCGCAAAGTCTCCCGCGCCTTGGTCAAAGCGGGGAAGTAGGGATCTTTTTTGTTGAAACTATTTGCTTCTGACAAAGTCTTACTTTATATAGCAGCGACCACAAGTTCCACAGTATCTTAGCAGATTAATTCGATTCGTTTCATTCGGGACAGAATGAAATTATGCACGCAGCAGGCTCAAATTCGAATAGATGGGGGAATAAGATGAGGACGGCTGCAACGATTGTATTGATGCTGGGGGTGGTTTCCCTCGTGAGTATTTCGCAGACCCCGGCAGTTTGTGATGCGCCTTTCAAATTAGTTGTCACAGAGACATATCTGGGGGAGATTCCCGAAAATGCGCAAGATGTTATTGAACGAAGCCCTGACGGCCGGCGCCTTGCTTACAAGGCCAAGCGAGGCGACAAGTTCGTCGTGATTATAGACGCGGCAGAAAGCGAAGAATATGACAAGGTCCGCTACTGGCCGACCTTCAGCCCCGACAGCAAGCGCGTGGCTTTCGTCTGCCAGCGGGCAGATAAATGGATCGCGGTGGTGGACGGAGAGAAGGGCAAAGAATATGACGAAATTGTGTATTATCCCGATATGACCGCCTTTTTCAGCACCGATAGCAAACATTTCGCCTACCGGGCGAGGCGCAACGACAAGTGGGTGTTGGTGATAGACGGCGTCGAAAGCCCGGAGTATGAACAGATTGATAGTAACCGATATGGTAGTAATCCCTTCTATTGTGACGGCAAGAGAACGGTTTACCGAGTACGGCTCGGCGATGAATGGTTCGTGATAATAGACGGAAAGAAGAGCGAGGCATATGAAGACACAACTTGGGTATCGCTTAGTCCAGACCATATGCGCACCGCTTACGGCGCAAAACAAGAGGGCAAGTGGTTTGTGGTGGTGGATGGCGAGAAGGACAAGAAGCAGTATGACAGAGTTCGTGAGATAGGATTTAGCCCTGACGGCCGGCGGCTGGCTTATGTTGCGAAATCGGACGGCAAGATGTTCGTGGTATTGGATGGAGTGGAAGGTGAGCGATATGACAAAATAGACTGCTGGCTTATCTTTAGTCCGGATAGCAAGAGACTTGCCCATCGGGCGCAACGCGCCTATAGGTGGGTAGCCGTTGTAGATGGAATCGAAAGTAAAGAGTATGACCGGGTAAGCATCGGATGGCCAAGCAGTCCGCCCAGCCCTTTTAGTCCCGACAGCAAACGAGTGGCTTTTACTGCTGAACGCGGCGCCAAAGAGATTGCTGTAGTGGATGGCAAAGAAAGCAGGGAATATGACCGGATTTACCTGGATGACCACTATAGTCCGTTCAGTCCTGACAGCCGGCAGATAGTATATATTGCCGAACGTGATAGAAAATGGGTCATTGTTCTTAATGGCAAGGAAAGCAAGGAATACAAGGCTGTCGACTTTGAGCGTAACCCTTTTAGTCCTGACGGTAGCAGCACCAGGTTCTTGGTGCGAAGGGTGGAAAGCGACAGTGCATACGGTTGGGACGCGGCGGTTGTGAATGGGGTGAGAACTGAGGAGTTTGATCGAGGTATTAGACTCCGCAGCCCTGATGGCAAACACGTCGCCTACCGCTCTAGCCGTTCTCACAGAGATTCCGTTGTCTTGGACGGCAAGAAAGGGAAGGAATACTTCTGGATCAGACAAGGAACGTTAGCCTTTAGCCCCGACAGCGAAAGGCTGGCCTACTGGGCGCTGGCCAACAAGGGGTGGGCTGTGGTAGTGGACGGCGTGGAAACCCAGGAGCACTATGAACTGCTCGATTTTCCGAAGCTCTTCTTGGGCAGGGTTTATTTCAGCGAAGCCAATAAATTGCACACCATGGCGCGGCGCGGCAATAAGATGCTGCGGCTGGATATAGAAATCATCGAGCAATAGCAATTTCCTTTTGAATAGCAGTGACCCGATTACAACCCAAAACGGCCCGCCATGGCGGGCCGTTTGCGTCTTGACCGTTCTCTTATTGCTTTCTCTGCGGTGAAAGCATTTGCTCTCAACTCTCAACCGACGTCCCGCTCCGGAATGCCGAACACTTCCCGCTTGCGCTTGATGTAATAGAGATAATTCTCGTAGGTTACATCGGCCGGAACTAGGTGGTCCACGTGGGGGATATATCCCCCGTCTTCCACCAACGGCTTGATGCGCATTAATTCCTCGTCAATCGCTTTGCCGCCCCGGATGAGGGCCATCTTGGCGACTCCGCCCATCAGCAGCATCTCTTTGCCATATTGTTTGCGCAGAGCAAAGGCATCGGTGCGGCCCGCCACATCAAGGGGGAACATACAATTCACACCCGCCCCCAGCCAGAGGCCGGCGATGTCGTGGATATTGCCGTCACAATCAACATAGATAAAATCGAGACCGTACTTGTGGCAGATTTCTGTGACCCGTTTATAACGCGGCACCAGGAACTCGCGGAACATCTTGGGCGAGATTATCGGCCCGTGATTGAAGGCGATATCTTCCCAGAAATAGGCGTAATCTACCTTGATATCTTTGAGGACGCGCTCGACCAAGACACAGCTCATCTCACAGACAGTCTCGCACATGTCGTGGATCAATGCGGGGTCTTCGATACAGGCGATGGCGACTTCTTCAAATCCCATCCAGTCGCGGACCTTGCCGAACATGCTGCCCAGGTTCAGGCGCACCGGCAAATCGGAGGAGCTGGCCTTCTCGGCATATCTTGTCCACTCCTCGCTGGCGGGCAGGCGGCCGGGGGTGGCGGGGTCGAGCCGTTTCTTATATTCCTTCCAATCTTTCCGGTTCTTTACGGGGAACTCGAGGAAATGTGGGATGCATGAGGTGCCGTCTTTATTGCGTTCATACAGGACGCCCTCGAAGTCTCGAATTACTTCTCGGGTTTCCGAGTCCTCGATTATCCCCTCCTCGAAATTGGGCAGCACTCCGTGCCAGACGGGCACCATTTCACGGGTCTCGAAGCCGAAGAACTTGTTTGCCTTCTCCTTATCGGTCACCCATTTCGGCATCCCCTGCTGGTGCCACAGCCCGTAAACCTCGTCCCAGTAGCCGAACTCGATGTCGGGAACATGGTCAACCGGCTCATAATGCATGAACCGCACGAGCCGTTCTCTCTGTGTCACTTACCTTCTCCTGCTTGCTGCGAGTTTTCAAGGATCGCTTCTACGAAGCCGCGAGGGTCGAAATCCTCCAGGTCTTCGGGCTGCTCTCCTGTGCCGATGCATTTGATGGGCAGGTCCGTTTCATCCGCGATAGTGATGACGATTCCTCCCTTGGCGGCGGTGTCGAGTTTGGTGAGGACTATGCCGGTTAGTCCGACCACTTGCTGGAACTCTTTGGTTTGAGCAAGAGCATTTTGGCCTGTCGTGGCATCCACCACTAGCAGCGTCTCCTCCGGCGGTCGGCCCAGTTTCTCTTTGCTGACGCGGCCGATCTTATTGAGTTCCTCCATCAGGTTGCGTTTAGTATGGAGTCTGCCCGCGGTATCCGCAATGACCAGGTCCGCGCCTCTTGCCGAGGCCGCCTGCAGCGCGTCGAAGACAACGGCGGCGGGATCTCCGCCGGGCCGGCCCTTGATGACCTGCACCTCCAACCTCCGGCCCCATTCCTCCAGTTGTTCTCCGGCCGCGGCGCGGAAAGTATCAGCCGCCGCCAGGATGGGCCGCAGGCCTTTGCTCATAGCGCGGCAGGCGAGTTTGGCAATGGTGGTTGTCTTGCCGGTCCCATTGACCCCTACCATCAGATAAAGGCCTGGAAGTTCCTGGGGCCAGGTGAGGGCGGCATGTTCCTTACTCAAGACCTGCACCAGCCGCTCCTTCAGCAGGTCGCGCGCGGCCTCCAACTCTGCAATGTCTTGCCGGCGTATCTCGGTGCGGAGATATTCAGCGAGTTCGGTGGCGGTCCTCAGACTCACATCCGATGAAACCAAGGCCTCCTCGAGTTCCGCGTAGAAATCCTCGTCCAGGGAGCGGCGCAGCCCAAAGAGTTCGGTGACCCGGCGAAAAACGCGTTTTAGCATTCTTACATACTCCTGGCTCATGGTAGGTAGCGTGCAGGTGTGTGTCAAGAATCCGGCATTTGGCCTGGGCTGGCAATGGCTGGGAAGTTTTTTGGGTTGCTTGATACAGATTTCCTCTAATGTGGTATTTCTAATTAGTGCACAGGGGTGACCAGCGCTCACGACTGGCGCTTCTGAAGAGGCCACGGAGCCTCTCCCGGTCGGGGGAGGTTTTTTTCGTTTCCGGGCGAGCAAGAGGCGTGGAAGACAAGCCAGCAAGCACAGCAAATTTGACAGCCGCCATCTGGCAAAGGGGAGGAGCAAGTGCTGGCACATCATCGGAAGGTCGTGACCGTTGTATTGATACTCGGCGATGCTGTCCTGATCGGCGCTGGGTTTATTGCCGCTCACTGGATGCGTGCTCACTTGCTGATCTTTGAATACCGCGCCCTCCAGCCCTTGACCAACTGTCTGCCCTTCCTTCCTCTTGTCATCTTCTCCTGGATTGTCGGCTATGCCGCGGCAGGGCTTTACAACATTGATCGCCCCAGGCCCTTGAGGGAACTGCTTAGCATTACTGCGTTCGGTTCAGGCCTGGGACTGGTGCTCTTCTTGGCCCTTGCTTTCATGCTGCGGGAATTCCGCGCCTCCAGGCTGATGCTTATTCACTGCTGGGTGATCGCAGCCTTTGCGGCCGCTATCCTTAGAGCGGTTTTGCAGGCCGCGCTTCTTTTCAGCGCCAGGCGGGGGAGGGGATTGACGGATGTTCTTATCGTCGGGCCTTCAACCACAGTGGAATCGCTGTGCGGCTGGATACAAGCGCGGCCCGGCTGGGGTTTGCGAGCGGTGCCGTTTTCTGCAAAAAACGGCACACCACAGACGGAGTCATTCGAAGAGGCAATCTCTCGCCATCGGCCCGGCGAAGTGGTATTCATGGGCAAACCTTCGGAGAAGATGCTCGCCTCCTGTCGTCGCCGCGGGCTTAAGTTGCGCTTCCTGCCCGATCTGCCTCCAGTAAGCCTTTTACGGGTGAATCTGGAGAGTTTTGCCGGTCTGCCGGCGCTCTGCCTGCGGGAATTGCCCTCCGCAGCCGGACATTGCTTTCTCAAGCGTGCAATTGATGTTGTTCTCTCTGCAGCGTTCTTAATTATGCTGTCTCCGCTGTTCTTGATCATCGCTCTGCTCATCAAATTGGACAGCGCGGGGCCGGTTTTCTTCAGACAGATCAGAATTGGCAGAGACGGCCGGCCTTTCCGGCTGTTGAAGTTCCGCAGTATGACGGTGGATGCGGCGAAGGCTCCACCAGTGAAAGTGACGGGTCGCGCGGATCCCCGCGTTACTCGCGCAGGAGCATGGTTGAGAAGACTCAGTCTGGACGAACTGCCTCAGTTATTCAATGTCTTGAAAGGAGAGATGAGCCTGGTGGGGCCTCGGCCCGAGACTCCGCTCTATGTTGATCAGTACAGCAGTTGGAACCGTCTCAGGCTCCTCGTTAAGCCGGGCCTTGCGGGTCTTGCCCAGGCGAATGGAGTGAGGGGCAATACGACCATTGACGAAAAGACTCACTATGACCTGGCCTACATCGAGAGCCAGTCTCCTGCGGTTGACCTTGCCCTGCTGGTGAAGACCGTGCTTACCCTTCCACTGCATCGGGAGGCCTACTGATGATTACCTCCCAGATGCTACTCAGGGTAAGTTTCGCCGGCAATGGAGGTGACAGATCGTGCTGAGGCAATTCATGAGATGCTCAGGGAGAGTTGAGAACGCAAAAGGCAGAGCAGAGAGGGCAGAGGCTGTATGCCCGGGCAGACTCTCGGTTCCGAGATTCACCGCCTGCAGTCTCCTGACCTTGTTTGCCCTCTTGCTGGTTGTTGGACCTACTGCTGGAGTAGAGGAACGGCTTCTTAACCCCGGTGACCAGTTGCACATTATCGTATGGGGGGAGGAGGGCCTCAGCCGGGACGCGACAGT
>JABAOH010050088.1_pt1 | contig 11779 bp, 10 predicted proteins | sample 7062181 | NCBI WGS metagenome assembly JABAOH01 (sample SAMN14538630, study PRJNA623070) | marine sediment metagenome | biome: marine biome [ENVO:00000428]; feature: marine pelagic biome [ENVO:01000023]; material: deep marine sediment [ENVO:00002113]; isolation source: pool of 5 deep marine... | reverse complement strand
CCATCCAGAAATTCTTGTCCTGCTGCGCGAAGACCGGAAGCGAGACGAATGCGACGATGAGGCTCACGGAAGCGCTGGGAAATCGGCTTTTCACGGCAACTCGCTGGGTCTCATATTTCTTTTGGATTACGGTGTAGTGTACCGAGCGCCCGTCGTCGGAGACTACTTGATCCGCGTCAAAGCATTATCCTGCTACGAGCGATAAAAGATCCCAGTTCAAGGACATTTGATCGGCGAACGCGTCATGGGGCGACGGACATGCTCGCCGCGGCTCGCGCCAAAGCGCCTGTACGCGGGCAGCACCTCTCGCATCTTCTGGCCCTCGTGGCTTCCACCTCGCTGAAGAATTTCGCATCTTTGACGAGAGTCGAGGTATTATCCCGATGAATGTATTATCTCGGGTCGTCGGGAAAAGGGAGCGGTGTCGTCCCGGCTTCTTCAATTAAGAAATCATTTCATGATAGAAGGAGAGACCTGATGAGGACCGCGAACGTGAACAGATTCGTTGCGTTGGGCGGGAAAGCGAGGCATAGAGGATGAGAGCGAGTCGATTTGGAAATCGGTTAGCAGCTTGCTGCACGCTGATCGGCCTGTTGACTGGTTCTGCCGTCGCTGCGCAGGACGGCGCACCATCGCAAGACAAGTGGGAGTTCGAGCTAACGCCCTATCTCTTCGCCGCCGGCATCGACGGTACGGTCGGTGCGCGGGGTGTGGAGGCGGATGTAGACATGAGCTTCAGCGACATATGGGACAGGCTCGACAGGGCCTTCATGCTGTTATTCGAAGCGCGCAAAGGACCGTGGATGTTCGCCGTCGATGCGATGTACTTTCGCCTGAGTGACGAAGACGCCACCTCGGTGTCGGGTCCGTTCGGCAAGATCACGGTCGATGGCACGGTGGAAGTGACACTCACGCAGCAGGTGTATACGCTCATGGGCGGTTATCGCTTGTTCGATAACAAGACCAAGCTCGACCTGATCGGGGGGCTGCGTTACACGCGCCTCGATAGCGATCTTGATCTGGTCATCACGACCAATTTGCCGTCTTTTCCCGGTGGTGGACGCCGCTTGCGCGGTGATGAAAGCTGGTGGGATCCGGTCGTCGGCGTACGCGTTCTGCGGCCCTTCGCCGAGCGCTGGACCTTTGCGGGTTATGTCGATGTCGGTGGCGCCGGTTCGGGCTCAGACCTAACCTATCAGGCGTATGCCGGCGCGAACTGGCAATTTGGCCGAAGGTTGAACGCCAAGTTCGGCTATCGCTATTTGTACCAGGATTTTGAGGACGACGGTGTCGTCTGGGACATGGCCACGAGTGGCGTATTCCTCGGGCTCGGTATCCAGTGGCCGGCACGCTAACACGAACCAAGGCGATACTTCGATGAGACCAGGAAAACAATAATGCCGCTGCTCATCGCTCTCGCAACGACCCCGCTCTCCGGGGGATAGGCCAAGCATAGGCGCGCGGCCGACGCGACATCGAGCGCTTCAACGCAAGATCGGCGCGCCAGGCAAATTATCTGATGGGTCCTCAGTTTGGCCGTTGATCTGGGTCAAAGCGTCGCTTGTTTACAAGCATCTTGGCTGTGAGCACTTGGCCGTTATGATGGGAAGCGGCAGNNGGGAAGCGGCAGACGCACGGCTCAGCAAGCTTCGCGCATCAAATAAATGAAGCGAACTAGGGGAGCTCGACTGCCTGTGTTAAAGTGGCCGCCAAGAATACCGAGGGTGGGGTGCATGGTTAAGGCGTCCGCAGGCGCATAATCGAAGAGGGAACACCCACGATGCATCGAATCGAGACACTAGTTATCGGCGCGTGTCTATTGTTTGTTTTCAGCGCACCCACCCACGCCCAAGGCTATACACCTTCAAGCGAGACCTGGCAGTTTGCGCTGGCTCCGTATTATTGGCTTCTGGGTATGGACGGAGATGTCGAAGTTAAGGGCATTGAATCGGACGTCGACTACGGTCCGCTTGACAATCTGAGCCCGACCGACAAGTTTGCCACGCAAATTCATTTCGAGGCAAAGAAGGACGACTTTGCATTCATCGTCGAGCCGACCTACGTCAAAGCCGAAGACGACAGCGCCAGGGCGGGATCGTCGCGCGCGGATGTCGAGGTGGAGTATTTGATGACGGACCTATTGGTCGGTTATCGCTTCAGCCAACGGTGGGAGTTGCTGGCCGGTCTGCGCTTGATGTCGATGGACAACACCGTCGACGTTCGCGGCGGACCGAGGGTCAGCGACACCGAAGACTGGATCGACCTGGTTGCCGGCGTGCGCTATACATCTCGACTATCAAAGACCTGGTCCTTCCTGGGCCGCTTTGATATCAGCGGCTTCGATCTCGGCAGCGGCTCGGATTTCACCTGGAACGGCGCGGCACTGTTTTTCTGGGACTTCGCGCCCAACACTTCGCTCACCGTCGGTTACCGCATCCTCGATATCCAGTTCGACAGCGGCAGCGGCGCCAGCAGGTTCGAGTTCGATGTGCAGCAGCACGGCCCGCTCGTCGGCGTCAATTTCAAATGGCCGCGTAAGTAGGCGACGCCGCGTTTGCACCCACGTCGCAGGCGCTTTACGGTATAAGCGAAGAAATCGTCCGTTGAATTTTGCCCGTGGCCCCGACGGCAAAGATTTTGCGCGCCTGCGGATCGCCGACCCAGAGGCTGCCGTCAGGCGCAACGGCGAGATAGCGAGGGGTAGTGAATTCAGGTGATCGGGCGAACACTTGCGGTTTGCCACAGCGGCCTTGCTGGCATGGCAGGCGCCAGATCTTCTTGCCCTTGCTATCGGCGATGTATAGGCTGCCAGTTTTCTGATCGATCTTCACCTGCGCCGGCGAGCCCAGATCTCGCGCTATCTGCTGTACCTCCGGGGCTTTGCCGCCGAGCTCAATGGAGTAAAGCCGCCCCAACTCAGTATCCGGGAGCAACAAGCGTCTGTTCTTGGCATCGAATTGCATCCATCCCACTTGGTCGGACGTCTGCAGCGGTACCAGAGGCTCGGGGCGCGGTTTGCGACGGGACAGATCGGCGACGTAGAGCCTATCCGCGGTGGCCAAATAGACTTTGCTCTCCCGCGGATCGATCGCGGCCGACTGAAAACGAGTGTCGCTGTCGAAAACGACCGGTTTCCCGGACGCTGTGTGCCTGATATCAGGCACGTGTATCACCTGTGTCTCGTAACGAGTCTTGTCCTTTTTCTTGCTTTCACCGGGGATCAGCGTATTAGTAATGAAAGNNCACCTGATGGCCGCCGATAACCTCCGCCGGATCGATGGCATGCGGATAGCAGCCGATTAAGTCTGGATGTGATGAGCCCGGTGCAACTGAATAGATACGGCGCAATTGATCGACAAACAATAAGTCTCCCGAAGACAGCAAGCCCATGCCGAGCGGGCGAACTGTGGTTTCTTTAATCATGACCGTGCGGGTGCCGGGTGCCACCACGCCGGTGGCGCGCGCTATGGCCGCCACCATGCGTATGGTATTCGGGCGAAAGATATCGCTGTGGTCCCGGATCAGACTTTTCGGGACTCGCATGATCCAGTAAGGCGTGTCGTTCAGCGTCAAGAGCTTTTTCGAGATAGTCACGCGCTGATTTTCGCCATCGAATGATATCGTTAGCCCCCGCGTGGCAGGATCGGGTTCTACCTGCAGGTTTAGTCTGTCTATCCGCCCCCCCCAAACATCGAAGCCTGCGGGCGCGGCGCGGGCCGTGGTGGTCACGAGGTGACTGTGCAGGACTTCGGTGTGGCCGGCGGTCTGACGTTGGAAGGTGCGCTGGCTTGTGCCCGGGCTGCAAAATTCTGGGCCATAATCCCGATAACGCCGGCCCAGGGTGCCGAGCATGTTGCCGATCGGAAAGGCCACGCGCGTGGCGGTATCGGCGACGGAGGTGATGGATACCAGCAAGGGACGCTCGTAGCGCTTGCCGTTGGCATCGACGCGATACAGCGTGATGCCCTTGCGTATCAGCAGGTCCACGAGCTGCTTGGCGTATACCGCCGGAGACGCCGGATTGAGCAGCACCACCAAATCGGCCGGAAACTCTGCCTCCGGTCCGGGCGCGCCAAGCAAGACACCTGCCATCACGTCGCTCACCACTTCCTCGACGACCAGGCCACCGAACGAATGACCGACCAGCACGACGCGCGATTCCGGATTTTGGTTCGCCACCGCCAGGATCTCGAACAGCGTCCCGGTCGCCGCTGTACCGGCGACACGCGACGCCGCTCGGCGGCGCCCATAAAAACTGAAAACCTCCAGAGTCTTGGCCGATTTTCCGCGCCAGCCCACGTAGACCCCGACGACCTGCGGCGGCGTGGTCGGGTAACTCGCTCTCAGCCCCTGCACCGTTTCGGTCAGCAGCCTGTTAAAACCGTTGAGCGCGTAGCCATCCTGCTGCTCTTGCTCCGGGGACGCATTGTTTTTCCACCCATGCACGAACACCATGACCACGGCTCCGTTTTTAGCGCGGTTGGCCTCCTCGATGACCGCGATCACGCGCTCGGTCTGCCGGGGTGACCAGGGCTCGCCCTGGTCGTCAAACTCGACGAACCCTAAGGTGTACCCGGGTCCTTTGACGATATTATCGGGCCGATACATCTGCTGCTTGGTACACGCTGCTGTCGCGACAAGCGCCATCAGTAACCATGACAGAGCAGGCAAGTGATACGAGAGCTTAGGCATCCGCATTTTATTTGCCACGACTGGGGCGTATTGGCAATTCGTTCTTCGTTTCCGTCGATACCGTTATACCAACTTATGACTGGCTAGCAAAGTTTCTGGCAGGTGAGCTGCAGCGGCTGTGCTCACAAAGTTGTGGTGGCTCTGGAGCAAGACGTGTCCAGCGCTGGCGCGCGCTCTTTGAGCATTTTACTGCTCTGTGAGGAACTTGTGCCTCAGAGTCGTGAGCTTCGCCTGTTCTTTCTTGGTCGTGCCCAAGTAGATCGAAGGTTCTGCAACCTCGTAGTAGAGGAACAGGCGGGCGCGTATCTCGGCCTGACGTCCGCCAAACCCCATGTCTTGAAAAAAAGTCCTTATAAATGCCAGGCGCTGCTTGTCCACTCTTCTAACCACCGCTGCTGCGCCCTTATCAAACGCAGCCCAGGCGCGAATGGCGGTCTCATAGCGGGCAGCGTCGCGCGCGCGGATCGTCTGCATGAGCTGTAGTAGATGCTGTCGGGCATCGCCAAGCGCGCCGCTGATCTCATTCTGGATCGCGGTGCTCAGCTCTTTTTCCCAGTAACCGAGCATGCCCTGGAGCAGGTCGTCGCGGCCCTTAAAATGCCAGTAAAAACTGCCTTTGCTCACACCCAGGGTCTTGGCCAGACGCTCCACACGTACCCCGCCCACCCCCTCGTTCTTCAACGTGTCGAGGGCACAGGCGAGCCAGGCCTTGCGGTCGAGGCGGGCGGGTTTGATTTCCATACGCTACCGTATTGACAAGTATTCCGGCCATACGGTAGCGTATGGTTCCGTAATCTGTCAATGACACGTCAATGTCAAAGGTCTGTGCAAGTCTACCTGTACAGGGGCTTACTGAACGCGTTGGGTCTAGCCACTGAGCAAAGGGAGGTGACTGTGAACGCACGAGTATCGTCGAAAGTCGCGCTGGTATTTCTGCTCCTCGTTTTCACCATACCGAAGGTGAATGCGCAGAGCTACTTCGAGGGCACGGAAGATCGTTGGCGGTTTTTACTTGCGCCTTATTTATGGGCAGTGAACATTAACGGCGACATTGCCGCGCGCGGGGTGGAGGGCGATATAAATTTGGGCTTCGACGAGTTGCTCGATCAGGTCGACATCGCGGCCCAGGTTCACTTCGAGGCGAAGAAGGACAAATGGGCTTTTATTCTCGACTCCACGTACATAGAAGCGTCCGATGACAACGCCCGGGTGGGGCCGGCGCCGGCTGAAACGGAGTTGGAATATCTAATGACCGAGCTGCTGACGGCCTACCGTTTTAGCCCGAAGTGGGAAGTGATCGGCGGCCTGCGGCTGTGGGATATGGAAAACATCGTGACGATCGGTGGCGGCCCGCGGATTAAGCAAAGCACAGACTGGGTCGATCTGGTGGGGGGTGCACGCTTCACCACCCGACTTATGAAGAAGTGGTTCTTCATCGGCCGCGGCGATATCGGCGGTTTCGGGATCAGCGACTCCTCCGACATCAGCCTGGGAGCGTCAGCGCTCTTCGCCTGGCAGTTTGGCAAAAACGATTCACTGGTCCTGGGGTATCGCATCCTCAATGTAAACCGCGAAGACGGCAGCGGCGCGAATAAGTTCGAGGTTGATCTGACGCAAGATGGGCCGCTCGTCGGCGTGGCCTTCACCTGGCCACGCAAGAAGTAAAAGTCGGGCATCGGTTGTTGTTGACAACAATGATAACGGATGGCAGCTCGAAGTTGCCGGGACCACCTATACCAAAACTCTGCACGGCCGGGCGATTAAACAGCCGATCGGACAGTCCATGATGCCGATTCTGAGCGGTGTCAGGAAAGGCAGCCACGGCAACGAGGGCGTCGGCCATGAGTTGTCCGAGATGAAGGCGTACGGATGGAGATGACTGGAAGCTGTTGCGGTTACCGGAACCTTTTGGCACCGGAGTATAAGGGCGAACTTGCTTTGGTTCCGCAAAATAGGAGGTGGATGTGAACAGAGTTATCGGTTACGTGATATCGATTTTTCTTATTATCGGCGTCAACGTAGTCCATGCCGCTGGCGGTAAGGTTACCGATCCCAAGGGGGTCGCACCCGACCGTTATGTCTACTACCCCGGCACCGAGAAGCTCAAGAAGGACGAGATCCGCGTCGTCGTTTGCGGTTCGGGGATGCCGGCCGCGCGCCATGCTCAGGCAGCCACCTGTTTCCTGGTGGAACCGGGGAACGGCGACAAGTTCCTGTTCGACATCGGCACGGGCTCGATGGCCAACGTGGCCGCGCTGATGATTCCGTACCAGTATCTCGACAAGATCTTCCTCACGCACCTGCACACCGATCACATGGGCGACATCGACGCGATCTGGGCCGGGGGCTGGACCGCCGGGCGCCCCAATGCGCTGCGGGTGTGGGGCCCGAGCGGCGCGCGCCCCGACATGGGCACCAAGCACGCCATGGAAAGTTTCATGCAGCACGCCAATTGGGACTTCATGACCCGTGCTGTGGCAATCAGTCCCGTTCCGGGAACGATCGAGGTGCACGAGTTCGACTACAAGGGCGAGAACCAGATCGTCTACCAGGAGAACGGCGTGACCATCCGCTCCTGGCCGGCGATCCACTCGGGCGACGGACCGGTGAGCTACTCGTTCGAGTACAAAGGCATGAAAGTGGTGATCGGTGGCGACACCTTTCCCAACACGTGGTTCCTGAAATACGCCAAGAATGCCGATCTTGTGATTCACGAAGCCTTTATGGCACCGGATTTGTTCGTCAAGCTGTACAACCAACCGCCTTCGCTCGCCTGGCGGGCGTGCTGCGCTTTTCACACCTCGGGCCAGGCGTTCGGCAAGGTCATGAGCGAGCTCAAGCCGCGGCATGCCGTGGCCTATCATTTCTTCAACGAGGAAGCGACGCGCTACGCGCTCTATAGCGACATTCGCGAGACCTACGACGGCCCGCTCTCGATGGCCACCGACCTGATGGTCTGGAACATCACCAAGGACGAGATTACCGAGCGCATGGCGGTGGCCACGCATGAGGCGTGGGCCGTTGCGGGAGATGCGGTGCAGCCGGGTCCGGAGCCGGGGCGCAAGAGTGAGTATACAAAATTTATATTGGATGGCCGCTGGGATGAGGGCGCACAGCCGGCGCAGAAACGCATGCTCGACGAGTTTGCCGAGAGGTACAAGCTGCAAGATCAGGACTGGCGCAAGGACTTGAAGAAATAACCTCGGATTCCTTGACCCGGGAAGGTCGGGTTTGGCTGCGGCCTTCCGCTTTCTGGTCTCACGAGTTTATAGCTCGACTCACAGGTCGTCGGTAACCGCACGGTCTGCGATTGGCGCAGATGTGGCACAATGCGGACCTCGCCCAGCGGGTACGGTGATACGATCTCTGTTCACGTTCGTTCAAGCTATGCTCGTTTTTACACGCCTGATTCTGGTTCCTGTCTTACTGGCGACTTATTTTTGCGGGTCCGCTGCCAAGGCCGATTGGATCAATCTCACCGGCGCCGAAACGGCGCCGAACATCGCCGAGATCTATGTGCTCGACGATCACGTTAAGCTGGTGCTGGAGGTGTACGTCGGTGATCTCGAGACCTTTGAAGAGCTGGTTCCGAATGACTGGCTAAAAGAGGCCAAAGTGAAGCGCTTAGGGGCGACGGAGCGCTTGAAACTCTTTGCCTCGGAGAAGTTTCAGTTCGTGACGGACAGCGGTGAGAAGCTAGCGGCGCAGTTGCAGCTTATCGAGCCGCGGCTGCGCAAGGACCGTAAGTCACCCTTCGCCGGTATGATCAACCCGTACACGCGCCAACGCGTGCCGGAACCGCCGAAAGACAAGCGTGTGCTCTACGCCGAGCTTGTTTATCCATTCAAGCAGCAACCGAATGCGCTCACCCTCATTCCGCCCCTGGATAAGGAGGGCCGACCCAAGGTCTCGATCGGTTTCATCGCCTACCACAAGGCCGTGCCTATTATCGATTTTCGTTATCTCGGGGCGCCCGCACGTGTGGNNCGATAACCCGAACCTCAAACGCCATCACAAATCGGCGTTGATGTCCTTCCTCTACGTCGAGCCTTACGAGGTCCGCCACGAGATTCTTACACGCGTCAAGGATCTGGAGCAGTGGGTGGATCTCGGGCTGCGGGGGGATGAGTATATCGAACCCGATGAGCTCGAAGGGCTCAGGCAGCGCATCGGCGAGTTTCTTTTACACAAGAACACGGTGCGCGTCGACGGTAGGGCGCTCAAGCCCATTCTTGATCGGATTAGTTACGTCAAAGTCGCTATCACCGGCATCCAGCTCATCGAGAACCCTGAAAGGCTGGACATATCCACCGCCATCGTCGGCGTCATCATAAGCTACATCACGGACGGCTTGCCGCAGGAAGTCACCGTCAACTGGGAGCTGTTCACGGATCAGATCCGCCGCGTACCCGCGACCGCGATAGATCCAGCGGGACCGTTGGTGTCTTACGTAGAACCGCAAGATAACGTCCACAAATGGACCAATGTCTTAAAGAAGTACCAGATGCCAACGGTCGAGGCGATCGCGGTGGCCGGTTCGCTTGGACGCGTCAACGTACCCGTGGGGAGTCTTGCTTTTCTAGCGGTCTTGTTGCCAATGGGCTGGCAGATCGCAAGGCGTCGACGGCATGGCAAATCCGTCGCTGTCCCGATCATGGCAATGGTGGCGCTGCTCGCGGCGAGCCTGGCCACCTATCCCTATACGCAGGTTTCGGTAGCGAAGCCAACTGCGATCGCCGGGAGCCTTGAGGGTGAACCGGCGCAAGTGCTCTTGCACACGTTGCTCAAGAACGTGTACCGGGCTTTTGACTTTCGTGAAGAAGGGGATGTGTACGACAAGCTCGCGCTGAGCGTCAGCGGTGATCTGCTGGCGAATATTTACCTGCAGAACCGCGCGTCGTTTGCCGTACAGAAGGCCGGCGGTGCCCAGGCGAAGATCAAGCAGGTCGAGATCCTCGACGTCACGGCCGAGAAAATTGCCGATCGCCCACTAGCGTTCGCCTTCAAGTCTAAATGGACGGCGATGGGCACGGTCGGCCACTGGGGACATGTGCACACCCGCAAGAACCTTTACGACGCCATCGTTACCGTAACGGCGGTGGACGGTAACTGGAAGATTACGAATCTTGAATTGCTAGAAGAGAAGCGGGTCGATCCATATACGCAGACACAATCCTAGTCCAAAGTCTGTAGTCTGGAGCTAAACAAGTCTTGAGACTGTAGTCTGCAGTCTGTAGGTTCAAATCAAGACCGGAGACTCAGGACTAGGAAGCTAGAGACTCCAAACTACGGACTCATGATCTCCATTGACTCTCTCGAATTTCACTACCGCTACGGGGAATTCCGCTTAAGCATTCCCGAGTTCCATGTGGCTCGAGGTGAAAAAGTTGCGGTTATCGGACCAAGCGGTTCCGGCAAGACCACGTTGCTAAACTTGATCGCCGGTATTCTTACGCCGGCCAGTGGCACCGTCAGTATTGACGATACCAAGGTCAGCGCTTTCAACGATGCGCAAAGGCGCGACTTTCGCATTACTAATATCGGATTCGTGTTTCAGGATTTCGAGCTGCTCGACTATCTCAATGTCTTGGACAATATCCTTCACCCTTACCGCATCACACAGGCATTGACGCTAGATAAAGCAGTGCGCGCACGAGCCGTGAGCCTAGCTGATGCCATGGGTATCGGGGATAAACTCAAGCGCTTCGCCGATGACTTATCTCAGGGCGAAAAACAACGCGCGGCCATCTGCCGGGCGCTATTGCCGAATCCGAAGCTGATCCTGGCCGACGAGGCGACGGGAAACCTCGATCCGGAAAACAAGACCCTCATTTTGGATCTGCTGTTTGAAATCATCGAAGAGCATGATGCCACGCTGCTTGCCGTCNNGCTTGCCGTCACTCATGATCACGAGTTATTGAAGCGCTTCGATCGAGTGGTCGATTTTCAGGATTTTCGTCGTCAGGACGCGGCATGATCGACAGTCTGTACGTCGCGTGGCGGTATGTCCGCTTCAATAAGGTCAAGACAGCGACGCTGATCGCTTGCATCACGCTGATCGCCTTCCTGCCGCTTGCTCTTCAATTGCTACTCGCGGAAAGCGAACGCCAGCTCATGTCTCGCGCCGTCTCCACGCCGCTGCTGGTGGGCGCTAAAGGCAGCGCGCTCGATCTGGTGATGAACACGCTTTATTTCGGTGATGAGGTCCCCGAGGCCATAACGATGGCGGACGCCGAGCGCGTGGAAGAATCGGGTCTGGCTTTCCCGATACCCGTCTACGCCCGTTTTCGTGCGCGCGATTATCCTATCGTCGGCACGACCTTGGATTATTTTGACTTTCGCGGTCTGCAAATGGCGGCAGGCCGGCCGCTCGCCATTGTAGGCGACGCGGTCTTGGGTACGGCCGTGGCAGAACGATTGGGTCTCGAGCCCGGTGATGCCCTCGTTTCCTCACCGGAAAACCTGTTCGATCTGGCAGGGGTGTATCCTCTAAAAATGAATGTGGCTGGTGTCTTGAAAAAATCGCACAGCCCTGATGACTTGGCAGTGTTTGTCGATATCAAGACCGCCTGGATCATTGAAGGTCTAGGGCACGGACATCAAGACCTCGTAAGGAGTGAGGATGCAAGTGTGATCCTCAAGCGCACCGACAACAATGTCACGGCAAACGCCAAGCTTCAAATCTACACGGAGATCAGCAAGCTTAATTTGGGTTCATTTCATTTTCACGGCGATAACTCAAAATACCGAATTACTGCGGTGATTGCGATACCCAAGGACACCAAGTCTGGCACCATCCTGCGCGGGCGTTATATTTCTGATGGTGAGACAAATCAGGTCATCAAACCGGCCGAAGTTATCGACGGACTGCTACAAAGCATATTTCGGATAAAGGACGTGATCGATGGGGTGATCTTTCTCGTGGGCTTGGCCACGCTTCTCGCGATCGTATTGGTTTTCGCGCTGTCGCTAAGACTGCGTCAGCGCGAGATTCAAACGATCTTCAAGCTGGGTTGCAGTCGCATGACCATTGCGAGGCTAATGGGTGCGGAGATCTTTATCATCATCGTGTCTAGCGCGGTGCTGT
>JABAOH010080479.1_pt2 | contig 11783 bp, 10 predicted proteins | sample 7062181 | NCBI WGS metagenome assembly JABAOH01 (sample SAMN14538630, study PRJNA623070) | marine sediment metagenome | biome: marine biome [ENVO:00000428]; feature: marine pelagic biome [ENVO:01000023]; material: deep marine sediment [ENVO:00002113]; isolation source: pool of 5 deep marine... | reverse complement strand
GCTCCGCAAGCCGCGGCGATCCCCAACGCCACCGCGAGCACGGGCCGCGACTGCGCCGACAGGTCGACCGCCACAAGGATACGTTGGAAGGGCTCGGTTCGGCCCTCGGTCGCCACCAGCACGGGAGTATGCGCCAGGCGTATCACACGCTCGGCGGTGGAGCCAACCAGGAAACGTGCGACCGCCGGCCTCGGGTGGGCCCCGACGATGATGAGATCGGCATCGATCTCCTCCGCCACGTCCTTGATGGTCGGCGCGGCCAGACCTTTGCGCAGGTGGACGGGCGCATCGGCCACGCCCGCCTCCGCCGCCTGGGTCAGCACCCTCCGCTGCAGATCCTCCGCCACCGTCTGATGCAGCGTCGCCGTCTCCACTCCCAACGGCAGCATCACGGCCTCGGCCACACTCACCACGGCCAACTCCGCTCCAAACCGCTTCGCGCACGAGGAACCGGTGATCAGCGCGGCCAGCCCGTGCTCGCTGCCGTCAGTCGCCGCCAGCACGCGCTTCAGGTTGTACATGTCGTTCCCTTTCGGTACGCGGAGCTAATCGCTTGGCTCGCCGTGGGGTACGATGACGGTGGCTCGGTGTCCGTGTCTGAGCACGAACAACGCCGTGCTTCCCAGCATCAGACGGTCGAAGAAACCGAAACCGTGAGAGCCCACGACGATGAGGTCGGCGTCCCAGTCCTGCGCCTCTTCCAGGATCTCGCGGCCCGCATGGCCTTCCCGCATACGCCCCTGAGCCGCTTCGCCCACCAGGCCGACCGCTTCCAGCACGCGCTCGGTCTCTTCGCGGCCCTTGCGGCGCCGGTCTTCCTCCCGGTCACCCGCGATCCGGGCCAGCATCATCGGCAGCGGCTCCAGGACGAAAAGCGCGCGCAACTCGCCCCTGTCGGCCCGGGCGATCGCCCAGGCCGCCTCGAGCACCGCGCGCGACACCTCGGAAAGATCGATGGCGGCCAGCACACGACGGAACGGCTCGCGCCGCGCTTCGTTGGCCACCAGCACGGGACGGTTGGCCAGGTAGAGGATTCGGCGGCCCGTGGATCCGACCAGGCTCCGAGCCAGCAACGGCTCGGGGTTGGCGCCCACCACGATCAGATCGGCGCCAATCTCTTCCGCCACCTTGTTGACGAGCTGCGGAGCCAGGCCCGCGCGCACGTGAATCGGCGCGTCGGCGGCGCCCGCCGCGCGGACCTGCTCCTCCACCTTCTCACGCGCTTCGGTGATGAAGGCCAGCTCGTACTCCGCCGCATCGACGCCCGGCGGCGCATAGGCGGGCGGCAGAAGCAGAACCTCGACCACAGTCGTGACCTCGAGGGTGGCACCGGCCCGCTCGGCCCACGCAGCCGCCGTGACCACGGCCTGGCCTCCGTGCTCGGAGCCGTCGGTGGCCGCCAGCACTTTCTTGATCTCCGACATCTCCCTCACCCCTTCAACACACCCATCGGCCGCAGCTGCGCTACCATCTTCCCGATCCCCGCGTGGTGGACCACCTCGACCACGTTTTTCACATCCTTGTACGCTTCCGAGATCTCCTCATCCACCGTCGCCCGCGAGGCGGCGCGGATCAGGATACCGCGGTCCTCCAACTCGCGCACGATGGCCCGACCCTTCGCCGTGCGCTTGGCTTGCTTGCGGCTCATCATCCGGCCCGCGCCGTGGCACGTGGAACCGAACGTCTCGTTGTACGCGCCTTCGGTGCCGACCAGCACGTAGCTGTAGCGGCCCATGTCGCCAGGGATGAAGATCGGCTGGCCCACACCTCGGTACGCCTCGGGCACCTCCGGGTGCCCGGGCGGGAAGGCCCGGGTGGCGCCTTTGCGGTGAACGCAGACCTGCTTCTCTTTCCCGTTTACCCGATGGGTCTCGATCTTGGCGATGTTGTGCGCGACATCGTAGACCTGGCGCAACCCCAGACGCTCCGCGCTTTGGCCCAGCACCTCCGAGAACGTCTCGCGTACCCGGTGCGCCATCATCTGCCGGTTGCAGAACGCGTAATTGGCGGCGCCGCGCATCGCGGCCAGATAGCGCCGCGCCTCATCCGAGCCGAGCGGTGCCGAGCAGAGCTGCCGGTCCTGAAGCTCGATCCCGTACTTCTCCGAGGCGCGCAGCATCGTCTTCAGGTAATCGTCGCACACCTGGTACCCGAGCCCGCGCGAACCCGAGTGGATGAACGCCGTGACCCCGTCCTTCGCCAGCCCCAACGCCGCCGCCGCCGCCTCATCGTAGATCTCGCCCACGTAGCCGATCTCGATGAAGTGATTGCCCGACCCCAACGTCCCGACCTGCGCCCGGCCGCGCTCCAGCGCCCGATGCGAGATGTGATCCGGGTCGGCGCCGTCGATGCAGCCGCCGGCCTCGATGCGCTCCAGGTCCTGGGACCAGCCGTAGCCGTGACTCACCGCCCAGGCCGCCCCCTTCACCAACACCTGGGCCACCTCTTTGGCGGTGAGCTTGAGATCAGAACGCGCGGCGCCGACGCCAGACGGGACCTGTTGATACAGGCGATCCATGAGCCGGGACAACCGCGGCCGGAGGTCCTCCGCCGTCAGATCCGAACGCAGAAGCCGAACGCCGCAGTTGATGTCGTAGCCCACTCCGCCCGGCGAGATGACGCCTTCCTCAAGGTCGAAGGCGGCGACGCCGCCGATCGGGAAGCCGTAACCCCAGTGAATGTCGGGCATGGCGATCGACGGCCCCGCGATCCCGGGCAGACACGCCACGTTCGCCACCTGCTGCAGGCTCTTATCCGACTCGATGTGAGGGATCAGCTCTTCATCGGCGAACACCAGCCCGTCGGTGAGCATCGGGCCGGTGCGCGGGACACGCCAACGGTACGCGTCTATCCTCTGCAGTCTATAGCCTTCCACAGCCATCTCTTACCTGCCGTCTAAGATCACGAATCGAATAATCACAGATCGAACACCACCCGGGCGAACCAGCCGTCGCCGCGCCGTTCCACGACCAAGTCGTGGTAGGTCACGCCTTTCAGCTCCCGCTCCACCGGCCGCTGCGGCGCGGGCTGCGCGAAGGCGGCGCGTGCGGTCAGCCGGCCCCCGTCCAGCCCCATCACCTCGGCCGCCGTCAGGACCAGCCCCTCGGTCATCTGGACGAACAGCAGCTCGCGCAGCCAGTCCACCAGCAGCGCCTCGCGATCGGGGGCTTCGAGCACGAGCTTTCGCCATTCCGCGCCGCCGCCGCTCTCCACACCGGCCGATCCCGCCTCCAGACCCAGCAGCACACCGGCCAGCGCCTGGGCGCCGGTCTCGAACAGCCGCTCCAAAGATGGAGCCACCATCTCTACGGCGAGATCCGCCGTGTGCTCGATCGTTCGCCAGCGACACGGGGCCTCGCTCATCCGCTTCCCCATCGTTCTTGGTATGCTCAAAGCTAATGAAACCGGCCGCGAACGGCGATGCCGGCGGCCTAGCGTTGACGTTGGCTCAATCGCGCGATCCGACCGCATGGCACTTGCCCGGCCGCCGGTCCGGCGCCCAGGCTGCACGCAGAGGGGGCGTCCACCGCCTACCGCCTACCGAAACCTTCCCTCCCGCGCCGCCGGGCGGAGTGTTAGTTTAGCCCCCGGTCCGCCCCAGTCGTGCGAAAGTACCACCCCGACTCGGTCTCCAACCGAGCTGAGGAGGCCCGGATGCCGCTTTACGAGTATCAGTGCAAGGACTGTGGAAAGTCGTTCAGCGTCAGACACCACATCGAGGAGCATGCGAAGAAGCGGCCCAAGTGTCCGAAGTGTGGCGGTCGGAAGCTCGAGCAGAAGTTCAGCTCGTTTTTCGCCAAGACCGCGAAGAAGAGCTGATTGGCCGATCGATCGTGAAAGGCTTTCATATCGCCACGCCGGAGCAGATCAAGGCCGGCGCTGTCACCGACGTCTATTTCCAGCGCACCGCGGCGATCCTCGACGCGAAGGGGCTCGACGCCTACGTGCGCGCGGAATTCGTCGCCAAGTCCTTTCCCGGCGACTGGGATTGGGCGCTGTTCGCGGGACTGGAAGAGGTGACGCACCTGCTCGAGGGCATCGACGTCAACGTTCGAGCGATCGAAGAGGGTCAGGTCTTCCGCACGCTAGAGCCGGTGATCGAGATTGAGGGCGGCTACCGCGAGTTCGGCATTTACGAGACGGCGGTGCTCGGCCTGATCTGCCAGGCCTCCGGCATAGCCACGCGAGCGGCACGTTGCCGGGTCGCCGCCGGCCCCGACCGCCAGCTCATCAGCTTCGGTGCCCGGCGCATGCACCCGGCGATCGCGCCGATGATCGAGCGGGCGGCGTATCTGGGAGGCTGCGACGGTGTGGCGGTGGTGGCGAGTGCCGAGCTGTTGGGAACGGACCCGGTGGGCACGATACCGCACGCGCTGATCCTGGTGATGGGCGACACGGTGCGCGCCACCCAGGCCTTTGACGAGGTGATCGAGAAGAAGGTGCCGCGCATCTCGCTCATCGACACGTTCACCGACGAGAAGTTCGCGGCGATCCAGGTCGCCGAGGCGCTGGGCGGGCGGCTGGCCGCCGTGCGCCTGGACACGCCGAGCAGCCGGCGCGGCGATTTCTTCGACATCCTCAGCGAGGTCCGCTGGGAGCTCGACCTGCGCGGCTACGAAGACGTCGGCCTGTTCGTGAGCGGTGGCATCGACGAGGAGGCGATCCGCGAGCTCAAGCCGGTCGTCGATGGCTTCGGTGTGGGGACGCACATCAGCGCCGCGCCGGTGGTCGACTTCAGCATGGACATCGTCGAGATCGACGGAGCGCACGTGGCGAAGCGCGGCAAGTGGTCAGGCGCGAAGCAGGTGCTTCGCTGTACCGGCTGCCATGAGGACGATCTGGTGCCGCTCCACCACGCCGAGGAGTGGCCCGACCGCTGCACCGAGTGCGGCGGCGACGTCGAGCCGCTGCTGACTTTGCAGATGAAGGGCGGCGTGCCCAGCGGCGCCCGGCTGGAGCCGGGTGACATCCGGGCGCGCACGCTCGAACGGCTCGCCGCGTTCGGGTTCGACAAGGAAGGCAGCGCTCTGTGAGCCACGCCGACCTGGGGCCGGACGTCCTCGCTTTCTTCCTCGACCCCGAGAGCTACGAGCACGAGGTCGAGCAGGTCGTGCACCGGCAGACTCACGTCTCACACCTCTTCTTCGCGGGCGCCTATGTCTACAAGGTCAAGAAGCCCGTGGATTTCGGCTTCCTCGACTTCTCCACACTCGCGAAGCGCCGGGCCGCCGCGGTCGCCGAGCTCGAGCTCAACCGCCGCGTCGCGCCCGAGATCTACCTCGACCTCGCCGCCGTGCATCGCGACGCCGAGGGCCGCCTGAGCTTCCGCACGCCGGCGCTGGTCGAAGAAGTCGCCGTCGTGATGAAGCGCCTGCCCGAGGAGCAACGCCTGTCCCGGCTGGTCGCCCGGGGGGAAGCGCCGCCCGAGACGTTGCACGCGCTCGGGCGCCTGGTCGCCGACTTTCACCGGCGCGCCGCCAGCACGCCGGAGATCGCCCGCTTCGGCTCGCTCGAGACGGTCCGTCACAACTGGGCCGAGAACTTCGAGCAAACCGAGCCGTTCATCGGCCGCACGCTGAGCCGCGAGGCTTGGAAGACCTGCAAGACCGAGATCGAGCGCTTCATGCGCGCTTACGCCGACCTGTTCGAGGCGCGCGTCAATCAGGGCTGCATCCGCGATTGCCACGGCGACTTGCAGACCGATGACATATTCATAGACTCGGAGACCGGCGCCGCCCATGTGCTCGACTGCATCGAGTTCAACGAGCGCTTCCGCTACTCCGACACGCTGGCCGACGTCGCTTTCCTGTCGATGGACCTTCGTTACCGTGGCGCGCCCGACCTGGCCGAGGAGTTCCTGGACGGTTACTTCGGCAGTTCGAGCGACGCACGCCTCCCGGCTCTGCTCCGGTTTTACGAATCGTATCGGGCTTACGTGCGCGGCAAAGTCCGCTCCTTCGTGCTCGATCAACCGGGCCCCAGCGCCGAAGAAAAAGCCGCAGCCACAGACGAAGCGCGCCGGTTCTTCGAGCTCTCGACCGCCGACGCTCGGGGGCTGCGGCCGAGGCTGGTCCTGCTGACCGGGCTGATGGGAACGGGGAAGACCCGGCAGGCCGACGAGTTGGGACGCCGCGCCGGCGTTTCCGTTTGGCACAGCGACGTGGTCCGTAAGCGCCTGGCCGGACTCGATCCCACGGAGGAACGACGCGTCCCGTTCGGCACCGACATCTATTCGCCGGATTGGACCGAAAAGACTTACGACGCGCTCATCGAAGAGGCACGGAAGGAGCTGGGACGCGGTAACTCGGTGGTCCTCGACGCCTCCTGGTCTCGCGCGGAACAGCGGGCCCGCGCCCGCCGGGCCGCCGAGCAGCGTGAGGCCCTCTTCGCCATCGTCGAGTGTACCGCCTCGGACGAGGCCCTCCGGGCTCGACTGACCAGACCGGACCGCTCGATAACGGACGGCCGCATCGAGTTGCTCGACGACCAGCGTGCGGCTTACGAGCCCCCTAAAGCCGACGAGGCGGACTTGTTTCTACGGATCGACACGTCGGGGCAGTTCGAGCCCGTCGCCGAGCGAGCCTACCAGAGCCTCTTCGCCTGAATCCTCGAACGGAGACCAGCGTAAAGGAAGATGGCACGCCGCCGGCTCTCGTTCGCCACCCGGCTCTTCGTGGCGCTCTTTCTGCTCTCGGCCATCCCTTCGGTCGCGCTGTTGGGGCTGGCGACCTGGGGGCTGCGGACCTACGTGGAGCTCGCCGGCGGCGGCGGCGCCTGGCAAGGTGTGAGCGAGACCGGCGGCGAACTGCTCGACGCCATCGAGGCCACGGAGGTGGACACTCTGGTGGCGGCCCGGGCCCGCGCGCACGAAAAGGAACTCTCGCGCTCGGTCCGCCTCGGCCGCCGCTGGGATCTGATCGCCGGAAGACTGGGCGGAGCCCTGCCCTGGTTCGCTCTGGTACTGGGGCTATTCCTGGCCGCGGTCGCCGCCTGGACGGCACAGCAGCTTGCCCGGGGACTGAGCCGTCCCGTGGGCGAGGTCGTCGATTGGGCCGGCCGGCTGGCGCGCGAAAAACCCTTGCCCGATCCGACGCCGGCCGAGCCGCAGGGGCCGCCCGAGTTCGCCGCGCTGCGGATCGCCTTTCGCCACATGGCCGAGCGGTTGGCCGAGGGGCGACGCCAGGCGTTGGAAGCCGAACGGCTGCGAGGGCTGACCGAGATGGCCCGTCGTGTGGCCCACGAGATCAAGAACCCGCTGACGCCGCTGATGCTCGCCGTGCGTCAGGCGCGCCTCTTCGCGGCCCAGGGCCGGGCCGACCAGATCGAGGAGCCGCTGAAGGTGATCCAGCAAGAGGCCGAAGAACTTGATGAGCTCGCTCGGAGCTTCTCACAGCTCGGCCGGCTGCCCGAGGGACCCACCAGCGAGATCGATCTCCCCGAACTGCTGGCCGAGCTGCTAAGGAGCGACCTGCCCGAAGCGGTGAGCGGCAACCTGAGCGCAGACGAGTCGGTCCCGAGAGTCGAAGGTCACCTGGGTGCCCTCAGTCGTGCCTTCCGCAACCTGCTGGCCAACGCGGTGGAGGCGCTGGGGGACCGGACCGATGGTCGCATCGACGTGGGCGTCCGTCGCGCCGACGGCAGCGTAGAGATCACCGTGACCGACAACGGCCCCGGCATCCAGGCCGAGCACCGCGACCGCATCTGGGACCCCGACTTCACCACCAAGCGGCGCGGCACGGGTCTGGGACTGGCGCTCGTACGACAAACCGTACGTGCACACGGCGGCGAGATCGAGCTTGGGGACGTCGATGGCGGTACGCGTTTCGTGATCCGCCTTCCGGTCGCGCACGGTGACGCGCGATGAAGCCGGCGAGAGCGGTCACCCTGGCCTGGACCCTAGCGGCGCTCGCCGCGCTCGCTGCGTATGGCTGCGGCGATCCGGATCGCGGGGGCGAGCGCCTTTCGGTTCGCCAGGAACCGTCACAGGGAGAGCCGGCTCCGATCGAGTCGGAGCCGGTCGCGCTGCGGCCCGAGTTCCGCCTGCGGCTCGATCCCGCCGATCACATCGTCGCCGTCCGAGTGGAGATCGACGTGCCGTCGCCGGCCTCGCTGCGTCTTCACTTTCGCACCGATTGGGGCGGCTACCCTGGCCTGGGCGCACGCGTGCGCTCCCTGGAGGCGTTCGCCCCGAGCGGCGGGCTGAGCGTCGTGCCCGAGCCCGGCGTCAGCGATGACGGTGACTACGTCATCCAGCTGGATCGCGCCGAACGAGTGACCGTCGCCTACGAGGCACGGCTCACGCCACCGACGGACTCGCGTCTATATCATCGCGCCTCTCAACTCGCGGACGGGGGCGGCCATCTGCTGGCGGGCGATCTGCTGCCGGCGGTCTCCCTCGGAGATCGCGGCGGCGACCGGCGTCAAGGCGCAGCGATCTGGTTCAGCGGGCTCGCACCCAGCTGGCGCGTCGCTAGCGTCGAGCCTCGGTCGGGCACGGGGTGGGAGGTTGGCGATACGCGCAGCGCCGTCTTCTTCGTCGGACCGTTGCGAACGCGGCGGGCTCACATCGGGCCGCGCTCCGTGACTGTGGCCGTTCACGGGCGTTGGCCCGTCGACGACGAGCGCCTTTTCGACTTGGTCGAACGCCTGGCCGGAAGCCTGCACCGCATCGCCGGCGATGGCTGGGGCTCCGGCGACCACCTGATCGGCGTGGGGCGCGTGCCCGCGGCCGTGCGCGGCCTCACCAGCGGCGGCCAGGTCATAGGCTCCGCCGGCCTCATCTATCTGGGGGGTGACGCGCGGGCCGAGACGGCGATTTCCGCGTGGCTGCGCACCGCGGCCCATGAGCTGATGCACTGGTACATCCCGACGGGGTTCCGCTTCGGCGACCCGGCGCCATCCTGGTTCGCCGAAGGATTCACCGACTACATGGCGTTGAAGGCGCTGCTGGCCGGCGGCCTCATCCAGCCGCAAGAGTTTCTGGACGAGATCGGCACGCGGTTGCAGCGCTACCGGGCGAACCCGCTTTACGGACAACGCTCGCTGCCCGAGGCCCAGGACGACTTCTGGGACGACGATGCTTACCGCTTCATCTACGACGGAGGCGCTAGCGCGGCCTTTCTACTCGATCTGGGGTTTCAGGATCGCGGTGGATCGTTGGAGCGGGTGCTTCGCGAACTGCAGCGCGTCGCACCGCTAACAGCCGCCGACATACAGACCGCCCTGTCCCGCGTACCTGAGAACGGATGGATCGCCGAGTGGCTGGACGCGGGCGTGAATCCCGACTGGGACGCGCGGCTGGCCAGGTACCGGCTGCACTGGAGAAATCGATCCCTGGAGAGCCGGGATGACTGGGCGACCGATGCACTGGCGTCCATCCGTCCCTAACGTCGTGCGGCGCGTCGGCGCGAGAGGCGCGGTTCGCAGCTTGTCCTGGCTGCTGGCGCTCCTGTTGCTGATCCCGGCGGAGGCGATGGCCCAGGGCATCCTCGAGCTGGCGCGATCGCGCCACCGCCAGGGCGACGCCACGCTCTCCGACTATCGATCGCGGCTCAACACGCTGGTCAGCCTCGGGCTCGTCACCGACCCGCTGGCCCCGCCGAAACTGCTGGTCGCCAGCGAGCTGGCGACGGAGCTGGCCTGGCAGCGTGAGGGCGGGATGCAGGTGCGCATGCTCGGGCAGCGCTACGTCACCTCGTTCGGGCCGGATGTCGAAGCCGGGCTCGATTTCGACGAGCCCTGGTTCGTGGCGACCGCGCCGGGCGACAGCCTCCGCCTGCTGGGCGGCATCGAGATCCCCGGGCGCGCCGCCGTCCACCCCTTCTCCGCCGGCGCCGAGCGCTACTACCGCTACGCCATCGGCGATACCGTCACGCTGCTGACGCCGGGCCGGCAGGTCGATCTGGTGGAGGTTCGGGTGACGCCCACNNTGACGCCCACCCGCGGTGACGAGGCGCTGGTCGTCGGATCGTTCTGGGTGGATGATGAGAGCGGCGAGGTCGGCGCCATGCAGATCCGCTTCGTCGGCAAGCCGCTCTGGGCCAACGTTGACCACCCCGAAGGATCCGCTTGGGCCAACCGGATCCTGTCGGTCTCGGCCACCGTCCAGCAGGGGTTGTGGGAGCAGCGCTACTGGCTGCCCCACCGGCAAGAAGTCGAGCTGATGGTGCGTGTCCCCTTCATCGGGCGGTTCGCGGTGCCCGTCGTCTTCCGCAGCGAGTTCGGTCGCTACGCGATCAACACGGGCGAGCCGATCGCCTGGCTCAGCCCGGACTCGCTGCGCCAACCGCGTCCCGCGGGTGAAGAGGACGAGGCGGCGGCGACCCTCACCGTGCGGGCNNGTGCGGGCCGGCGGAAAGGTCGAGCCCGTCGAGCGCGAAGAAGAGGATCGGCGTGGCCGGCGGCGCCGCCGGTACGGGTTCACGGACCGCGATCAGACCCAGGTGCGGGCGGGCCACCGTGATGGCGGCTGGGAGATCGTTCGGCCGCCCAGCGACTCGCTCGCCGCCTACGACGGTTGGGACCGGCCGCTCGACGCGCCCGCCTCCGAGCTGACACTTCCCACGACCGCCGACCTCGAGCGGCGCGCCCGTCAGCTCGCCCCGCAGATCGTCGGCGGCAAGATGTTCGCGATCCAGTACGATCGCCTGCCCGAGCTGATCCGTTACAACCGCGTCGAGTCGCTGGGGATCGGACTGGCCGCGCGCTGGGACATCCCGCGGCGGGCCTTCTGGTCCCTGGGCGGCGGAGTGGGCTTCGGCCTCGCCGATCTGGAGCCGAAGGGACGGCTGGACGTGCGCTACGATGCGCCCGGCGCCCGGGGCGAACTGGCCGGCTACAGCGAGTTGCACCTGGCCGGTTCGGCGCTGACCGACGACCGCCGCGCCTACGGCGACCCGTTGCGGGCCTTCTTCGTAGGGCGCGACGACGCCGACTACTATCGGGCCAGCGGCGGCGCGCTCAGTCTGGGACGGCGCTGGGGTCGACTGGCCGGGCGCCTGGCGGTCGGGTTCGAGGATCATCAGTCGGTGGAGCGCAACACGCACGTCTCGATCCCTGACATCTGGGAGGACTCCGTCTTTCGTCTGAACCCACCGGCCGATGAGGGGACGTTCTGGCGCGGGGACATCGAGTCTACCATATACCTGGGTGACTGGTCGCGGCCGACCAACCGGGGCGAACTGCGGCTGGGGGCTGAGGTGGGCACCGGCGCCGAAACATTCGACTACGTGCAGCCGCGGGCCCGATTCGAGGGCCGCTTCGACCCCGGCGGCCGTCTGGCGATCGCCGCAACCGCGAGCGCCGGTTGGACGGGCGGCCAGACGCCGGCGCAGCGCGAGTGGCGGCTGGGCGGCCTGAACACGGTGCGCGGCTTCGAGCACGGGGCCCGGCGCGGCGATTCCTACTGGAGCGCGCGGCTCGAGGCGAGCCCGCGACGCAAAGCAATCAGGCCGGTGGTCTTTGCCGATGTCGGTTGGGCCGGAGCCACCGATGATTGGCCGGGCGGCGATGCGATCTGGTCGTTGGGTGCGGGCGCCAGCTTTCTCTGGGGAATCCTGCGCGCCGACCTGGTCTTCCCCGAACTGGACGACGTCTGGTTCGAGCTTTACTTCGGAGGCGCGCTTTAGATCGGTGGCGTTAGCCACCTAACGACTTCGCTCGTCCAGAAGTCGCTGGAGGCTTGCTCTGAGTCGTCAGCCTGGATTTGGGCAAGTTCCGCACAGTCTAGCGAGACGCTGCTGGGGGGAGGTGCCGGGGGTCCTTCAGAGCGTAACTCGAGAGCG
>JABAOH010093693.1_pt2 | contig 11789 bp, 9 predicted proteins | sample 7062181 | NCBI WGS metagenome assembly JABAOH01 (sample SAMN14538630, study PRJNA623070) | marine sediment metagenome | biome: marine biome [ENVO:00000428]; feature: marine pelagic biome [ENVO:01000023]; material: deep marine sediment [ENVO:00002113]; isolation source: pool of 5 deep marine... | reverse complement strand
TATGTGTCCGGGTCAATGTGTTACCTATGTCCCCGGGTTGTACATCGTGAACCGCCCCTACGTCATTCATTTGATCCAACACGAAAACAGAGAGGGTTACCCGTGGAGAACCTGTCGAAGTGCCTGGCAAACTCGATCAACTTGCTCCTCCAACATCACACCAGAGAATGGCAGAGCCAAACTTCTTAGACCAAGCTCCTCGACGACCGGAAAATCTCCCTGCCGGTAGCCAAAACGTTCGACAAAGTAAGGTTGCAGATGAATCGGAACGAAGTAGGGTCTGCTAGGAATCCCCTGCCCAGCCAGCAGGTTGGCCACATGTTGTCGATCAATGCCTCGATCCAACCGAACCACGTACACGAACCAACTCATCCGCGTGGTTTCCGGGCCGGGGGATGGGGCTTCAACGCCGGGGATTTCTGCAAGTCGCTCATTGTACCAACTAGCTACACGGTCTCGTTTCTGCAACAAATCCTCAACGCGCGCCATCTGCGCCCTGCCCAAGGCGGCGCTCAACTCGTCCAAACGATAGTTGTAGCCTAGATAGGTATGCTCAAGCCAAGTATCCCCAGGGGCGCGCCCCTGGTTACGAAGGGCACGAATGAGCTCTGCCCAATCTCCTCTGTCTGTTACAACAACCCCACCCTCGCCGGTCGTGACCTGCTTGTTAGGGTAGAAGGCAAACACTCCTACGTCACCAAGCACGCCCACCGATCGACCCTTATATCGCGCTCCAATAGCCTCACACGAGTCTTCCAATATCGCCAGATCATGATCGCGCGCCGTCGCGATCAAATGATCGTAATCAGCCGGCTGCCCAAAAACGTCCACTGGTAGGATCGCCCTTAATTCACCATCAGCGCTTGCGCCCTTACGCGGCAGCCAATGTTTGGTCGTTTTACCGCCGCGCCTCAAATCCTCACAAGCCCGCGCGACGAGTTCGGGATCGATGTTGCCGGTCCGCGGGTCGACATCGACGAATACTGGTGTCGCTCGTTCGTAGAGCAAGACGTTCGCCGAAGCCACGAACGAGAAAGGCGTCGTGATCACCCAATCACCATCCGAAATCCCAGCAGCGCGCACACAGAGATGCAATCCTGCAGTCCCAGAGCTCACCGCGATCGCATACTTAGCGCCTACATACTCGCCAACCGCCATCTCAAATGCCTCGACTTGCGGACCCATACTCAATCGAGGGGTGCGTAATACCTGCGATACAGCCTCGCGATCCGCCTCCGTCAGATCTGGAGACGACATTGGAATAGGGGAATTTGTCGATCGTTCTGTTTCTTCCACAGGCAAGCTTTCCCTCCTAATGATAAGTACGCGTAGCCTCCGGTAATCAGAAAATGACTGCAGTTACTAAGATATTATTTAACCCGAATGCAGTTGGATAGAAAGCCTTCTACTATGGCCACACCGCACCTGCGCGCACGATCCCGCCAGGTGGGACGTCCTCCTTTACCACCGCACTATTCCCCACCCGTGCACCGGCACCCACCGAGACGCGCAGGTTGATCGTCACACCCATACCGATCAACACGCGTTCTCCGATCGACACGCCCCCGGCAATCAACGCACCAGGGGCCACATTGGCGTACGTGCCCACATGGCAATCGTGCGACACCACAGCGCCTGTGTTAATGATCACACCAAAGTCGATCTGCACATCACTGCCGACATAAGCATGTGGGAAGACTTGTACACCCGTCTCCAGAGTCGCGCTTGGCTCAACAAAGGCTGTCGGATGGATCAGTGAAGGGCAATCAAATCCCACCCCCAGCATGGATTCGAACACCCACACCCGGCTCATAATATCACCCACGCCTCCGACAGCGTTTACCGCCAAGCGCAAGCCACGCGCGTACAGGGCTTCCATGACCTCGCCGCCACCCAACACCGGGACCTCAAGCACTCTGCTCCCTATCTCCAGTCTATCGTCGAGCACACCAACGAGTTCGTGCTCCCCTAGCGCCCGCACCATATCAATGAGTGACTTCCCATGTCCGCCACCGCCGTAGATCAAAAGCGCTCGTTGGTCAAACGGTCCCTCAGGAAGATCGCTCGCTTCCTCACCCCCTTGTATTCGTCGAATGGTTTCACGCGTGATCAAGGGCCCAAGTGGCAGTGAAGTCAGGTCGAGGCCGACCTCACGAGCAAGTGTCAGCGCAGGTCCTGTGATCCGCAGACCTTCAAGGACATCCGCCTCTTCGGAGGGCTCTTGGGGAGCGGGTTCAGGGGGTTGCCAATCGGGTTCCTTCGCCAGCCAACACATTCGCTCTCCGGCGACCAACACATCCCCCACCATGACACGCAATCCGACAACGTACCCCTCCTGCTCTGCCACGACGTCCGCGGTTGATTTAGTCGTTTCCAAGGTACAGAGAACATCGCCCGCGTCCACGCGCTCGCCAGCAGACACATAAACCTCCGCCACCAAGGCTTCCCGCTCATTCGGATTCAACAATGGGACAGGAACTTCTATCGCCTCAGGCATCTCCTAGCCCTCTCGACTCATCACCACGTAATCGGCGCACTCCCCTCTGTGTTTCTTTCAAGACACCATCTCCTTCACCGCCTGCTGAATATCATCCACACCGGGCAAGACCGCCTCCTCGAGAGGCGCAGCCGCTGGCACGGGCATATCCCAGGCAGCGAGGCGTCTGGCTTCCAGAGCCGGTATCGCCGATTCATGCAGGCGTGCGACGACCTCCGCACCCCAGCCTAACGGTCGTGATCCCTCCTCGAGTGTCAGTAGGCGTCTTGTGCGCGAGACATGTGTCTCGAGGAACCGGAGTTCGAATGGACTCAATTGTGTTGGCACAACAAGTTCACAAAAGATCTCGTGCTCATATGCCAGCCGCTGTATCGTTTCGCGCGCGAGTTCCGCCATGTAACCGTAGGCCGCAAGCGTAAGGACGGGCGAGGGTGATCCTGCCAGTTCTAAATGATAGGTCGGATAGCGTCCGTCCTGCCGGGTTACGTGAAACTCAACCTGATCGTTTAGAGATATCACCGGCCGAGCATAGAGCAGCTTGTGTTCAACGAAAAGCACAGGGTCATCGTCCTCTAGAACCGCCTGTTGCAGAAGCTTTCCAGGGTCGTCCAACGCGGATACCGCAACGACTCGAAGTCCAGGAGTCCCCAGAAAATGCTTCTCCAGTGTCTGGCTATGTGTGGGACCGTAACCGCGACGTCCACCCATTGGCGTGCGTACCACCAAAGGCACAGATACCTGGTCGGCGCTCATCCAACGTAATTTGGCTGCATGGTTGATTAGCTGGTCAGCGGCCAGGGTGACAAAATCGCCGAACATGATCTCTACCACCGGCCGTAGACCTCGCAGAGCCATCCCGACTCCCACGCCTACAATCCCAGCTTCCGAAACCGGTGTGCTAATCACACGCTCTGGGAAACTTGTCGATAGGCCACGGGCAACCTTGAAGGCCCCACCGTATGGTTCCAGGATATCTTCTCCAAGGAAATACACATCTTCTGATGCGGACAGACAACTGGCAAGTGCATGGTTCAAGGCTTCAAGCACAGTGCTCATTAGGCGACGTCCAATGGTGGAGTGAGCGTGTGGGGGTCTGCCATGGGGTCGGATTCTGCTTTTTTGAATGCCTGCTCGACCTCAAGGGTAATTCTCGATCCGATGTCACGCCTTGAATTCTCCGGGATACTTTCCCCCAACAAACGTAGTGGATCCCGGGCTCTGAAGCTAGCGATCTCTTCTGGGTCTCGCGTGTCGTCGCCTTTTGAGTGTGGAGCAAAGCGGTAGGTGTGTAGAATAACTGCGCGCGGTCCTGCGCCCCCGCGCACGCTTGTCACAGCCTCCCGGGCGAGTTCATGAATAGAAACCACGTCAGCCGCTTCGATCTCGTCGGCCTGGATGCCGAAAGCCTGGAAGCGCACCGAGATCTCACCGGCAAGATTCATGCGGATGGGTGTGCTCTGGGCATAGCGGTTGTTCTCAAGAACGAAAAGTACCGGGAGTTGCCATAACGAAGCCATGTTGAGGCTTTCGTATACCACGCCCTCACCAAGCGTCCCATCACCCATGAAAGCGAAGACGATCTTGCCGTTTCCTTTCACCATCTCGGCAAAAGCAATTCCGACCGCGAGCGGGATCGTCCCACCCAGGATACCGTTGGCGTAAAAATCCTTCCATTTGACATGCTGGCTGCCACCGCGCCCGCCGCACACCCCGGTTGATCGTCCCATCAATTCCGCCGCCAGGGCATGCATCGAACCACCATAGGCCAGGAAGTGCCCGTGACAACGATGATTGCTCACAACGACATCGCCGTCTTCCAACCAACTCAACACGCCAACCGCGTTTGCTTCCTGGCCGATGTAGGTATGCGTGGTGCCGTAGATCACGCCACGTGGGAACAACTCCAGTACCGTCTCCTCAAAGAGCCGGATACGTAACATCTGGCGATAGAATTCTTCTTGCTGGGGAACTTGAGACACCATTCAATCACGCCTCATCCAACCCGGTATCAAACCAGGCGACAGGAGCAGAAAAATGATAACACAACCGTTGGAGTGTACAAAAAGAACGAGCCGCCCACTTGCAAGGGCAGCTCGGGATACACAACTCCAATGTGCTCTTTAATACATTTGCGTGTATTTCTTAGCGAAATCCGCAGCTACGATCCGCCAGGCTTCATGTGTTCCTCCCGGGGCGCGAGCGACGGCAAACCAGCGAGTCTTTCCCTTCGACTCTTTGGATTCGATCCTCCATTCCGAACTCGTGAACTTAGTCTTCGTTTTAATATCATAGAATTCAAGGGGTTCTTTCACGTTACTCCTCCTCTGCTGTGAGTTAGTGTCAAATGCCTTGCTGATACATATATCTTATTCCTATTTGTGCAATTTCCACAAGTCAGACTTTTGTACGCCTCTTATACCACAAGTCAACTCTAGTAAAAACCCCTTCTAGCAATCCGAAACTCTCATTTGACAGAATTATTCATAACCTCCCCGGATCGCAATCCACTTGGATCCATAGCAGCCCATCTATATAACACTTTATCCTTTCGTTCGTCTCTCCACCCTTAGACCCCATCCATCTCCTCATCGCCCATAAATTCCTCCGCTGTAGCATGACCCGGTTGGCTGATACCCTCCCGCTTGATCGCTTTCCAAAGCGTTTGCCAGAGTATCTTCAAATCCAATCTTAGGGACCAGTGATCCACGTACCACACATCGTGGCGGAACTTATCTTCCCAGGTGATAACATTACGCCCACTGACCTGTGCCCATCCTGTAATTCCCGGCAATACTTCGTGCCTGCGAGCCTGCTCAGGTGTGTAACGGTCGAGATATTGCATCAAGAGCGGTCTTGGTCCCACCAAACTCATTTCCCCGCGCAGCACATTAATAACCTCCGGCAACTCGTCGAGACTGAAGGATCGCAAAATGCGCCCAAACCATGTCATCCGCTCGGCGTCGGGGAGAAGAGCACCGTCCTCATCACGAGCATCCGTCATCGTTCGAAACTTGTAGATTGCAAACGGCTTACCGAGATAACCGGGGCGCATTTGGCGAAAAAGCACCGGTTTCCCAAGACGAAAGCGTACCAATAGCGCGATCACGAAGAGAAAAGGACTGATCAGGATCAGCCCTGGCAGTGTAAGCACCAGGTCGAAGATCCGTTTCCTTCGTGGGATACCTTGCGGAAACAACGCCGCACACATGCTAGAAACAACCTCTTTTATCTTCCCCAGGCTGTCATTGGCCTCTGTGGAGGTGACGAATTAGCATTGAATTTCGGAGTCTCGCCGCATAACTTAGATCGGAGCAATGACATCGAATGGTCCCTACTCAACCCAACCGCCGTATATCAATACTAGACATCACCCCCTCTACCCTGATCGCGCCCTACCATCTCCTCCATCATCCCCTCAAGACGCATCGCTATTACAGGTCGGTTGAAATGTTCCGCCACATAATCTCGACCAGCACGACCCATGCGTTGCCCCAGGTCGCGATCTTCAGCCAGCTTGCGGATGGCCTGCGACATGGACTCCGGGCTCCCGGGCTGCACAAACAATCCCGCCCTCGCCTCTTCAACTACCGACCGGATTACACCGTCGATTGCCAACACCACAGGGCGCCCGGCTGCCATGTAGTCGAAAACCTTGTTCGGATACGTCGTCTTGTAGGCTTCGATCGGCTTCAGTATGGCGACACAAACATCGGCGGCGGCTAAGACCTTCGGCATCTCGGTCTTGGGCACTGGCGGCATGAAACGCACATTCCTCAAACCCATCGCCTGAGCTTTCGCCATCAACGCTTGCTTCTCTTTCCCGTCCCCAATGAACAGGAAGACGATCTCCTCCATCTCGCGCATCTGGTCAGCAGTCTCAAGCATCACTTCCAGGTCGTTGGACATACCATGCGCCCCAGCATAAAGTACCACGAATTTCTCAACGAGATCGTTTTCCTTTCGGAACGCTTCCTCCATTTCCTCCACATCAAACATCGAAAGGTCGACGCCATTCGGCACCAACTCTACAGTGCGTGCCCCGCGCATACTCACGTGCTCGATAAAACCGGGCGAATTGACGATGACACCGTCTGCGCTGCGGTAGAGAAACCGCTCAAGCCATTCCGAAAGTCGGATCAGCAAGGGATTTCGTAACACGCCGACGGCGACCGCAAAGTGCGGCCACAAATCACGCACCTCGAACAGGAAACGCGTCCGCTTCAGCCTTGCCAGCATCCACGCCGTCAGACCTTGAAAGATCGGTGGCGAAGTGCCCCATACCAGATCAATGTCGCGCACACTCAACCCAACGATGAACGAAGAAAGCATGAAACTGAGGAAACTGAGCAGGCGATGGAAAAAGGAACGATGCCAGGCAGGGTAGGTGTAGCAGCGTAGGATCGATACACCTGCTTCTTCGCCTTCACGTTGCACCCAGCCAGACGCCGTACGTCGGCCGGTCAAGTAGCTCACCTGCCCAGTAATTACAGTCACTCGATGTCCTTGGACCGCAAGATAGCGTGAAAATTCATGGTGGCGGGTGCCGCCAGGCTCACCTAATGTTGCGAATGCCTGGTGTATCAACACGATGTGCATCGTTTACATCCAAACTTTGTTCTCTCCACACGATCCGGGCCAACGCCGTCGAACCCGATCCGGGTTCGTTCCAATCAAGCGAGATACTCTCGGGATTGAAGTCATCGAAGGTCCACCACGTCTGAAGACGGAACGGAAGTGGGGCTTCAACATGGTGAACAAGTCGCAATGCTGGTTCTTTCACAGCGTAGGTCCTCGAACGCCATCCCCAAAGGTGAGCTTGCCCAGCGACCTCTTTTCCCGCAATTCGTTCACCAGCACGGTATAAACCGACATGGCCTTGAGGGCCATCCAACCGCACCTCGGCCTGACTTTCCCACAACTTCAAGGTGAGTTGCTTCTGCTCCCATTGCCACGGTCGATCTGGAATCAACCAACCGTTGGTCGCCACGTGGACCCCATCGCCTTGCAAATCATCCGCCACCAACCAAAAATCGTCTCCAACCCGAGCGACGGTTCTGCGATGCAGAATACCTTGACGCAAATACCCTCTCTGTTCTGCGGCGAGGACTTCGAGATCACCTTCCTGCGACCTCCAAGATCCCAAGAACCCCCCTTGCGCCCAGTCGAGCCACAGAAAGCGCCCCACCCGTTTCATAGGCTCAAGTCCGTCGACCAAGAGTGTGTTATGCACACCAGCAGCCATTAACGGATTGTCCCACGGCGCTTCACCGTTGTAGAGATAGGTGCCAGGATCGCAGGCAGCATTTTGTCCATGCCACCACAAGTCCAAATGCATCTGATCCGAATGCCCAGGTCGTGAGCGAAATTGCGCGCAGCGTAGCATCCCCCAAGAGTATTCCCCGCGTAAGAAATAAAGACCGGCTTCTGGGAAAACATCCTGTGAAACCGATCTTGTCTCCCCTCTCCCTTCTAGGGAGAGAGTCGGGGCGAGGGTGAAACCATCGTTCGGTTCGCCATTCGTGGATTCCCTCTCTGCCTCGGCACGTGAGATAACAACAGTCTCTTCCTCGAGGCCAAGCCAAGCACACGCTTCGTCCCAGGGACCTGGAGGAATAGTCCGACGGCCGAAAAGGGCCAGTGAAGCGGCCTGAATCGTGGGGCGGAAATCCTCACCAGAACAGGTGCTCAATGGGAGGATGTGAGCCCCGTCATTGGGACCGAAGTTGGCTGTGCGACCACTTTCGTGATCTGTGAGCGCCATCAAGCAGCGGGTGATTCTGCACAGTGCATCAAGCACATCGGAGGACAGAGGCACCTCGTTGACTTCCGCCAACCGCGCCGCCCACAATCCGGCCTGTAACGCCAGACGTTGATAATTGGTCGAATGTTGGACATAGCCGCCATCCGGGAAGATCTGCTCCACAACGGCAGTCTCAAGCCATCGACGTCCAAGGCGGTGCCACCTTTCAGCTTGACGAAATTCAGGGAATAGCAGACCCGCGGTAAACAGCGCCACCGCTTCAACAAGCAGATGGTTGTTTCCCTGCGCTCGAGCGTAGATCAAAGTGGGCGGTATACGCGCTGCGTGTACGGCGATCGTCTGTGCATAGAGGCATAGTCTCTCGGGATCCTGCTCGATCCACGGTAAAGTGGCAAACATGGCAAAGACGATCGCCATTAAGCGCAACGCCACTTCCTGTGCCGAGAACCAATGCGGGCCCAAATTGGGATGATTGAAATGGCGCCATGATTCCAGCATCGTCCAGATAGCTTTGGCGTATTGAGCCTCGCCTGTTACATGGTATGCCCTTACCAGTGGATACACCCCGCCAAAGCGCGCCGGTTCCCATAGCAGCTTCACGTCTGCCGGCAATGAATTCTCATCGTACACAGTCCAATGGCGGTCGTGACCAACACTCTCGGCGTTTTCACCCCCCGCCATGGGCGCGAAGCTGTGCCAATCAGGGGGGAAACCCAATGACACCGGTCGTGCTCCGAATAAGCGGAAGCGACCATCTAGGATCTCCCTGGCCTCCTCAATGACCTTGGTATCTGCTTCACCGATCAGACGCGTAAGAGAAGCTCTGAAATCCACGCCAAAGCTTGTGAAAAAACGACGCGCCAGTTGGGCACGGTGTTCTAAATAACGATCGGGATCGCTGGGAATTCCAGGTTGAAGCCACCAGGAGAGCGGACGCGCTTCCCAAGAGTATTGCCGCGTCCGCCAACGCAACCACCCGCTCCGTAGTTGAACTCGATATAGGGCGTATAGAACCAAGGGGCCCGGCCCAAGTTCACGGACGGCTCGAAGTGCTAGCGTTAGAGGGGCCATCAGGGCTCTGAAAGTGAGGTGAGCGTTACAGGCTTGCCTTTTCGTAGAGATTCGACTGCAGCGAAAGAAGCAAGCGTGACGTCAAACAAGTGCTCGTAGGGGATGGGGGGCGGTCCACCTTCGATGATCGCTCGAACAAACAATTTCCACTCACTTCTGTGGCCCTTGTCCTGTCGTAAAAATGTACGGTGCATACGTTGCCGCCCTGCGGCGATAGTTTCCAGACGACGGAAATCATCCAGCACGGCCACCCTCCCACCTCCGAAAACTTCAATCCGCTCTTTAGGGAAGGTCGGATCACCGGACGCTAGATACATAATTGTCCCTTTGGAACCCTCAGGGAACTCGAGCGTAATCACCACATTGTCCTCGTTGTAACGATCAAGATCAGGTAGCCCGAGGGTAGATACACGGCTCGGCGTTGTCCCCACGATGTAGGTTAGAAAATCAATGAAGTGACAGGCTTCCCCGATGATGCGACCGCCTCCTTGTGCCGGGTCGTGAATCCAATGTCCATCCGGAAGGAAACCAGCGTTTACTCGATAGGACATCAGTTTCGGTTCACGAACACCCTCGAGAAAGCTCTTCATACCTACTGCGAGCGGGGCAAATCGGCGGTTGAAACCCACCATCAACATCCGTTCGCTGGCTTTCAATGCCTGCGCCACATCAATCAACGTTTCTCGATCCAATGCAAGCGGCTTTTCGCAAAAGACGTGTTTTCCGGCTTTCAACGCTGCGACGACCTGGCTTCCATGTTGATGATGACGGGTAAGGATAGCGACGGTATTGACCTGCTCATCCGAGAAAATCTCGGTTTCATCCGTGGTTGCGTAGTGAAATCCAAAACGCTTCCCAACGTGAGCGCTCTTCAAACCTGTCGCCGTTGCCAGGCCGACGAATTCAACGTCCTTCACTTTCCGTATTGTTGGGAACATAACTGCTGTGGCGAAGTTCCCTGCTCCCAACGCTCCCAGACGTACGGCCGTTGAAGGTTTTATCGGACGATCCTCTAGGGCGATGCGACGCATGCCGGCTACAGGTTCTGGCGCCTCCAGGGGATAGGTTAACAACACGCCGAGAAAAGGCTGGTCAGACTCACCTGTAATAAGGTCGTACGCTTCATTTGCTCGATCGATTGGGAAGCGATGGCTTACGAGAGCGGCTGCGTCCAGTCCTCCCTCGGCAATCAATTCGACGACCGCCTGTAGATTGCGACCCTCCGTCCAGCGGACATAACCCTTAGGGTAATCGACCCCCGCCTCTTCGTAGACCGGGTCATACCTTCCCGGTCCATACGAGCGCGAAACAATCAAACTTAGTTCCTTCTCATAATAGGTCTTGCGAGGAATGTCCATTCCCACCGCGCCAATTACCACCACACGCGCTCGGTCGCGGGCCAGATCTCCCGCCAGTGCGATTGGATCGTCGGAGGGTGTGTCGGCGCATATCAAAACGATGTCGCAGCCCATTCCTTGGCTGAACGCCGCCACGGCTCCCTCCGCCTCACCACGTGGGACCGCCAAGGCCCCCAATCCACGTGCCGTTTCCACTCGTACCGGATCAATNNAGCACCCCCAGGCCGATCACTGCCACATGATCCCCAACCTGAGGTTCTGCAAGACGGAAGCCATGTAGCGCAATCGCACCTAAGGTTGTAAATGCACCCGCTTCAAAGTCCACACTGTCGGGGAGGGGTACAAGCAGATTTTGCGGTACGATGGCATATTCAGCGTGGACCGCGTAACCACCCCCCGCACAAGCAACTCTGTCGCCCACGCGATGGCCAACCAACCCATCCCCAACTTCCACAATCATCCCCGCGGAGGAATACCCTAACGGTAGAGATTGATCGAGTCGGTTCCGAACCGCTTCGAAGGTCGTCAGGATGCCTTCTCGGCGGGCTTTGTCCAACACCTGGGTCACCAACTCCGGGCGCGAGCGGGCCTTCCCGATCAAGCTCTTGCTGCTGAATTCCACCACAGCGCGCTCCGTCCCTGCCGAAACGAGCGAGGCAGCCGTCTGTATCAGTGCCGTCCCCGGCTTAGCTGTAGGGACAGGAACTTCCAGAACAGTCGTCTTGCCTGTGCGGATGTCTTGTACAACTTGTTTCATGGTCAGAAGGGATTAGTGATCAGGGATCAGGAATCCAGGTCGTGCTCGCATGTTGGCTTGTAGTCACCCTCGGTTTGTTGAGGATTATAGCATCAGGAAGAAATGTGAGGTATCGGGAAAAGAGAACCGCCTCAAACCTTCCGGGAATCTAACAGCTTCCGGGCAGGTAGGCAAGCTCAGATCCCACACCTTTCCAAACGAGAGCTGAAGCGTCTGGAGTCCGCAGGCTCTACCTGCGCTGTGTCCTGAGCGTAGTCGAAGGAGGCGGAAGCAGAGCTTCAAGATTCCACACAATCGGACGGTGTGTGAAAAGTAAGAACAAGCATGTATACAGCCTTGAGAATG
>JABAOH010036201.1_pt1 | contig 11790 bp, 11 predicted proteins | sample 7062181 | NCBI WGS metagenome assembly JABAOH01 (sample SAMN14538630, study PRJNA623070) | marine sediment metagenome | biome: marine biome [ENVO:00000428]; feature: marine pelagic biome [ENVO:01000023]; material: deep marine sediment [ENVO:00002113]; isolation source: pool of 5 deep marine... | reverse complement strand
GTCATCTTCCCCTACCTTCTCTTAGTGATGTTCTGGCTTCATATATAGTTTTGTTGATTTCTCTTTCGCCGCGCGAGTTACAACACCGCCACTCCCGAATCAACACGGATACGACGATCGTCTTAACGAGGGTACAAGCAGATTGGGCGTCCAAAGAGTCAAACCATACGGATTGAAACCTAATTTTCTTCATGTATTCCAGTAAGCCATTTCGGCTTTCCTTCCAAGTATTCTGTTAGAAACTTCGCGAATTCTGCATTGGATGAATACAGCTTCGTGATTTCCTCATTTACTAGAATGTCAAGGGTGTTCGCGACGGCTTGAGAAATTAGATCAGCGACTCCGACGCGCCTGCCTCCCCCCTTAAGTTTTTCATCGAACAGNNCCAGAGATAGTGCTTGTCACCCCGACGTGTTTTCTCAAAAACTTCTCGCACTCCTCCCTTTTCTCAATGGGCGGCCCCAAATGTTTTTTTATAATTGGGAGGAAGCGTTGCTCCACTTCAAAGATGAGCATGTTAAGGTCTCCTTCATCGCTCCACACGTGGTCGCGGATGATGTTGAAGTCGTGTTGCTGAAGCATCTTCCTCAGCGACCTCTGCGACTTATAGAGCTGACCCCACAAGATGTCAGGCACTGCCCTCACCCTTCCAAATTTCACAAAGACGATGGTGGATCCACGGGTTGTCATAGCGTGGACGAGCTTTTCAGGTGTATACGCTACTGTTTCCCGCGGGTAAAAAAACCCTAGGTGGGGGTTTGTGAGAAACGCCCTGGATGCAACGACGAGTTCGTCTAACCTCTCCTTTCTCACGGCCGCCGCAACGTTTCTTCCCTTGTCAACTGGGTCTACCACCACGAGGGGCTCCTCGAAGATTTTCCTTGCTTCCTGCTCTCTTCCTTTGTAATGTCCTTCATAATCGATGATTCTGCTTTCTCTCCAGTCCGCGATTGATCTCAAGATTTCGACAAACGATCCGTGGTGGAGGGTTAGAAGCTCGCAGAGGTATCCGCTGAATCCTCCGACTCGTATTTCAGCTCCGTAAACACCGATTCCCTTCATGAACCTCTTTAGGAGCCTAACCTGACTGCGCAACTTGTCGTTCAAGAGAGACTTAACGTAGTCCGTGTGAAAGGGGGTCCTATCTGTGGCGCTGATCCACTCGCCCTGATTCACCCGATAGCACGGCACGATGTTCACTCTTGTCGTGTTGATAAAAGACTCCAAATAAGGATGCTCAGCAAACCTTTCAACCTGCTTGTGGCCTCTGGTGGCCTTCTTTGCGATTTCCAAGCAGATCGTTCCAAAGGCCTCTCGGGGCATGGTCGTGGGAACCTGCATGAAGATGTCGATGTCCGGCTCCTCCCTCAGCCACGTGTCCTTCGCAACTGAGCCCTCAACTCTAACCTCTGCTTCTATTCCAGCCTCCTCGGCTGCTGCCCTGACCCGCCTTTTCAGTTTCTCTGCCAGTTCGAGAACGCGCCTTCTCTCATCGCTGCTCGGAGTGGTTCTTTTCAAGACTTCTGTATGGACTTCTTCCAGAGTTAATGCCATAAACACCACCGATGTTCTTAACGGCAAACCTCCCTCAGAGTTGAGTATATGGGACCTCGTGGCGTCAAAACGCTTTTCTTAAGCCTCAAACAATCCGCCCTAACAACGCCAAACTCGTAGTCTACCAAGTCTTGGACACACCGGACGAGCTCAGCCTTGTTCCGACCCGTTTTCACCCGGGCGATCGTAAGATGAGGACTGAACCCCTTTGGGTCCGGCCTAAAGCCCAGCGTCCTAAGGCGGGGCTCCAGCTGGTTAAAGATGTTTGCCAGCTCATTGCCCCCCTTTCGTATTCCCGCCCAAACCACCCGGGCGTACCTCAGGCTTGGAAATGCTCCCAGGCCTTTAATCTCCACGTCAAACGAGGTGAAGGAAACTTTTTTCATCTCTTCATGGATGGAGTTCACCACGCTGAGAGAGATGTTTCCTAGGAATCGCATGGTTATGTGGATGTTTTGAGGCTTAACCAGCTTCAGGTCCGCGCCCGAGTTTAAGAGCGTTCCCTGAACTTCTGAAAAGCGTCTGAGCACCGACTCGTTGTTGATATCAAACGCGATAAAACTTCGAATCATTTCTGACATTATCTGCCTCTCCCTTAATTCTTCAGTGCACACCATTTATAATAACTTTAACCGAAATGTTATACGATGCCGAGTACAAGGTGGAGAAACGACGTGGCGATGAAGGAAAAGATTGTTGTGGGCGTGACTGGCATGCCCGGCACCGGAAAGGCTACGGCGAAGAAGATGGTTCAAGAAATGGGCTACTCGGTGGTGGTGATGGGAGACGAGATACGGGAAGAGACCAAGCGAAGGAAACTGAAGCCCACGCCCAAGAACATCGGCATGGTCATGCTCAAGCTTAGGGATGAAAAGGGTCCGTACGTCGTGGCCAAGCGATGTATTCCCAAGATCGAGAAAGCAAAGAGCAGAGTTGTTATAGTTGATGGCATCCGAAGTCCGCACGAGGTAGAGGAGTTCAAGAGGCGCTTCCCAAACTTCACCCTCATCGCTATCCACGCGTCGCCCAAAACAAGGTTTCAACGCCTTTTCCAGAGAAAGCGAAGCGACGACCCGAAGGGCTGGAAGACCTTCATGGCACGCGATCTCCGAGAACTCACTGTCGGGTTGGGAAACGTCATAGCAACCGCAAACTATATGATCGTGAACGAGGGGACAAAGACTCAATTTGAGAGAAAGTTTCGTCAGGTTTTGGAGAGTGTAATTCGAGGTGAATGAAATATTTGTTCACGTGGAGGCTGACATCAACCCCACTGAAGACCTAGAGAAGGTGAGGAGAGCTGTGGAGAACATCCTCGGAAACGTAAAGTTTGAGGTTAGGCCGCAGAGCCGGGGAAGCCTACTCGTTGCGAAAGCCAAAGGCATCGACGGGCTCACGAAGTTCCAGAACCTGCTTCGCAGGGAGAGGATTCGCGACGCTGCTCGAGGAGTTCTCTTTGGAGGACTGAGCGGAAAATCCATAGTCTTCAACCTGAACAAGCAGGTGGCGTATGTTGGGCACATTTCATTTTCACAAGCCACAGCCGAATCGCCGCTAGGATCTATCAAGGTTCAGATTCACTGTGACAACCCACGTGAACTCATCGAGTGGTTGGCGCCAAAAACAGCTTAAACGATAGTTGAGTTCAAATGCTTTAGAACTTGAACAGTAGCTGTTGTGGTTAAGGTGTCTGAGATAAAAATCGGCTTATCCATGCTCTACTGCCTCGGCGAACCGTTCTCTTCCCTTATGAAACGCCTTCATAAGGTTGATGTGCACTATGTCGAGCTTCTTGACGAGGGCTTGCACGCGCTCAACAGCAGGCATATAAAAAGACTGAAAAGAGTGGTGCAGTCACGCGACCTTAAGCTAACGGTTCACGGCCCCTTTGCAGACATCAACATAGCCTCTCCGAGTCCGGTCTTGCGGCGAACAATCTTGAGGCGGCTTGAAAAGTCCATTTTTTACTCTCGCCAGTTGGGCTGTCAGCTATGGGTGTTTCACCCCGGGTTGAAAACTGGTGTCAGCGAGTTTTATCCTGGGCTGGATTGGCAACTGAACTTGGAATCTGTACGCGTTTTGTTGAGGGCCGCCAAAAAACACGGTGTTGAAATAGCGATTGAAAACGTTCCGGAGCCCCACCCGTTCTTAATGAAGAGTGTGCAGGATTTCTTGCGCTTCCATAATGAACTCGATGAAGAGATAGAGCTGGTGCTGGACATTGGACACGCCAACCTAAACCATCAAGTACAAGAGTTCATCACCCAATTCTCTGACAAAATTGTCCACGTGCACGTGAGCGACAACGACGGAATCCAAGACTCTCATCTTGGAATAGGATACGGAACCGTTGACTGGGCAAGTGTGACAAGAGCAATTAAGAGGAGGGGATACAGCGGCGTCATAATGCTGGAATCCATAGAACGCGTGGAAGAAAGCCTCCAAACCCTACGGAAACTCTTCCCCTAAGCTTCTGAAAGTGGAAGATCGATCTTCATGAAATCTTCAGCTAAATCAACATAAGGAAAAACTTTCTTCGCTTGTTCGAGCAGAAGACTGGACTCCTTGTATCGAGCGCTGATGTGGGTCAGAACCAGCCTTTTTGTCCCTGCTTTTTTCGCGGTACCCGCGGCTTGACCGGGCGTTGAATGCCCGTCTTCACGAGCCCTCTCCCATAAATCATCGTCGAACGTGGCTTCGTGAATCAACAAGTCCGCACTCTCAGCAAATTCTGCAAGGTTCTCTATGGGTCGGGTGTCGCCTGTGTACACGATTTTCCTTCCCGGGCGAGGGGGACCCAAAACTTTGTTTGGCTTCACGACTCGTCCATTTGGGAGATCAATGGCTGAACCGTGTTGCAACTTTGACCAAAGGGGACCTTGTGGAACTTTAAGTGACCTCGCCTTTTCTGGGTGGAACCTTCCTGGTCGAGGCTTCTCCGTCAACGCGTACGCTAGGCTGGAGATCACGTGATCCACCCATATCGCATGAACTTCATATTCTCTCTCCTTGCACACTACACCTGCATCTTCTATCTCGAAAACCTCAATGGGAAAGGTAAGGGTGAACTGAACGGTTTGTTGTGTTGCCTCCACAAAAGCTCTGATTCCAGACGGCCCGTAGACCTCCAGTTTCCTCTCTCTGTCCAGAAGGGACATGGTTTGGAAGAGCCCAGGCAGGCCTAGGACATGGTCTCCATGCATGTGGGTGATGAAAACCTTTGTTTTACGATGGAAGCCTATCCCAGCTCGAATCATCTGCCTTTGCACGCCCTCGCCGCTGTCAAACAGGATAAGCTCTCCCTTCCGCTGAACGGCTATGGCTGGCAGACTTCTCTCAAGTGTTGGGATGCTTCCCGCGGTTCCTAAGAAAACGACGCGCAGGCTCATTTTACTTCCTCTCAAACACCGCTATTTCTCTTGTTAGACTTCTATGTACAGGAACAAGATGAGACTCTACGTGCTTGAACCCCAATTCTTTGCCCATCTTTCCAACACTCATCGATTTCGGAGCCGCTGTGCACATCCTTCTCCCTCTCGGAAACCAATCCTCGATTGTTAATAGAAAACCCCTCATAATCTGCTGAGTGTTCCATCCAAGCGTGGTCGCAGATCTGCCATATGGCGGATCAGTAACAATGCAGTCAGCCTTGGCTGTTGGAAGGTGTCGAGCGTCCGCAACTGCCACCCCCTCCGGTTTCACTCCATAAAAGAGAAGGTTTCGAAGGCTTCCCTCCACCATCCGGCGCTTCACGTCAAACCCCACCACGCGACACCCAATTAGGCCAGCCTCAATGAGCATGCTAGCGGTTCCGCAGAACGGATCCAGCATTAGGTCATCAACTTTAGGTTGAGCAAGATTCACCATGCACCTTGCGAGTTTTGCGGGCATGGCGGTAGGATGGAAAAAAGGTCGCTTTCGAGGCCGTCTTTCAACAAAGGGTGTCGGTGAGACCACGCCTTTTTTCAGTCCAAAAACGAGTCTGTCGTCGGTTAGGATTCCGAAAAACGTTTTTTGGGGAGTCTTGAGATTCACTCTCGTTCCCCTAACCCTGTTCAAGATCAGCTCGCCGAGTTTCTGCTCTAATTCTCCTCTGGCAAGATGGGAGGCACTCCCCCTTATCCTTTGTATTCGAACAACGAAGCTTTCTTCCCTTTCGATGATTTCTTCTAGAGATATGGAACGAATCCTTTCCAAAATCTCGGTGACCTCGGCGTCACAGATGAACAACTCTGTGGCACAGACCCTGGTCATAGCCGACCTAAACATGACCGATTTCATACTGTTAACGTCGGCTTCCAGTCGCAGAACTTGAGTCAACTCCTGCAAAACTCGGTATTTGTGACCCTCTGCTTCCAGGATAGACTTTAGCTCAGAGAATGGTAGAGTTGGATGTTCACCCGACAGCAAAAAGAAAAGGTTGGCCACTATCTAGGCTCCTCTTTCGGTTAGGGCTTTCGCGATCAGGGGAGCAACCGAAACCAAGCTCACGGGGCTGGGAACGCAGTCCGTGCCCACTATTCCATCTGCACCACTTTCCATAATCTTGTCTTTGGCGTCCCCGACGAGGAGGGGATGCACGCACGCCGCGTATACCCTCTGAGCGCCTTGTTCCTTGACCAGTCCTATTGCTTTAATCATGGTGCCTCCGCTGCTGATGATGTCGTCGAATATTATTACGTCTTTGTTCCTCACGAGCAGAGATTTCTTTTTAACGGTCACCTTTCCTGTCAACCTGTCTCTACGGGTCTGAACGTATCCGTATCCTCCCTTTAAGGTGTGGTTTGCTTCTGCCGCTACGCCTTGTGCTTTTTTGCCAAGGGAAAGAGAAAAAGCTCCGTCGAGCCCCTCTTTAATGAAGTGTTCGGCTAGGAGACTAATGGCTGACACGTTGTCAACATGTATTCTGAAGCTTCTTAGAATCTCCGGGTTGTGGGAGTTCACAATAATGATCTTTTGTACGCCACAGGTTTCCAGCAACCTCATCACAGTTTTTGCGCTGAACGTCTCTCCGGGTCTGAAACGCTTGTCCTGTCTTGTATACGCAAAGTAAGGTACAACGACGGTGATGCTTCGTGCTTTGAGGTCTCTTGCGTTGTCCACCATTAAAAAGAGCTGGACTAGGTTTTCGTTTTGTGGCGGACTCGTTGTTTGAACAATTACGATGTCCTCGTTTTGCACATCGCCATCAAATCGAAGGTAAGATTCTCCGTCTGGAAATCGCTTGAACTCTAATGGGACAACTCTTATCTTTAATAGGTCGGCAATTTTTCGACCTAGCTGTTGCGATGCCGGACCTGGAATTGCGATCAAGTCTATCCTCTCGTTGAGTGTGAATGCGTTATGGAATAATTGGAGCTGTATGTTATAGTTTTCCCTTTTCCTTGTGTTCTCTTAGTAGTTCTTTTGCTCTGTCAAGTCTCACTCTACGTTCTTCTACCATTCTTTCAACGATCAGGTCGATAAGCTCTCCGGATGCTCCGGCAGTGATAGCTATGTTTCTGGCGTGTAGCGACATGTGTCCCCTTTGGATTCCCTCATGGGCGAGGGCCCTCAGCGCAGCTAGGTTTTGAGCTAGTCCAACAGCGGCTAGCACCTCCCCAAACTCTCGGGCTGTCTTTACACCCAGGATTTTCAACGCTATTTTCGCCACTGGGTGCACTCTGGTGGCTCCTCCGATGATTCCTACGGCCATGGGCAACTCGATAGAGCCCACTAGGTCTCCGTTCCTGTTCTTCTCCCAAACCGTCAGTGAGCCGTAACGTCCTGATCTTGCAGCGTATGCGTGGGCTCCTGCCTCTACAGCTCGGTGGTCGTTGCCTGTGGCTATAACAACGCCGATTATGCCGTTTAGTATGCCCTTATTGTGGGTCGCAGCTCGATACGGGTCTACGTCGGCGAAGGCATAAGCATCGACTATGCCGTCCACAACTTCTTCTCCGCCAACTGCTTCTTTTGCCACTACGGTCCGAGCTCTCGCCAACCGTTTCGTAGCTAGGTTGGAGATTATCCTCAAATAGACTCTTCCACGCGTAAGTCTTTCAATCATTGGAGCAATCGCTTCAGCCATGGTGTTCACGGCGTTTGCGCCCATGGCGTCCCTGCAGTCCACATGGAGTTCTGTGATGACCATTGGTCCTGTGCTCGTCTGTAGCACCTTTACGTCTAAGTCTTTAGCACCTCCGCCGACTGAAACGAGCATGGGATCTTGTTCATTTGCCTTTTTCAGGATCTCTTCCTTCGTCGCTAGAATGGCTTTTTTGGCTGTTTGTGGATTGTCTATTCCGACCGTCTGAATCTGGCCGATCATTATGGGCGCTGTGCTGCTGGTGAAGAACCCTCCCTTCACTCTCGCCATTTTCGCCGCGTTGCTGGCTGCAGCCACCACAGAAGGCTCTTCTATAGCCATCGGAACCAAGTAGTCTCTTTTGTTGATCAGAAAGTTGACGGCGATTCCAAGGGGTAGAGGCATTGCTCCAACCACGTTCTCAATCATTCGATCGGCTAGTTCCATCTTTAGCGAGCCAGTTGACTGGAGAACTTTGACTTCCTCGTCGGTTAGTTCTGCGAAATCCTTTACAATCTGCACTCTCTCCTTCGGGCTTAGTTTGTAGAACCCAGATATTTCAGAAGTTTTGTTCATGATGGCCATCCCTGAAAGATGTTCGGTTTAGTAGTCGGGTACAAGCATAAGAATTTAACTCAATGCGCGCGCGCAGTTTCTACGTCCATAACTAGTTTAGGATTTCATAAACTTGTGTGCGCATTAGCAGACCCTTAATGTATAGTAAGATTTAATATATGCTGGAAAGAATAGTAGTTTAGAAGTCTTACGCGAGTGCACACTGAGCACATGTTATGAGAATTAATCCTGAGGTTTCACAGTTGTTTGATGAAAGAAATCGTGCGGTGTTGTTAGGTTTAGCTTTCTTAATTCTCTTATTCTTCTCTTACTTCGCGAACACTGCTTTTTTCAAGGCATTAAATGTCTTGTTTCAAAATCAACCTTTGTTTTTTTTAATGATTTTCATACATAACGTAATTGTAATCTCTCTAATCTTGTTGGGTATGACGTTTTATGTAGATTTGGTGGTTTTAGGTTTCTTCAAGAGGGAAAAGTATGCATATATTGTGCTTGAGCATCCGCGAACCTTTGCCATAGTCTTCGCGTTTATAGTTCTTTTCTTAAGTATTCTAAGGGGGGCCAATCTTTTTTTTGGGAGAATCGTCGTTGAAGTTCTTCCTATTATTTTTCTTGCAAGTGCACCAATCGGGATAATCGAGGGATACGGTATATACTTGACAATAAAGAAGACCCTAAGCAGAACCATAACCGTGAAAGACTTGGTTTACATTTACGGAATATTTATCATTGCGGCCGTGATAGAGGTTGGCTTCATAAGCATCTTAAGATAGGTGCGTGCATCCTAGTCTTGTATGAACAGTGAAATTCTGTCAGTAGTCTTGGTGCTGTTTCTTAGGGGAGCCAACTTGTTTCGCGTGAAAATTGGTGATCCAGCTTTTCAGCATTGTACATTTTATCACGTTGTCATGAATTAATAATGTGTAATACGAATATTACGCGCTCTGTGGCCGTCCAAAAGTGAAACATAATGAGATTTTTCTTTTCTTTTGTGAACAAACTGTTTGTTTTATATATAAATAGAGTGTCAACGCTATCTTTCTTGTAGATGAGTGTGTATGTGGGGTGTTTGGAGGCCCGACGCCCTAACTGTGCTGAGGGACAGGAAGGCTCGAGCAAGCTTAGCTCGGTATTTTGACGTGATGCGAGATGACAAGCCAGCCAAGTTTTTGATCGCCAAGAAACTGCCTGCAAACTTCGATGAAAACGATTCTCCATCAGCGCTTTGGAAGCTTCACGACAAGCTGACCGAAGAGTTTTATCGCCTCGAAATGAAAGTTGACTATCGTCAAAAAAGCCTAGAAGAACTAGATACTCCGGAAAAGTCGTATCTTGACCTGAAAATCGAGATAACGAACCGCGTTCTTGGGGGGTGTCACCTTTGCACCCGAAGGTGTGGCCTTAACCGACTTGCCGGAGAACTCGGAGAATGCAAGTGCGGAACCCAAATCACAGTTTCCACCATGTTTGAACACATGGGCGAGGAGCCCGAGCTTGTTCCATCCGGAACTATATTCACTCTGGGCTGCACCCTACGATGCCGCCACTGCCAAAACTGGTCAATATCGCAGTGGTGTGAAAAGGGCGAAATCTACTCTCCTCAGCAACTGGCAAAGGAGGTGGAACGCCTGCGGAAGAGTGGCTGTCGAAACGCCAATCTGGTTGGCGGGGAGCCAACGCCTTGGCTGGAGCAGTGGCTGGAAACGTTTAGACACGTCAACGTCAACGTTCCAGTGGTTTGGAACTCCAACTCCTACTACAGTGACGAGACAGCAAGGCTCTTAGCAGGGTTTGCGGACGTGTACCTCCTCGACTTCAAGTACGGCTCGAACAACTGCGCCAAGAGGATATCTGACGCTCCCCAATATTGGGAAGCGTGCACCCGAAACCATCTTTATGCGAAGAAATACGGCGAGTTGATCATCCGAGTTTTGGTCTTGCCCGAACACCTCGACTGTTGTACAAAGACAATTTTAAATTGGATCGCCCAAAACCTAGGGGCATCAGTAAGAACCAACGTGATGTTTCAGTACCGGCCCGAGTGGAGGGCTCACGAAATACCCGAGTTGCGACGGAGGCTCACGAGAAGTGAAAGAGAATTAGCCGTCCAACTAGCACAGAAAACAGGGCTAACCAATTTTATAACCTAGTTTTCTGAGGTTATACCCTGCTCTTTCATTTTCTTTTCCTGAACAGCATCACATCGTTGTAGGTGCAGACGTGTTCGAAGCCTGCCTCAACCATCTCGCGCGCTAAGAGAAATATTTTGCTAATTCAGATTCCGCCCTTCTAATTATGTCAGAAATTTCCTTCTGAACATCCTTATCAAGTGGTGTCGGCTGGTGTTCTTTTAGAATTTCCTTAGCCTTCTCCCTAGCCGTTTCAACGAGGTTTTTCGCTCCAGCTTTCTTCCAAGCCGCATAGCTGCGCCTATCCACCAGTTCAGAGAATAGGTGTTCCTCCTTAAAGTGTTGTAAAGTGTGCTTTTCAGCGAGGAAATGTCCTCCTGGACCAACCTTATGAATTGCGTCGAGAGCCATAGTTTCATCGTCCACCCTTATGCCTTGAGCCATTGACAATACGCTCTTGCAAATTTCGTTGTCGATAACAAGTTCTTCAAAGGAGGCTGCCATTCCTCCCTCTAGACTGCCCGCACCATAGACAAAGTCTGCTCCTGCTAACACAGGTAGAAGAGTGCTAATTGCTTTTTCATAGCTTGCGTGAGCACCAGACATTTTAGCAGAACTATTGAAGCCATTGACAGTTACGCGAAGCCCATAGTACTGGGCGACTTCAACAGCGCCAGCGCATAGAAGTCCTTCCTCTGGTCCTTGTCCCCATAAACCAGTTTTCATGTCCAAAGAACCCATGAGGTACCCAACGCTCACACCTGTACCTGGAGCTGCAAGTTGAATTGTAGTTATGCCGCTCAAAACCTCAGCGTTAGTTATGATGAGGGCTCCAGTGAGGGTTACAGGGGCGGTCGCCCCGGCAAGAGGCATGCTTTCAACATCGCATCCAAATCCAAGTTTTGCAAGCTTTAAAGAGGTCTCTACGAATCGTCCGTCAAGCTGAAGTGGAGATTCTGTGCAGAAACTTCCTCCTACTATGGGTCTTTCCTTCAATTTCTTCTCGCTACCAGCAACTGCCGTAGCTATTTCAAGTTGATAGTCCGTCAGCTGCATTGCCAGTTCAGGCGGATAAACAGACCATCCACAAGGTTTTTCCGTGTTGCTCAAAGCTGTAGCGTAATCGTACAGGCAACGGACATGCGGTGGCTTATCTAAAGATGTAGTTAAATGGCCCCCAGAGGCATAGGACTCTAAAGCATCAGTGACTCTCGTTAATTTTTCCAAGTCATCCATAGTTGAAGGCCTCCACTCCCCCGTCTCAAGGTCAACCGTGCTTGTTGTCTCGGTGTCAGTTGTGAAGTAAACGTGTCTTCCATCCAGCTTAAAGTCACACTTCGGGTTTCTTCCATACGCTGTATCTATTTTGGCGGTCTTTCCTAACGCTTCTTCAACGAGGTATGGAGGAAATAAGACAGTTTTTTTCTCAAAATCAACTGTGCAGCCTTTCTCCTTTAACATCTT
>JABAOH010156493.1_pt1 | contig 11792 bp, 12 predicted proteins | sample 7062181 | NCBI WGS metagenome assembly JABAOH01 (sample SAMN14538630, study PRJNA623070) | marine sediment metagenome | biome: marine biome [ENVO:00000428]; feature: marine pelagic biome [ENVO:01000023]; material: deep marine sediment [ENVO:00002113]; isolation source: pool of 5 deep marine... | reverse complement strand
TCAATGCGCCTGCAATCTTGCCTGAGTGTTTGGAAAGAATCCTAGATTTGAATTTCTTGTTAAAGACATAATCTGCTGCAATAATGCTTGCAATTGGAGCCACATACCATGGAAGAAACTGCGTTAGATTCTCTCCAGTAAATATTGTCGATGATATGCTCATTACAAAAAACGCAAGACCTGAAATGCTTACCATTCCAAACTTTTTCATTACTTTTGATGCACACCAAAACACAAGTGTCAATGCAAGTGGAATGAATGCAAAACTCAAAACAATTGCAACATATGGATCAGGATTAAAGTTATGAGTTTCTCCTTCTGAAACTGGCAATACAAAAAAGAAGATTAACCACATTGCACTGAACCAGAAAATTCCAAAAGTTAATGGCAGAGCTGTTTTGATAAACAGATTCTTTTCTTTCATATGAAAACTGATTCTTGAAAAACCAATTACAGTTCCAGTTAGTACGCTAAGCATTCCAAGTGCAAGAATCATGTGGGTTGGACTAAGTAGTCCGTCTAGTCCAAATGCCTCATGCCAGAAAAAGTCTGCAGGGCCTGCAATTACTTGAACGCTTACACCAATGATTATTAGTTTTAATCCAGTTGCAAATGATTCAACTCGTATGTCTTTTCTTTTGTATACAATTGTGGCTAGAACTGCAGCAAAGACATTGATTCCAACACCAAGGTAAAGCATTCCATGAGATGGAGTAAAAAATGACTCGGGTATTCTCTGCAAGTGAGATGAGATGTCCCAGCTTGCACCCCACATTGCAATAGTAGTTCCAATTAGTGTAATTAGAAAAATGACAGATGGAAATCTGGTCTTTGATCTTTGCACAGCCTCAGTAGCCAATGATCTGAGAAAATCACCTGATATTCATAAAGGATTCTTCTTTTTTGAGTAATTACCACTTGGGATCCAACTAGCTTACCATGACTTTACCAGTCATCCAAGGATGAACAGTACAATAGTAATCATATTCACCTGATTTTGTAAATGCAAACTCAAATGATTCAGAGGCCATAATCATTCCAGAATCAAATATGCCATCAGGAGTCTCTGATACTCCGCTAGTTATTGTGTGTGATTCAGAATCCACATTATTCCAAATTATTGATTCTCCAACAAGAATTTCAGCCTGGAATGGAACATAGCAAGTATTCAAATTTTCACATCCTTCAAGTGGCGAACCTACTGGAATAATAATTTCAAAAGGTGTTGCTCGTTTTTCTAATGTTCCAACTTGTGGTTCTACATCGCTGTATGAACCAGTGCCAAAAATATAACCGTCATGTTTTACCACCCAAACAATTTTTGGATGAGTTTCTTTGTCCACAGGATCCTCCCACAGATATTCTATCCAAGCACCTTCCTTGGTAGCTTTGTCATGAATCATCTTTCCGATACTTTCCCCATAAATATCAAGAATCTTATCGACAGATTCTCCAATTAGGTCAATATTTGCTCCATGAGACACCATTATACTATCATAATCTCGAAAAACAAACATGTAAAGATCAGATTTGTGAAAATCTGGACTAGAGTTAAATGATTCAAAAGAATCCGTTCCAATTTCATCATACAAATCAATTGCATCTAAAACCATTGCCTTTACCTCCTCATCAGAAGCGTGTATTNNTAAGGCGGTTTGTTTTACAGTATCTTTTTCCATTATATGTTCAACATACTCAGACAATGAAATAATGCCATTTCCATTCAAATCGAATTGAGTATTTGGTAATATCTCGACAAAGAACAAGGCAACTATCACTAAGCAAAATAGAAAAATAATTACCCCTACTCTGCTTTTGTTATTTTCTTCGTCTGACAGTATTACAATATACCCGCCATATTTTTTATATTTTTAACAATATTGCCTATTCTCAAAGAGTTTAGAATCTAACTAAGGTCTATCTAACACTATCAAAGTGCCTGTCATCATGTTATGATCAGGATCACAATACAGTCTGTCAGGATTGTAAGGAAGCCCACAATAAAATGTGAAAACACCTGGAGTATCTGCAGCAAATGTTATAGTGTCTGCTCCTTCTCGGGGTTCGAGAATTTGCGTCTCTACATTAAACGCAGGAATTGATAATGTGTGAGCATGTTTTCTTGGGTTTGTAACTTCTAGCACTACTGTGTCTCCTTGATTAACAATTATTACATTTGGCTCCCATGTATGTAGCTCAACAAATGCTATTGCTTCTTGTCCTCCTTCATTTTCAACTTCAGCATAGAATTCTACTTCTTCCATGCTGATTTGAAATGTTCTAGTTTGTGGTTCTGTCTCTGTAGGAATGCTTTGAGAAGATTGGGAGCTCATCATTCCTTGTCCCATCATTCCAGAACCCATCATGCTTCCTCCCATCATCATATTGTTACCCATCATTCCAGGTCCCATCATCATGTTCATCATGTCTTGATTGTTCATCATAAAGTTCATCATGTCTTGATGTTGCATCATTGAATCAATCATTTGTTGTTGTAATTGCGGATCATCCATCATCGTATTCATCAATTGATTCATCATCTGAGGATCATTCATCATTTGTTGCATTTGTTGGTTCATCATTCCTGAATCCATCCAATGCNNCCCAGAATCCATCCAATGCTGTGACATTCTAGGATTGTTAGACATCATTTGATCAAACAATTCTTGATTTTGAAATTTCATAGACACTGGATCATACGTACTTGCAAAATGAGCATAACTTACACCGATTCCTACAAAGAAAACACCAATTACTATTGCAATCCAAATTGGTTGGCTAACCATATTAGCAGTCAATTCTAATAATATTTAATTCAACAACACAAATTTTATTTTGAATTCTAATTTGGTGTATAGTCTTTTGCTTGACTGGCAACTGCTCTTGCTTGAGCATCTGCCTTTTGCAAGATTTGCTCTTTTGTCTCATCAGTCATAAATCCTGATTCAACTGACAATGAGCGTGCATACTGTGATGCCTTTGCCAAGATTTGTGAGATGTTCTCAGGTGTAACATATGCTGCTTCTATTGATAGTGATACTGCCTCTTGGTGTGCTTGTGCAAACTCGTTGCGAATCTTCTCGACATCAATTATCATCTCCTCTTCGGCGTACTTGAGACCCTCTTCAAGTGCAGTAAATAGAGAGATTCCTGCCTCTACAGGCTTGATATCTAATTTACCCAAAATTGCTGCTAGCTTCTCATTGATTACTTCGCCTTTCTTAACAGGAGTAGAATCTTTTGCAATCCAAATTGTTCCTTGATCAATCTTTGTTGGAATTCCTGCTTCTTTGAATTCAGTAAGCATTGGTCCAGGTGCAATTCCTGTGTTTTTTGCAGGAACTACAATATCGATGCTTGCAATATCTCCACCTCTTGCAGCCATCATAACCTTGTTTTTTGCAAGTAAAACGTTTAGCTTGAATGGTGACATGTTTGTAAATAGAAACATGATCTGACCCTTTAGTTCCCCAACCATGTCTTTGATTCCAGGAACATCAATTTGCTCAAGTGCTTTTTGTGCAACTTTGTCTTTGATGCTGACAAACTCTACATCTTCTTTGAGAATTTTTCTTAATGGTAGGATTTGTGTTGAACGTACCTTACTCATCTTAATTATTGCTAAGACTTTGTATTTTTTTGGCAGTTCTTGTAATTGTTGATACATCTGAGCTTTTCTTTTAGGATAAGCTGTTCTATTCTCATGCAAATTTCTTCTTAACCTCTTCTACTTGCTTTATTGGTTTTCCCATTGTTGTTTTTATGATTACTCTTTTGATGTTTTTCTCTCCGTTTGGCAACTTCTTTTCAACTGCACTTAAGATTGCGTGTGCATTTACTGCCAGGTCTGCATTTTCCATTGACTCGTCACCAATTTTACATGATAATGACAATGATGCTCTTGTTCTAACTTTAATTGATGATCTAAATCTTGATAAAAATGATTCAATAGGTGCATTAAATGGAACTGGTGTTGGCATCTTTCCTCTAGGACCTAATAGCTGACCCAAAGTTTTACCGACAACTGGCATGACTTGAGTGTCTGCCAAAAAGAAATCATATTTGTTAATGAATTTTCTAGACTCTCTTTTGTTTGCTGCAAACTTGTCTAATTCGGCTGTTCCAACAACAGCATCTGCATTTGCTTGTTTTGCTTTTTGGCCCATATCTCCTGTTGCCATAACACAAACAGTTGCAGGAGAGGTGGTCTTTGGAAGCTGAACTACTTCATTGAGGGCAAATCCCTTCTTTACATCGATATCTTTGAAGTTTACAATTAGCTCTAGGGACTGCTTGAATTTCCTTTGTTTTGTAGCAGCCTTGGCCTGTTCGATCATCTTTACAAGTTCAGCCTCTGTAATCATTACGAAGATTTTCGAGAAAGCCTACTTAAAATCGTTTAGCGGATGAGGTCTGCCAGTTATCGTTTATTTTGAAAAATTACACATTTTGAGGAAATATTTTGAAATTCCACCGCAAATTTTTCTCAAAACCTACATATATTAAATCACTATCAGAAATTTCTAACACATGCATAGATTTGACGAACTTGATATGAAATTACTTTATGAATTAACCAAAGATGGTTCTATTTCGGTTCCTACTTTATCAAAAAAACTCGGCATCAATGCATCTGTTTTGTACAGCAGAATCAAGCGCTTGATGAAGAAGAAGCTAATCAAAAAATTTACTGTAGAAATTGATGATTCCCTTTTAGGAATAGGCGTTAAAGCCTCAGTAGGCATCAATCGAGATCCAAAGTTCAAAGATTCAATCCATAAAAAATTCATGGAAACCCCAGAAGTTGTCTCAATCTCTGAGGTTACTGGCAGATTTGACATTATGATTGAAGTTTTTGCCAAGAATCTAGAATCTCTTCACTCTGTAGTAATTGAAAAGATTGGTAAAATCGAAGGAATTCAAAATACAGAGACCTTTGTAGAACTACAAAAAACCACAAAAGATCCAGGTTATCTATTTCAATAATTACTGGAATTTTTCATCCCATTTACCATCATTAATTTCAGCAGTGATTTCTTTTGGAGTCTTTCCTTCTACTTTGACTCCTAAAGCAACACATGTACCAATGATGGTTTTTGCAACTGATTTTAATGATGAAGCATAAGATTTCTCAAGTTTTGTGTTTGCTACTTTGACAATAGAGTCCATTGTAACGTCTCCTGCCCATTCAGTTCCAGAAGCTCCTGAACCCTTTTGGATTCCAGCTTCTTTCATTATTAGTGCAGCAGCTGAAGGGATACCAATTTCAATTTCGTATTTTTTCGTATCACTATCAACAACAACGGTTACTGGAACTTTCATTCCCTCAAAGTCTTTAGTTTTATCATTAATTGCATTGATTACTTCCATGATGTTGACGCCCAAAGGACCCAATGCTGGACCTAATGGTGGACCAGCTGATGCTGCTCCTCCTGTTACAAGTGATGAAATTTTTTGTTCTCCCATTTTTTATCCCCTCAATATGAAAAATTTAATCCTTCCTAAGCCTCACTAGATAGTTTCAGATAGTTTGCGTCTACTGTTACTGGCAATTGGTATGATGCATCCAACAAAACAACTGTTGCTTCTTCTTTATCTGGATCTATTCTAGTAATTGTTGCCTTCATTCCCTTGAATGGACCTCCAGTAATTTCTACTACGTTATCTACTGCTAATTGTGAAACTGTTGATTTTTTGACAAGGTATCCTTCAATGTCTTTGAATTCTAATTCTCCTCTAAGTTGACCACGGATGTGTCTTACCCCTTCTACTGCCATGTAAGCATCACTTGGGTTGATTGCTTCAATTACGACATATCCTTTGAGATTATCTACCAACAAGACTGATTGAATGTTAATTTTACTTGTGTTTGCTTTAGCTTCTAGTAGTCTCATTACTACTTTCTCTTGACCACCTGTGGTCCTAATTGCAAACAAATGTGATTTTACTTCTTCTGACAATTTTATCTACCAAACGTAATTACTGAAAAGACAAACTGAATGATAAATCCAATAGTGCCCACTCCTGCAATTCCCAATAAAACCAATCTCAGATGCTGTTGATACTCATCTTTGTCTGGCTTTTTGGCCATTTTCAAGGTATTGGCCATATTTTTCAAAGTCTGCTTTGGATTCATTGCCTGAAATTAATAAGGTGTCCTTATATCTCTTATCTCATGGAACTGCTTGTTGCGTATCAAGATGACCCTGCAGGAAGCAATATGGCAAAATTTCTTTGCAAAGAAATGACAAAAGATGGTGACATTTATCGCGGCAAATACTATGATTTGATAATTATTCCAACTCCCGCCATTTCAGCTGATTGGCTAGAAGAAAAATATGATTACGATGGTTTTATCTTTCTCTCAAAGCATGCCGCTGAATCTGGTGTCCTTGCTCTAACATGCCACAGCACTGGAAATTTCTCTGAAGCAAAATTTGGTGGAAATGATAGGCAAGTTGCAGTTCCACATCCAGATATCCAAAAGGCATATCTTCAAGCATTAAAGAAAAACCAATCAAAATTCACAGAATTCCAGATTACTATAGAGGCAACACATCATGGACCAACTGCCTTGAGCAAACCAGCAATCTTCATAGAAATTGGAACTACTGAAAAACAATGGAATGACGTTGATTTATGCAATTCAGTTGCAGCTTTGGTTCATCAGGTAATGACACAACCACTAGAAGAAAATCCCGTAGCAATTTGCTTTGGTGGCACTCATTATCCTTCAAAATTTACTAATGAACTACTTGAAGGAAAGTTTGCACTAGGAACCGTCATACCAAAACATGGATTAGATTTTCTTGATGAAGAATTGTTCTCTCATATTCTAAAACAAAACAGCATGGCACAAGCTGCTCTTTTAGATTGGGGAGGTTTAGGCACCAATAAACAAAAAGTACTTGATCTTCTTGATTCAACAAAGCTTGAGGTAATCAAACTTTGAATCTTGAACAAAAAATTTACAAAAAGTTACTCGAAGTTCCAAAAGGTCAAGTGACAACTTATGGTGAACTATCAAAAGCAGTTGGATTAAAAAATGGACAAAGGGCTGTAGGAAAAATTATGAACAAAAATCCTTATCCTGCAATTGTTCCGTGCCATAGAGTTGTGATGTCAGATGGAAAAATTGGTGGTTATGCATTTGGCCAAGATGTTAAAACAAAAATGCTAAACAACGAAGGAATTAAAATTCAAAATGGCAAAATTTTGGATTGGAAAAGTAAAATCTATCGGTTCTAGTTCTTTCTTTTCTCTTTGATTTCTTCCATCAAAGTTCTAAGGTGTGCTTTGTTTCTAACAGTATTTCCGCCTACTTTTTTGTAAAGTAACCAAAATTCTGGGTTAGTTAGGTCCTTTCTGTCCTTAGCAATCTTTAGCAAGCGTCTCAATGAGCGAATCTTTGCAACGTAAACTTCCTTCTTGCCTTCTCTTGCTCCTTTTCTACCTTGTTTGGAGCCTTGAGTAGTACCTCTCTTGTTTTTCTGGTTTTTCTTTGTTTGTGCTCTGCCTCTGGAAGTTCCTGTAAACGAATCAATTTTGATTGTGTTTGCTGTAATGAGACTTCGAATATTTTCTCTTGTAATTGCATCTGCAATGTCATCTAGATGATCAGAATCAAACTTTATTCTGTGAACCCCAACACCTGTAACTCTAGCTGCTAGTCTTTTCTTAGCTTTAAGATTTACTACCACTTGCACTCACTCTCGCATTAAAAATTTTGAATTTTTCTTCAATTGCTTTGGCAACAATTTCTTTTCTCTTTTTTGTACCGACACTATGTCCAAATCTAATGCCGTCTTTTTTTGGATCTAATTTTTCCAAGTCACTAAGATTGTGAACTAAATTATCTGTAAATCCTGATGGATGTAATCCTCTTGCTTCTTTTGGTCCACCATATCCAACTTTGACAAGACCTGGACGACCTCTACTCTTTTGTTTTCTTTGATGATGATCAATACCTTTTGGTTTTCTCCAACCAGTTTCAAGTCTGACATAACGCCAACTCTCTGGTCTTACAAAATCAGGATTGTGTTCTTTTATTTCCTGTCTTTTCTCTAGCTTATCCTTATTGATCGGCATCAGATTGACTCTTGAATTTTTAAATAAATACGTTCCTAGCCAACAAAAAATTTGAGATAAGAAAGGATAATAAGGAAACTTAAGAGGGATCGAAATATCTCATGACCAAGCCTGAGACTGAAAAAATTATTTTTGGAGGCGTAAATCTCTGACTCAAGTAGTAGGAACTGCTGTAACTGACAAGTTCTCTTCTCAATTGAAAGAATTTGGAATCAATCCATCCAAAGTTCACAGAAATCTCAGTATTGATGAAATGGTAAGCCTTGCAGTTGAAAGAGGAGAAGGTGTTGTAAATTCAACAGGCTCTCTTTCTGTAAATACTGGAAAGTATACTGGCCGTTCTCCTGACGACCGCTTTATTGTATATGACGATAAAACACATGATACAATTGATTGGGGAAAGATCAATCACCAATTTCCCAGTGGAAAATTTGAGAAACTTCTTGAAAAGATGAAAAAGTTTGTTGATGACAAAGAACTTTTTGTTTTTGATGGCTTTGTAGGCGCTGATCCAGAAACCCGTTTACCAATTAGAGTAATCAATGATCATGTATGGCAAAATATGTTTTCAAGAAATTTGTTTATCCGCCCATCAAAAGCTGAATTAGAAAATCACGAACCAGAATTTACCATTTTGTGTATTAATGACTTTAAGGCAATTCCAGATGTTGATGGAACTAGAACTGACATCTTTATCCTTATTGACTTGACACGAAAGATTGTTTTGATTGCCGGAACAGAGTATGCAGGCGAAATGAAAAAATCAATGTTTGGTGTTATGAACTATCTTTTGCCAGAACGCGGAATTTTCCCAATGCACTGTTCTGCAAACATTGGCCAAAAAGGTGACACTGCATTGTTCTTTGGATTATCAGGTACTGGAAAGACTACTCTTTCAGCTGATCCTAATAGAAATTTAATTGGCGATGACGAGCACGGTTGGTCTGATAACGGTACCTTCAACTTTGAAGGCGGTTGTTATGCAAAATGTATCAACCTAAGTCAAGAAGCAGAACCTGAAATTTGGAATGCAATCAAACCTGGTGCAGTTTTAGAAAATGTAGTTCTTAATGATAACACTCCAGACTATGATGATAATACTTTAACTGAAAACACACGTGTTGCATATCCTTTGGACTTTATTCCAGGCGCAGTAATTCCTAGTGTCGGTGGAAATCCTAGAGTAGTAATATTCTTGACTGCTGATGCATTAGGAGTTTTACCTCCAGTTTCAAGATTAACAAAAGAAGGTGCAATGTATCATTTCATGTCCGGTTACACTAGCAAATTGGCAGGAACTGAAAGAGGAATCAAAGAACCCAAGTCAGTATTTTCTGAATGCTTTGGAGCACCATTCATGCCTAGACCAGCATCAGTTTATGCAAAATTACTTGGAGAAAAGATCAATGAGCACAATACAGTAGTGTATCTCATAAACACCGGCTGGTCTGGCGGTCCATACGGAGTTGGCAAAAGAATCAAAATCAAATATAGTCGAGCTATGGTTACAGCTGCACTTACTGGTAAACTTGACATTGTAAAATACAAACATAATGACTTGTTCAATTTAGATGTCCCAACTGATGTTGAAGGAGTTCCTTCTGAAATTTTAGATCCAAAACATACTTGGATTGACAAGGATTCCTATGATCTTTCTGCCAAAAAATTAGCTCAGATGTTTATTGAAAACTTTAAGAAATTTGACGGTGTTTCATCTGAGATCGTTGAAGCAGGTCCAAAACTTCCACTATAGACTACCTTCGCTTAATTAATCCAAAGATTACAATCATTGCTGCAATTCCTACAATAATCCACATCTGTCTTTCTGGAATGTCAATAAAGTCTAGTCTGTCAGAGCTATCTGCAAGTGTACTGACTTGAATTGTGTCAAATGCATCTGATGAATTTCCATGTACTCTGATTTTTGCATCAATCCAATATTCTGCATTTTCGTAGATTTCTATTGATGCTTGTTTGTATGGTGTTGCAGTTGTTGTATCAGTCCTTCCATCCTTGCTGTTTGTCACTGAAATTTTTGCAAAGCTCCATTCTTTTGGATGATAAATATCAAAAAGTAATTTTTGGTTTTGCTGAACTACTGAAACAGAGCCTTCTGTATAGTGCAACAAAAATGGAACTACATATCTCGAGTCTTCATGATAAATGAGAATCTTTCCTTCATGATCTCCAAAGTTTTCTTCAACCATGTTTAATTTTATTTTCAGAATGTTGTCTTCAAGAATGTGTGCAAATTTTATGAATTCTGGTCCTTGATATTTTACTTCTAAATCTTCTAGGGTGCCATCAAGCAACTTTAACTCTAATTGTTTTTCTGCAATTTTATTATCTGATGAAATGTTGATCACAAAATTTGGTGGTAAGATAATCAGTTTTGCATTAAACGCGTTTCCAATGTTTAGCCTTCCTGCACCTGCCTCCAGAATTGAAAACTCTTGTCCATAGGCATCAGAAACAGGCTCAACTGTAGTCAAGAGCAGTGACTTGACTTCATGGTGATGAAGTTCTGGGTTTTTTTGAAGCAATAATGCGGCGGCCCCACTCACATGTGGTGCCGCATAACTTGTACCACTTGTAAAGTTGTATGCTGCATTATTTTGTGTGGTGTTAATGTATGCCCCGGGTGCAACAATCTCTGGCTTTATGTAAAATGGGGATACTGGTCCTCTTGAGCTAAAGTGTGCTACAAAGTCTGGATTGTAAAACAAATGCAAACTAGCTTCATTTCCATTTTTGATTGACTCTTTGATCTCTAATCCTTCTTCCCTATCAATTGACACAACAGGAATTCGTGGACTGTAATCAGGCTCCATAAACTCATGAATCAATTCGCCCAAAAAAATTCCTGGATGATTGTTGTAAACAATCAAAGCTTTTGCACCAGCATCTGCAGCATTTTTTTCTTTAATTGAAAAGTATAGCATCTCTCCTTCAACGTCACTTCCTCTCTCAACGATTAATATTGAATTCTTAACTTCAATGTCTTTTAGATCATCTACTTTACCGAATCCTCCAAAAATTATTTTTCCCGTAATAGGTTCGTCTAATTTTGACGATCCTACCATGGGTATTACAGTAAATGGTTTCTCGTCTACTTCTAATGTTGCAACCAAACTTGACGTAAGATTGTTGTATGTTGCACCAACTGTAACAGAATCAAAATTTCCACCAGGACTTCCAATTGTTTTTAATTGAGGACCATCATTTCCAGCTGCAGTTACTACAAAAATTTCTCTTTCTACTGCATTACCAACTGCACGTTCTATCTTTGCATTTGTTTTGTTCACACCTAGACTAATGTTGATAATGTCCGCATTGTCTTCAATTGCTTTTTCAATTGCCTTTATGATCATGTCTGTTGACACTCCTTCTCCGTCTTCAGAGACCTTGTATGCAAGAATCTTTGCCTTTGGTGCAATTCCTACTACTTGCCCGTCTGCACCAATTATTCCAGCAACCTGTGTACCGTGACCGTTTGTATCTAGTGGAGGCTCACCCTCTTTGATGAAATTGTATCCTCCAATTACTTTACCCTCTGGTCCCCATCCAAAAAGATCTGGATGATTAAAATCAACTCCAGTATCAATAACTGCAACAATTATTCCCTCTCCATCAATTCCATCCATTCTTGGAATTTCTGTTCCAACAAATGGGACACTTCTGTCCAGGTATGTCCTGATTTCATT
>JABAOH010007061.1_pt3 | contig 11792 bp, 7 predicted proteins | sample 7062181 | NCBI WGS metagenome assembly JABAOH01 (sample SAMN14538630, study PRJNA623070) | marine sediment metagenome | biome: marine biome [ENVO:00000428]; feature: marine pelagic biome [ENVO:01000023]; material: deep marine sediment [ENVO:00002113]; isolation source: pool of 5 deep marine... | reverse complement strand
GTTTCCGTGGCAAGGGCCGCAGCTTCGGCAATCTTGAGGACTCTGTCATAATGCTTCTTGACCTCGGCGCGATTGATGTCTCGAACATAATACCAGACCTTGGCATATTCCGGTACTATATTGGGTGCTTCTCCGGCATGAGGAATGACGTAATGAATTCGTGCCGTAGGTTTTATATGCTCACGCATTAAGTTTACACCATGGTTCATAAGCTCTACGGCATCGAGAGCACTGCGACCGTTCCAGGGATCCGCAGAACCATGGGCTGACTGACCAAAGAATTCAACTTCAAAACTGTTCATCGCTCGCCCGGCCTGATTTCGCACTTCGTTTTCATCGCCTGGATGCCACTCGAGCACTGCATCGAGTCCCTCAAAGACCCCCGCTTTTGCCATATACACCTTTCCAACGACGGTTTCTTCAGCAGGGGTACCAAAAAGCTTGAGCGTACCTTTTAGATTATGTTTTTGCATAAGTGCTTTCAAAGCGATTGCGCTGCCTACGCTGGCGGCACCAAATAAGTCATGTCCACACCCCTGACCGGAGGTCACGCCATCAGTACGGGGCTTTCGTTCAGGGACAGGTTGATTACCGACACCCGGAAGAGCATCATATTCCGCAAGAATGCCAATTACCGGTGAACCGCGGCCATAAGTCGCCACAAAGGCTGTAGGCATATCAGCCACATTAGTTTCAATATTAAAACCAGCTTCATCAAGTTTACTGACCAGAAGTTTGGCCGAGCGTGTTTCGTGTAACGCCGTTTCTGAATATTCCCACAGTTTTATTGCCATTTCCTCAATCAATGGCTGAATTGAATCTACCTGCTCAATAGCGTTTTGTTTCAAAAGATCAGTCTTTTGAGCAAAAATCAGTTGTGTGTTGAACAAGGATAGCGCGGCGAAAGCCACTGATTTTAGGAGGAGGTTAGATATAAGCAGACTGATTGTAGGATTGTATTGTTTATTCATAATTTATCCATCTTGAAAGTTTCATAAAACTTCTAACTGCTGATTATATGGTCTCCGTGTAGGACTACAAACGACACTAATCTCGAAATATAATACCCCTGCACTTCACGAACGTCAAGTCACCTTCTACATTTTTGCCTTTAAATTATGGGCGGCCTGATTCAATAATCAATTTCGGTTTTGCTGAAAGCCGAANNNNCGGACAAAAGATTCAGCTACAATAGGACATATAGCTTATTGAACAAGAAAGGAAAAATGTGATGAAAGTTGACTGGCCCTATGAATTTCCCGGGGCATACTGGCTGGATGAGCAAGAAGACCAAGCCGTCCTGGATGTGCTTCACAACGGTTCGCTCTTTCGCTATTACGGCCTGGGTGAGCCGCAGTATGTAGACAGTTTTGAGGCTACCGCCTGCGAGTTTTACGGCAGCAAGTATGCACTGGCTGTTAACAGCGGCACCGGCGCGCTGATGACGGCAATGAAGGCATTAGGCATCGGGCCTGGTTGCGAGGTGATTGTCCCGGCATTTATGTGGGTGGCAACTGTCGGTGCAGTTGTTCAGTTGAACGCTGTCCCCGTGCTTTGCGAAGTAGATGATAGTTTCAGCATGGACCCCGATGACTTAGAAAAGAAAATCACGCCTCGAACAAAGTTGATTCTTCCGGTTCATATGGCCGGCGTGCCTTGTGATATGCAGGCTATAATGACCGTTGCGAACAAGTACGGCATCAGTGTATTAGAGGATTGTGCCCAATGTAACGGTGGTGAATTCAAGGGGCAAAAGGTTGGTACATTTGGGCGGATGGGTATTTTCAGTTTGCAGTTGAATAAGAATATGACCTGCGGTGAAGGCGGACTGATTATCACCAGCGACAAGAAGCTCTATTACCGGGCGTTTTCAGGCCACGATATGGGCTTGATTCGTGTAGAAGGTCGATTGACCACGCCAGAGCCTTACGCCATTAGTTGGGGCGATGGACGGCGAATGACCGAACTGTGCGGCGCAGTCGCATCGGTTCAAATCAAGAAGCTGCCAAACATCTTAGCGAATATGAGGGCATCGAAAAAACGCATCAAAGCAATGCTTGAAGGCACTGCGGGTCTGGGTTTCCGTCGACTCAATGATGATGCCGGTGATACCGGTCCGTTCTTGATACTTGTTCTGGAACATGAAAATAAGGCTTTGTCGGCAGTTGAAAAGATGAAAGAGTCTGGTTTGCATAATGTCTTTCGGGTCGCAGAATATGGCTTGCATATCTATTACAATATTCCATCGCTGGTGGACAAGGTTCCACTTTCGCCTGCGGGAAATCCCTGGACATTGGCGGAAAACGCCGACAGCATATACGAATACAAAAAGGGTACATGCCCAAAGAGTGATGCCCTCTTTGCTCGCTCGATTCTGGTTCCGATTCCTTCAAAACTAACAAAGACTCAGAAAGAAGCTGGCATCGAAGTAATCAAAGCGGCAGTAGCTGAGTAGCGGGCATGTTCAAAAAATCAAAGGGCTTTTGCAGAACCGTACATAGATTGATAATATGGAAGACCGCATCCATTTGATAGGTAGGGGAATGTATCTTGCTTGTATACCGGTCTGTATTTTTTGAGATTAACAACAATATCGCCATCTGGGCAGTGTTGCTGGAGCTGTTCTGTCAGATTGCGATGGATATGTGGAAAGGCGAAGGAGAATGTCATCTGAGAGATATCTTACTATGTTAACTTTGTGGGCTTATTTTGCTCTTTTGATTAATCCTGTAGTTTCCGCGGAATATAAAAGGGATGTGCCCATTTATTTGGATTCCAGTCAGTCAATCGACAAGAGAGTTGAGGATTTGCTGTCGAGGATGACCTTGGAAGAAAAAATCGGACAACTGAATATGCCGGTTCTTGCCAGGAGATTAATTGGAAAAAATTGGGAGGCATCACTAAGATCGCATCACAAAGAATATCCGAAAGAGTTAATTCAATACATAGTTGATGCATGTAGAAAATTCGTTGAAGGAAAATTTGAAGATGAGCCAGAATATTTGAATTTAGGTCCTGGTGGTGGTTTTTTTGCATTGCCAAATGATTTATTAGACAAAGGTCCTCGTCAACAGGCGGAATTTTTGAATGAACTTCAAAAAATAGCAACCCAACGAACGCGTTTGAAAATACCGCTCATACAAGTTGAAGAAGGCACACATGGTTTAAAAGCAACTGGCGCGACGATTTTCCCTGAAGGATTAGCATTAGGCAGTACTTGGAACTTGGATTTAATCGAAAGAATTTACTCCGCTGTTGCTAAAGAAGCAAGAGCCATAGGCGTTCATATGCTGTGTACGTTGGTTATAGAACCTAATCGAGACCCGAGGTTGGGAAGGAATTCTGAGGGTTACAGTGAAGACCCATACTTGTGCTCGCTCATTGCAGAATCCATCGTCAATGCAATGCAGGGAGAAGATTTATCTGCCACTGACAAAGTAGTAGCCGTGCTTTGTCATTATCCTGGTCAGAGTCAACCTGTCAGTGGGCTTGAGAGGGGTGCGATGGAGATTTCTGAAAGAATGTTAAGAGAAGTTTTTCTGCCTCCGTGGGTTGTCGGCATCAAAAAAGCTGGCGCTTTAGGAGTGATGGCAACGTATCCTGCGATTGATGGAATAGTCGCTCATGGTTCGGAAAAAATTTTGACAAAGATTTTAAGAGAAGAATTAGAATTCAAAGGGTTGGTATTCACTGAAGGAAGAGGTGTTGCTACTCTTCAATATGAAGGTATCGCTCAAACACAAAAAGAAGCAGGCAGATTAGCTATCATTGCCGGTGTTGATGTGGAGCAATCGTGGGAACATGCATATATGAACCCACTGAAAGAAAATGTTAAAGAAGGCAGGATTTCCATAGAAACTGTAGACAGGTCAGTTCGTCGTATCCTAAGACTCAAATTTCTTTTAGGTTTGTTTGAGAATCCATATGTGAATGTCAATCGTGCTGTAAGAATTTCTCGTTGCAGAGAACATCAGGAACTTGCTTTACAAGCAGCCCGTGAAGGAATCGTTTTGCTAAAGAATGATAACAATCTTCTACCATTGGATAAGAATCCCAAATCAATAGCAGTAATAGGCCCGAATGCCGACCATGATTTAAATCTGCTCGGTGATTATATTGCAAAACCGGTATTACAGGATGTTGTAACTGTTCTTGATGGAATCAAAAACAAAGTATCACCAGGCACTAAGATTCATTATGTAAAAGGCTGTGACGTGTTAGGTACTGAAGTAAATGAAATTAAGCAAGCCCAACATGTTGCCAGCAATGCAGACGTAGCGATAGTGGTCGTTGGTGAGAATGAAAGGCATGCACCAGGTGGAAAGGGGACCAATGGAGAAGGCAAAGATGTATGTGACTTGGACTTGACAGGTCTTCAGGAGGATCTGGTCAAAGCTGTTTATGAAACAGGAACACCTACTGTTGTGGTGCTTGTCAATGGCAGACCCTTATCCATACGCTGGATAGCAGAACACGTACCTGCAATTGTTGAAGCATGGTTTCCGGGAGAAAAAGGTGGCGATGCTGTTGCTGAAGTACTTTTCGGCGATTACAATCCGAGTGGACGAATAGCCATTACATTTCCTCGTCATGTTGGTCAACTGCCGGTTTTTTATAATCATAAGCCGCCTAAAATTCATTATAAAGATTATGTTAATATGAGTGGAGAACCATTGTTTGAGTTCGGATTTGGGCTCAGTTATACAAAGTTTGAATACAGTAATCTTCAAATAAGTCCAAGTGAAACAGAACCGGCAGGTGAAATTCGAATCAGTGTGGATGTAACAAACATTGGTGACCGTCAAGGTCATGAAGTAGTGCAGCTCTATATTAATGATGTATACAGCTCTGTAGTGACACCTGTCATGGAATTACAAGGGTTTAAAAAGATTGACCTTAAATCAGGTGAGAAAAAAACTGTTCAGTTTAAACTCACATCAGGGCACTTATCTTTTCTTGATCAAAATCTTAAACCTGTGGTTGAACCGGGGTCTTTTGATGTCATGGTGGGTAGCTCGTCTAAAGACATCCGATTACGTGGAAGTTTTGAGATCGTTGGTAAATGATGTTTTTTTAAATATTCAGGCTACAAAGCGACACTTAATTGCTGCAGACCGGAAGGCACAAAAAATTTACTTATTATTAATAATAACATTTTATTATACTTTGTGTCTTGAAGTTTTAATGGTCGAATAGCTACAGAATAAATAATTAAAGGACAAAGAGATGCTGAAGTATTTTACTCTAATTGGTTGGATTAGTTTTACTTTGTTCGTCAGTACGTTTACTTTCGGGCGTACGAACATTAACAAGCCCATCTATCTTGATGCCGGTCAGCCTGTTGGTCGTCGAGTTGAAGATTTACTTCAAAGGATGACTCTGGAGGAAAAAATTGGACAGATGAACATGCCCTGTGTCTACTTGGGACAGATGGGCAGGGATATCCGGAGCAAGATTGAAGGATGTAGAAAATTCGCTGAGGGAACGTATGTAAAAAATATAGGGCCAGGAGGAGGATTCTTTACACTGGCAAATAATATCTTACACAAAGGTCCTCGTCAGCAGGCAGAATTCTTTAATGAACTTCAAAGAATAGCGATTGAAAAGACTCGTTTAAAGATACCACTCATACAGGTTGAAGAAGGCACACACGGTTTAATGTGCTCAGGCGGCACGATTTTCCCTGAAGGCTTGGCAATAGGAAGTACCTGGAACATGGATTTAGTGCGAAAGATTTACTCCGTCGCCGCCAAAGAGGCAAGAGGGGTTGGCATTCATCAGCTGTTTACGCTGGTTATTGAGCCGATAAGAGACCCGAGACTGGGACGGAATGAGGAGGCATATAGTGAAGACCCCTATTTGTGTTCGCGCATAGCAGAAGCCATAGTCTGCGGTGCTCAGGGCGATGATATATCCGTCAGCGATAAGGTTGTAGCCGGTCTTTGTCACTACCCTGGACAAAGTCAGCCTGTGGGTGGACTTGAACGGGGGGCGATGGAGATTTCCGAGAGGTGCCTGAGAGAAGTTTTCCTGCCTCCCTGGGTAGGGGGAGTCAAGAAGGCAGGTGCGTTGGGGGTCATGGCAACCTATCCGGCGATAGACGGTATCCCAGTTCATGCTTCCAAAAAAATTCTCACAGAGATTCTCAGGGGGGAGTTAGGATTCAAAGGTTTAGTTTTGAGCGAGGGAAGCGGAATTGAGACACTTGTTTATGAACGTGTTGCGCCAACACAGAAAGCCGCTGGCGAATTGGCTATCAAAGCCGGTGTTGATGTGGGCATATCCTTCGAACCCGGATACATGGGAAAGATGATAGAAAACGTCAACGAGGGGAGGGTCAGCATAGAGACAATTAACAGGTCTGTGCGACGAATTCTAAATATCAAATTTCAACTGGGTTTATTTGAGAATCCATACGTCGATCCTGACTATGCGGTTAAAGTTAGGCATACCGCAAAGCATCAACAATTAGCCCTTCAAACCGCTCGTGAGGGAATCGTCTTATTGAAAAATGAAAACAATCTCTTACCACTTGATAAGAATATAAAATCTATCGCTGTCATTGGTCCGAATGCGGACCATAAAAGAAACCAGCTCGGCGATTATACCTCAAAGACAATTCTGCAGGATGTAATGACCGTTTTGGATGGAATCAAGAATGAAGTATCGAATGAGACAAAGGTTGTATATGTAAAAGGGTGTAACGTTCTAAGGACTGATACAAATGAGATTAGGGACGCTCGGAAGGCAGCAGAAAACGCCGATGTAGCAGTAGTCGTAGTTGGCGAGAATGAAAGACGTGCACCGAATAGAACAGGGACAAATGGAGAGGGGCGGGATATAGCCAGCTTAGACCTGACAGGTCTCCAGGAAGATTTAGTCAAGGCAGTATATGAAACAGGCACTCCTACCATTGTAGTGCTAATCAATGGAAGGCCTTTGTCAATCCGCTGGATAGCTGAGCATGTGCCCGCCATCGTAGAAGCATGGAATTGTGGGGAAAAAGGCGGCAGTGCTGTCGCAGATGTTCTCTTTGGTCATTACAATCCAAGCGGACGACTGCCGATCACTTTCCCGCGTCACGTTGGACAATTACCTGTTTACTATAATCAAAAACCGTCGAAAGCCTACTGGATCGAACGGTCCGGGGGTAGGGGTTATGTGGATATCAGTGCGACCCCACTTTTTGAGTTCGGGTATGGACTTAGCTACACAGAGTTCGCATACAGTAACCTTCAGATTATTCCCAAGAGCATAGGTCGGGCCGGGGAAGTTAGCATTACTCTCGAAGTAAAGAATGTTGGCGATCGTGAGGGTTGCGAAGTTGTTCAACTCTATATAAATGACGTTATAAGCACTGTATCGACTCCCATCAAGGAGCTCAAAGGTTTTGAAAAGATAGCGCTCAGCCCGGGAAAGAAAAAGATAGTCGAGTTTAAGCTTACACCGGAACATTTATCTTTACTCAACCTGCACCTGGAGCCCGTAGTTGAACATGGGACTTTTGATATCATGATAGGTAGCTCATCAGAAGATATAAGGTTGAAGGGCAGTGTCACCGTAAGAAATTAATTGACAGCCTGCCAGATGATTCTCGATTTGGAACCCAAAATGCAGCTGACAACTCTGGAAATCTTAATATTTATTGCATACCTTATCGCAGTAATTACCATAGGCTTTATCTCGGGAAGGAAAGGTAAAAGGAGTACATCAAATTTCTTTCTTGCCGGCCGAGGGTTGCCTTGGTTTGTGATTGGCTTCTCGTTGATCGCATCCAGTATCAGTACCGAGCAGTTCCTCGGAGAAGTTGGCTTCGGCTACAAATATGGTATGGCGGTCTGCAACTGGGAGTGGCTGTGCTGGCCGGCTCAGGGTTTGCTGCTGTTTTTCTTTCTGCCTATATATCTAAAGAGCAAAATCTATACCATACCGGAATATCTGGGTAAAAGGTTCGGCCAGCTTTCAGGAACCACATTCGCCATAGTCTGTATCGTGATGTACTTAGTAATCAATCTGCCGTTGGTCCTGTATTCCGGCGGATTCCTTATGAATGCAATCTTCGGCATACCTAAATATTGGGCCGTGGTCATATTGGTGGTTGCCGCTGGCTCTTATACGATTTTTGGCGGCTTAAGTGCCGTAGCCTGGGTGGATTTGTTTAACGGTGTATTATTAATAGGTGGCGGACTTTTCGTTTTCATCCTCGGAGTACTGGCGGTACCCGGCGGAATAAGCGAGATAGTGGGGCCGGCCACAAGCGATAGGGCACACCTGATGCTGTCGGCAGACCATCCGGACCTGCCCTGGACAGGTATGATAACCGTGGCGCTGGTTACTGGCGGATTCTATTATGCCACCAACCAGTTTATAACCCAGCGGTGCCTGGGAGCACGAAGCGAGTGGCACGGCAAAATGGGAATCGTATTGGCCGCCTTCCTGGCAATACCGCTGGCACTGAGTGTAACCTGGCCCGGTATGATTGCCTACGCCCTTAATCCGAATCTCGAAAACGTTGACCACGCTTATCCGTTCCTTATCAGTCAGCTCGTGCCTATCGGGATGCGGGGTATAGTTTTTGCCGCTTTAATCGGCGCTATAATGTCCACCATTGATTCACTGGTCAATTCGACCTCGTCACTGCTTACAATGGACTTATATAAGAAATTCATCGCCAAGACCGCTTCGGATAAAAGTCTGGTAAAATTCGCCCAGATAATCGGGTTCTTCATATTAGTCTTCGGCGCAGCCTGGACACCGATGGTAGAGCTGTTCCCGTCAATCTTTTCGTACGTGCAGGAGTGCTGGACACTGATGATGGCTCCCTGTATGGCCGTCTTTATTCTCGCTATATTCTGGAAAAAGGCCACCAATACCGCAGCGGTTGCGACCCTGTTTCTTGCTATTCCTATGCTGATATTAGTCTTTATCCGCCAGGTCTGCGGGCTGCTGGCGGAGGTGAATGTATTTAACCTCGGAGGCATAGTTTTCATAATTTCTCTTGTGTTTATGATTGTGGTCAGTCTCTATACCAGACCGGTCGAAGCTGAAAGACTCTCAGCAACTATATGGAAGCCGCAGATGCTAAAACTGCCCGAAGCCGAACTGAAACGCAGATATCCCTGGTGGAAACGAATAGGATTCTGGTTCGCTGTCGTGGTAGGATGTTTTGTTGTTATATACATAAAATTCTGGTAGATCCCAATTGTTGATTCGATGCAAAAGGTTCTGAGTTTTTCTACAACCAAATCACGCTGATTTGAATTCACCTGAGAGGTTTGGCAGTATCCAACAAACATCTTCATCTTCGCCGTCACTAATCTCGTGGCATCTGGTCGCATATACAGCGAAGATCTCAGCGCCGAAACGTCCGGTCCTGTTACTGTTCCATGATCGCCCGCACAAGTCGCAAGCTTACTCTTCAAAGAATGTCCAACGTCAATTATAAATTCCCTCTGATGATAATTATTTTTACCGTTCTTTAATAACATCCTCCTTACTTGTAAGATAATTTTGTGGCGTTTATATTACCAGACCTTCGAAGTTTTCATTGACGCCGCATCACCCGGTTTGATATATATTATGATTGACTCCTTGCCAATTAACGAGGATGGAATTTCCGGCAGGCACAGGTCCCTGCTATAGATTTACTCAAATCGACGGAAAGGAAGAAAGATGTATGACAAGTTAATCAGTCGTCGTAAGTTTATGGCCACAGCGTCATCGGCGTTTGTGTTCACATACATCCCCAGAAGCGTCTGGGGCGCCAACGATCGCTTCTACCTGGCGGGGATTGGNNAGAAGCGTCTGGGGCGCCAACGATCGCTTCTACCTGGCGGGGATCGGCGTCGGCGGCAAGGGGGCAGGTGAAGTGAGAGACTTGACCAAGGCCGGCGGCACATTCGTGGCGCTGTGCGACGTGGATGAGACTCGGGCGGGCAAGACGTACAAGAGCTTCCCTGAAGTGAAGCGCTACAAAGACTTCCGTGTTATGCTCGAAAAGGAAAAAGGCATCGATGCCGTAACAGTAAGCACGCCTGACCATACGCACGCGATTGCGTCCCTGATGGCCATGTCTCTGGGCAAGCATGTGTATTGCCAGAAACCGCTGACGCATTCGATCTACGAGGCGCGCTTGATGGCGCGGGCGGCCAGGTATTACAAGGTCCAGACGCAGATGGGCAATCAAGCGCATGCCGGAGAGCCGATCCGTCGCGCCGTCGAGCTGGTGCGCGCCGGTATCATTGGTCCGGTTCGTGAGGTGCACGCCTGGACCAATCGTCCGATCTGGCCGCAGGGGCGAAGGGCCTTGGAAGAGCGAAAACGCCTTGCCGGCGAGCCCAAACCGGCCGACCTGGCCTGGGACCTCTGGCTTGGCCCGGCACCCGTGCGCAAGTACAACGCCTGCTATGTGCCCTTCAAGTGGCGCGGTTGGTGGGACTTCGGCACTGGTGCGCTCGGCGACATGGCCTGCCACATCATGGATATGGCTTATTGGGCACTCGATTTGGGCCAGCCACTGGCCGTCGAGGCCGAATCAGGCGGACAGACCAGGGAAACCGGTCCTGACTGGTCGACCATCACGTATCGGTTCGCCGCGCGCGCGTCAGTAGGTGGTGGCAGACTCGGCAGCGCCGTCGGTCCAAAGGCTGCCGTCGGTGCGCCCGCGGTGAAGTACGTCTGGTATGACGGTAGTAAGGATGGCAAGCAGAATGCGCCGTATGACCTGCTCGAAAAGGCGACTGAAGAGGCAAAAAAGACAAGCACAGACATAGACCTTGCCGAGCCCAGGGGTCGCAAGAAAAAGAGAGCGCCGCTGGCCATCGACAACCCAAAACGTTGGGACGTTATTCTCGTCGGCGAAGAGGGATTGATGCTGTTCAGACGCAGCTCGACCGACTGGATTATCAGGCCCGGCCGCCGCATAGAGCAGTTCGCCGACGTCCCGAAGACAATCCGCCGCGTGTCCAACGAAGATGTGGAATGGGTGGAGGCTTGCAAAGGGGGACCTAAACCACTGTCCAGTTTCGATTACTCCGGCCCGCTCACCGAAATGGTGCTGCTGGGTAACCTGGCAGTGCGTCTCGGCAAGAAGATAGAGTGGGATTCGAGAGCGTTGAAGGCGACAAATGCGCCCAAGGCTGAAGAACTGGTCCGGCGTGAGTACCGCAAGGGCTGGGACCTGCCCGTACCGCCAGCGGTGTCGCGGATCGGTTGAACAAAACACTTTGGGACATAAGGAGGCTACAATGGGTCTATCCGGAAGACAATTCTGCAAGGCGCTTCTGTGACGGTCTGGAGTACTGATATCATGCAAAGAAGAACGGAATTTGGGAGTATGACCATGAGAATGAAGATTTCGCGTCGCCGGTTCCTGATGTCTTCGGCCGCCGGCATCGCTCTGATGAGCCTCCAGGGCGGCTGTACCAGCACTCAAACTACCTCTTCCAGGGGCAGATTCGGCCCATTCCGATTCGGCATTCAGGCCCACGCCCTTCGCAACTTCCCTATCGACGAGGCCATACGAATCATCCACGATGATCTGCAGCTGCACTGGGTCGAGTTCTCCCGCAAGCACCTCCCGGTCGAGGCTGCTGCCGGGGAGATTCGACGCGTCCGTGCCCTGCTCAACCAGAACGGTATCACCTGCAATGCCCTGGGGGTACACAGATTCACCGCAGACCACGATGCAAACCGTCGCCTTTTTGACTTTGCCAGGTCGATGAATGTCCGTAACATCAGCGCCAACCCATCCAAAGACTCCTTTGACAGCCTCGAGAAGCTCGTCGCCGAGT
>JABAOH010025862.1_pt1 | contig 11795 bp, 8 predicted proteins | sample 7062181 | NCBI WGS metagenome assembly JABAOH01 (sample SAMN14538630, study PRJNA623070) | marine sediment metagenome | biome: marine biome [ENVO:00000428]; feature: marine pelagic biome [ENVO:01000023]; material: deep marine sediment [ENVO:00002113]; isolation source: pool of 5 deep marine... | reverse complement strand
TCAAATGTCCTGGGTTCGGTCGTAAGGCGACCTGCAGACCGCGAGGTGCGGTCCGTCCGTTCCAGAGGCGATTTTGCCTTATCCGGTGCCGCCCGCTGAGGATTTCTTTGCGTCTTACGTCAGTCTAACCGTCTGTTTAGTCTCTCACCGAGCAAGAAGTTAAGACGAACCATGCACCGTATCCTAATTTGCTGTAACTTCTTTGCTGTCAAAAACATAATGATATCCTTTCAATCATTATAGGACGCCAGGGGAAATGTCAGTCAAAAAACTATAGAGCAGAGACCAAAATTTACGATAGTTCCTTCAAAATCGACTGTTTTTATGGTAAAATAGTATAGGATTTGGGTAAAGAGGCCCTCCGAAGGCCTGTATGATCAAGGCGGGCGTTGCAGGAGTTTTTCATCTGTTATCATAACCCGAATCTTCTTCATGGTGTCACTGCCTTAAAAAATTTGCAGGAGGCTGTTAGGCCAGACATGGAGGGTCAATCACGGACGGTAGAGAGATGAAAAAGACAATACTCTCAAACCGGTCGAAGGCCGGGATGGTCATGGCTGCTGTTGGCGGCCTGCTCACCTTTACGGCGGCATTAGCACCAGCAGGGACTCGTGCGGTCGTTCTCCCGTGCTGGCCGATGCTGCTCTGCGCAAGCTCTGCAGCACAGGAGGCCGCTACGGTCGAGTCAGTTGGAAGCGGGCCAGAGCGGAGCTCTGGGCTGGATCAAACTGGCCTTCGGCTGGATCAAGCCCAGGGCTGCCGGGCAACGACAACATACGATCAGCAACGATGTGGAAAAAGCTACGTTCCGAATGAGATAATCATAAAATTCCGCAGGACGGCCGCGGATACCATCGAAGAGCAACTGGCTCTGGCGGACTCGGCCGCTTGCCCATACTTGTCGTGTGATTTGGATCAGTTGAATGCAAGATACGCAGTTCGGGAGATTAAACCTCTTCTGAAAGACTTTCGAAGGAGGCAGCAAAAGCTAAAATCGCTTCGAGAAAAAAGCGACTCCCGACCGCTCGTATCGGTGAAGGCCCGAGCCGTAGCTGGCAAGGCTGGTATGATCGGACCCGGCATTGCTGAGTTGACACAAAGAGAGAAACACATTCTGAGAAAGCTCAAGCGAGCTCCCAGAGGCGCAAAGGTTCCCGACCTTGACAGGATATATAGGATTAAACTTGACTGCGGATGTGACCCCCGGCGCGCCGGGACTGAAGGCCAGCATTGCCGGCTTGAAGAAGTTCTTGAGGCGTACCGAAGTAATCCTGATGTCGAATATGCGGAGCTAAACTATATTGTTTCGGTAAATTCAACGCCGAATGACCCCCTATTTCCTTTTCAGTGGTCTGCGAACAAGATGAATGCTCCAGGGGCTTGGGATATTTACACTGGAAGTTCACAAACAATAGTTGCGGTGGTAGATACAGGTGTGGATTATAACCATAGAGACTTGCAGGACAATATATGGGTCAATGAAGTGGAACTGAATGGGACCAAGGGGGTGGATGATGACGAAAATGGCTATGTTGACGATATATATGGCTACAACTTCATTTATAATAGCAGCGATCCTATCGACGACAATGGTCACGGCACTCATTGTGCCGGCATAATTGCTGCTGAGGGAGATAACAGCCTTGACATTACAGGGGTTTGCTGGAATACCAAGATAATGGCCCTTAAGTTCCTGGGCTCACTCGGAGAAGGAAGCTTAGCCGATGCAGTACATGCTATTTATTATGCCGTGGCAAACGGAGCCGACGTTATTTCCAATAGTTGGGGCGCCGCCGACGAGTCCAAGTCACTCAAAGACGCGATTGATTACGCTTACAGCCAGGGCGTAATAATAGTGGCATCAGCTGGCAATGATGATTATTCGGACTCACCACGGTATCCGGCCGGTTATGAGAATGTGATTTCGGTGGCGGCAACCGATTCAAATGACAATAAATGGTCTTTTTCTAATTACGGCGATTGGGTTGATATAGCAGCACCTGGAGTTGACGTTCTATCATTAAGGGCAGCAGGTACCTCGACTGATACATCCTACGACCAATACACAGCTATTTCATCGGGAACATCGATAGCCTGTCCGCATATCGCAGGTGCTTGTGCACTTTTACTTTCAGCCAATCCATTAATGACATATGATGAGGTATATGGCATACTTATGAGGACGGCCGACCCAATTGCACCGGGAATTTGCCTTTCAGACGGACGGGTTAATCTCTCTGAGGCAATGCATGCGGTGGTTCCCTCGCGAGGGTATATCAATCTCGATCATGGCTATTATGCCTGCGGCAGTGTGGCCGGTATGCTTCTGGTAGATTGGGACCTTAAGGGTAAGGACAGTCAGGAAGCAACAATCGTGACAGGTAGCGGCGATTTGGAAAAGGTTGTTCTAACCGAAACAACTCCCGCGTTCGGTGTTTTTACAGGGACAATTTCGATCGGCTCAGGCGAGCCGAATACCGGAGATGACACTGTCCAGGTTTCCTTTGGCGAGGTTATCACAGCAATATATTTTGATGCCAACGACGGCACCGGTAACGCGGCGGTAGCGATGGATAGTGCCCTTATGGATTGTGAAGTGCCGACGGTTTTGGACGTCCAGGTTGAAACGCGGGGCCATGTGGCAAGTATAACGTTCATGACCAACGAACCAACCAGAGCCCAGATTCGTTGCGGTCTGGCACGTGGTGGGCCGTATACTCTCGTGAAAGAAGATGCTGTGATGGTTACAAATCACACCGTCGAACTCCAGCCTCTGGTTATCAACACCGACTACTATTTCGTTATAGACCTGGTCGATGCGAGTGGGCAACGAGACCGTGGCGGACAACGATGGTCTGGGTTATTCGTTCGCTACCCCGGCGGAATTCCTCGGTTTTCGTGTTCCGAGCGTCTATCCCTCCATCCAGGCAGCGATAGACGATGCCTCGCAAGGTGATACGGTCTGGGTTGCTGACGGGACATACACCGACGAAGGAAATTTTGATATCGACTTTAAAGGAAAGGCTATCACAGTAAAGAGCGAAAATGGCCCGGAGAATTGCATTATCGACTGTCAACGTGAGAGACGCGGATTCGATTTCCACAGTGGCGAAGATAAAAACTCCGTTCTGGACGGCTTTACAATTGCCAATGGCTTTGCCACTGAATCTGGCGGTGCTGCTATCAGGTGCACCGCAAGCAGTCCGACGATTACCAACTGCATCATCGTCAACAACTCAGCCAAAGACTACGGCGGCGGCATGTACAACTCTTACAACAGCAACCCGAAACTGATTAACTGCACATTCAGCGAGAACTCAGCGGAATCCACTGTCTCAATGCTCGGAGACGGCGGCGGAATGTGCAATATGGTAAATAGCAGTCCGACACTAATTAATTGCACGTTCAGTGGCAACTCAGCCAGCTATAGCGGTGCTGGGATGTACAACTACCAGGGCAGTAACCCGACCCTGATTAAATGCACGTTCAGCGCAAACTCGGCAAAACATGGCGGTGGTATCTACAACTCTTATGACAGCAATCCGACCCTGACCAACTGCACATTCAATGAGAACTCGGCTGAATACGGCGGCGCGATGAAAAACTACGAGTCGGCCCCGACGCTGAGCAACTGCACATTAACCGGGAACTCGGCAGATATGGGAGGCGGGATATGGAACGGACGGGGCAGCGCTTCTAAACTAATTAACTGCATTCTATGGGGCAACAGTGATAACGACGGCATGGATGAATCGGCGCAGATTAGCGATTCACACAGCGTTGAAACTTCGGTCGCCAACTATTGCTGTATCCAGGGTTGGGCCGGAAGTCTGGAGGGTATTGGAAACATCGACAGTGACCCGCTCTTTGTCGACCCCAATACCGGTGACTACCATTTGAAAAGCACGGGCTGGCGGTGGGACAACAGACGCCAGCGTTGGCACTATGATAAAATAACCAGCCAGTGTATTGATGCAGGTAATCCGGGCTCACCGTTGGACGGTGAGTTGTTGAGTATGCCGGGCGACCCTGCTCATAAGTGGGGAATTAACTTACGCATCAATATGGGGACCTACGGTGGCACAGCCGAGGCAAGTATGCCTCCGTACGAATGGACGCTGCTCGGAGATTTAACTAATGATGGGATTGTCAACATGAGAGATTTTGCCGCTCAAGCTCAATATTGGAAGAGAACCGAAAAGCCGCAAAAGGCTGGTATAATCAAGGACAGCGTTGCCGATCAGCCAGGTGACCTCGATCGAGATGGTGTAGTGGATACAACAGACCTTACTCTGTTAATCGAAGATTGGTTGAGATACGTAAAACCACCTGTTGTAAATATTATAAGCCCAAAAAATGGCGCAGTATTCTTCATGCAGCCGGTTGCAATTGAAATCGAAGCTGAGGCATGGGATGTTAACGGCTCAGTCGTGAAGGTGGAATTCTTTGTCGACGAAAGGAAGATCCACGAGGATTATGATGGCTCCGACGGTTGGAAAGCCGACTGGAGGGAGTATGCGAGAGGTGCCTATAGTCTCACTGCAAGAGCGACAGACGACAGTGAGGTAATTACGACCTCGGCCCCGGTGGGAGTCAGGATTATACCGCCATGGTGAATCTATCGACGGATTCTGACCGCCTGTGCAATGCGAGATATGATACATGAAATGCTAAACAAATTACGGAGCAAGAAAAGAATCGGTCGCGCGGGAAGGCACCTCACAGCCTTGATAAATATCGGTGTCCTGCAGTGTGAATATATCATCCTTTGAGATGCCGGTATGACGTGTTTTTAGGAATTCGACACGGCCATCGCCAAACAAGACGTTCTGCCCGCGGCGCCTGTGATTGATGCTGTTAAGGGTCAGCAACTCCTTGACCAATTTCAGGCTAAGCGACTTGGAGTAGTCATCGGGCACTTTTTCAAATAACGGACTGCGGTCTGCCATCAGAACGTTCCGGCACAGCAGTCTGCAGCCTTCGCCTTGCTGGCACCTTATTTGGAAGCTGTAACTCACGTAGGCTCTGCCGGGAAAATCGCAGAGTTTTTGGATCTGCCAGTCGCTTAGCTTAACTGTTTGGCCCCGAGGCACGCCCGGACACACAAAGTCCTCAGGATTCACGTATTTGAGTTTTACCACGAGCCATAATGGCCGGGTGTTGGAGTGATTTTCGCTGCCCTGATAGCCCACCTTCCACCACGGTGCGCCCGCTGCACTGGCAACAGCAGGCAGCTGACCATCGTGGTCAGAAATGTAATTGTTCAAGCCTTGAAAGATACTGCCTCCTAATTGCATTCGGCACCGTTGCTGCGCGTATTTTTGACGGGCGAAGCTCAAGGTGGGGACCAATACCGCTGCGATAAGTATAATCGCTGCCGCCACCGCCGCCATTTCGCTTAAGTTACGCCAGAAAGCAACCTTAGTAGTGACTTTTTGGGTTTGTTCACTGACGAGCAATTGCTCGAGCCGATGCTGGCCCGAATCTGCAAGATTACTAACCTGCCAGACCGTGCGCTCTACCAGACCATCAGGGCAAGGCTCAAATTCTAAGCTTTCAAGTGGTGCCAGAGTGGCTCGGAGTTGGGAGTGAATCTCAGCGGCTTCTTGGTTAGAGGAGATTAACGTCTCGGCTTCAACACTCTCTTCTTGTGAGGTCAAACCTACGCAGTAGTCAAATAATAGCTGTTTCTGCTCGTTGTTTAGTGGATTCATTTAGTCTTTTTGCTCCCAACCGATGCTTTCCACTCTTTTGCAAAGCGACTAACGGCTGTATGCAGTCTGCTCTTGACCGTACCAATAGGTATACTTAATATCTCAGCCATTTGTTTGTAAGAAAATTTGTTAAAATAAGCCAAAATTAATATTTCCCGCAGATTTTCCGGCATATCCGCTATAATTCGCCCAACGCGCAAAGCGGTTTCGTTCTTTTGCAGTTCCTCGTAAGGCATTGTGCGATCAGAACTAATGGCATTTAGCATATCATCAAACGACAGATCCTGCGAATCTGCCATAGTGCCGATGGGGACGGCGGATGTTCGTTGCCATTTGCGAAGGGCGTCCTTTGCTTTATTGGCGGCTATAGTGAACAGCCAGGGGCGCAAGGGTCGGCTTGTATCGAAGCTCTCCCTACTGGTAAATAACTGCAAGAAGGTCTCCTGAAAGACGTCTTCGACGAGGTCCTGGCGGTTTAGAAACTGCCTTAAGAACGTATAAAGGCTGTTTTTATAACGATTTACGATTTCCCGAAATGCGGCCTCCTCGCCGGCGACATAGCGGGCAAGAAGCTCCGCATCGGTGAGTTTTTTCAAGCCGGTCTTCATGATTTCAAGCTCTTACAAAAAGGCGGAAACAACTGTATTATACGCGATTAACAAGTAAATCAAAATTTTTTCTTGCTGGGTATCTATTTGAAACGACCGATATTGATTCCTTTCATTCAACTACTGGGGCGGTCGCAAAATGGGGTGTGAATATGGGAGGGCTTTTAAAGCTGGGAAATGTTAAATTCGGAGGTTTATATAGGACGTGAGGATTTTTGATTAACCGACAGGTGAATGACATCTATATCCATCGGAAGTAGGTTTTGGGCAGTTTGTGTTCGGGACTTTTTGTAGAAATTATTATAAACGCCTGTTAGGCAAATAATTACAATGATTATAAGGTAATTTCAAAAATTCGTAAAAAATTCATAAAAATTAGCGAAGTTTTGCTCAGATGCATGCTTTTGAGCAAAACTTAAAAGACGTTTCGTGAAGTCGATCGACAAAATATCTTTTCGCCGTTTTTTGGGTTAGCGAACGCCGTTTGTAGCTGATAGTTCATAGTTTTTAGTTGTCGTCAATTGGTTTTCGGGGTAATGTATGGTGTAAAAACCGAAGGTGACAAAGGAAAAATAGATAACTGTCCTCTATGAACAAAATTGTCTTGAGTTTGGGTGCTCATCCGGATGATGCGGAGTTTATGTGCGCAGGGACGCTTGTCTTGCTTCGCGAAAAAGGCTGGCAGGTTCATATTGCCACGATGGCGCCGGGTGATTGCGGCACAGTTGAATACAGCCGTGAGGAGATCAGCAGGATTCGCAGAGCCGAAGCCGCCAAATCGGCGAGTATATTAGACGGCAGCTATCATTGCCTCGAATGTGGTGATATTTTTATTGCATACGACCGGCCAACATTGCTCAAAGCCATTGAGCTGGTGCGGAAGGTGCGGCCGACTATCGTTTTTACTCTGAGCCCTTCGGATTATATGGTTGACCATGAGGTGGCCAGCAGGCTTGCTCAAACGGCCTGTTTTGCATGTGGAGTTGTGAATATCGAAACTTCCGGCGCTGAGCCGTTTGAGCCGGTGCCGTATCTCTATTACATGGNNTCATGTGGAGTTGTGAACATTGAAATTCCCGGAGTCGAGCCGTTTGAACCGGTGCCATATCTTTACTATATGGACCCGGTGGAGGGCAAAGACAACTTCGGCGCCGAGGTAAAAGCCGGCACCATAGTTGATATTACAAGTGCAATGGACACTAAAGAAAAAATGCTCTGTTGCCACGAGAGTCAGCGCAATTGGCTTTTGAAACATCACGGCATAGATAACTACGTCATCGCAATGAAGGCATTGGGCCAGAAGAGAGGCAAGGAAATAAATTGCGGTTTTGCCGAGGGTTTCAGACAACATTTGGGCCATGCGTATCCACAAGATAATATTCTGAAGTCCGAGCTTGGTGACCTGGTTCATATAGCATAAAAGGAGAACAAGGATGGGAAGAAAGATTAGCATATTAGCACCGCAGTGGTGGGATTATACCACGCTTGACGATGAGATTCTTAACGATGCAGCAAGCCTCACGGCTGAAGATATGGTGAATTTATCCAGAGAAGGTTTCAAGGTTGTGTTCTACGACACTCTTGAGGATTTTTACTTAGCAGAGGCCCTGGAGTATATCACGGCGTGGAAACAGGCCACAGCCGACAATCCCGCGGGCATCTGCGGGCCGATTGGGCCGACCGAGCAGCTTCCGCTTGTTGCGCGCATCGTGAATGAATTGAAGCTAAACCTCAAAGACGCCCATTTCTGGGGAATGGATGAATGGTATATGGACGGCAAAGAGGTGCCGCCATCGCATCCTTTGTCTTTCGCAAAGGCGGATATGGAGCTTTGCTTCAATCGTATTGACGATGAGCTTAAAATGCCCGAGTCCAACATTCATTTCCCCAAGTCTAATACGGCGCCGTACATCAAAAGCTGGGAGGGCGTTCGCTGTGTGGTGATGCAGGGCGGCCAGGGTGATATAAAGCACTGGGCGTTCAACGACCCGGTCAAGCGGGAAGGCAAATACAAAGACGAGCCGCCAACACCGCAGGAATATTGCCGGCTTACAACCCGAGTTGTGGATTTGCATCCGGTCACTGTTATGCAAAATGCGCGAACCAGCGGCGGCGGCGTGGTTACGAGTGTGCCCACTAAGGCAATTACGGTGGGGCCTGTGGAGACATGGAAGGCAGAGAAAGTATCAATCTGGCAGGCAGGCACGCACGACAATCCTTTCGGGATGAGATTGACCACCCTTATGATAAGCAAGAAAATCGCCGATAGCTCGGTGCCGATGTCGCTTCTGTCTGGGCACCCTAATGTTCAGTTCAATTTTTACAGGCCCGGCATAGGGACATGTGAAGCTGAAATGCATTGAGACAATATCTTAAAAGTGTCACCCTGAGCGAAGCGAAGGGTCTGGTGGCTCCAAATAAGAGATTCTTCGCGGAGTTTATCCTTGAGCAAAGTGAAGGGCTCAGAATGACAAATTGTGCTTTGTGAAAGCGAAGTATGGCTACAGATGTATTGGTTCTAAATACTGCGGTGGCAGATTTGAGAAGACCGGATTTCGAATTTGCCGATGAACTGGTAGGCAAGGGAGGATTGGCCAAGTGCAAAACCGAAGATATGCCGAATTACTCTCAGCAGCAGTTGAGGCAATGGATAGAGCAGGGTTTTGCTACTGCAGGCGGCCCTGGAAACACGGCTCCTTTGATTGCACGAACCGGCCTGAAAGTTGCCGTTGGGGCCAATCTCGGCAGGGGGGATTACGATGGCTTAGATGCCCAGGGCAGGTTCTTTTATGACCTGATGACCGCAAACGGCATTGATATGTCGCAGACTCACGTACATCCCCATTTATCCACGGGGACAACATTCATTCACAGCACCTCCGGACAGGACAGGGGCGGGATCGCCTATTTTCCCAATGCCAATGACGATTTCGATTTTGAAATATTCAGAGCTGCTGTTGAGCGATTGCGGCCGAGTATAGTTTATTATATGTACTCCGGTCTGTCGGAAAGAGGTGATGCCAACGGAGGCCGGGATTTGGCTGAGTTTGTTAAATGGTGCCGAAGCAAAGGCGCCGTTAGCATTGTTGACTGTCATACTTTAACAGGCAATCCGCAGGAGCTGATTAAAGCGGGCAAATCGGTAGAGCAGTACTGGCTTTTGGAACCGCTTTTACCGCAAGTCGATTTGTTCTTCACATCCTGTGATGAAGCCAAGCTGATTGAAAATACACTCGCCGCCAAACGCCTCTGGGATCGGTTTACAGAGCACGAAAACAACACACACTTTCTTGAGTTTTTGACCGAAAGATTCTGGCGAAAAGATAAAAGAGCAAAGTTGTTCGGTGTCACCGTCAGCGACGGCGCGTACGAGAAGCACATCTGCCCCGATGGTCTTGTCAGCGGCCCGAATAAAATCGAATCTCGGTTCATGGGAGGTGAGGTGGTCGATCTCGTTGGGGCAGGGGACTCCTTTAGGGCGGGGCTCATTGCGTATATCGCGCGCAACCTGCGCCAGTTCAAGGACGGCTCGATGGACTTCGGCGAAGCGGTGCAGATGGGTAATCTATTCGCGTCACTCTATATAAAAGCGCCGCTTAATGATAGATACGGCAATATCAAGAGCTACGATAAAATGCTAAAAGTCGTCCGAAGCGATGTAGCTTATCCAAGTTTTGATGCATTGCAGAACGCTTTGAGCTAAGCAGACCAGGAAAGAGAAAGGAAATATAAATGGCCACGAATGACCCCAAATCTAACTGGCAGAATAAGGTTGGCAATCACGCCCAGGTTGGCGGTATCGAGACCTCTATTTTGGATAACGGCCTGGGTAAAGGGACCCGAATCGCCTGGGTGAACACCGGCTCTGGTCTTCGATATAAAGTGGTTATCGATAGGGCGCTGGATATCGTCGATGCCTTCTATAATCAATACAGTCTTGCGTGGCTAAGCCATGCGGGTGTGACTGCCCCACGACCTGATGCTAACCTGGGACTGGAATGGCTCTATTCTTTTGCTGGTGGTCTGTTGACGACCTGCGGCTTGACCCACGTTGGCGGGCCCGAAACCGACGAGTTTGGCCAGCGCGGTCTGCACGGACGCATCAGTAATCTTCCCGGCGAGCTCGAATCGGTTGTGCAGCCGAACCTGACAGAAGGAAAACTTCAAATGAGCATTACAGCGGTGGTGAAACAGTCTCGGGTATTCGGGCCGAATCTGGAACTAAAACGCACTATATCGAGCACCATCGGCCAGCCGTCTATTCGAATTCACGATATTGTGACGAATGTTGGCAATACGCCGGCGCCACATATGATTTTGTATCATTGTAACTTTGGCTGGCCGTTAGTTGACGAAGGGACGGAGATTGTATGTAAGGGAAAATGGGCGTCGCGCGGTATGGATATGGACAACGCGGTATTCAACAGCAAACGCAATTTCCGAAAGTGCCAAAAGCCGCTCGACAGTCACAGAGGCGGCGGCGAAGGCTGTGCTTTTATTGATGTGGCCGCTGATAAAAACAGGATGTGTACCGTCGGCCTTTACAATCGAGGGCTTGGCCTTGCGCTTGTTCTGAAGTATCAGAAGAAGCAATTACCCTGGCTAAGCAACTGGCAGCACTGGGGGCCCGGCGAATATGTCACGGCGCTGGAGCCGGGGACGAATCCGCCAATCGGCCAGGCCAAAGCGAGAGAGCAAAAAAAACTGATTCACATCGCCCCGGGAAAGAGCAGAACCTATGACCTGGAAATGACAGTTTTGACGGACAAAAGGCAAATCAGTCGCTTCCTAAAGACCGCAGGTCAGTGATTATGGCGGAACATATATTTACCGGTTTTGGATTCGGTCCNNNAGATCGACGCCGAGATAGTAGATGCCGTCAAGGCCAACAAGGGAAGCTATTATGTCAATGTGGCCAAAGCGGGCGGCGTCGAGGTGCTAAAGATTGACAACGTCGAGCTATTTAACCCCAACGTCGCAGCAGATAAGCAAATGCTTCTTGAAGCTTTAGCCCAGTCCACGGAAATAGCCACCTGCCTTCCTTCTGTAGATTTCTATGACTCGGCCGGAGCAAACAGTGTCGCATCATTGATAGCTGACGGTTTGAAGCATAGCAAAGCAGAGGCAACAATAATCTACACAGCGGAAAACAATAATCGCGCCGCAGAGATGCTGGAAGAAGCTGTTACCAAAAAGATTGGTGCACTGCCACCAGAAAAAGTGCAGTTTCTAAACACAGTGATTGGCAAGATGAGCAGAGTTGTTAGCGACCCGGTTGAAGTCGCAGAGTTGAAGCTGAAAACCATAGCACCGGGTATTAAGCGTTCCTTTCTGGTGGAAGAGTTTAACCGAATCCTGGTGGGCCGAACGCAGATTACCGGTTTCAAGCCGGGCATTGAAGTCTTTATCGAAAAGGATGACCTGTTAGCCTTCGAAGAGGCGAAGCTGTATGGCCATAACGCCATACATTCGC
>JABAOH010001963.1_pt1 | contig 11797 bp, 9 predicted proteins | sample 7062181 | NCBI WGS metagenome assembly JABAOH01 (sample SAMN14538630, study PRJNA623070) | marine sediment metagenome | biome: marine biome [ENVO:00000428]; feature: marine pelagic biome [ENVO:01000023]; material: deep marine sediment [ENVO:00002113]; isolation source: pool of 5 deep marine... | reverse complement strand
TTTTTCAGGAATATTTTTGCCAGCGAGAATAAAAGAATTCACCGACGTCTTTGAATTAGCCAAAATATAAGATCTCCAGATATTCTGTCAATAAAATCTCCGAGGCTATAAAGAGGCTAAAGAAAACAACACCTTTTTAGTAAATGATCAGAGATGAAGGTAAAGGAAGTCATAAAAATTATTGAACAGGATGGCTGGTTCATGGTAAGAATGAGAGGAAGTCATAGGCAGTTCAAACACAATAAGAAGGAAGGTGTCATAACTATTGGCGGACATTTGAGTGACACTCTCGCTAAAGGAACACTCAACAGCATTTTAAAACAGGCTGGCTTAAAACATGGGAGGCAAAAAAGTGTTTAAATATCCTGTAATTATAGAGAAGGCAGAGGGTAACTTTTCAGCATACAGTCCAGATTTGCCTGGTTGTGTGGCCACAGGATCAACTATTAAAGAGACGATTTTAAGAATGAGAGACGCTATTCAATTTCATATCAAAGGGTTGGAAAGAGAAGGATTGGAAATCCCACAGCCATCTACGAAAATAAAATATATCGAGGTATCTATCTAGATTTTTTCAACCCAGCCAGCCGCTCCCTCGCATCTCCTATCTCAGCTATCCCAGGATCAGCATCTTTCCAGAGATTGAGGAATTTCTCGTAATGCTCTAGGGCTTGGGCTTTTAAGCCCTTCTTTTCGCAGATTTTACCCAGCATGTAGAAGCTCCTGGCGTAGATGTCGCCTGCGCCAATTCTGCCTGTTGTAAGAGAAGTTATCCTTTCATATTCCTTTCGAGCTTTCTCCAAATCTCCTGCTTTGTCATAGGCCGAAGCTAATGAATCAATAACCATTGCATTTTTTGTGAGAGGGCTGCTAAGTGATTCTAAGGCGAGAGCTTCCTTAAAATACTCATTTGCCTTTGAAAAGTTATGTCTTTCAAGTTCTAGCCTTCCTAAGAGATGATAGCAAGACCTTATCCTCTTTCTATTCATTCCTTTTTCGATCATTTCCTTTAGCTCATCTATCACGCTTTGAGCTTCATCCATTGATCTCATCTCGATTAAAGCATACCCTTTGAGATGTAAGGCTCTTCTTTGCAACTCTAAAATACCCTTTTTTCCAGCGATGCTCCATGCCTCATCACAATGCTTTATGGCTTCCTCAAGATTTCCTGATCGTAAAAGTGCATAGGCTAATCCATAATGATAATTCGATTCACGGCCATAGTCGCCAAGCTCCTTTGCCCAATCTATTCCTTGTTTGCTCATCAGCTTGGATTTCTCAAATTTTCCTTGTAACACATATAATTGTGATAATCTCATAATGCCCCTAGCATGACCTGCTGGCTCTGTCGATTTCAGGAGAGTCTGATATTCCTCTTCTGCTTTTGCCAAATCCCCTTTATAAAGATGAATATCTCCTTTTCGCATGAAATTAAGAGGATGAGTCGGATTAAGAATAAAGGCTTTCTCCATCTCAGCCATAGCAAGATCAAGTTCCCCTTGATGAATATGATTTAATGCTAAGGAGTGATGCATCGCATTGTGGTCTGAAATATTATTGATATAGTACTCGAGGATTTCTTTTGCCTTGTCGTACAATCCTTTAGCTCTGTATGAAGATGCCAGATTTGTATAGATTACAATGGATATATCTTTATTTTGGATTGCCGTTTCAAATCGTTCTATGGCTTTATCTCTTTCTCCTATATTCACATACAATATCCCCAGGTTGTTATTCCCAGTCCAATCCTGTGGGTAAAGCTCTAATAATTTGGTATACGCCTCTATAGCCTTATCATAGGTTTCCTCTCTGCTACGGTAGAAATCTCCTTGGATGAGATAGCGTTCTCTGTCGGAGAGGCGATCTGTTAGCCCTAAGGCCTTTTGAATGTATTGATCCGTCTCGGAGTAGAGACGAAGATTGGCATAACATATTGCGATGGCTCTATAGGCCATAGCAAACTCAGGATCAATTGCCACCGCTCTTTCTAAAAACTGAATACCTTTACGATATTCACCCTTTGCTTTGTACCTACTGCCCTCGATGTAAAATTTAAAGGCCTCGGGAGAGCTGGTGGTGATCGTCCCGACCTCTCTATCTATGTCGCTGGCTATTTGTTCTTCAGAAATTCTAAAATTCGCTTTTATTCTCCTTGTTAAGTCATCCACCATGGAGAAGATACTCTCTTCGCCTTTATCCTCTGCTCCCTCTGAAGCCAGGATTTTCTCTGTACGAACTTCTTGAAGAGTCACGTTGATTCTGATGGTCTCTCCTGCCCTGGCATAGTTTCCCACCAGCATGTGATTCACTCCTCCCTGAGCCGCCACCTGTTTCAAGACATCCGAAGAGTAACTCTTAGCTTCCAGTTGATTCAAATCGCTCAGAATTTTGAATAATCTCTCGCCACTCAATACCTCGATGTACTTGGACTGGGTAAGATCCGCAATGAACAAATCAGAAATCATGGTTCTCCAATGATCCAAGCCCTCATCTCCTGTATTATTCTTAAAGTACATCACTGCTAGAGAAGGCTTGTCTTCTTGAATGGGGATAGCTTCTTTTTTTGGAATGATCTGCCAAATAGCCACCCCGACGATTACTAAGGCGAGAGCGACTAAAGCTGGGATGAGTAGCTTTTTCAAGCTAAACTTCACTGTTATCTCTCTTGAAGTCAGAGGCTTTCTCTCTGGAATCATCCGCTCTGCAGTTGGCATGCCTTTCTCAATATTCGTGAGCTCAGATCTTATTTCTTCAACACTCTGATATCGTTTATCCTTATCCTTTTCCAAACACTTCAGTATCACACGGCTTAGATTTTCAGATAGTTGTGTATTGAATTCTCTGGGATCTTTAGGTTCTTCAGTCTTGTGCTTCACCGCTATGGTCAATGCTGTATCTCCTTCAAAAGGCACTCTCCCCGTGACCATCTCATAAAGGATGATTCCCAATGAATAAATGTCCGATCGCTGGTCGACTTCCTTGCCTTCTACCTGCTCCGGCGATATGTACTCTGGCGTCCCGATCATCACTCCTGCCCCTGTTATTCCTTTCGCTTTCAGGGAACGAGCTATGCCAAAGTCCATAATACGGGCATTCCCATTCTTGTCGATCATGATGTTGCTGGGTTTTAAGTCCCGATGTAATACACCCAGCTTGTGGGCTTCTGACAATCCCTCACATACTTGTTTGGCTATGGAAATAGCTTTCCCTGAAGGCAACTGACCAACTCTTCTGATAAAGCTCTTTAGATCCTCACCTGACACATACTCCATAGTGATGTAATAGCTGCCTTCTTCTTTATTCAAGTCATACATCCGGCAGACATTTCTATGGCTGATTTTCCGGGCAAACTTCAGCTCATTCTGGAAACGTTCGATCGTCCTCTTATCTGCAGAGATCTCAGGCTTTATGAGCTTCAAGGCAACTTTCTCTTTTATCTCAGTATCATGAACCTTGTAGACTTTCCCCATGCCTCCTTTGCCAAGTTCCTCAATAATCTGGTATCTTCCAGCAAATGTAGAGCCTGTGGATAATTCTTCCCTGGGTGCTTCTATGGTTTTGGTTGGAGAAACTGGGACTTCTTCAGATGGAATGATTTGAGTGCCACATTCAGCACAAAAGCGGGAAGTATCAGGGTTGTCTGAATGACATTTAGGACACTTCATTTCTTATATTTCCCGCACCGAGTTGGTTATAAGATAATGATTTATGAGAAAAAATGCAAGATGAGTCTGTCAAATTAAATGTAATGTCATTGGGGAGCAAAAAAGTGTAAGTGATCTTAAGTTGATATCTGTCCACGAATTGACGACGATATTTTACTAAATCATGCCCAAAGATAATCAAGAAAATGGCGCCTCCCTCTTGATAATACATAAATTATATGTATAATATGTGTATAAAACAAGATCTTTGGGAGGCAAAAATGCACATCAGACATAACATCACATTGGATGAAGAGATTTCCAGAGAACTCGATGCTGTGGCAGAAGAACTGGGTGAGAAGAAAAGCTTTATCATAGAAAAAGCTCTAACGGTTTATTTCGATCTTCTCGATTTAAAGGTGGCCAAAAAAAGATTAAAAGATTTAAGCGAGGGCCGTGATAAATTAATCGATTCCGAGGAGGTTTGGAAAGAGCTGGATATTTAGAAATGTATAAGCTCAAGTTCCTTGAAAAGGCGCTTGATGATTTAAGAAAAATCGATAGGCCTCATCAAATAATTATCAAGGAAAAATTGCTCATTCTGGCCAAGAATCCATTAGTGCTTAAAAACAACATAAGAAGAATTGGTGGGAAAAAGGATAATTTATACAGATTAAGGGTGGGTAGCTATAGAGTCATATTTAAAAGAGAGAAAGACCATCTTCTGATCATCATAGTGAGAATAGGGCATAGACGAGAAATTTACTTTGCTTTGAAATAATTCTTCATTTTTCCTTCAGGATTTTTTCAGCTCAGCCAGACGCGTCCTGGCATCTTCAACTTCAGTGCTCCCAGGGTCAGCATCCTTCCAGAGATCGAGGAATTTCTGATAATACTCTATGGCTTTGACTTTCCGGCCTTATATTTGTCCAAGCCTATTTTCTTCAGTAGTTCTTTGAACCTTAGATCCGAGCGAAGCGGGTCGAGTGTAAATTCTATTTTAAGGAAGACCAAAGACTCATCTCGTTGTTCATAGGCCTTTTCGAAAAACTCAAAAGCTTTCTCATTCTCACCTAAACCTGTGTATAAAACAGCCATCCAGCTCGGTGCAATATACCGTTCTTTTGAGATAGCTTCCAGCTCTTCAAGAATTCTTTTTGCTTCATCAAATCTTCCTGCTCGAGCATTCGCGAATCCTAAATAAGCGAGTGATACAGCGGAGCCGCCGGAAAGCTCTTTTGCTTTCTCCAATTCGGCAAGTGCTTCTGGATATTTCTTGATTCTTAAATATACGCAGCCGATATATAAGTGAGCCTGAGCAAAGCTCGGGTCCATCTCAAGTGTTTTGCGAAGTTGAGCAATGGCTTGATTTGATTTCTTAGCCTGCCCATATGCCCATCCCAAGCTCGCGTTTATAATGAGTGAAATCGGGTCGAGTTCCAAGGCTTTTTTCATCTCCTCAATCCCTTCATCGAAGCGTCCAACTATTATCAAGTACTCAGCATACCAGAAGTGGCCAGTTGCATAATTTGGACTGAGCTCGATAGCTCTCTTGAATTCTCTTTCTGCCCCTTCCAAGTCCCATTCGTAACGTTCTTTAAAATACGCAAGAGAATTGTGTGCTTCGCCAAGATTTTCGTCTATTTCTAAGGCTTTTTTGGCTACTTCCTCTGCTTTTGGGAAAGACTCTTCTGGGCTTACGTCGCTATAAATTTGAAGCAGATTATAGCAGTCGGCCAGCCCCACATAAGCCAGAGCATATTTTGGATCTTCCTTTATTGCCTGCTCGAAATAATCAATGGCTTTCTTCAATGCTTCTCCGGTTCTCTTATTCCAGTAGTAGAGTCCTCTGGAATAAAGACTGAACGCTTGAACGTATTTTGTATAACGCTTCTTGAGTTTTGCTTTTTCTCCCCCAAGAAGCTTGAGCTCCAAATTATCGACAATCGCCTGTGTTATTTCATCCTGAATAGCAAATATATTATCCAGCTCCTGGTCATACTGCTCAGACCAGAGCAGGGATTCATCAGCAACATTGATTAATTGTGCTGTTAAACGAACTCTATCTCCCGCTTTCTGGACAGTTCCATCAAGAACCGTATCCACATTTAGCCTCTTTCCTATTTCTTGTAAATCTAACAGTTCGCCCTTGAAAGAAAATGAAGAGCCTCTTGCCCGGACACTCACATCTTTTATATTAGACAGGGCATTGATAATAGAATTTGCCATCCCATCACAGAAGTATTCCTGGTCCTTTTGGGGGCTTAAATCTGCAAAAGGGAGTACAGCAATGGAAGGTTTGATCAGCGAGACAGAAACTGCCTCCCGTTTAGGAAGGAGCTGCCAGATAACCACCGCTGTAATTACAAGGGCGACGGCAGCTAAAGCAGGAATAAAAAGCTTTTTCAAGCCAAATGTAACGGTTATTTCTTTTGCTGTTAGAGGCTTCCTTTTGGGAGCTGCCCTCTCTGTGGTGGGGATGCCTTTTTCAATATTTATCAGATCAGATAGTAATTCCTCTGCACTTTGATATCTTCTTTCCATATCCTTTTCAAGGCATCTCAGAATAACACGACTGAAATTCTCTGGAATCTGGGAGTTGAGTTCCCGAGGATCTCCAGGTATTTCGCTCTTGTGTTTTACGCCTACGGTAAAGGGAGTATCCCCCTCAAAAGGAACCCTCCCTGTTGCCATTTCATAAAGGATGATTCCCAGCGAATAAATGTCAGAGCGCTGATCGACTTCTTTGCCTTCCACCTGCTCGGGCGACATGTACTCTGGAGTACCAATCATCACTCCAGCACCTGTGATGCCCTTCCCCTTAAGAGAGCGAGCTATCCCAAAATCCATAATCCGGGCATTTCCATCTCTATCAATCATAATGTTACTGGGCTTTAAATCACGATGAACAACGCCTAATTTGTGAGCTTCAGCTAGCCCCTCACAGACTTGCTTGGCTATGTTAATTGTGGTTCCTATCGCTAATTGACCTGATTGTCTGATCAATCCCTTTAGATCTTGGCCAGGCACATACTCCATAGTGATAAAATGTGTTCCTTTATCTTCCATGAGTTCGTACATTCGACCTACATTTTTGTGAGCGATCTTGCGGGCGAGTTTGAGTTCATTGCTAAACCGCTCTAAAGTTCTTTTATCTGAAGCTATTTCTGGTTTTATCAATTTCAATGCACTTTCTTCATTCAATTTTTTATCAGCCACTCTATAGACTTTCCCCATACCCCCCTTGCCCAGCTCTTCAATAATCTGGTATCTGTCAGCAAATGTAGAGCCTGTTGTTAATTCTTCCCTGGGTGCTTCTATGGTTTTGGTGGGCGAAACTGGGACTTCTTCAGATGGAATGATTTGAGTGCCACATTCAGCACAAAAGCGGGAAGTATCAGGATTGTCTGAATGACATTTAGGACACTTCATCACTCTTAGCCTGTACTGCTGAGTTGCCTATAAGATAATTCTTATGATGAAAATAGTCAAATTGAAATGCTTTGAAAAAGGGGAAGTAAAAAGGGGACGTTCCCCAAAGGGACATGCTACTTTTTTTGCCTTTTAATATGAAGTCTGTCAGAAAGGATGCCTATCCCCATTGTCCGTTATAAATTATTCATGGATGAGATAAAAGTTCTGACAATTTTTGTAAGATAAAAATATGCCTTCCCCCCTTATTGACCAGCATGATCCGCTCTGATTCAATTCACAGAGTCACGGGAGTTAAAGGATCTATGAGCCATTTATTTATAGAATCATGGATCCAGGAAGGGACTTAGCTTTTATCTCGCAACAATAAATCTATTTTTTAAAAGGCGAATTTTGGCTCGATGTCAACGGGAATGTCTTCGAGCTTCTCGAATATCTTCTTTGTCAGCTCATCCAGTTGGCCGTAGCGGGAAATAAAAGCGGCTGCTTTCTCGTAATCTCCATCCCCTTGAAGGATGAGAAGATTCTGGGCCAGCTCTTTGATCCCTTCCTTAATCTTGCCCTCGTTGACCTTGAATTTTTCCGCTTCCTCATCGTAGAGGAAGGCTTCTTTCTCTCTCAGAAAATTATATTCCATCAGTGTGGCCAGGCCATGGGCCGAACCGACCCCGAACCTCAAAGACCTGAATATCCCAGCGAGATAGGTAGTATAGATTTCCTTTTCTTTCTCGGCAGGAATCAAGCCTTTCTCCATAAGGAGGGGGACATTGTATAAACCGGCAATGGTGGCTTTGGCCTCCTCGATCCCCGAGTAATGTTCCTTCAAGGCCTTATTCACTGTGGTTTTTGTCCCGTCGGGCAGAGTCGTGTAATTGACTCCCAGCGCATGCGCAATCTCATGGAGCATGACTTCGGTGAAATAGCCGTAAAAAGTGACAAACTCAGCATCTTCCGCAGAGAGAACGCGCTTGGAAATAGGAATCAGGGATTTGTTGAACTTGGCCTCCATCATGTTTTTGAGGAAGACTTTCTTGGTGCCCTTCTCCTCCCTGACTCTCTCATCGTTGGGAAGGACAAAGGCAGAAGTCTGCACACCAGCTTTGTTATCCCCGGCTGTGAAGACCTCGACGACCACGTTAAGAGGGGATTCCAAACCCCAGACTTCCTGGTCCTTGTATTTTGGATCCACGGGAAGATTCTTCTGCATCTCATCCAGATATTCCAGATATCCCTTGACCTTTTCCATCTCTTCTCTGTCGTTGATGTAGACAAAGCTCTCATAAGCAGCCTTAATTCCCATCAGCGCATCTTCATAAACTTCAAAGGGGCCGATGACAATTTCCACCAGGTTATCCTTGAGGTCGATCCAGTCGACATCGCTCTGGTAGTAGTCATTATTCAACAGGTCTTCTGCCCTTCGATTGAGGTATTTTTTGAGAGAAGCGTTGGAAGTAAGCTCGGCCGCCTCCCTCAGATACTGGGCCGCAGGCTCCAAATCCTCTCTGTATTCCTCATTGTAAGGGACAGCGACCAGCTCCCCCTCTTTCCTCTTGATCACAGTGTAGGGGCTTTCGAATTGTTCTTTGACTTCTAGATGCCCGGCGATATAGTCGTCTAATTCTTCCTTGGTCATATCAGGTGGATAAAAGCCTGCTCCGGCTGGTTTTGGAGTCGTGCCGACAAAAGGCTCGTCGACATTGAGGCGGTCATAAGGTCCGAAGTTTATGATGATAAAGTGCAGGTAATCTTTATCAGCCGGATCTTTGGATTTCTCAAAGGCCTCCTTCAAAGCCAGCCCATCATGGGAGGCCTGCTTCCAGAAGATTTTGTCCATCTGCTTGGCAGCCAGGACGAGCTTTTCCAGCACCTGTTTCTGTTCTTCATTCAGGATGCTTTCGTCATAGGTGATATCGGTAGGGGAAAATCTTTCCAGCCGTTCTTTTATATCAGGCGCTTTTACGAGCTTGGCCATCTCTTCTGCCTCCTTTGCTTTTTTGCCCTTGCAGCCAAAATTTGAAACGGCGATGAAGACAATGGAAATTACTGCGAATAAAACCACCAGATTACTTGCTCTTCCTCTCATTTAAACCTCCTTACTCTGAGTAATAAAATTTCAAAAAAAGCCAATTTTTATAACCTACAGTTATAAAAATTTATGCTACGTGATTTCCGCCATTCTGCTTATTAATCATTCTGCTCATTAATAATGTCTTAATAGTATCTTCAGGATATGCTCCCCCATTTTCCGTACCACTTTGAGGGCTGCTTTTCGCTAGCATCTCAGTAGAATAATCAACCCTTTTTTAGATTAGAATATACATCATAAATGGCAATTGCAAGGAAAACAATGTATCTCCTCATAGGAAATATGGCGTGAAATAATTAATTTCACGCCATATTGTTCAGCTGATCTTCAACCCAGCCAGCCTCTACTTGGCATCTTCAACCTCAGGAAGGCCGGGACCGGAGTTTTTCTAGAGGTCTAGGAATTTTTCGTAGTTCTCGATGGCTTTGCCCGGCCAACCCTTTTTTTTATAGATCGTACCGAGCATATAATAGTTCTTGGCAAAAATATCTCCACAATGCAATCGGCCAAGTGTAAGGGTAATAATATTCTCATAATCCTCTCGAGCTTTTTCCAAATCCCCACTCATGTAATATGCGTGAGCTCGTGCCTCCATGAACAGGGCATGGTCTTTCAAGTTGACTGTAGAATATTGATGGGGCAATAAATCCCACCATATATCATTAATCCATATTAGTTCAGGCTGAATGAATCTTTTTTCAACTTTTTCAATGCCTTTTTTACATTTTCATTATCCGGATTCAACTCCAATGACTTCTTATAGTTTTCAATGGCCAGAACAATCTGATCGCATTTTCGGTAGGCATCACCCATACCCTGATAGGCAGATGCAGAATTCGGGTATTCCTCAAGATTCAACTTAAAAAGTTTAATGGCATCATTCAATTTCATTTCTTTGATCATTTGATATCCCAGACTATTAAGCTGATCCTCATCAAAAATGAAATTCTTTTTCGCAGGACTGTTTTTTATTTTTTTGTATTTCTCTATTGCTTTTTCAATACTTTCCAAGATTATCAGGTCATATAAATAGACACCGATCGATTTTGGCTTTATCATATAGTATGGAATATATCCCTCCCATTCCCAAGGCGTGAATGTGTCGCCGATAATTTTCTCTAGTAAATCTTTGAATATCATTTCGCCATTATCACTGTTCGTCATAATTATTATCGATGTCTTTTGATCGATAAAATTTACATTATAGTTTTGCCAGCCTTGACCGTGTCCTTCCTTGAAAAATGCTTTGCCATACTTGCACTTAAAAATTCCCCATCCCAATCCATATGACAATTCTATTGAGTCGTACTTGTCGGTTGTTTCTTTTAATAGTGTCGGGAACTGCTGTTTTGAGTGAATTCTAACTGAAGGAGAGAGCATCGTTAGCCATTTCGCTTTTTCCAATCCTCGTCCCTGCATTATGGCCTCAACAAATTTTGCGTAATCAGAAATAGATGTAAGCAATGATCCCGAGCCACTTGGCTGAGTAATTCTTTTGTAATCTATGATTGATTCAACTATATCATGTCCAACAGCATAATTATCTTCAAAGAAATCTTGCCAAATAAAGCTCGTTCTATCCATTTCCAAAGGTTTAAAAACCAATTCATCAGCCAGCTCGTTCAATCCTTTACTAGTGATTTTTTCGATAACGAACTGCAGCAGTTTTATCCCCTCACCAGAATAAGCGTATCTCGATCCCGGCGTAAAAAAGAATTCCAATTTCCTGTTCCCCCTTGGATTGATGATCCGCAAATTGGGGAAACCGGTGGTGTGATTCAGACAAATACGTGCCGTAAGCAGTTTCCATTGATTATCTGCGGCAAGGTCTTTGTAATCATCATATTCCGGCAATGGGTTATTGAGATAGGCAAAAAGAGGTTTATCTAGGTCTAGTACATTTTTCTGGACCAACTGCATAACTAGATACGCAAAAACAGCTTTACTTAAGGAAGCTCCTCGCATGATAGTATTTTTATCGAGCCGTTCATTTTTCTCTTTATTCCGAAATCCATATGTTTTGATATAGGCCACTTTGCTTTCATTTAATATGGCCAAACATAAACCCGTAACATTGGCCGAATCCATTAAGCTGGCTACAGTTTTATCAATCTCATTAGAATCAATGAGATCGCCGTTGATTTTAATAATTCTTATGTCCTGTGAAAAAGCAAAGTTAAACAATAACAGCAGTATAAGTGTTGGTTTAATAAACCTCATCCTGTTTCTCCAGAAGGCCTTTGTTCTTCCGAGATAAAAGTATGTTTCCAATAGAATATACGTGCTTTTAGAAAAGAAGGTTTATTCAGGCTTCATCCGAAAAAGAGAGTTTTTCCAGCAGATAAAATTGCAAGAGACTGTCCCATAAGTGCGAGCATAAGAGTGTACGATGCAATGTAAATGTAAAACTATTTGTTTAGGAAATTTTTCTCTATCATGGAGCGACCTCCAAATATGCCAGCATAACTTCAACAAATCTGGTTTCATCTTGATACTTGTATGTCACTAAATGTAATATTTCACAACATTCTGTTTAAAACCGAAATCGTCGAGCAATCTATCTCTACTCTAGTGTTGGTTTTTTCTATTCAGATACTCGAATGGCGATTTGTTTCCAAGCGCTGAATGTCTCCGT
>JABAOH010001450.1_pt7 | contig 11798 bp, 11 predicted proteins | sample 7062181 | NCBI WGS metagenome assembly JABAOH01 (sample SAMN14538630, study PRJNA623070) | marine sediment metagenome | biome: marine biome [ENVO:00000428]; feature: marine pelagic biome [ENVO:01000023]; material: deep marine sediment [ENVO:00002113]; isolation source: pool of 5 deep marine... | reverse complement strand
TCCTTGTCCGGAGCCAGGCTGTTCAGATGCTCAGGGCTCCCCGCCTCCAGGTTCACGGAGACACGATTCGCCAGTTCGACGGCCCGCTCTACTTGGCAGAACCCCGCCCCTGGCAGTATTTTCAGGTGGATATATCCTCCAAAGCCGCGGCGGTTGCGCAGTATCTCCACCGCGTCCAACATCCGGCTCATGGTGGTATCATTCTCCACTGCGGAACTCAAGAAGAGGCCCTCGGCCAAACCTTGATGATGCAAATCGAGGAAGGTGCGTGCCAGTTCATCCGGCGAAAAGGAGACGGGACGATCCGAGCCGCCGCAGCGATTTTGACAATAGGCGCAACTGTTGCGGCAGGAGTTTGACATCAGCACCTTCATCAGCAGGACATGGCGGCCGTCCGGGCGAACTGCGGGATAAATCCAGCGGGGCAGGCCGTAGGGGGCTCTCCTGCGGCCTTTGCTTGTGAAGCAGGAAGAGGCGCAGATGTCGAATCGAGCGGAGTTTCCCAGAATCTCGATCTTTTCGCCGCTTTCCATGATCGTTCTTTCCGCGCCATGCTAGCAAATAGCGGTTCGCACAGCAAGAAGGGAGAAGAGATATGTTGCCCATTGTCAGCATTATCGGAGCCAAGAAGAGCGGCAAGACCACAGTGGTCGAGGCCCTGGTGAAGGAATTCTCTTGCCGGGGTTTGCGGGTGGCAACGATGAAACACTGTGAAGAGGGATTTCAGGTGGACCGCGAGGGGAGTGATTCCTGGCGACACATCCAGGCCGGAGCAATTGCAGTTTCCCTGTGCGGCCCCCAGGAATTTGCCATCTTGGGAGCAAGCGAGAAACCTTCCTTCGCGCGGCTGGCCGCCCTTCTTCTCGAAGAGGCTCAACTGGTGATCGCCGAAGGCTTCTCGGAAGAGGATCTGCCCAAGGTGCTGGTGGTGGGCAAAGAGGCCGGAGAATCGCCTATTCCTTCGGAAGAACAATTGCTGGCCGTGGTAAGTGATGTGTCAAAGGAGCAATCAGTACCCACCTTCGGCTTTGATGATACGGCTTCTCTCGCTGATTTGCTGGTGGAGCGCCTGCTTGCCCCTGAGAGAGAAGTGAGCCTGATAGTAGAGGGCCGCCAGGTTCGCCTGAATCACTTTGCGGACAGTGTCATTGCCTCCACAGTGCGGGGGATGATTGCGGCCCTGCGGGATATTCCGGAGGAGCCGGAAACAATCAACCTTCAAATCCACCGCAGGAAATGAGAGGCTGCCTCCCCAACCTCTTTTCTCTGCGATCTCCGCGCTCTCTGCGGTTAGATTCCGGGGCTTTCTTGACAGCGGTGGGGCAAAAGGATAGATTGGAAGGTGGGCCGGCGTGGCGGAACTGGCAGACGCGCGTGACTCAAAATCACGTCCCGCTTAGCGGGGTGGGGGTTCAATTCCCTCCGCCGGCACTTACTTCTCCTGCCTACCCCGTTTGGAGCGTGCGTCTTTTCTCTTCACTGTACGGGCCACGAAGCGACCATTAGACTGCCGACAACTTTTGTGTCCGGCGGCGCAATTCAGTGATTGCGCGCGAGATCGCCTTGGGCAAATCACCTGTGCCGGAAGCCTGCCACTCTTCAAGAGAATCGGACAATCTTGGAGGCTTCTTCTCATCAATTCTGGCATACTCATAGCGGAGGGGTATTACCGGCACTCGAGCCTTGCCTTTGCTGAGCCACACACAGCACTCCCGAGATCCTGGCGACCCGAAGGCATCCACGCGGATATCTCCCCGCGCGAATTCATCTTGCAGGATCTCCATAACCATACGTTCTGCGTCAGAATTGCGTCTGTTCATCCTGCTCCCCCAGTCAGAACAGTGCGATGCTTCATCTGATTAGAAGTATGGATTCTTTCTACGTTTTACCGCCGCAAGGTCACCGTACCCCACCCGAAACGGCCTGTAAACCGCGAATTTGTCCTATTTTGCTAAGAAATCTGACGCTTTTGTTGCTTTCAGAATGCATTTCCCGACGCGAATCGCGAATTTGACCTCTCAAGCAATAGAGCATTAGATTGGCAACTCGAGGAGGATTCCAACGCCCTTTCTCCTGGGTGCCGCCAAAGGAGCGCCTTTCCCGCTCAATGCCGCTTTTCTTTCCCTCCTCTTTCGCGAGTCATTCACACTTCACGGGTAGGATGTTATTGGCCGCGTTGGGTGTTCTGGCTGTGAAGAAGTTTGCTGGTTTTGCTGTTGTTCTTGTGTTTGTGGTGTTCTGGGCTTCGAGGTTGTCCTCTCCCACGAATTCGACCTCGCCCGTTTCCGTCCCTGAGGTATCCCTCACAGACGATGAAGCGCTTTCTATGCGTTTGATAAACGAGGAGCGCGCGGAACACGGCCTGCCCGCGCTGCTCCCGGATTCTCTGCTTACTCAGGTCGCCCGCCAACACAGCGCGGACATGGCGAAAAGTCATTACTTCTCTCACATCGAGCCCCCGCCCACGAAACGGAACCCCCTTGATCGCTTTGCTCTGGCTCTGGGGCGACAACCCGGCTATGTTGTGGGCGAAAATATCGCCCGCGCGAACCAGCCCCTCATGGGCCTCATCCACGCGCAGATGTTGGACAGTCCGGAACACAAAGCGAATTTGCTGGATGCGGAGTATACCCGCGTGGGAGTAGGAATCTACTCTCTGGAGGACGGGCGAGTCTGGCTGACCCAGATGTTCAGCGGCGGGACATAGAAAACGCTGACGGGCGCATAGTTCACGCCCGCCAGCAATCTCAAGTCGCTTCCGGTTTTCTCTCCGCTAAGGAGCGCACACTGTCCCTCGCGGCATACTGCGCCAGCCGCCGATCTCCACCTGGTTGGATTCCTGGTGGTGCTTCCTCCAGCAGGCCTGCGCGCACTGGTTTACCCTCATGTTCGCCGCCATCTTGCCCATCCAGAAGGACTTCATCTTGTCCGCGCTGGGCATCGCGCCCTGGCCCATCCGCGACCAGCAGTTCTGCCAGCACTGCTTGTCACCTTCGTGTGCTTTCATCTTGGCGAAGTTCTTGTTGTAATGGCTGATCAGCATATCACAGGTCGTCGTGCAGCGGTTCATTTCCCCTTCACAAGTCACCTTCATCGCCGCCCACAGCGCCGCCGCCAGAGCGAGTACAAATACCACCACCATTGCCAGTCCCAGCCATCGCCGAACCATCGTCTTATCCCTCCTTTCCTAAGCCTTGCCTGGTCAGTATACGGCGTTCGATGCGGACTGCCTTGCGGCGCCCTGCGCGTAATTTGGCCAGAGAGGCGCGGTTGTCGGAAAATCCTTACAAGCCGGGGCAAGGTGAGTGAAAGACACGCGGAGCGAAACTGTTGGAACCCCCGCTCGAACGATGAGGCTCCGCGCCTATCAGGCAAGCCCGGGCTGGTATTTCAGAAGCGCAGAAGTCTCATCTGGAAGATGGTCAATTCCTCCAAATTCTTTCACTGGTATTGACTTGATCCTCTTCTTGATCTCAGGTTCGACGTGGGTTATTGTCATTTCAGATATTCCGCCAATACTCTCACAATCATCTTCAACCAAAACGTCAGGAACAACTCTTTCCGCAACATCTTTATATTCTTCATTCTCACGGCGGAAGAGTAATTGACCCTCTGGAAAACCGTATTTACTGAGAACGTTCTTGATGTGTCCGATTTCTTCGGGTTTTCTGCGGGAAGTTAGATACAAAATTTCGGCGCCATCTTTGCGCCAGTTCACCAACTTCTTGACCGCATCCCCAACGGGAACATAGGAAGCATAGTCGTGCACAGATTCCTGCTCTCGTCCCACTTGTCTCTCAATCTCTTCCCGGCTGTGGCCTGCGGCACATTTGTGTATGATGACTGTTCCTTCTGTAAGAACCAGTATCCTCATATTCTCACTCAAGAAATCGTTTGCCGGGCAAGGAGTCTGGGCGAAGACTGGCGGGGTAATCTGCAATGAAGATGACAGGCCCGACTTTTTCAGCGGCATTTTCGTATTCTTCATTTTTCCAGTTGGCACAGCGGCTTTGAGCAGAGAACAGGTGCCCACACTTTATCCGTATCTATCCTTCATTATCTCAGCGTTTTCCTCCATCCAGAGTCGGCCTGGGAAGCCTCTCGTTATTTGCAGCAACAAAGGATCGACCCTACCGGCAAGTTTCGATTCTGTCCAACTATGGAGTTTCGATTCGAGTTCGCCCGCTGTGTCCGGTTGCTCTTCTGCCTGATTGTTTGTTTCCAGAGGATCTTCTTTCAGATCATAAAGTTCTCTCAGAGGAGAGTCTCGATAGACTCCTCTGTCTAAAGCCTTGATGAATTTGTATCTCTTCGTTCTTATCGCCCTCTTTGCCTGATAGGTGCATTCCTCCAGAAAGATCTCCGAGTATCCCTCTTTCTTGTTCTCCATCACGGGGAGCAGGCTTCTTCCTTCCATCGCTCCGGCGGGAATCTTCAGAATGTCCAAAATAGTGGGCGCAATATCAAGGAGCTGAACCGTTTCTTGTATCCTTTTCTTGGGAAACTTCTGCCACTTCATTATGAGAGGAACATGAATGACACTCTCATACAAGCCTACATGGTCGCAGTAAATTCCGTGCTCTGCCACATTTTCACCATGGTCAGATGTCAAAATAACAAGAGTCTCTTCGGCTATGTTCGCTTCTTCTAAAGCATTGAGCAGTTCCCCCACCTTCTCATCAACATACCTTATTTCGCTGTCATACTGGGCAACCAGATAGTCTGTGTCTGTGATCTTGCGCCCCTCCAACTCGTAGAAATCCCTATATAGGTCCCACACCGGAGATTGTTTGGCTTTGTCCATGCTTCTGTTGGCGGGGTCTTCTTCGTTTCCCGTATAGAAGAGTCTTCTATATTCCTTGGGAGGGACATAGGGAGTGTGTGGATCCCAGTAATGGACGAAAAGGAAAAAGTCCTTGTCTCGAATCTGTTTCAGCAGTGGTATCACTCTCTCATTCACATTGCAGGCATGCAGAATTCTTCGGTCTTGTCTTTCTCTTCTCGGATATGTGTAGTGGTCATATCCTCTGACATACCATTTTCTGTGTCTGTACAAATCATCAACTGCGGCTGTTAAATAACCTTCCCCGTATAGGATTTCCGGCAGGAACTTTGCTTTTGGCTCTGCTTCTTCCCCGCCGACAGAGACCACACCATGAGAAATGCTGTGCAAGCCTGTATAGAGAGAAGTGAAAGCTGGGTCTGTTGGAATGCAGGGCGAAATAGCATCGTCAAAAACGCTCGCTTCCCCTGCAAACTTGTCTATGTTCGGGCTTGTATCTCTCTCATAGCCATAACATCCTAGATGGTCTGCTCGCAGTGTGTCGATTGCTACAAGTAGAATCTTCATTTTCCTGCAACCTTTCGGTTTCTGGATTTTCAAGTCCCCTTGAGTACATACACACTTATCGGCATTGTGAAGTCTCCAGGCCTTGGCGAAGCAGGATGGCGGAGAGAGGGGGATTCGAACCCCCGATCCTGAGTATTAATCAGGATACACGATTTCGAGTCGTGCGCCTTCAACCGGACTCGGCCATCTCTCCGGTTTGAGTATACGACCACTACCCATGAGCGTCAATCGCAGGAGAGTCAGTCGCTTGCCAAACGCCGAAAAGAGAGGCGGAGCCCAATCATGGGCTCCGCCTGTTGTTTCTTTGATATTGGGATCAGCCGCCGATTGTGCCGGATCTATTGGAACTGCACCCGGCAGGGGACCCAGTTGGATTCCATGCCTTCGTCAGCATCCCGGTCATGCCAGTAGGTGCCGCAGTCTCTGGTGGCGACTTCTCCCCGTTGGGGCAGCTGTTTGAACACTTGTGTCAGCGGGATTGCACTCTCATAGATGGTACATCCGGGCTTGCGGGAGACCTTAGTGAGAGAGCCTTCAATCGCCCCCAGGGGGTCGGTTTCGCTTAGCCGCACCGCCATCGCCTTTTCGCCCACCTGTGCAAACGCCATTTCATAGCCAGCGACGACTATGCTGACGGAATCACCCTCAAAGAGTTCTTCCAAACTCTCCGGGCCAACGAAGACATCGTCCCAGATTCCCGCGCCAAAATACAGCCACTTGTCATCCCACATCAGCCGCACTGTGCCGGAGATGTCACTGGGGTGCCAGTCCTCCTGAGCTTCGCCGTGCGCGCTCCACACCCCACGGGAGCCTTTCCAATCCGAGAGGTCGCCGTCAATCTTGAGCGGGGCCTCCACCCGCACACAGGGTATTGTCAGGTCATAGCGCATCTGGGCGAGGTCCTTGCGGATGGGGATCGGATTTTTCCCCTCTTCCAGGGGCACTTCCACAATTATGCCGGGAAGCGGACCTCCCATGCGCCGGGGGTCGTCAACCTTCATCTTGAACTCGACGGATTGTTTTCCGCCAGCCGGAATTTCGAAGGTGGCTTCCAGGGGCGCAATCTCCCAGGCGCCTCCGGCGGGAATGTCCCACTTTGCCTCCGTCTTGATATCCCTATCCGTGGGATTCGCCGCTGTCACCGTGAATTTTTCAGGAAGCACGGTGTCAGTGTAAGGTGTGAAGGCAGGCGAGAATACAATACTCTCCCGCGCCGCATTTGCCTTGCGAACCAGGTCTGCAGTAACCACCTCCTCAGGAAGCACCGACCCCTGCCTGATGACCGCCCAGTTGACAGAGGAGCCCTCCACGTTTACCAAAAGGTAGTGGTGGAAATTACCCAGTTCCGCCGGTCCCCCCAACTCTGCACCACCGCCGCCGGTAATCACATATTTGATTCCGTCCTGGGTATCACACTTGCGGTACTCGTGCCAGTGGCCCACGAAAACCACACGCACCGGATAATCTTTGAGGATATTGTGCACCTCAGGCCAGTTGCCATCCGGATACACTTCAGCGAGGAAGAAGGGTTTGTGCTGGAAGACGAAGATATTTTCTGCGCCCTTGTTAGCCTCCAAATCTGCCTTCAGCCAGTCGATCTGCTCAGTGCTCATGACTCCGGTGTCGCCCTGTGCGAGGACCTCGGACTCTTCGCTGTTAAGGCAGATGAAGTGGGAGTTGCCGTAGTTGAAAGAGAAGTAGAGGGGGCCGATGCGCCTTTTCCAGATCTCTTCGGATTCGGGACTCCAAACGTCGTGGTTGCCGGTGACTGAAACGAAAGGCCTCTGGCTGGCAGTGATTGTCTCGAGATAGTTGTCCCATTCCCTCTCTGTTAGGTCGGGTTCACTGTAGCCCATGATCAAGTCTCCCACATCAATCACGAAAGCCGGCTGCAGTATATTCGCCTCTGTGATAGCCTTTTTGAATGCCTCCGGCTGGAAGGGATCCATCTCGCCGTCTTGCACCGCCGTATAGAGTTGCCACGGTGCGCGGCTGTCTCCCAGCACGATGAAGCGGAAGGACCGCTGGGTATCTCCGCTACCAGGCTCGGCTGCTACTTTCGCCAACTCCTGGTCAATAGAGCGCGCTTCAACTTCTGCGCCAATGACCTGCTGAGGATTAATCACCAGCAGACTCAACAGGAAAATCACCATCGTGAATAACAAGCAGGGTCTCATCTTCTTCTCCTTTATAGTCACAGAGCCATATGGCTCTATTTTTCGCCATTGTTCTTGTGAAGTAACGCGCTCAATGCGGAATCCGATTAGCGCAACTGGGTTTCCACCTCGGTCCACATCCAGTTCGGCGTTTTCTTCTCTCCGTCCTGGTCACTGCAGTATACGCCTATCTCGAAGGTGGTTCCGGCACTGTAAGGCGCTTCGAGGGCCTCATCTATCGGCACGGCGGCCTCGTAGATGGTCAGAGCCCCCTTACGGGAAATCGCCACTTGGGCTTCTTTCCAGGAGTGATAGTCTTGGGCCTCCTTCTTGTGCAACAGCGTCGGTTTGCCTTCCAGCAACAGGAATCTGCAATCCATGTTGCCCCCACCCAGTCCAAAGATATCGCCCGGTGAGGAGTCATCACTTCCGCGCCGGGGCATGGTGAATTCGTCATCCCAAATCTCGCCGGCAATATAGAGCCAGTGCTCATCCCACATCAGCCGGAACCCGCCGTAGAAACTCTCCGGACTCCATGTATCAGTCATCTCCGGCTGAATGACTATACCGCGAGTTCCTTCCCAGTCTGATAAATCACCGTCTATTTGCAGGGGTCTCTCGACACGCGGGCATTGCAGGGCGAATTCCTCGAGTTCCAAGGCCTTGTTTATCGGCAGCCGTATTTCTCCTTCTCGCAGGGGTAACTCTACCTCGAGTTCCGGCAGTTCGCCGGCCAGCCAGCGCTTGTTGTCAACCTGGAGATTGAAAAGGAAAGTTTGTTTCCCCTGTGGCGCAATATTAACCTCGGTTTCGGCCGGCTCCATCTTCCAAGCATCTCCGGGCATCACCCAGGTAATCTTCGTCTCCAGCACTGAATCTAAGGGATTCTCTACTGTCACCGAGATGCTCTGCGGCGCTTCAACATCCAAATATGGCTCAATTGCCGGAGATATCTGTATCCGCTTTTTCGCCGCAGCCACCTCTCGCAAGAGTGATTCATTGACAACCTCCCGGGAAAGCACCGCCCCCGGCTTGATAACAACCCAGTCAATATTGGAGCCGTCCACCTCCACCAAAAGGTAGTGATGGAAATTACCGAGTTCCGGCGCACTGTATACCTCTGCGCCGCCGCCGCCGGTAATTACGTATTCGATGCCGTCACGCGCATCGTATTTTCCGTACTGGTGCCAGTGGCCCACGAAGACCGCACGCACCGGATACTGTTTCAGCATATTGTGCACTGCGGGCCAGTTGCTCTCCGGATACTCTTCTGCGAGGAAGAAGGGTTCGTGCTGGAAGACGAAGATGTTCTGCGCGTGTTTGTTGGCCTCCAGGTCCATCTTCAGCCAAGAAATCTGTTCATCACTTATGACTCCGGCGCCTTCATCTCCAAGCACCCTCGACTCTTCACTGTCGAGGCAGATGAAGTGGGAGTTGCCGTAATCGAAGGAGAAGTAGAGAGGGCCGATGCGTCTTTTCCAGGTCTCTGCTGAAGCAGTGTTCCAGACATCGTGGTTCCCGACCACAGAGATGAAAGGTCTCTCGCTGGCCGTAATCGTCTCCAGGTAATTGTCCCATTCCCTCTCTGTCAGGTCAGGCGCACTATAGCCCAGTATCAAATCTCCGACATCAATCACGAAAGACGGGCGCAGCAGATTCGCCTCTGCGATGATCTGGCGAAACCCCTCAGGCTGGAAAGGCTCCATTCTGCCTTCTTGCACATCATCGAGGAAATGCCACGGGGCGCGGCTGTCACCCAGCACGATAAAGCGGAAGGGGCGCTGAGTATCTCTGCTGGCGGGCGCCACTGCGATNNCACTGCGATCTTTGCCAACTCCCGGTCAACAGAGCGCGCCTCGGTCTGTGCAAGGGCACCGCTCGTTAACCCGACCATTAAGGCAAACAATACAAATGTTACAACCCATGGACTCCGCTTCATGTCTCCTCCTTGGCAGCAGATGGCGCACCTGACAGGCGCGCCATTAGGTTCTCTGGTTCGACAGGACTGCTGGAGTATCCTTGCAAGCAATCGTAAGCTGGACGTGTTGGCGCGGATGTGGAGTTACGCAGGCGTCGCTGGAGGTTGGGGGCGACAAAGCATGACCGCGCAGGTGGCCTTGCGGAGCACGATGTCGAAATCGGCTCCCGCCTCCCTATCAGAGTGCAGAGTATCTATGTCCGGGGCGAGAAGTGCGACCAGATCCACTCCCCGTGTCCTCGCCTCCGAAACTACGGCTGCGCCCAAAGCCCGCGCGTAGCGGACCGCGGAGGCCGCCTTCACCTTGCGCTTGTCGGCGAACTTCTCGGCGCGAGAGACGAGATCGTCAATCTCGGGATCCGCGCCTGTCTCATATTCGGGAAGCGGCTTTGTGAGAGGGACGATCTTGACGATGAGGATGGTGAGCCGCGCATGATGTGGTCGGACGGTGCGACAAACCATGTCGAGGAGATCTTCGGATTCAGGGGTTCCGTCATAGACGGTTAAGACATGATTAAATGGCATGCAAGTTCATCCTGCATAACGCCTATTCGGCGGAGGAATCCTCAGACTCCTTCAGGTGATAGCGAACATTGCTGACCACTACCCCTGGCTCGAACATTAGCGCAAACTTCAGCAGAAGTCCAGACTGATTATGCAACAGTTTGTGCCACCAGCGCGTCGTGGCAAATTCCGGCAGCACCACGGTCACCATGTCCATATGCCGTTCCGTGCGCACTGTTCTAACGTATTTAATAATGGGTTCCGTAAGCGAACGCCAGGGAGATTTGAGGACCGTAAGCGGCACACCCATTCCAAGGTTCTTCCACATCTCCTGGATTCGGGCGGTTTCTGTGGGGTCTATCTCCACGAATACCGCTTCACACTCGGGACCAATGGATTTCGCATACAGCATCGCGGACACCACTCCCCGGTGGATGCCGGGAATCAACACCACAACGGAGTGACGCACCGCGCGCGGGATGGGCTCTTCTCTGACCCTCAGCGCGGCGCCCAGGCTGACGTAGTGCATGTTGATCTTTCTGATGACCAGCACCAGCAAAGGTATGACGATCAGTACTATCCAGGCGCCGTGGATGAACTTCACCCCCGCCACAACGACCAAGACAATGCCTGTGGACAGCGCGCCCACGGCATTTACCCCCGCCTTCAGTTTCCAGCCTTTCGTCTTCAGTTTTCTCCAGCGCATGACCATGCCGGCCTGTGACAGGGTAAAGGAGATGAACACACCTACCGCATACAGCGGGATCAATGAGTGGACATAGCCGCCGAAAATCACGAGCAGTGCACCGGAGAAGAGGGCCAGCAGAATAATACCATTGGAAAACACGAGCCGATCACCCAGATTGGCAAGTTGGCGTGGAGCCAGCCGATCCCGTGCCAAAATAGATGCGAGACGCGGAAAACCTCCGAAACTGGTGTTGGCGGCGAGCACCAGGATAACCGCGGTGGCTAACTGGAGAATATAGTAAAGCGGTCCGGCGCCGAAGACGGCTCGGCCCAGTTTGGAGACAACCGTTTCGTGACCTGTAGGATCAGGCACGACATGGAAGAGCTGGGCGAAGAGAGTCACACCGAAGAAGAGTGTGATACAGACGGCCATCATCAAGAGCAAAGTTGCAGCCGCGTTTTTCGATTCCGGCGGCCGAAATGCGGGGACGGCATTGCTGATGGCTTCGATTCCCGTGAGGGCTGCGCAGCCGGAAGCAAAAGCCCGCATCAGGAGGAAGATCGTGAGCGGCTGTGCGGCGGCGATAAATGTCTCCGCCTCCCCCGCATGGGGCCGGTCACCCTGCAGCACCCGCATGATACCCGTTGCCAGCAGGAGCAGCCCAATGCCTATGAAGAGATAGGTGGGCCAAGCAAAGATCCAGCCCGATTCCCTTACCCCGCGCAGGTTTATCAGGGCGATGAAGGCGATGAGCAGCAGGCCGATTATGATGCGGAACTCCATCAACTCGGGCATGGCGGAGATGATGGCGGCGACGCCGGCGGCAACGCTCACCGCCACTTGCAGCGAGTAGTCGGTAAGAAGCGCGGCGGCGGCGAGTATGCCTGGATAAAGCCCCAGATTCTCCCGCGCTACGATATAGGCTCCACCGCCCGAAGGATAGGCCAGCACCGTCTGGCGGTAGGATATGGCCACAATGGCAAAGAGCAGAGAGATAACGGCAGCGACGCCGATCGAGTAGTTGAGCGATATGGAGCCGGCGAGAACCAGCGCGAGGAGAATCTCCTCCGTTGCATAGGCAGAAGAAGAGATTGCATCTGATGAGAAAATGGGCAGGGCGAG
>JABAOH010000698.1_pt9 | contig 11803 bp, 14 predicted proteins | sample 7062181 | NCBI WGS metagenome assembly JABAOH01 (sample SAMN14538630, study PRJNA623070) | marine sediment metagenome | biome: marine biome [ENVO:00000428]; feature: marine pelagic biome [ENVO:01000023]; material: deep marine sediment [ENVO:00002113]; isolation source: pool of 5 deep marine... | reverse complement strand
CCGTCTTCATCTCCTCCCCCTTGATGAATGAGATTATTCAACGATGACCGCAGTTCCCTTGGCATATACCAGAACCATCAAGACCTCTTCCCTAACTCCAAGGCATTCATAACGGATATCGACTCCGACAAGTCCATTTGCCCCCAGAGCCAGGGCATCATCGGTGAGAGTCCGGATCGCCCATTCCCTTCCCTTCATGAATTTGTCCCCCAGGGAAAGGGCCATTCCTCCATTGAATTTACTGAGATCTAATTTCCCGGATATTTTGAAACCAACTACCTGTTCCGTCGTCACCAGCCCGAGGGATTTAGCCACCTTTCTGGTACCAACCTCTGGCGTACTGACTATCACGAATTCCCTTCTCTTCTTTTGATCCGCCAAAAATTGCGCGACATCGGGATTATCCCGTTTTGTGCAAGCAGGACAGGAATCCGGCAACGCCTCTCCACCGCTAGAAATAATAGAATTACCACAGAACTTACACTTGACCATCCACTCCATTTTCCCCTCGTCCCATACTGGAATCTTCTCGTTTTTCCTCGTTATCGCTATTCGTTACAATCCATCCCCCGCGGGGTAAAGGAGCCTTGCCGTTTCGTCCAAAACTCATTCGGAGCGAAACCCACTTCTCCAATCATCCCCTTATGGGCTTACGGTAGGGTTAACAAAAGCAATTAGCATGCCAATAATCTTTTTCCGGGATGTAACGAAATGTGCGGAGGGAATGGAAATATTAAAAACCGATGACCTATTTTCGGAGAGTCGTAATGAATTGTCTCCAAATCTCCTTGGAATTTTCATCCATCCCCGTGAAATAAACACCAGCACGAAAGCGGTAAGGGGAACCGGATGAACTGAGATCATACCACATCACCTTCCCCAGGGCCGTTATCCGCTCCGATTCGGGAGGAACATCGACCTCAATTCTTAGCCTCTCCTCCTCCATCGCCTCAGAGAAAACATGCGAACCATCTACCAAAACCACATTGGTTTCAAGGCAAATTCCCTCGAGGGAAACGTTGGAGATCATCCCTCCCAATTTCCTCGAGGCATCCCGTCTGCCCAGAACGTTATACAGGTTGAACCGGACAGGCAGAGGGGATTCCAAGCGCAAAAATTTCCTCCGCTCAACTCCTCTCCAACCCTTCACCGCTTCTCCTCAGGTATTCTCGAAGGAACCCTCCCGTCAAGGTCTTTGGGACGCTTCAACGAGGCCTTGAAATCTATACCTTCTCACCCCGAACCAACCTTCTATCCTGATTTCAGGGCGCTCTGGAACCTCCTTCTCAATTGGGCCAGATGTGGAAACATCTCTAGAGGAAACTGGAAAAGGAAGCTCTGAGCGCGAATTAAGATTTTTTCGATAACCATTCTTGGTGAAACGGAACGACCGCAAATCCAATGCGTGAGCCCAAAGGGCAAGTGAAGGGAGCGAAGTATCGCCGTGGCGCTCTTTGCAGTGACGCGAACGCTAGAATGGTCGAAAAAATATCTTGCCCAGCGAAGAGCGACCTTTTCATTGATCTCATCAACTGGACCTGACATCGAAGCCACTTGCGCGGCCTTCTTTCCGGGATCAGGTGTGGAATTCGATTATATCCCCATCATTCAGGACGTAATCCTTTTTTACCATCTGTCCTTGATATTTCTCAGATCCCCATATGCGGGCAAACTTCATCTTCTTCACGAAATCCTTGTGCACGGAATACCCCGCATCTTCCACGGTGCTCCCCCTTTTGAGGATGACGGGTTCACTGAAGTCGGGCTTTTTCCCCGGGGGCTTCGTGTATACTCGCATGACATCCAAGGTCTCAAAAATTCCCCTCTTCAAATCCTCCAAGCCAATCCCCTTTTGGGCAGAAAGGGAGAAGACTGGAAAGGACCGTCCATATCTTTCCCTCAGCATCTGATCCTTCTCCTGGGCCCCCTCAAGGTCCAGCTTATTTGGCGCAATCAGGGCTCTTTTTTGCTCAAGACCTCTCTCCTCCTTCCCATCAATTTCTTCGTCTTCAAAGCCAAGTGGTTTGATTCGAATCCCCTCCAATGTAGCCAAAATTCCCTCCACTTGAGCTAATGGATCGCTCTCCAAGTCCACCAAAATGATAAGGGCATCGGCATTCCTCACCATAGGGGACAACCAAGCTTCTCCTATCTCAAAATTGATTGCCGGGATGTCCACTAACTGAATTTGAATGTTTTCAAAAGGCACCATTCCGGGAATGGGCTTGCGTGTCGTAAAGGGATAATCCGCCACTTCCGAGTTTGCATTGGTAAGGGCCGAAACTAATTGGGACTTCCCCGCGTTGGGATATCCCAATAGCAGAACCTGGGCCGTCCCCTCCCGTTTCACGTTGAATAGGGATCCCTTCCTTTCCGTTCCACCTTTTTTCTCCAATTCCAATTTTAGCTTTGAGAGCTTGCTCCTGAGCTGCCCCCGGAGCTTGTCCGTACCCTTGTGCTTGGGCATTATGGCTAACATCGATTCTAAGGCTTTGATTTTTTCCGGTATCGCCTTCGCCTCTCGATATCGCCTTTCCACCTCAAAGTATTGTGGGGGCAAATTTGCTGGCATGATTCCTCCGAAGGGAAAAAATAGTCTCCCTATCTCATTTCTTCCGGTCGGCTTATCCCTGGCGAAGATCTCTTTGGTCAATAGAACCCACACCGAAACTCGTCTCAAGAAGGACATCACAAGAAGGCCTAGAAACCTTAATATGTTAGATATCATAAAAGTGGGGTAATGTTAAGGAGAAAAAAGATAACAATTCGGCTTGAAGCGGAATCGCCGACCCGCTCTTGTAGGGGGAAATACGGTCCCCGTCCAACACTAAAGGAGAGTTTTCACCATGAGGAACTGGGGAATCGATCTAGAGATCANNCCTACACCAAAGCGCTATTCCTCAACTTGTTTCACATCGCCCTTTCCGATCTCCTCTTCGGGAGGTTCAACGAAGTAGACCTTTCTCGCCGCCACTTCCCTGAGGGCGGTTACTATGGGTCGATTAGTCGATTCAGCCACTGATTTTGCGCCTCTTATGAGCATCTTCGCCCGCCTTGCAGCCAACATGACCAGCTCAAAACGACTGGTCACCTTCTCCAAACAATCCTCTACGGTAATCCTCGCCATGTGTCTCCCCCAATGCTAAAGCTTATTTATGCCCATCCGCTCTAAAACCCTCTCCCGCCGGCATCGTTCGGCGATGATGATGGATTTCAGCTGTTCGGCAGCTTCATCGATCCTATCGTTGACGATGATGTAATCATACCACCTGGCTTGCTTCATTTCATCCCTTGCTTGAGCCATCCGAAACTGAATCACCTCCTGGCCATCGACCTTTCTGGCGTTCAACCTCTGCTCCAATGCCTCCAAGGATGGGGGGAATATGAAGATAAGAACCCCGCCGTCGAAGCGTCCCTCTATCTGCCTCGCCCCTTGACTGTCAATATCCAATATCAGATCGACCCCTTGGGAATGACTTTCCTGTAGGGAATCCAAGGACGTACCATATCGGTTCCCTAAAACCTCTGCCCACTCCGCAAAAGCCCCCTTCTCCACCATCTCCTGAAATTGTTGAGGGGTAATGAAATGATAATCCCTTCCATCCCGCTCGCCAGACCTTGGAGGCCTCGTGGTATAAGAAATGGAAAACTGTATATCGGGGAAATAACTCATTACCCGCTTCAATATAGTCGTCTTCCCTGCCCCTGAGGGAGCCGAAACGATATAGAGCAATCCTTCCCTCATCATCTCCAAGCCCTTCCGGAATCATCCCTCCCTTTCATCGGAAATGAACCGCTGTGTTATTGTCTCCGCCTGAACAGCCGAAAGGATTACGTGATTACTATCGGTGATGATGATGGAGCGGGTTCTCCTTCCCTGGGTTGCATCCACCAGCAACCCGGCCTCCCTTGCCCCCTCTTTCAGCCTTTTTATCGGGGCTGAACTTGGCGTGACGATCGCGACCACCCTTGAAGTCACCACAACGTTTCCAAAACCGATGTTTAACAGTTTGGGAACCATACACGACCTCCATAGGGAAAAACAATCGCCCTTTTACTCGATGTTCTGAATCTGTTCTCTCATCTTCTCCAGTTCCGCCTTGATCTCCACCACCTTCTGAGAGATGACGACATCATTGGCCTTCGCGCTGATGGTATTCACCTCCCTGTGAATCTCTTGGAGCAAGAAATCCATTTTCCGCCCGACGGGTTCATCAGATTCCAACATTTGCCCGAATTGTTTCAGATGGCTATCGATCCGAACCACTTCTTCAGTGATGTCGCACCGATCTGCGAAATACGCCACCTCTTGATGGAACCTCAAGCTGTCGATTTCCATCCCTTCCCCTATCTCGGCAAGCCGGTCCGAGAGCCTCTTACGATAAGCCTCCAACACCGATGGAGACCGATCCTTCACGTCCTCTATATGACTGGCAATCCGTCCTAACCTCCCTTCCAGATCGGGGACCAAGTTTTTTCCCTCACTTTCCCTCATTGCCTTCAGGTTATCCAGACAACTCAGTAAAACTCCCGATATCTCCGCCCAAAGGGGTGCGACGTCTCCGTCTACCTCCTTCGCCGTGATGACATCCTTAGCCCGCAAAACGAGATCGAGGGTGACCTCCCCCGCTATGTTGAGCTTCGACTTTAAGCTTTCAAGGGCATGCACGTACATCTGAGCGACCGCGATGTTGGGCTCGAGCGTGAATTGCTCTTTCCCGCCGGAATCCATCTCGATGGAGATATCGAACCGCCCCCTGGAAAAATGGGTCTGCACCATCTCCTTCATCTGAGTCTCAAGGGGGGACAACTTCTTGGGCAACCTCAAATTGATATCGAGATACCGGTGGTTATTTGATCTCGCTTCGGCAGTAACCCTTCCCAGAGAAATGACCTTCTGCGCTATTCCATAACCAGTCATGCTCCTGATCATGCTACACCCCTTCTCCCTTCAACTGCCTCAAGTAATTCCTCCTGAGCCCATTCATCAGTTCAATGACATCCGATTGACGATAGTCGGGGTATGTCCACTCTTGCGGTCTAAAGGATCCCCTCCGAAAAACGAGCGTCAGGTCCGCATAAATACCATCCCGAAGATAAACCCGGTGAGCAAAGCCCTTGGTGGTGGCCAAGATCAAGTTCTCCTCTGAGAGGACCCCCGGGTCTATGTTCACCTTTCTGCACCCATCGCGGCAGTATCTCTCCTCAACTCCGTTCGTCCTCTTCTTGATGTCCGCAAGGGCCTCTCTTTGAACAAGTTCCTCGAATGAGATAAACCTCCTGAAAAGCGGGGCCCCCATCTCCCTATCGTAATACCTCGTGAAATCAAAGGGAAGCAAATCGCTGAGGAGATCGACTTCTCCATAAATGGCCTTCAAATCCTCCATGGCCCGCATCAATATCTTATCTTCGCCTGAAATCAAACTCATCATCAGCTTAGCTGGCTTCGGAACCCTTGGCGTACCCATAACCCTCGCCCGAAATGGTGCCCCCGCCCATATCAGCTTTATGCCTTCGGAATCTTCTCCAGGTGGATGAAGAATTCCCTGTTGCCCTTTGGTCCCAACAGGGGAGATTCCATCGTTTTCCCAACCCTTAAACCAATTGACTCCGAAAAGCGGGAGATCCGATCGAGAACCTGCTGATGTTTCGGCCCTTCCCGTACCACACCACCTTTTCCAACCTCCCCCCTTCCCACCTCAAACTGTGGCTTCAACAAGGCGACTATCTCCCCTCCATCCCTCATCATGGGAAGTATATTGTCGAGGAATTTCACCACTGAGATGAAGGAAGTATCGATAACCACCAAATCCACCTTCTCCCCTACCTCTTGGGGCCTCAAATACCGGATGTTCTTCCTTTCGAGGCTCACCACACGTGGGTCGTTCCTCAGTTTCCAGGCCAGCTGCCCATAACCCACGTCAATTGCATAGACCCTCTTGGCTCCCCTTTGGAGCAAACAATCGGTAAATCCACCCGTCGAAGCCCCCACATCCATGGCTACCTTTCCCTTCGGGTCTACCTGAAATCTACGGAGGGCCTCTTGCAGCTTAAGTCCTCCTCGGCTCACATAGGGATGATCACTCCCTTTTACCCGAATGTCCGAATCGAGATTCACGAGGCTTCCCGCTTTGTCAACTACTCGATCATCCACCATAACCAAACCAGCAAGAATAATGGTCTTGGCCCTCTCCCGGGATATAGCAAACCCCTTATCTACCAGGACTTTATCCAGCCTTTCGCGCCTCTTCATTGCAGCAAAATTCTTTTTCCAAATCGCACAGTGTCGTGCTTTNNTATTGAGTCCATACTTTCCCCTGAGGGTTTCCTGTGGGCCGTGCTCCACAAATCGGTCAGGGATCCCAATACGTCTCACCTTCACCTCGGAAAGCTCCCTTTCTTGAAAAAGCTCCAGGACCGCGCTGCCAAAGCCACCGTCCAATACATTCTCTTCAACGGTGAGGACCTTCCCCAGTCTTTCAGCATGAGTGCAAATTAACTCCCCATCCAGGGGTTTTACGAAACGGCAGTTGATGACCGAAGCCCTGATCCCATGCTCTAATAACCTATGGGCCGCCTCTAAGCTCGGGTAGACAGTGGACCCTATAGCCAAGATAAGCAAATCATCTCCCTCCAGCAGAACCTCTCCTTTTCCCACCTCCATTACTTTCGGCTCTCGGTCCATCCTCACACCATATCCAGTCCCCCTTGGGTAGCGAAAGGCAATAGGTTTCTTCCACTCGATGGCTGTTTTGATCATATGTTGAAACTCATTCTCATCCTTCGGGGCCATTACAACCATATTGGGCAGGTGTCTGAGGTAGGAAAAATCGAAGAGCCCGTGGTGGGTTGGTCCATCACTCCCCACCATTCCCCCCCTATCCAAGGCAAAAACCACGGGCAAGTTCTGGAGACAAACGTCCTGTTGAATCTGATCATATGCCCTCTGCAAAAAAGTGGAATAGATGGCCAACACCGGTTTGAAACCCTCAATGGCCAACCCGGCGGCAAAGGTGGCGGCGTGTTGTTCAGCGATTCCAATGTCGAAGAACCTTTCAACAAATCTCCTTGAATATTCCCTCAACCCCGTTCCGTCTTCCATCGCAGCAGTGATGGCAATGATCCTATCGTCTTGTTCAGCCAATTGTACTAAGGTCTTCCCAAAAACCTCGCTATAGGTTGGAGGCGCATCTCCCCTCTTCCGCAGCTTCCCTGTCTCGATATCAAAGGGGCCGACGCCGTGGAATCGGGATGGATCGGACTCTGCCGGAGCATACCCTTTTCCCTTCTGAGTCAAAATATGGACTAATATCGGTCCCTCCATTTTCGCTACGTTGGAGAACGTCTCAACGAGGTGATCCAATCGATGGCCTTCGATGGGTCCGATATATTCAAACCCCAACTCCTCGAAGAGCAAACCGGGAGTGAGAAAACCCTTAAAGGACTCCTCCGCCTGTTTGATGATTTTGTACATGGATCTTCCAATACCCGGAAGGGTTTGCAGGAAGGCCTTCATCTCAGTACGGAATCGGTTCACGAATCGCCCCGTCATAACTCGACTCAGGTAGGACGCCAAGGCCCCAACATTAGGGGAGATGGACATCTCATTGTCGTTGAGTACCACGATGAGGTCCCTTCCTAGATGGCCTGCCTGATTTAACCCTTCGAAGGCCAAACCTCCCGTCATGGAGCCGTCTCCGATTATGGCGATAACCCTCCTTTTATCCCCTTTGAGGGATCTGGCTACGGCCATTCCTAAGGCGGACGAAATGGAGGTACTGCTGTGTCCGGTGTCGAAGCAGTCATGAGGGCTTTCTTCCCCCTTGGGAAAACCACTCAAGCCCCCAAACTGCCGAAGGGTCTTGAACCTCTGCTTCCTGCCAGTAAGGAGCTTATGCGTATAGGTCTGATGCCCCACATCCCAGACCAACTTATCAGTGGGTGAATTGAAGACATAGTGGAGGGCGATGGTCAACTCCACCACCCCGAGGTTGGAAGCCAGATGCCCCCCCGTCAATGATACCGTTTTGATGATCTCCTCTCTTATTTCAGCGGCCAACAGGGGCAATTGATTTCTTTCCAATGCCTTTAGGTCAGACGGCGAGCCTATACGGTCCAACAATTTTTCCATCCCTTTCAACCTCAAGGGGATTTTGTTTTTTGTCTCTTGGTAAACATTACATCTTTTGAGTGATATCAGGAGCTACGTTTCCCGATGTACTGGGCGATCTCTCGGAAGGGCTCCCCCCTACTTCCGAAGGGCTTCATGGCAGCTATTGCTTGACCGATCAATTCGTTGCATCTCCGCTTAGACTCCTCAAGTCCTAAGAGGGCCGGATAGGTAATCTTGTCCCGGGCCTTATCGACTCCAGGGGCCCTCCCCGTGGAGGCCCGGCTTCCCTCCACATCCAAGATATCATCGGTTATTTGAAAGGCCAGACCGATGCCCTTGCCATATCTGGCAAGGGCCTCCATCTCGCTGTCTGTCGCGCCTCCTAAATACCCTCCCGTCCTTACGGAAACCAGGATCAGGGAGCCCGTCTTGTGAGTATGGATGAATTCAAGTATGGGTAATTCCACCTTTTTCCCTTCGGATTCGATGTCAACGACCTGCCCGGCTATCATTCCCGTAAATCCCGCAGCCCTCGATATCTCGTCGATCACCTGGATGGCGACTCGCGGGTCCACTTCCCCCCTCAGCCCCTCCCTGCTCATGAGGTGAAATGCCTCAGTTAAGAGGGCATCCCCCGCCAGAGTGGCCATGGCTTCCCCGAATACCTTATGGCTCGTCGGCTTTCCCCTTCGGTAATCATCGTTATCCAAGGCGGGGAGATCATCATGGATGAGGGAGTACGTGTGGATGAGTTCCAGGGCGCAGGCGTATGGTAAAATTCCATTCCCTTTTCCTCCGACGACTTCATAAGCGGTCATGGCGAGGATGGGCCTGATTCTCTTCCCGCCAGGAAAGAGGGCATATCGCATGGCCCTGTGAAGTGACTGGGGAAAATCGGTCTCCTTGGGGATGATTTTTTCCAGAGCTCCATCGACAACCCTCTTTTTTCCCTCAAGGTATTCGAGGATATCCATTTCTCCTCCGGGGTTTATTCTTCCGCCGTCTCTTCCGGCTCGAAGGGGCGCGGTTCCAACCCTCCCCCGTTTCCCTTGAGGAGCACCTCCACCTTTTTCTCGGCTTCATTCAGCTTTTGATTGCAAAAACGGGACAGTTTTATCCCCTCCTCGAAAAGCTTCAGGGATTCCTCCAAGGGCAAATCGCCATTTTCCAGTCGGGCCACGATGGATTCCAACTGGCTTAGTGCATCCTCAAAGGTCTTCTTTCCCTTTCTATCCATATCAAATTACCTTTAGTATACACCCCCTGGCCTCTCAGTCAAGAGTTTTCCCCCCTTGACCGAGATTTTCGCCATTTTTTGTGCTCTTTTTCCTCTTTTCTTCCAAATATCTCCGTTTACGAACTATTTTCATAGCTTGCCTGTCGTTGGTAGTAGACTCCATCAACGATAGCGGATCTACCCTGGCCCCGTTAATACGAACACCCCAGTGGAGGTGAGGACCTGTGGCTCTTCCCGTTTGCCCCACCGTACCGAGGACATCACCCCTTCTCACTTCTTGGTTCATTCGGACCGCTGCCCTATCCAAATGCATGTAAAAAGTGAACAACCGTTGACCATGATCTACCACCACCGTCCTTCCCCCGAAAAAGAGCTCGTCTACCATGACTACCCTTCCGTCATTGGGGCAAAAGACCTTCGCCCCCCGTTGAGCCTTGATATCAATACCATTGTGTCGCCCCCTTCTCTCGCCATTGATAATCCTCCTTACACCGAAGAAGGCATTGATCCTTCCCTCCGCGGGTGCCGAGAACTCCCCATGCCACCTGCGATCATCGCTTCCTCCGGCCCACAACGCCTCGATTCTCCGCGTCTCCTCTTTTACCCGTTTCAGGGATTGGTGGTCCAAATGGACCAGTTCCTCAGGAACCGTAATCCTCTGAACGCCGAAAATGGCCCTCGCCACCTCTACCTGGAACATCCGACTCCTCACCCCGCTTCCCCCCTCAACGGCGATCCTCAACTGGTAGGGCCCCGCCGGAGATTCCAAATCCACCCCGATCAGGGCCTCATAGCCTGTCCCATTTTCCTGGGGATAGAAAGCAATCTCCTCGCCTTGAAAATGCCCCGAAGGTACTCCCCCTCCATCAGGGGTCAACCTGATCCTGAAAACATCTCCTTGCTTGAGGGACGAAGGGATTCCATCCACTCTCCAGATATCCTGCCCACCGAAACAGAACCCCCACCCCAAAGGGGCGATCAATAAGAAGGAGATTATGGCAAGCCTGATTCCTCTACTTCGCATATGATCTCTCCTCGATAGAACTTCACCCTTACCCTCTCGCCCCTCTCAACCGACCGAGCGTCCTTTACGATCTCATCGGAGGGATGTTTCCTCGTGATACTATATCCCCTCTTGAGTATGGCTAGCGGACTGAGGTTATCCAGGTTGGAGACCAACTGCCTCACTTGATGTTCCCGCTCCCCTATTCCCTTCTGGATGGAACCGCTCAACTCCTTGGTCAATTGTGAAACTCTCAATGCATATCCTTCGGCCCTCTCATGAGGATTCCTGTAAAGCAGTTTTTCCCTCAAGCTTTTGATCTTACTCTGAGCCGCCAACACGAGCCGATAGCTTTCCGAAGATAGGCGACGCGATAATTCATTGAGACGTTCCCAAAACCTCTCCACCCTCTTCCGGGGATCTATCAATCCCCCCCTCGCCTGAACGACCCGACCCGTCAAAAACCCCAAGTGCTGCCTCATGCTGCCCATCATTCTCACGTTTACGCTTTGCATTGATCGGAGTAATTCGGCCTTCTCCCTAACAACCAGTTCAGCTGCAGCCGAAGGGGTAGGAGCCCTCAAATCCGCCACGAAATCCGCAATGGTAAAATCCGTCTCATGTCCCACCGCGGAGATGATGGGAACTCCCGATTCATAGATAACCCTTGCCACTCTCTCGTCATTGAAGGCCCATAGATCTTCAAGAGATCCCCCCCCTCTTCCCACTATGATAACCTCCACGTCTCCCAAGGCGTTCAAATCCCGGACCGCTTGAGCAATCTCAAGGGGAGATTCGGCTCCCTGGACTCTCACGGGGTAGATCAAAATCTCGACGTTGGGAAAACGCCGATGGATGATCTGCAGCATATCCCGAATTGCCGCACCTGAAGGAGAGGTCACAATCCCGATGCGCCGAGGAACAAGCGGAAGAGATCTCTTCCGTTCCTCGTCGAAAAGCCCCTCTTTCTCCAGACGGCTCTTCAATTGCTCAAAGGCTATTTGGAGCGCCCCGACACCCTTGGGCTCCATGTAATCTGCAATGAGCTGATATTCACCCCGCCGCTCGTAAAGGGACACCCTTCCACGGCAGATAATCTGAAGGCCATCCTCAGGTATGAAGCGCAGATATCGCGCCTGCTGTTTGAAGACGACGGCCCTCATCTGGCTCCATACGTCCTTCAAGGTAAAATAAATGTGGCCTGAGGGGGGAACCCTCATATTGGAAACCTCCCCCTCTACCCAGATATCGATGAAGTTTTCCTCTAAAAGGCCCTTTATCTCCTGGGTCAATTGACTGACGGTGTAGATGTGTGGTGTATGGATTTCCAAAGATGTCCTTCCCCCCGGCCTCGTCCCGACTATACCAAAGGGGCTTCGTTATTTCAATGGGGAAAGGCCATCCGGGTATCCCTCAAGCTCATCCCTCTCACCTGTTCAATCTTCACTCT
>JABAOH010121822.1_pt1 | contig 11807 bp, 9 predicted proteins | sample 7062181 | NCBI WGS metagenome assembly JABAOH01 (sample SAMN14538630, study PRJNA623070) | marine sediment metagenome | biome: marine biome [ENVO:00000428]; feature: marine pelagic biome [ENVO:01000023]; material: deep marine sediment [ENVO:00002113]; isolation source: pool of 5 deep marine... | reverse complement strand
GCCCTGGCCCGGGATGGCGCCGCGACCGAGCAGGAGCTCGATGACGCGGCGGCGCGCCTGGAGATGGCGGAGGCGGCACTGCGCGACGCGCGGGCCCAGCGCGAGTACGTCGCGCTGCGGGCGCCGTTCGCCGGAGTCATCACCGCACGGCTGGCGGACCCCGGCGATCTGGCGGTCCCCGGCGTTCCGATCCTCAAGCTCACCGGCACCGCCGCGCTCAAGGTCACCGCCGACCTTCCGGCCGAGCTGTCGGGCCGGCTCGTGGTGGGTGATGCGGTCAGCGTCGTGCGGCCCGAGAGCGGCCGCCGTTACCCGGCTCGTGTCACGCGGGTGGTCCCGGCGGTCGATCCATCGAGCCGCCGCTTCCGTGTCGAGGCGCGCTTCGAGACGGAGGCCGCCGCCACACCCGACATCCCACCCGGTACGTTTGTCCGGGTCGAGTTCGACGAGCCCACCAGCACCACCCGCTGGATCCCAGCCGACGCGATCAAGCAAAGGGGACAGCTGACGGGCGTGTTTGTGGTCGAAGGCGAGAAGCTGCGTCTGCACTGGGTCCGACTGGGCCAGCGCCACGAGGGTGCGGTGGAGCTGCTGGCGGGGCCGCCGCTGGGCGCGTTGCTAGTGCGCACGCCGGCTTCCGAGTTGGTGGACGGCCAGCCGGTGGCGATCGCGCGCCAGGTCGAGTGGGCTCCGGACTTCGTGGATTCGCTGACCGTCAGCGCGGAGGTCGTGCGATGAGAAGCGAGTTCGCCGGCAGACTAGCCGATGCCTTTCTCACCTCGAAACTGACGCCGCTGCTTCTCGCTGCGGCGCTGGCGCTGGGACTGTTCACGGTCGCGACGATGCCCAGCGAGGAAGAGCCGCAGATCATCGTGCCGCTGGCGGACATCCATCTTCCGTTTCCCGGCGCCACACCGGAGGAAGTCGAGAACCGACTTCTCATTCCGCTGGAGAACGTGCTCTCGGGAATCGAGGGCGTCGAGTACGTCTACAGTCACGCCCAGTTCGGCTACGGGTTGATCACCGTCCGCTACGAGGTCGGGCGCGACATGGAGGAGAGCCTCGTCCGTCTCTACAGCACCATGATGAAGTACGCCGATCGCATGCCGCCCGGCTTCAGCATGCCGTTGGTCAAGACCGTCACCATCGACGACGTTCCCTTCTTCACCGTCACCCTGGCCGGCGGCGACTACGATCACGCCGCGCTTCGGGCCCTGGCCGATGAGATACGGGTGGCCCTGGAAGCGGTCCCCGAGGTGCGGGATGTGGCGGTCATCGGCGGTTATGCGCGCGAGATTCGGGTCGAACTCATGCCCGATCGCATGGCGGCGTTAGGTGTGGACCCGGCGATGATCGCCGAGCGTCTGCGCTTGGCCAACGTGAACGTCGCGGCGGGACAGTTCACGCGGGCGGATGAGGTCGTGAAAGTCGTTGCCGGTCCCTTCCTCAGCTCCGCCCAGGATGTGGGAAACGTGGTGCTGGACGTCCGCCAAGGCCGGCTGGTCAAGATCTCCGATGTGGCCGACGTGGTCGACGGGCCCGAGGAGGTCTCCACTTACACGTTCCACGGCGTGCCGGGGGCGCCGCTGGCGCCGATGGTGACGATCGCGGTCTCGAAGCGACCCGGCGCCGACGCGACCAAGCTGGGCCACGCGCTGGAGGCGAAGCTCGAGACCTTGCAGGGGCGCGTCATACCCGGCGACGTCGAGGCGCTGGTCACGCGCAACTACGGCGAGACGGCCCGGGAGAAGGTGAGCACGCTCAAGGCTCACCTGCTTCTGGCGATTCTCGCCGTCGGGCTGGTGGTGGCGTTGGCGATGGGCTGGCGGAGCGCCGTCATCGTCATGATCTCGGTGCCGATCACCTTCGCCCTCACGCTCTTCGTCTATCAGTTCTTCGGCTACACGCTGAACCGCGTGACTTTGTTCGCGCTGATCTTCGTCACTGGGATCGTTATCGACGATTCGATCATCGTCGCCGAAAACATGGAGCGGCATTTCGCGATGCGCGATCGCCCGCTGCGCGCGGCGGCGCGCGCCGCCGTCGATGAGGTGGGCAACCCGACGATCCTGGCCACGCTCACCGTGATCGCCGCCGTGCTGCCGATGCTGTTCGTCTCGGGGCTCATGGGCCCGTACATGAGCCCGATGCCGATCGGTGCTACGGTGGCGATGCTGTTCTCGCTGGGGGTGGCGCTGGTCGGCACGCCCTGGCTCGCCTTTCGCCTTCTGCGCGGCGCTCACGCCGAGGGGGCCGAGCCCGCCTATGTGCTGGAGAAGACCCGCATCTATCGCGTCTACAAGCGCGTCATGAGCCCGCTGCTCCGCCATCCCGTCTGGATGTGGGGGATGCTCGGTACCGTCACCGTGCTGCTAGTGGCCGCCACCGTCATGTTCTTCACCCGCGCCGTCTCGGTAAAGATGCTCCCGTTCGACGACAAGAACGAGATGCAGATCATCATCGACGTGCCCGAGCCCACGCCGCTGGAGGCGACGACGGAGCTGGCAGAGGACATGAGCCAGGCGCTGGCTGAGCTGCCGGAGATCGCCGATATCCAGCTGTACGCGGGGACGGCCGCCCCCTTCAACTTCAACGGGATGATCCGCCACTACTACCTGCGGCGCGGCAACCACGTCGCCGACATTCAGGTCAACCTGGTCGACAAATCGGAACGTGGCGATCAGAGTCACGACATCGCCAAGCGGGTTCGCCCGATCGTTCAGCGTGTAGCCCGTGGTTCCGGACTCGACGCGCGGGTGAAGGTCGTCGAGGTGCCCCCCGGACCACCGGTTCTTTCGACTCTGGTCGCCGAAGTCTACGGGCCCGACGTGGAAAGCCAGACCCAAGTGGCGCGACGCGTGCGCGAGCTTTTCGCTCGGCACCCCAGCGTGGTGGACATCGACTGGTCGCTGGCGGATCCGCAGCGCGAAGCTCGCTTCCACATCGACGAGGAGAAGGCGGCGTTGAGTGGCGTCGCCAAACCGTCCGTGGCTCACGCAGTGCGCATCGCCCTCGGCGGCGCCGTACCCACGCACCTGTCCGAGCCGGAGGCCCGAACTCCGATACCGGTCCGCCTGCGCCTCAAGGAGGGCGCCCGGTCCGGCGTGGAGCGGCTGGGGGCTCTGCACATCGCTTCGACGGCGGGCCAACTCGTGCCGCTCAGCGAGCTCGTCCGCACGGAGATCGCCGAGGCGCCGCAGGTCATCGACCGCAAGAACGGCCAACGCGTGGTCTACGTGATGGCCGAAGTCGCCGGTGAGGCGGAAAGCCCGGTCTACGCGATCCTCGACCTGAAGAAGCAGATCGCCAAGATCGAGTTGCCGTCGGGGGTCCGACTGGGTCAGCTTTACACGCGCCAACCGGGCATCGTCGAGCAGCCGGTGATGAAGTGGGACGGCGAATGGCAGGTCACCTACGAGGTCTTCCGCGACCTGGGCATCGCCTTCGCCGGCGCGCTAATCCTGATCTACGTCCTCATCGTCGCCTGGTTCGGCTCCTTCGTCGCACCACTCGTGATGATGACCGCGATCCCCCTCACTCTCGTGGGTATCGCGCCGGGACACTGGATGTTCGGTGCCTTCTTCACGGCGACCTCGATGATCGGGATGATCGCTTTGGCCGGGATCATGGTACGCAACGGGATCTTGCTGATCGACTACCTCGAGGCGCGTCGCGCCGCCGGGATCCCGCTCGATCGGGCAGTCATCGAGGCCGGCGCCGTGCGCACGCGACCTATCGCGCTGACGGCAGGCACCGTCGTCATCGGCGCCATCGTGATCTTGTTCGATCCGATTTTCGAGGGCCTGGCCGTGTCGCTGATCACCGGGGCCATGGCGTCCACCCTGCTGACGCTCGTCGTGGTGCCCAGCATCTACTTCATCGTCCACCGCAAGCGGAGCCATGGCCACGACGCCAGCCCGATAGCCACAACTAACCCAGAACCGAAGACGAACTGAGATGAAAGTCGTGTTGCTGATGTATCTCGACGAAGATGAAAAGTGCGTCGGACGCCTGCTCACTGAGCAAAAGATCGAGGCGTACAGCCGGCTGCGGGTCGAGGGCCATGGCCCGGGCAGCGCGGCCGGCTGGTCCGGCGAGATCCAGCCGTATCAGTCGCAGGTGATCATGTCCGTCCTTGCCGACGAGGCGGCTGCCTCCTTAATGAAGGCGGTCGCCCAGTGCACCGACGTCGAGGACACCCGGCACCCGATCCGCGCCGTCCTCGTTGATGTCGAAGGCTTCGCTTGCTGTCAGCTCGGTCAAACCTGAACCCGGATGAGGCAAAATGTCACTCGACCGCAAGATCCGATTCATCGCCGGGACCTTCGTTCTGGGCAGCCTGGCGCTGGGCTGGTGGGTCAGCCCTTACTGGTTCTTGTTCACCGCCTTTGTCGGCGTCAACCTGGTTCAATCATCGATCACCAAGTGGTGCCTGATGGAGGACATCCTTCGTTGGACAGGTATCCATCGGGAGACGCGCGCCACGGTTAACTGACGCTTGACCCCGGTCGGGTCGCTTTGGCACCGCGACTCGACTGGGTTCCGCCCTCCGCAGCCGACCGCTCCGTCGCCTTGGCGTGCGCCGGCTCGTCTTGCGCCGAACGTCGGGCGGCCGGAGCTTAACGCATGGCCCTGGTTTTGCAGCTCTGAGGTTGTCGGCCCCGCGCTCAAGCCCCGCTTTTCAGGAGACAGAATCGATGTTGATACGACGCGAAGAGGCCCTGGCCTACCACGCGGAGGGTCGGCCAGGCAAGATCGCGATGATCTCTACGAAACCCTGCCACACCCAGCGCGAGTTGTCGCTGGCCTATACGCCGGGGGTGGCGGAGCCGTGCCGGGTCATCGCCAAAGACGAAGACGCGGTCTTCAAGTACACGGCCCGTGGCAACCTGGTCGCCGTGGTCTCGAACGGCACGGCGGTGCTGGGGCTGGGTCGGATCGGCGCGCTGGCATCCAAGCCGGTGATGGAAGGGAAGGGGGTCCTGTTCAAACAGTTTGCCGACATCGACGTCTTCGATCTCGAGGTCGGCAGTACAGATCCCGAAGACACGATCCGCTTCTGCGAGCTGCTCGAACCGTCTGTCGGTGGGATCAACCTGGAGGACATCGCGGCGCCCGACTGCTTTTACATCGAGGAGACGCTCGTCAAGCGTCTCAACATTCCCGTCTTTCACGATGACCAGCACGGCACGGCGATCATCAGCGGCGCCGCCCTGGTCAACGCGATAGAGATCGCCGAGAAAGACATCGCCGAGGTCAGGATCGTGGTCAGCGGCGCCGGCGCGGCGGGGATCGCCTGCGCCGAGCACTACATCGCCCTCGGTGCGCAGCGCGAGAGCATCTTCCTGACCGACAGCAAGGGGGTCATCCACTCCGAGCGCGAAGACCTGAACCCCTACAAGGCCCGCTTCGCCCACCACACTTCGTACCGAAAGCTCGCCGACGCGTTGAAAGGCGCCGACATCTTTATCGGCCTTTCACAACCGGGCGTGATTTCCGGTGACGACCTGAAGACGATGGCCGACAATCCCATCGTCTTCGCCATGGCGAACCCCGACCCGGAGATCATGCCGGAGGAGGCGTACGCCGCCCGCGAAGACATCATCATGGCCACGGGGCGCTCGGACTATCCGAACCAGGTGAACAATGTGCTCGGTTTCCCCTTCATCTTCCGTGGCGCCCTCGATGTGCGAGCGCGAGCCACGAACCAGGAGATGAAGATGGCCGCCACTCATGCCCTGGCCGCGCTGGCGAAGGAGCCCGTGCCCGAAGAGGTGGCTCGCGGCTACGGGGTCCAAAAACTCGCCTTCGGACGGGACTATCTGATTCCCAAGCCCATCGATTCCCGCGTCCTTCTCTGGGAGGCCCCCGCCGTCGCCAAGGCGGCGATGGAGTCGGGCGTCGCTCGCATCCAGATCGACCTGGAGACGTATCGTAACCAGCTCGAGTCGCGACTGGGCCGCGCCCGCGCCGTGATGCGCTCGATCATCGTTCACGCGCAGGTCTCCCCCCAACGCATCGTCTTCCCAGAGGCGACCGACCCGCACATCCTCCACGCCGCCGCCACCTGCGTGGAGGAGAAGATTGCCCGGCCCATCCTCGTCGGTAATCCCAACAGGATCGCGCGCGCGGTGAAAGAGAACACCATCGAGCTCGACCTTACCCAGATCGAGGTCATCGACCCGGCCGAGCATTCAAGACGGCAGCAGTACATCGACGTGTTATTCCGCGATCGCCAGCGCAAAGGCATCACGCGCGCCGAGGCGGATGAGCGACTCGAGCGCCCCATCTATTACGCCGCTATGATGCTACGCATGGGTGACGCCGATGGCCTCATCGCCGGTCAGGATCTGCACTATCCCGAAGCGCTTCGACCCTGTCTCGAGATCGTCGGCGTCAACCCCGGCGTACACAAGATCGCCGGCCTTTACATGATGGTCATGGAGAAGGACGTGATGTTCTTCGCCGATACGACCGTGAACATCACCCCCGATGCCGAGACGCTGGCCGAGACCGCGATCCTCGCCGCCCGCTTCGTTCAACGGCTCGGAATCGAGCCCCGCGTCGCCATGATCTCCTTCTCCAACTTTGGCTCGACGCGCCACTCCGAGTCATATAAGGTGGCCCGCGCGACGGATATCGTGAAGACGCGCAGCCCCGAACTGATGGTCGATGGCGAGATGCAGGCGGACACCGCCGTCGTGCCGGAGATTATGAAGAGCCGCTACTCGTTCAGCCGCCTGCAAGAGCGGGCCAACGTGCTCGTCTTCCCAGACCTCAACGCCGCCAACGCGGCCTACAAGCTCCTCGCCCGTCTGGGCGGCGCCACGGCCATCGGCCCGATCCTGTTGGGGATGAACAAGCCGGTGCACGTCCTGCAACGTGGAGCCGATGTGCGCGACATCGTCAACCTGACCGCCATCGCGGTCGTCGATGCGCTGGAACGGCGCGTCGAGGAGACCCCGCTCTTGGCCGAGAGCCACAGCCTCTGACGGGGCCGCGCCTTCCGACATCGAGCGCTTGCGCTTCGAAGTCGCGTGGCCCTCGGCTCGTAGCTGAGGCGGGGTGGAGACCCCGAACGGGATGATTTGCGACCCGGCGCCGCAACGAAAAGGCCCTGCGCCCTGGGGCCGTGGGCCGTAAGTATATGTCCAACAATGACTTACACAGCTGGTGGCGGCGAGCGGCCCGGATCTGGCGTTAAGAAGGCAGGGGCGGTCGCGTCGTCCCCGCCCAGCGGAGGTCGAGTCCCATGGCCATGATGATCACCGACGAATGCATCGATTGCGGAGCCTGCCTGCCCGTTTGCCCTAACGATGCCGTCAACGAGGGCGTCGCCACCGACGTGCCGGTCTTTTGGATCGACGTCGAACGCTGCACCGAGTGCGTCGGCTTCCACGACGAGCCGCAGTGCCTGGACGTCTGCCCGGTGGACTGCATCGTCCCCAACCCCGACTACCGCGAGTCAAAGGAGGAACTGTTGGCCAAGTTCGAGCGGCTGCATTGAGGTCGCAGGCGAACCTATCACTCCTCATGTGAGCCGCGGGCGCGAGATACACCCAGAGACCCGGGCCCCGCTTTCCGGAGCGATCGCCGAGGCGGGGCTGCTATGTCTTTAAGAAGGCCCTTACTGCACACCCTTCGTCGACGGGCCCCAGCACATCCTTCGACTTGCGAATGCCCCGTGACGCGCCAGCTTTGTGTAGCCCGGCGCTGGCCGTCGCCGACGCGATATCGCTCCTGAGGTCTCAACCGATCGCCCCGGCGCCGGCGTCTGAAACATGACCGTCATACGCGATCCGATCTGGCAAAACATCTGGATCGAGCCTCCCGCGCTCGACGTTATCGACACCGCCGCCTTCCAGCGGCTGCGCCGCGTCCGGCAGCTCGGGCTCGCTTACCTCGTCTACCCGGGCGCCGCTCACACGCGCTTTGACCACGCGCTCGGCGTCTACCATCTGACGGGGCGCGCCCTCAGCCTGCTCGATGGGTCGGGCGCGCTGGAAGGGGTGTCGGAACGAGAGCGGTCGATCCTGCGCCTGGCGGGACTGCTTCACGACATCGGTCACTACCCGTTCAGCCATGCCCTGGAGGAGTTAGAGACGGGCCTGGTGCCGGCCGACCACGAGCAGCTGGCCGGGGGTTTTCTCGGCGATCCAGATGTCAGCGCCGCCCTGGCGCCGCTGGGCGCCGAGTCCGTCGAAGAGATCCACCAGCTCATCCTCGGGCGCTCGCTGAGCCCGCTACAGGGATTGGTCTCCGGCTCGCTCGACCTGGACAAGATCGAGTATCTGACCCGAGACGCCCATTTCTGCGGCGTCCCGTACGGTGAGATCGATGTGGACCGGCTGTTGTACGCCTTGCGCTTGCTGCCGGACCCGCGGACCGGCGGTTTGGAGGTCGGCGTCTCGGTGCAGGGGATCGCCGCCCTCGAATCGCTGCTGTTTGCCAAGTACCAGATGTTTCGCAACGTCTACTGGCACCACGCCGTCCGCGCCGCCACCGTCACCTTCCAGCGCCTCATGCGTGAAGCGCTCGCCGACGGCTGGGCCACCCACGATCATATCGTTGGCCAGGGCGACGAAGAGCTGCTCAACGTGCTGGAGTCGCTGGCCGCGAAAAGCGACTCGGAGAGCGCCCGCCGGGCGTGCCAGCGGTACTTCCCTGCCCTCCGCCACCGACGCCTACCCAAGCGCGCCGCCGAGTGGCGGGGCGACGCCATCTCCGAGGCGCTGGGTCGGCTGGGCCGCGAGGTGGCGCCCTGGTTTCACCAGCGGCCCGAACTGCGGGCGGCGCTGGAAGATCTTCTAGCTGTGGAACTGGGGTTGGAGCGGGGCAGCCTGCTGCTCGATTACCCGGCCAAGCCGGGCATGTTAGAGCTGGACATCTTGATGGAGGGGCGGGATGGGGTGGTCCAACGTCTCACACCCGCGGGCCGTGCGGGTCTGATCGACCTGCCGCGGCTGGGCCGCGACCTTTATCACGCGGCCCGGGTGCTGCGCGTCTTCACCTGGCCGCGGATGGAGCTGAAGGACTTGGACCGAGTGCTCGAGCTGCTGACGGCGCCCGAGCGGCAGATCGAAGCGTGGGTCGGAGGCGGCGCGTCCCGGGGTGTAGGCGAATCAGGCTCGGTGGCTAGCCGGTGATCTTCACCAGGAGTGCGGTGACGTTGTCGAGGCCGCCCGCCTCGTTGGCCGCCTCGATCAGAGCGTCGGCGATCTCCTGCAGGTCGTCCGTGCGCTTCTCGAGAATGTTGCGAATCTTGGGGTCGGGCACCATCCCGCTCAGCCCGTCCGAGCAGAGCAGAAACAGGTCACCCGGCTTCGTTTCCGCTCCGTAGCTGTCCGCCGCCACCGCGTTGTCGGTCCCGACGGCGCGGGTGAGGATGTGGGAGAGGGGATGATCGCGAGCCTGTTCGGGCGTCAGGGCGCCCCGATCCACCTGTTGCTGCACCACAGTGTGGTCGCGGGTGATCTGCCGAAGCTCACCCTCGCGAAACAGGTATCCGCGGCTGTCGCCCACCTGGTCGATCACGTAGCCGTCCTCGGGCACCAGCGCCAGGAGCGTCAGGGTGGTCCCCATCCCCCGCTTTTCCGGCTCTTCCTGGGCCCGCTCGAGGATCCGGTCGTTCGCCTCCTCGATCAGCTCGAGCATACGCTTCTTGAGGTCGGGACCCCGCAAGCCCTGCTCTATCGCCTCGCCGACCCCGGGCCCCACCGTCTCGGTGACAATCTGGCTCGCGACCTCGCCGGCGACGTGGCCCCCCATGCCGTCGGCCACGATGAACACACCTCGCTCCGCATCAGCGAAGAGCGCGTCCTCGTTGCCCTGTCGGACCTTGCCGACGTCAGTCCTGCCCGCGTATGCCCACTTCATCTCACCTCCGAAAACTAGGTCGGGGCGTCACAAACTAGTCATGGGCCCTTTGGGTTGTCCATGTCTCCGGTGCCGATCGCTCACCCCCGACGCCGCCTCAGGGCTGCCGGCCCCAGCGCCGGGTGGAAGAAGCCCCGACTCGCCTTGCGGAACCCCGGGGCCAACCGTCAGGTTCAAGACCGGCATGGCGAACGGCAACAGGGACACGCAGCAGAAATGTGGCGCCGAACCCCAAGGGCGCGGGCGCGGCGAACCGGCCCCACAGGTGCCGCTCGTGTCGCTCGATTACCTCTGGTTCCAAGTCGCCGGAACCGTCTGCAACCTGCGCTGCAGCCACTGCTTCATCTCGTGCTCCCCTGAGAACCACAGCTTCTGGTTCCTCGACCTGGCGACGGTCCGCCGGCATCTCGAGGAATCGCGGGGTTGGGGCGTGCGGGAATATTACTTCACCGGCGGCGAGCCGTTTATGAACAAGGATCTGCTGGTGATGCTGGAGGAGACGCTGGCGCTCGGGCCTGCCAGCGTGCTCACGAACGCGACCTTGATGCCGGAACGGACGGTGCGCCGATTGGCCGAGATCGAGGCCGCCTCTCCCTACTCGCTGGAGATTCGGGTCAGCCTCGACGGTCCGTCTCCCGAGACCAACGATCCGATCCGCGGCCAGGGCACGTTCGACCGGGCGATGGCGGGCGTGCGACGCCTGGTCGAGCACGGCCTGCTCCCCATTATCACAGCCGCGCAGGTCTGGGAGCCCCAAGACGACGAGAGCGTCTATCGTCGGTTCGTCGAGGCTCTCAACAAAGTCGGTTACGAGCGGCCGCGAATCAAGATCCTCCCGTCGCTGCACATCGGCCGCGAGGCGCTTCGCTCACGCGGCTACTCCGAGCTCGAGATCGTCAGCTCCGCCATGCTGAACGGCTACGAGATCACCCAGCTCCTCTGCTCGAGCGGGCGAATCGTGACCAGCCGCGGCATCTACGTCTGTCCCATCCTCATCGACGCCCCCGACGCACGGCTCGGTGACACGCTGGAGGAGGCGGACCGTCCCTTCGCCTTACGCCACCAGGCCTGCTACACCTGCTGGGTGAACGGCGCCATCTGCACTAACCTCGCCGGTATCGGAGGGGGGCCGTGACGTCGGCTGCGGACCCACGTTCCTACCGGCGCATCGCCGCCTTCGGTGGCGTCTACTCGAACCACCTGGCTCTGCGTGCGGTGATCGACGATGCCCGGCGGCGCGGCGCCGAGGCGGTGTTTTGTCTGGGCGACCTGGGCGCCTTCGGGCCCCGCCCCGACGAAGTGTTCCCGCTGCTGATCGAGAACGGCGTGCACACGCTGCGGGGCAACTATGACGACTCCATCGCCCGCGGCCTCGACGACTGCCAGTGCGGCTACACCGATCCACGGGACAACCACTTCGCACGCATCTCGTACCGTTACACCTTCGAGAACACCAGCCCCCGCTGGCGCGACTGGATGAGCGGGCTGCCGACCGAGCTGAGGGTGCGCCTCGGCCCCCACCGGGTGCTCATGTGCCACGGAAGCCCGCGTCGCATGAACGAGTTTCTCTGGGAGTCCACATCGCCCGACTTCTTCCTCGAACGGCTCTGCCGCGATCACGAAGCCGACGTTCTGCTCTGTACCCACACGGGGTTGCACTGGAGCCGTCGTCTGCCCAGCGGCCGACTGGCGGTGAACGTGGGTGCGATCGGACGGCCGGCCAACGACGGTCGTACCGAGGTCTGGTATGCGCTCATCTCTTTGACTGGCGCAGACGCGCCCCCATCCGCTGCATCGTCACCGCCGGACGTCGAGCTCGTACCCGTCGCCTACGATCACGCCAGACTGGCCCAGGAGATGGAGGGGCAGGGCCTACCTGACGAGTTCATCGAAACCATCCGTTCTGGCTGGTGGACGACCTGTACCGAGGT
>JABAOH010142767.1_pt2 | contig 11808 bp, 14 predicted proteins | sample 7062181 | NCBI WGS metagenome assembly JABAOH01 (sample SAMN14538630, study PRJNA623070) | marine sediment metagenome | biome: marine biome [ENVO:00000428]; feature: marine pelagic biome [ENVO:01000023]; material: deep marine sediment [ENVO:00002113]; isolation source: pool of 5 deep marine... | reverse complement strand
GCTATCGGAGCCGACCTGCTGCTCCGCTTCCACCTCCCCCGCAGCAAGCGTCCGATCGAGGCTATGGGCCACGTGAGGTGGGCAACCCAAGGGACCGCCGGGGTGGAGTTCGGCCAACGCGATCCTCAGGCACAAAACGAAATCTGGAGGTACTACGCGAAGGAGTCGGCATGGCAACGCGGCGGTGGAGTGCGATCACCTGAGCCTTCAGGCAGAAGACGAGATCTGGAGGTATCCCGCGACGTGCTGAACGCCTGGCACCGGTTCATAGGCGAATCAGAATGACCTCAAGGAGAGGCACGGATAAAACTGGGGAAGGCATAGCCCTTCCCCCGCCTTCGGCACAATCGACGGCGCACCTAACATCGAGATGTCTTCCCGGGCGATGGCCCGTTCGGGAGGGGCATTTATTTTCTAAATGCAGCCTACGTTGGCTTCCTTACTTTTAACAGAAGGGGACAGGCCACTTTCGGTGTCTCACGTGTTGGAGGAGGCAAAGGCGACGCGGCGGGAGCACCCCGTGTCGAGTAGAAGACTATCGGCTGGTACGCCGAGATCTTCTGGCAGGTCGCCGGTCCTGGCCAGAGACTGGCTGGAGTGCACGCCGAGGTCTTGGCCCATTTTCGCTCCATCTCCGCCTCCCTGCGAGTTCCCGCAGCCCGGCCGGATGGACGTTGGCTAGGCGGCACCAATGACTGAGTAGCGGGCTATTCTCCGAAAGGAACCGCCGCGCTTCGATCGTGTTCACGGAAGTTGGCCTGTCATCGGCATCACGGAGCGCCAGGTCTATCACCGCCGCAGCCAGGCGCTTGTATGGCCTCAAGTCCGTGCCATCCGCAAGCACATCGGGCACATGGACCCGCTCCTCCCAATGGATTCTCATGTGAGTCACCTCGCAGAGTGTCAGGGTTACCCGATCCTCGTCGAGGGAAGAAGCAAAGAGTGTTCCAGACTATCACACCTTTTATTTTCAGATACTTACGTCAGTGCCCAATTTTGCAGTGACCGATTTCCGTAAGGGGGAGGGTGACCGCTTCTAAAACCCCAACCTCCCATCGGGGGAGAACCTTTTCCGTGAGGACCGAGGCTCCAGAATAGTCATTTTTCTAGTGAGGCGAAACCAGTTCCTGGTTAACAGCAGATACGCCCATGGCGTTAGAAATGGGCCATCTCTCGGGGAAGGCAGCAGGCAGCGTGAAACCCTCACGCGGACAAATGGACAGACAGGCATCGGACCGGAGAAGGCAGAGTTCGAGTCCGTAATCGACATCATGGGTAGCGCAGAGCACTCTCAGGCGGTTTTTCCGACAGAGAGCGCCCCAAGAGGTCTTTGGTCTTTTCAAAGCGAACCTCAGGCATTACCATGGAATGTCCAGACGGTGGGAAAGCGATTGCCCGAACGGAGGGGAAAGCCATGGACAAAAAGCGTGTATTCACTCTGCTTCCTCTGCTCCTTGCTCTCAACGCTCTGTTCCTCGCACTGTCTCCCCCGCTATACGCCGATGAAGTGTTCTTCAAAAACGGGGACCGGCTGAGTGGCAAGGTCACGCGCCTTGAAGGCGGAAAGCTCACTATTCAGTCGGACGTAGCGGGCGAGCTCGCCATCGACATGAAGAATGTCCGGACGTTCTCTACAGACGAGCCGATCGAGATCCACTTCCGGGACGGGACCGTCGTGAAACAAAAGGTGTTTGCGTCTGAGGGGGCGATCTTCACCATCGGGCGTGGCGAAGTGCTCGTGCCGCAGCGCTTTGCGGTGTCGGACGTTGTTGCCATCAATCCCCCGAAGGCGAGGTGGAAAGGCGACATCACGGCGGGGTTCACCGTCACGCGGGGTAACTCCGAAACCGAGACCGCAAACGTGAGCATCAACTTGCTTCGACGGGCCGAGCGAGACCGAATTACTGCCAACGCGGCGTACTTTTACGGCCGGCAAGAGGACCCGGACACCGGAGATAAGACGACAACTCAGGACGAGTGGCTCGTCGCGTTAAAATACGACTACTTCATCGCGAAGCAGTTCTACAGTTACGCGAACACACGGGTGGAGCGAGACGAGGTGGCCGACCTTGACCTCCGACTCATTGCCGGCTTAGGTGTCGGCTACCAGTGGATCGAAACCGCCGATTTCAACCTGTCGACGGAAGGGGGCCTGGCATGGCTCTACGAGGACTTCTCTGATGGAGAGGAGACTGACGACCAGATCGCCGGGCGATTCGCGTACCATATTGATAAATCATTCCTGAACCAGCGCATCAAGCTCTTTCATGATTTTGAGATCCTTCCAAGCCTGGAGAATTTCCCGGATGATTTCTTCCTGACCACCCAGGCCGGCGTACGCGTCCCCTTCACGAAGGTGCTGTTTGGTGAGGTGAAAGTAATCCTCGACCACGACGCCACCCCGGCATCCGGGGCGGAAAAGACCGACACGAAATATATCACCGGCGTCGGTCTCAGTTTCTAGCACGATCACGAGATGTTGATTCCGATAGAACAAGGGACTTTCATACCGTGGGATGGCGGAAAGCCGCGGGCACAGCTTTGCGCCACCGCCAGCACGTCTCGAACTCAGATCCATCTTTTCCGCCGGAATACCCAGGCCATCGTGGCTGCGAGTCCGAGCAGGAGCACGCAGACAATGACAAACGCCCACTTGTTTTCCGTGCCTGGGATACCACCCACGTTAATGCCGAGCAATCCGGTCAGCAGTCCAAGCGGCAGGAAGATCCCGGCGACAACGGCGAGCGCGTACATCCGATTGTTCATCTGTTCTGACAACCGGCTGTTAAGCTCTTCCTGTGAGACCGCGGCGCGGTCACGTGCCGAGTCCAAATCCTCGACATAGCGCGTTGTCCGATCGGTAACCTCTCTCAGGCGGACCCGATCCAGCTCACTCAGCCAGGTGACCCGCTCGGTCTGAAGGCGCGACAGTACTTCACGCTGCGGCGCGAGATAGCGCCGCAGGCTGATCGCCTGCCGGCGGAGGGACGCCAGCTTCGGGCGGATCTGGTAACTCTCGGCGGTCAGCATCTCATCCTCCAAACTGTCAACGGTGTCGTCGAGATCGGCCAGCACATCCCCCATGCGCTCGACCAGTCGGTTGGCGACCTCCACGAGAAAGCTGCCCGCACGGGTGGGCCCCGTTCCTGAGGTGGTAGCCGCACGGAGGTCCTCGATGGCCATAAGATGCTGGGAGCGCATCGTCACCATTCGGTGCGCGTCGATCCACATGCGCAGCGACACCATATCCTCGGGATCGGCGCCGGGATTGAGGTTGACGCCGCGGAGGATTACCAACAGGCCATTGCCGGCCGCCACGACGCGCGGGCGGGTCTCCGCGGCCAACAAGGCCTCGCAGATCAGGGGATCGATATTGCTTTCTTCCATGAGCCATCGGCGGGCCTCAGTCCCGAGATAATTGAGGTGGATCCAGAGGAGATCGCCCTGCGAACCTTTCCGGATTTCGCTCCAGCCGATCTGTTGGCCACCACCGCTGCCGTTCAAGCGATATGCGAAAATCAACCCGTCCTCGTTGGTCATCTGCGTCTCTCCCGTTTCACGGTCTATCCTCGCTGTCCATCGGAATCTCCGCCGCGCAATTTCCGCAGTGGCACCCAAAAGGAAAAGGCACCGTGGAGGCCTCAGCCTCCCTCAGTGCCTTCATACTGACCGCTCCTCGCAAGGCGATATCCCTTCTGCGGAAAATACTCGGTCACATCCTCGCCTTGGCTGATACAGTAGTCTCGCTCGGCCTCCTTGTCAACCGCGACCCGAGGGCCCGCACACCAAGATGGCAACGGCGAATGGAGAGTCGGGGAGGAGCCTATTGCAGCAGCATCACGAGAGCGCGAACTGGCCGCCTTGTGGCGATCCAATGCCGAGAAGGCAGGCTTGCAGAAGCCTCATCGTGACGCCCGTCGATCGGTCCCTCTCCGCTGATCGAAGGCGACAGGGCGGTCGACCTGGCGCCGCTCTCGGACCCGGCGGTCGTTGATAACTTGCTGCTGTGGCAAGGGTTGAAAGATCGAAGCCAGCTCCTGCTTGAGAGATGTCATGCGGCCGGTGACGCAGCCATACGTTATATCCTCATAGCGCTTCAGTTTATCAACGATTCGTCGATGCTCCTCGAAGCTCTGAGACATCATCTGTAATATCGGTGACCGAGACCTCGAGAATACGGCCTGTCTCCTCTCGCGCGAGCGCAGGGCATTCCATAAGTTCTTGAGGGCCACTATTTTCTTACTCCAATTCCGCTTGGGGGTGTCCTCGGATAAAATGAAAACGCCCTGCGGCAGGCCTCCCCAAGCTCCGTGGATAACATGCAATGGCCGTGATCATGCGCGGTTCAATTTGAGGAGAAGCCATATCTCGATCCCTCCGAGCCCGTTTGAGGAAGAGAAGGGCCTACCCCACCTCTATGTATTGTGGATGTCGTCCAGGGCTGAAGCGGCGCCAGACCGGACGGCGACATTCTCATCTTTCAAAGCATCAATGAGAGCAGCGGCAGCAGTCTTCGCCTCCGGCCCGATTCCGCCCAGGGCCCGGGCGGCTTCAAGACGGACGTCCGGGCTCTCATCCTTTAACGCATCGACGAGGGCAGGAACGGCGGTCTTTGCCTCTGGCCCGATTCCGCCCAGGGCCTCAGCGGCCGCAAACCGCATTGCCAAGTTCTCGTACCTCAACGCCTCGATGAGCGCAGGGACGGCGGCCTTCGCTTCCGGCCCGATCCGGCCTAGGGCTTCGGCGGCGCCGTAACGCATAGCCAACGTCTTGTGCTTTAAGGCCTCGACCAGCGTAGGCACAGCGTCACCGATCGCGCTCAGTGCTCGGCCGGCGGCAGATTGCACAGCCGCGTTTTCATGGGTCAAGGTCTCGACGAGGGCGGGGACGGCGGTTCTTGCCCCCGGACCGATCCGCCGCAGCGCCTCGGCGGCTCCAGACCGGACGTCTGGGTTTTCGTCCTTCAAGGTCTCGATGAGCGCCGGTACAGCACCACCGATCGTGCCCAGAGCCTTGGCTGCGCCAATGCGAATGTCTGGGTCCTCATCCTTCAAGGCCTCGATGAGCGCAGACACGCCAACCCCGGAATAGTTGACCGCACTTCGGATTGGAACAGGTATCATCTTTTGTCCCATACCCCTGTTGAGTATTTCCATTCCCTCAGGCAGTGCGTCCCCGAGGATTTCCTCTGCGTCCACCGCTTATCCTTTTCGGCAGATCATTCCATGAGGTCCTGAGGACCACGAGCCACTTACTCCGATCCCGCTAGGGAGAGTCTGCCGATCGACAACGAAAACACCCCCCGGGCCCTGCTTCGACCCGGAGGGCGTCAGAATGGATGGTGTTTACTCGAGCTCGTCAATACTGTAAACGATCGGGGTCCCCCACCACCCTTCCGCTTTAGCCTGCTTCGCCTCCGCCTGGCTCAAAGCCGGCTTCTCCCCGGCTCGGGTGGAATATTGCAGATGGGTCCACGAGGCAAAATGGGGGCCGCCTGGAGCGATTCCGTAACTGTTCGCACAAGCGCCGAGGCCTCCGGCCAAGGTCAGGGCCATGACAACCAAACCAACTTTCTTGCACATGTATCCCCTCCCACCTGAATGTGTGGTTGATGAAAGACGTTGATACTGATCTGTATAGCAGGGGTCATGCCAGGGTTGGCCGGAGACGGTTGGCTGTGTCTTCCCTCAATCGAATCAAGTGGTTACGATAGAGCCACGGCATCCGTGGGTGCCACCAGGTCGTTGGTCAATGTCTAGAAGTGTAAATTGCCCCGACACGATCGCAAGCTCAAATTGTAACCTGCTAGATTCACGAGGGTGTGTGTGTCAAGGGATTCGACACTCGGACCTCAAGATCCTTCGAGTAGTCCTACCGGAGGTGAATCTCCTTTTTTTTTCAATTGGTTACGGAGTCTGAATCACACACCCGATCGTCAGAATACTTGACAGCTTAGGCGGGGAGTCGGGTTCCCGACAGGCTGCAGAGTAAAAAGTGTGATTCGACTTGGTTGGGTTACCAGGATTCCTTAGGTTGCGTCTTCAGGCGAAGTGTACTCAGGGGGTTCGTCGAGCTCGAAGGTTCGGGCTTCTTCAGGCTCTGTTTGAATTTTGTTCCCATCACAAATTATCGACTGGATGTAATGGCTGATCACCTTTCGGGTTTCCTCGGAGGGGTGGAGAAATTCTAACCCGGTGTGGAAAATCAACTCCTTCTCCCCATCTGACTGCATCTCTGTCCGGGCGACGACTGAACGGGCGACGCGGCACCTCAAGCTCAGTCTCTTCCCCAAGAGGTCGAGGTCCAACAAGGAAATGGCGCCTGGTCGGACCACATGATTGTGTTCTATCAGAGAGCCTCCAACACTGATGTTCAGGATCACGGCGTCGCAAACGGCAGTCACCTTCCCCATGGTCTTCCCTCCCACAAAGAACCGGGCGTATTGCCGCCTACTCGCAGATTGGTTCTCCACGAGCGCCGCTTCAAACTCGGGACCTAGCGGGGGCTGGGCCTGGGTGAGGGATGCCTCGAACTCCGCAGTTTCCGGTGCCTCGGCCTCCTTGAGAGATGCCTCAAGCTCGGCAGTGGACGGGCCCCTCCCCCTTTCCACTGCTGCCGCTGGGGAGGTTGACCGCTTCTTTCTCCGTTTTTTTCTTTTCACCCCGATTCCTTGGTTACTCTGGCCCGATTCATAGGGATCCACGACCGTTTAACCCTTTCTTTTAAGGAAGTTAGCGTACCTCTCTTTGGTACCGAGTACCCAATTCGCCCTGTTTATGGTTAGCAGGAACCATGCCAATACGCCAACAATGTCAAGAGAAATCTCCCCAACCTTCGGTGGCCCCATAGGAACGGATAAATGCCCCAAGCGATTGCTCCACACTCCGAGACAGATCCAAGAATTCCAGCCCGGTCTGATAGTACAAGATATCTTCTCCCCCTCTTCGGCTCACCCGGCTGTGGACCACACGACACCGGATCGTAAACTGCTCCCCGCCGCTGCCCAGTTGGAGGAAGCAGGGGGACCCCAGCTGGAGCACGCCCTGGTGCTCAACTAACGCTCCCTGGAGGCTCAGATCCATCACCTCCGTCTCCTGGAGGGTCGTGATCGCCGCTGCGACCCCAGAAATGCGAAAGCGCGGAGGCTTCCGCTTGTCAAGGTCCTTGCCCACATAGCGTTTGCCGTGTCCTTTTGTCATAGGCTTAGCCGGTCTGAACCGTCGAGGCCGTGGGCGCGGTCGAGGGAAAGAGTCCCCCAACCTTGGATATCGGGTCATGCACGAGAGACCACTTGCCCTCGGAACACCGGGCGATCATGCAAATATGCTGCCAGCTACACCCCGGCATCGCCCTGAACTATCTATCTTCCCGTGCCCTTTTGGCTCTCGTCTATCTCCACGGCGATGTTGAGGAGCAGGGTTTCTAAATCCTTGTGGATGGTTCGGGGGATGTCCGATACTTCCCTGCCCGCGACGGGGAAGAAGGAGAAGCTCCCACCGCGCTCCCGATGAGCGGTCATCACGAGCGTGATGAACGCCTCCTCTCCTGACTTTCCTCCGAACTCGGCGTGCACGGCCCGACCGGAATCAAATAAGACGACAGCCATACCTGCCGCCAAGGACAGGACCAGCCGTCCTGTTTTCCTGCCGATGGAAACCGCCTGGGTGACTTCGGTCAGATCCATGATCGCCAACGAACCCTCTAAAGTGGGTGCCGGTTTCTCCTTTGCGCCCTTTGGGGCCGCTTCCTGGCTTGTGAGTCGTGGGGGCGACGCGCTCGAGAGGCCCCGAAGCCGCAAGTGAGTGTCCACGCGAGCCACGATGTTGGAGGCGGGCGAGCTTTCTGGAAGGATCATGTCCGCCTCGGTCCGGGTCGCAGCCATTGCCATCTGCGAAGCCCGATCGACCATGAGGACAAACATGATTCCTTTGGTGGCGGAATCGGCCTGGACCATCGAGGACAGCTCGGAACCATACATGTCGTCGAGCATGGTCTGGCTGATGATCAGGGTCGGTCGACGCTGTTTGACCATCGCAAGGGCGCTCGAGCCGCTGGACGCCACCGAGACCTCGTAGCCCGCTGCCTCCAGGGCCTTTTTCAGTGAAACGCTCTTGTCTGGATCGGCGCCAACAAGAAGCACCATTGCCATCGAAATCCTTCCTCCCCTTCCGCGCTCAAGAGGGCACAGGCGCCCGGAAGACCGCGAAGGATTTTTTCCCATCGCGCCTGGGCATCGGACATCTGAGGGTAGCACACGCCGCTGCTCCTCGGCTACCCTTACCTCTGGCTGTTTGCGAACCGTACCTGCCAGCGGCCTTCGTCATTGAGCTCCGCGAGGCCATTTTGCCTGGGTTTTCCCTGGCTTTTTCCGACTTCTCCTCCGATATCGGAGTCGGCCATTAAGGCGCTGCATAGAGTGTGCCAGGAGGCTGTTGGAACGGCAACATAAGTGGAACGACGGCTAAATTCGGCTTCGGAGGTAGGCGCTGAGATAATCAACGAGGGTCACAACAATATAGATGGCAACGAGAAGGGTAAGAAGCTGGTTCTCGAGGAAGAGGCTGATCGCGATGTGGATCCGCTGGCCCAGCCCGCCAGCCCCCACGAGGCCGAGGATCGCTGCTGCCCTGATATTCACTTCCCATCGGTAGAGCGAGTAGGAGAGGAACTGGGGAAGCGCTTGCGGGAGAATTCCGTAGATCAGAATCTGGAACCGGCTTGCCCCGTTTGCCTGAAGGGCCTCGATAGGACGTCGGTCCACATTTTCCAAGACCTCACCGAATAGCTTTCCAAGGACCCCGCCATTGTGGACACCCAGGGCTAACACCCCTGGGAACGGGCCGAGCCCCACCGCGAACACGAAGACCGTGGCCCATACGATCTCTGGGATGGATCGGAGGATATTGAGGAGGCTCTTGGCAACGAGATAGATTGAAAGCCGCACCCCTCGCCGCACCGAGCCACGCTGCTCTCTCTCGAACAACACGCCTGCATACATCAGATTCGCGCTGGCGAAGAAGACCACGGCAGATGCCACGACCATGGACAGGAGGCTCCCCATAATGGAGATCGCCAGTGTTTCCAGGGTCCCAACCGCGGTATCCGCGAGGAACTCGGGGCGGAGATCCGGTGGGAAGAGCCTCAGGCTGTAGTCGAGGATCGCTCGAGGGCCCTCCCAGAGAACCAGTGCCAGATCCACGCCGGTTCCCCGGGCGCTCCACCAGACCACGACCGCGACGGCGGCTGCCGTCGCCAACGGAAACCATCGGCGTGATTGCGTCGCCACGAGGGACTGCTGGTTCGCTGCGGGACCTTGCACCGGAGCCATTGGCACCCTACCTCGCGAAGACGCGCTGCCGGATGCGGGCGCTCAGCCAGTCCACGCCCGCGACCAGCGCAAAGAGGATGACGACGAGGGTAAAGACCTGGTGAAAATCAAACATGCGCATCGAGATCTCGATCTGCTGACCTAGCCCACCGGCCCCGACCAGCCCCAGCACGGCCGACGCGCGGATGGCACACTCCCAACGATACAGAGTATAGGAGACAAAGTTGGGATAGGCCTGCGGGAGGAAACCGTAGACGAGGATTTGCCAGCGGCTGGCCCCCGTCGCCTGAAGGGCCTCGATCGGTTGTGGGTTCACTACCTCCAGGATTTCCGAGTAGACCTTCCCGATCATCCCACCGTACGCGACGCCGATCGCCAAGACCCCAGGGAAGGGGCCCAGCCCCACGGCCTTGACGAACATGAGCGCCCACACAAACTCCGGAATGCTGCGGAACAGACTCAACAGCCCGCGGGAGGCGGCGTACGGCAGAAAGCGAGCTACTCTCCTTGAACGGATGCCCGCGACCTCACGCTCATGGAGGATACCGCGGTAAGCCACGGTCGCGGTCCCCAGCAGGCCGAGGGGGAATCCAACGACCACGGCGATGACCGTGCCGACAATGGAAATCTGGATCGTCTCCAGGGTTGGCTTGACCAGGAACCGAAGGAATTCAGGGCTGAGGTCCGGCGGAAAGGCCCCGGCGAAGAACCGCAAGAAATTCGCCCGCGCCTCGCCGTCCAATAGGGCACGCGGATCCACCTGTGCTAAGCGGGCGCTCCATAGAAAGACTCCGACCAGCCCAGCCACAAGCACCCAGTGCAGAATGGTCTTACTTTCCCGGATGGAGGGGACCACAGGATGTGCAGGAGGAGTCATGTTCGGGGCCAAATCCGGCCTCTTGCGCTTCGGAGGGGCTGATTCCGGCATAGAGACGGGCCAACAGATCTTCGGTCAGTTCAACGGAAGGTCGGTCGAACTGGATCCTTCCCCCCCGAAAGCCGACGATTCGCGGAAAATAGGTCAGGGCCAGCTCGACGCTATGCAGGTTCATAAGCAAAGTTTTCCCAGACGTCTGGCTGATTTCCACCAGGAGCTTCACGATCGAATGGGCAAGACTCGGATCTACCGAGGCAACCGGCTCGTCGGCGAGGATGACATCCGGATTTTGCACCAGGACGCGTGCGATCGCCACCCGCTGTTGCTGCCCACCGGAAAGCTCATCTGTCCTCGCGTAGAGTTTTTCGGGAATGCCGACCTGAGCAAGGGTAGCCTGGGCGGCGTCAAGGTCCTGGGGACGCAGAAGCGACCAGACCGCCCGCCATCCAGACCAGGTCCCGAGCCGTCCGGCCAGCACGTTATGCACAACCCACAGGCGTGACACTAGATTATGCTGTTGATAAATCGTCCCGATGCGCCGTCGGACGACCCGCAGGGATCGTCCGTGCAGGTCACCGACGTCAAGGTCGCCGAGGCAGAGCCGGCCCCCGTCCGGCCGGAGGGTCAGATTCAAGAGCCGGAACAAAGTGGTCTTCCCCGCACCTGATGGGCCGATGATCGCCACCTGCTCACCCGGGGTGACCTTCATCGACACGTCCTCCACGGCGACCAATTGGCCATTGAAGATTTTACGAATATTCTCTAGACGATACATTGCAGGCGATGATCTCTCGCGAGTCGCTTCGCGGAGGGGTCCCCCCGCGAAGCGACTCACCCCTGAGGTTGCCGGATGCTGCCGCGCTAGCTCGACGAGGGCACTACTTGAGGAGTCCGGCGGCTTTGGCCGCTTCCTCGATCCCCTTCCAGTCCTCGTCCTTCGCACGGACGAATCCCTTCGTCCGTTGGAGATCCAAAAGCTTCCGATGCTCCGGATTGTCGTACTGGAGCTTCAGGAGGGCCACGGTAAACCGCTCCATGAGATCCGGGTCCAGCTCGCTCCGTGCGGTCCAGACATAGTCCACGTAAGGCGGCGTGGTCCAGAAGACCGTCACTTTGCTCGTGTCGATCTTTTTGTTCTTCACCAGCTTTCCCCAGACGAGGAAGTTCAACGCACCCGCGTCTACTTTCCCCCCTTCCACCCACAGGGCCGTCGCATCATGGGCCCCACTGAACGCTGGCTTCTGGGCAAAGTCTCTGTCCGGGTTAATTCCATTCTTGAGCAGGAAGTACCGGGGCATCAGGTGACCCGAAGTGGACGAGACGCTCCCGAAGGAGAAGGTCTTCCCCTTCAAGTCGCTCAGCTTCGTTATGCCAGTATCCGAACGGGTGACAAAAACACTCTTGAACTGCGCATCTTCTTTACGCATCACGAGCCGGGTGGCATTCCCCCCCGTCCGGCGGACCGCGTGCACCGAGGTAAAGCCACCGTACCAGACGACATCGAGCTTCTTGGCAGCCAGGCCTTCGACCGTGGCCGAGTAATCGATGACCGGCACGAACTCTACCGGCATCCCTATTTCCTTGGAGAGATACGCGGTGAAGG
>JABAOH010248480.1_pt1 | contig 11809 bp, 13 predicted proteins | sample 7062181 | NCBI WGS metagenome assembly JABAOH01 (sample SAMN14538630, study PRJNA623070) | marine sediment metagenome | biome: marine biome [ENVO:00000428]; feature: marine pelagic biome [ENVO:01000023]; material: deep marine sediment [ENVO:00002113]; isolation source: pool of 5 deep marine... | reverse complement strand
ATTAAATATTCCCGCCAAATGATGCAGGCCGGTTTTATGGCATTAGACCCTTTAAGTGGTGAGGTTCGTGCATGGGTAGGTGGCATTGATTTTAAAACCTTCAAGTTTGATCATGTGAATTACAATACCAAACGGCAGGTGGGCTCTACTATTAAACCATTATTGTATAGTTTAGCTATTGAAGATGCCGGTTTTACACCAAATACAATTGTGCAGGATGTTCAACAAAGTTTTGGCGCATATGGAATGGTGCCTGCTACTTCTACCTCTTGCACCGGAGCCTCTATTCCTATGGCACAAGCCCTTGCATTTTCCAGAAACTGTGCCACTGCTTATATTATGAAGCAGTTAGATCCCAAGGGCAATAATGCAGCCATCCGTTTTGTTGATTTTCTAAAAAACAAGTGCGGCTTACAAACCAATATAGAACCACACCCCTCCATTGCTATTGGTGCATGCGAAATTTCATTGTATGAAATGATGCAGGCATACAGCATGTTCCCGGGAAGAGGATTCAATGTAAAACCACTATTTATTACCCGTATTGAAGATAGAAATGGCAATGTATTGGAAAATTTTGCACCCATTAGAAAAGAAGTTATCAGCGACATTACTGCTTATTCTGTTATTAAAATGATGGAAGGCGTGGTTGAATTTGGTACAGCCCGTGGCCTTAAAATGCAATTTGATGTTAGTGGGAATATTGCTGGCAAAACGGGAACTACCAATGATAACAGCGATGCCTGGTTTATGGGCTACACACCGCAATTATTAGCAGGTGCCTGGGTAGGTTGCGATGATCGATTTATACACATCAATAGTAGTAGCTATAATGGGCAGGGTGCACGTGCTGCCATGCCTATTTGGGGTTATTTTTATGAAAAAGTTTTGAAAAATGCAAACATTTTAGGCATTGATGCAAATGTTGACTTCTCTAAACCGGAAGGTATGGCCAACGACATTGAATTGGATTATACCAATCCCACACCCAATGTGCCTATTGGTGTTGAGGGCGACCAGCAATTAATGGGAAATGGCACCTCTCAGGATTATGTACCAGCCGATATTAAACCGGAAGATCTGGCACCCGAATCACAAATAGATACCAATAAATTACCGGGATTATCTCCCAATAAAAAAAATAATAATACACCAAAATTACCTGCTCATCAGCAACCCATTCCAAAAGCTATTTTGCCCAAAAAAGTAGGAGGAAATCATTAATGTAATTAAGAAAACAAATTTTAAATATTTTTTCCGGTTAACATGGGAACAAAAGAAAATAAATCAAAAGATTCTTCTTTGCAGGCATCGGCAAAAACTTTGGTAATGCGCAGCATTCTTTGAGAAGCACCTTCATCAACAGGTATTACCATTATTCCGCCTACTTTTAATTGTTCTATTAGTTTAGGAGGAATAAATGGCGCCGCTGCTGTGATGAGAATTTTATCGAAAGGTGCAAAAGTTGGCAGGCCTTCAAAGCCATCGCCAAAAAAGCATTTGATATTGGGGTATTTATTTTTAAAACTAAACTGCTTATTTAAATCAAATATTTTTTTCTGCCGTTCAATAGTATACACCCAGGCACCCATTTCTGCCAATACACAAGCCTGATACATACTACCGGTACCAATTTCCAATACTTTATCCGATTTTTTTATTTGTAATAATTGTGTTTGATATGCAACTGTATAAGGTTGAGAAATGGTTTGACCTTCAGCAATGGGAAATGCACGGTCTTCATAAGCAATTTTATCGAAAGCAGAATCTAAAAAATAATGACGTGGTACATTTTGTAACGCTAATAAAACAGCCTCATCGGTAATACCTTTTTGTTTTATCAGTTCTACCAACTGTTTACGCAGTCCTTTGTGGCGATAAGTATCTTCAAACTTTCTCATAAACCATACAAAGCTAATAGTATCGGCACATTTTAAAGCATAAATTCATTACATGGGGAAATTAAAATGCCGTGCATTTTTTTTGCACAGCATTTTAAGAAAAGTTGTTTAAGAAACTGCTTCACTTTTATGGAATATTTGTTCACACTGTAAAAGCTGCAGTTAAGCGTATTAAGACAATTGCATGGATGCAATGATACCCGAAATTTTTTGCTTCAGTTCTTCAAACTTTTTGTCAAATTCATTTTTATTGGGAAGCGTAGTATGTACACTAAAATAGAATTTTATTTTAGGTTCCGTACCCGATGGCCGGGCCGAAATTTTGCTGCCATCTTTAGTAATAAATTGCAGCACATTGCTTTTAGGTAGTTGAATTGCCCATTGCTCACCTGTTAATAAATTAGTGCCTTTTTGTAATTCATAATCTAACAATGTTACTACCTGACTATTGTTAATGAATTTAGGTGGATTAGATCGGTAACCTTCCATCATTGCAGCAATCTCTTTCTGGCCATCCATTCCCTTTTTGGTAATACTGATTAGGTTTTCATAATAAAAACCATATTGCATATACAGTTCAATCAATTTATCAAACAAGGTTTTACCTTGTTGTTTTTCATAAGCTGCCATTTCACATAATAAAGCTACGGCACTGATGGCGTCTTTATCACGTATCTGGTTGCCAATCATTAATCCAAAACTTTCTTCGCCACCAATTACATAGTTTTCTTTACCTTCTTTTTCTTTTATTAGTTCGGCAATCCATTTAAAGCCTGTTAATACATTGTAGTAAGCTACATTATTTTGACGGGCAACTTCATTAATCATTTCAGTGGTTACAATTGTAGTGATCACCATATCATTGGGCTGTGCAATTCCCTTTTTTCTTCGGGCTTCAATCAAATATGCAAAAGCAAGTACTGCAGTTTGGTTGCCATTCATTAATATCCATTCTCCTTTGTGGTTTTTTACACCAACACCTACCCTGTCTGCATCCGGGTCGGTACCTAACAAAATATCTGCATCTAATGCTTTTGCTTTTTCAAGGCCCATTCGCATGGTTTCACTTTCTTCCGGATTGGGATAAGCAACTGTAGGAAAATTGCCATCGGGTGTGGCTTGTTCTTCCACAATATGTACATTGGTAAATCCGAATGCCGATAATGCAGCAGGTACTAATTTAATACCACTGCCATGTATGGGCGTATAAACAATTTTAAGGTCTTTTTGCTGTTGTATTACTTCCGGATACACACTCAGGCTTTTCACCATTTTTAAATATTGTTGATCCATCTCTGCGCCAATTATGGTAATATTGGCATTACCTCCACTCCATTTCACATCATCAATACTTTGGATGGCTTCCACCTCTTTAATTACGTTTTTATCGTGTGGTGGTACCAATTGGCCGCCATCATCCCAATAGGCTTTATAACCGTTGTACTCTTTTGGATTATGTGATGCGGTACATACCACGCCTGCATTACAGTGTAAAGAACGAATTGTAAAACTCAGTTCTGGTGTTGGGCGTAAATCTTCAAACAAAAACACCTTAATACCATTGGCTGCAAAAACCTGTGCTGTTGTTTCGGCAAAAAAACGGCTGTTGTTTCTACAATCATGTGCAATGGCTACCCGTATGGTTTGGTTTGGATAGGTTTTCATCAAATAGTTGGCAAAACCCTGTGTAGCCATTCCAACCGTATATTTATTCATTCTGTTGGTACCCACACCCATAATGCCACGCAGGCCACCGGTACCAAACTCCAAATTTTTATAAAAAGCTTCCATCAGCTCATTGGGATGGTGGTTAATCAATTCCTGTACTGCATTTTTTGTATCGGCATCGTATTTTCCGTTCACCCAACTCCGGGCTTTTTCTAAAATAGCTGTATCCATGTTATATTTTTTAATGATGAAATTTTGGCAATTGAATATGCTGCACTATGATAGAAAAAATGGGTTATAACAAATAAGCTCCTATTATTTGATGATCATCCATTTCCACAACAATATGTTCCTGAAGTGTAGTAGCAAGAGAAAGGCCAACATAATCGGGTTTTATCGAAAATAATTTATGCATTCTTTCTATCAATACCATGGTTTGTATACGTTTAGGGTATTGTTGCAATAATGGTTTTAATGCATACAACAAAGTTCTGCCCGTATTGGCCACATCATCAATTAACAAAATACATTTGCCATTTGCAGAAAATGGAACATCTAATTTTATTTCTTCAGGTTTTTGTTTATTCATGGCAATACCATTTACTTCCACTATTTGCTGAAAATAGGGTTGTATAAGTGTAGCCATCATATTTGCCATTATATAGCCATTGTTCCGTATACCTATCAAAACAATATCTTCTGGTTCATCCCCCAAATTTTCGGCCACTTCTAATGCCAGCCGCTCTAATTTGAATTGAATAATTTGTTGCGATAATATTTCCTTCTTTTCTTTCATTCGCCCTGAATTTAATGCATTGTGATTTTTATCAATCAATTCTTATGAAAAACTGTATACGCAATCTGTTGTTCAAAATTCGAATTAATTTGTTGGAATTAGCTTTTCCTAAAAAATATTTTTTAAAATATTTCTGTAATGCTTTCATGAACCAGAAAGGCCAATTATTGTATTATCTGTCATAAATGTATGATTTATTGCGTTAACTATATTCACTTAACTATTAATTTAGCATTACAAGAAAACCACTATGCATATTATTTCACAACTTGTTTTCATATTAATACTGGCTGCAGGCATATATCTTTTTTCTGCAAAAGTAATCTATATCAGAAAAAATATTTTAATGGGAAGAGATGAGTCTCGAAACGACCAGCCTAAATTACGTTGGCGCAATGTTTTATTGTTAGCATTTGGGCAAAAAAAGATGTTTAAAAACCCCTTAGTGGCAGTGATGCATTTTATTATTTATGCAGGTTTTATCATTATTAATATTGAAGTGCTCGAAATTATATTAGATGGAATTTTAGGAACCCACAGGCTTTTTGCAGAACCACTTGGCTACATCTATACACTGCTGATTAATGTATTTGAATGCCTTGCTGTTGGCGTTATAGCTGTTTGTATTATTTTTCTTATCAGAAGAAATATTTTACATATTCAGCGTTTCATGAGTAAAGACCTAAATGGATGGCCAAGAAGCGATGCCAATTATATATTAATTACCGAAATTATATTAATGAGTCTCTTCCTCACCATGAATGCAACAGATACCCTCCTGCAAAACAGGGGTTATGGGCATTATGCTGAACATTTAACCGGTAATTTTTTGTTTTCAGGAAGTCTGCAATCACTTTTTAACGGGCTATCTTCTGAACAGCTTGCCACTATTGAACGAAGTGCCTGGTGGTTGCATATTGTTGGTATTATTGCATTTTTAAACTATTTGCCTTATTCTAAACATTTGCACATACTTTTGGCATTCCCCAATGCATATTATGCCAGTTTAGAGCCTAAAGGCAAAATGCACAATATGCCCGACATTCAAAAAGAGGTACTGTATGCCATGCAACCGGAATTAATACCTGCCAATGCTCCGCAAGCAACAGCCCATAAATTTGGTGCCAGAGNNNNCCGGCAAATCACTCAGCCCCAGAATGATTATGATGAAAACCCGCGACCGTTTGGAACAAGTGGGCCAAAAAAGCAAGGCCATGCAAAACTGGCAGGATGATGGAAAATCATTGCTGCACGATTATATTACGGAAGAAGAATTAAGAGCTTGTACAACCTGTAATGCATGTGTAGAAGAATGTCCGGTAAGTATTTCACCACTCGATATTATTTTGCAAATGAGAAGATACCTGATTATGGAAGAAAGCAATGCACCACAAGAGTGGAACAGCACATTCAGCAATATTGAAAATAATTTTGCACCCTGGAAATTTTCGCCGGAAGAAAGAGACCAATGGGCCAAAGATTAGTGTTATTATTATTATATTACAACATAGACAAAAACAACATTCTGTATAATTGAATCATTGCCGCAAATAAGAAAACAATACCCATAATAATATTTAAAGTTCGGGCACCGGCATTCATTTTCTTAATCAGCCAGTTGCCACCATGCATGTAAAATGCCAGTCCCGTAATCGTTCCAATGCCACATCCAATGGTAAATACGTTTAATGAAAGTGTATTTGCTTGCAGAATTTTTGCATTTATTAGATAGGTGCTCCATATAAACCAAAAAGGTATTTGTGCAGGATTCAAAGCACTCATACTCATGCCTAATACGAAGCGGTTCAACTTATTTTGCAGTAATATGTTTTTTTCATTCGCTTTATTTTTAATTACCATTACAAAACTAATAATAGCAAATAAAAGAAAAAAAACAACTGCTAACCATCCTATAATAGTAAACAATAATTTGTGTGCGTATACCCACTGTACACCAACCAATACCAGCCTTAAATAAAGAATTTCAATCAATGCAACACCAATGGCATAGCGCCAGGCATTTTTAAAACTTTCTAAAATAGCAATATGGGTAGCAGTAATGCTCATGGTACCTAATGGCAATTGACCCAAAAAACTAACAAGCCAACCCATTAAAAGTATAAATAAAAAATGCATGCAAAAAAGTTAGTACAGTAATGCTTTTTAAAACAGTGAAAATAACATGTTTATTCAAAATAACCACTCAAAATAAATTTACAGTACATTCGTAAAAAGGTTATGTATGAAGGTACCTGTAATGGCAGATTTAGCTGCAAATGGAACCATCCCCGAAATATTATTCTGGGTAGGTTGCTCCGGCAGTTTTGATGTTCGGGCACAAAAAATTACCCGTGCATTTGCCTCTATTTTAAATAAACTCAATATTCAATTCGGTATTCTGGGGAAAGAAGAAGCCTGCACAGGCGATCCGGCACGCAGAGCCGGCAACGAATTTTTATTCCAAATGATGGCATATAACAATATCCAAATATTAAATGGATATGGCATTAAAAAAATTGTGACTACCTGCCCTCATTGCTTTAATATTTTTAAAAATGAATATCCGGAATTGGGTGGAAGCTATGAAGTAGTGCACCATACCGTTTTTTTACAACAACTGATTGATACCGGTAAAATAGTGATGAAAGAAGGTGGCCCTTTTAAAGGAAAAAAAATTACTTACCATGATAGTTGTTATTTGGGGCGTGCCAACGGCATATATGAAGCCCCAAGAAAAGTTTTAGAGGCATTAGATGTTGCACTAACCGAAATGAAACGCTGCGGCAGTAAGGGTTTATGTTGTGGAGCGGGTGGCGCACAAATGTTTAAAGAAGATGAGCCCGGCAATAAGAGAATTAATATAGAACGAACCGAAGAAGCACTGCAAACCAATGCCAGCATTATTGCAGCAGCCTGTCCGTTTTGTAATACCATGATGACTGATGGTGTAAAAAACAAAGAAAAGGAAACAGAGGTTCAGGTATTAGATATTGCTGAATTAATTGAGCAATCGATGGTATAATCAGGCAAAGCGCAAACCATTTATCAGGCATTTCATCATACTTTCATGTAATTACACTTCAATTTTAAAAAATTTTTGATGGCTGCCATCATTTTATTTCCAATACTGCTGTTTATGGATGCAGCACATGATTGGTTATTTCATGAATGGGATGTGCATGCTTTATTTTCAACAGAAAACATGCTATTTAAAGGAATTGTGGCGGGTATTGGCGGCTATTTTTATGTTGTGCTTACCCAAAGAAAGAACACTGAAAGTTAAAATAAAATACTTAGGCTTAAATATGAGCAGGTTATAATAATTTTGCAGCATGAATACGCAAGTTGAAAACTTTATTCCCGCTGATTTTTCAGATCATTCAAAAGTTTGGGTATATCAATCCAGCAGATTGCTCACCATTCAGGAGGCNNTTATTGTATTAATGGCAGATGAAACCTATACGCAGGTGGGTGGTTGCAGCACCGATTTCAGCGTGCACTTTATTCAACAAATAGAAAAACAATTCAACATTCAATTGTTTAACCGCCAGATGCTGGCTTTTATTATTAAAGACAAAGTGGAGTTATTGCCTTATTCACAACTGGAATATGCCATACAAAACGGTTTTATCAATCAGCATACCCTTTATTTTAATAATCTGGTTGCAACCAAGAAAGAGCTGATTCAAAACTGGATAATTCCGGCAGGTAAAAGCTGGCTGGGCAAACGTTTCTTTAACCTCCAACCCGCTTCATAATGTTGTATCAGGTATATGGTATACCCAATTGTAATACCGTAAAAAAGGCATTAAACTGGCTAACAGTGCACCATGTGCCACATACCTTTCATAACTTCAAAAAAGAGGGTATTGCTGTATCCGTTATAAAAGAATGGAGCAGTCAGGTGGGTTGGGCTGTTTTATTGAACAAACAAGGTACTACCTGGAAAAAATTAGATACATCCATACAGGAAACCATAACTACTGAACAGAAAGCCATAGCCCTCATGCAACAATCAGTCAGTATTATTAAACGACCGGTGATTGTAAAAGATGGTACCGTTGTAGTGATAGGATTCAATGAAACACTTTATCAGCAAATTTTTAATTCCAAAACTTATTAGCACTTTTTTTTAACAAAAATGAACATAGTGTTTATTTGGTAAATAATTTATTGAATTACTTCTTCTAATTTTTGTTTCAGTTGTTCACTTCTCAGCCCTCTGGCAATGATTATTCCATTGGGATCAATCAACATATTATCTGGAATGGATTCAATATGGTATAAACGGGCAACTGCGTTATTCCAAAATTGCAAATCACTTACATGTGTCCAGGTTAAACCATCATCATGAATAGCTTTTATCCAATTATCTTTTTGTTGATCTAATGACACACCTAAAATGGTAAAATTTTTATTTTTAAATTCATTGTACACTGCAACAACGTTCGGATTCTCCATACGGCAAGGCCTGCACCAACTGGCCCAAAAATCAACCAACACATATTTTCCTTTAAAAGATGCAAGTGATACGGGTTGATTGGCAGTATCGTTTTGTGTAAAATTAATGGCCTTAGTTCCAATTGCACCCACTTTTGCAGCTGCTACTGTTTGAGCAATTAATTTTCCATAAAAACCATCTTTGGCTGTTGGTGCCAATTGATTGTATTTATTTTCCAATTCATCCGGACCTGAAAAAAGAGGGTTTACTGCATATACCACAAAAGCACTTACCTGTGATGCAGGTTTTTGTTTGATAAAGGTATCTACCTGCCGAATCACCATATTTTTATACACCCCAAAAGAAGTAATGAGTGAGTCACGCTTTTCGCCGGGTTTTTCGGCATTAATGGCGGTTACTAATTTGGCTAATTTTTCTTTGAGCGGATTAAATCCTTTTAAATACTGCACATAATCGTTTTGCAAAGCAGAACCTGAAAAAACCAAATCTTTTAAATGTTTTACATCGCCATTTACAAATACCTGATCATTCTGCATAAACACTTCAGGTGTTTCATTGTACCCAATAAAATTTAATTGATAGATATCGGCATTTTCAAGATCGCCTTTTAAAGTAAAACGACCATTTTTTGAATAATCTTCAGCAATTGATTTTCCGGTTGCCCCGCTTACCAAAAATACCAGCGTGCTATCTTTCAAGCCTTTCACATCACCTTTCATCACAAAACCTTTTTGTGCAATAACACTAAAAGGTAACAACATAAATAAAATTAATTTTTGCATAAATGCGTTTATTTTAAAATTCAAATTAACCAACAAAAATATATTTGAACATTTGAATGAAATGCTTCATTTATTGTGCATGTCTTTCCTGCAACACTTTTATAACATCTTTTAACGAATAATTTTTAGCAGCCAGCAGCAGTAAATAATGAAACAACAAATCGGCAGATTCGTTTAAAAATAGTGTTTCATTGTTGTCTTTTGCTTCTATTACCATTTCTACAGCTTCCTCGCCAACTTTTTGTGCAACTTTATTAATGCCTTTTCCTATCAATCGGGCTACATAAGATACTTCAGGTGAAGTCTGACTTCTTAAACGAATGACCTCTTCCAGATACAATAAAAAATTGTCTGAATGGTTCTTTTCACTCCAACAAGTATCGGCACCGGTATGGCAAACGGGCCCATTGGGTATTACCTTTATAAGTAAAGTATCATTATCACAATCGGGTGTAATGCTCTTTACATCCAAAAAATGGCCACTCTCCTCGCCTTTTGTCCATAATCGTTGCTTACTTCTGCTATAAAATGTTACTCTTCCGGTTTGTTCTGTTTGCTGGTAGGCTGCTTCATTCATAAACCCAAGCATTAATACTTTAAGGGTATTGTAATCCTGAATTACTGCGGGCACTAATCCATCACTGTATTTTTTAAAATCAATTTGCATGTGTAATCTATCTAAATGAATCTTATTTTTCAGTCTTTGCAAAATTACCTATAAATACCCGATTGAAAATGCAACAACTTACTTAAATGCTGTTTTAATTTAGCTTTTCCAATACATAAATAACTGAACTGCACATTTTAACATCCTGCCACATTTTAAAAGCAGAGCGTAAACCTATCCAGCCTGCATTCATAAGGTTGGTGCTTCCATGTTTATATTTTTCGCTTAACAAAGCCACATAAAAACTATCGAAAGGCATAGAGCGGTATTGTAGAATTTTAAATTGGCTTTGAGCAGCCAAAACTGCCATGCTTTCCGGAGAAAAATGATACAAATGGCGCGGCACATCATAAGCTGCCCAATATTGCTGATAATAAGCTGCATCGTAAGATGTATAATTAGGTACAGCAATCACTAATTTGCCATTGACAGTTAACGACCGATAAAAAATTTGCATATATCCATGCAAATCATGCACATGTTCTAAAACATGCCAAAGCGTAATAATGTGAAAAGATGCCGGAGAAATTTGGTACAAATATTCAGGTAAATGAAAGTTGAGTTTGAATTTTGAGGCTGCAATGTTTCTGGCTCCTGTATCTACTTCAACCCCACTCACCTGCCAACCCGCCTGTTGCATAGTGAATGCAAAAGCTCCTGTACCGGCGCCAACATCTAAAATTGTTTTGGCTGCACCGGCTGATAATTGCTCAATAAAATTTCTTTTTCTTTTTAATGTAATAGAACGAACAGAATGGTATAGCTGATTGATGAACCCCTTTTTGGTATCACTATGCGAAATATAACTGTCCGATTGGTAATAGGCAGCAATTGCGGAAAGATCGGGTACATCCTGTGTAAACCGGCCATTACAGTGGTTGCAATGCCAAATTGCAAACAGCTCATGCGATACGGTAAAATCTTCAGCAAAAAAGGAAGGTTGAATTGATGCACTGTTACAAATAGGACAATGGGTATAGTGTATTCTGTGGTTCATTCAATCAAAAATTACAAAAATGCAATAAATAGTGCAGCCAAACCAATCACCGTTAAAATAATGGCATAAATCCACCATTTATCTTTTGTTTCATTTTCAATAGAAGACTCTGCCTCGGTTGCTAAAGTTTCCGCAGCAGGAATATTATCTAAAATTGAAATGGGCTTTGATGTGGAAGGAGGAACAGCAGTTGTAATATGCATGTGGCTAAACGAAATATTTTTTAATAACCTATTGTTTTGGGGAACCGGCCTGAAAAACACTTCCCCATCCGGATTGAGCAGTAAAGTACCTATACCCGGCAATAAAGCGCCACCTTGTTGCAACTGCTCTTTTAAATGATACACAAATTCAGTGAATTGTTGAATGGCCACAACTTCCGAAATATTTAATTGTTGGGCAACGGTTCGGTAAAAGGCATGATCGGCTTCCATCGTTTCGGGTACAAAACTGATTTGATGTACCGGTGGGTGTACCGTTTTTTTTCCCCAATCAACAGAAGGCGCTGTTCTTATCAATTGAAAACAACCTATGCC
>JABAOH010080335.1_pt2 | contig 11809 bp, 14 predicted proteins | sample 7062181 | NCBI WGS metagenome assembly JABAOH01 (sample SAMN14538630, study PRJNA623070) | marine sediment metagenome | biome: marine biome [ENVO:00000428]; feature: marine pelagic biome [ENVO:01000023]; material: deep marine sediment [ENVO:00002113]; isolation source: pool of 5 deep marine... | reverse complement strand
AACAGAATCAAATACTTTGTGCATTTCATCCATGTTGAAATCTGTGAGGCCGCTCAGCTTTTCTTTGATATCCCCAAGAACAGGCTTAATCTCAGGTGTGAGGAATTTGTTTTTAGCTTTTTCCTCAAACTTGACCTTATCTGCGTAGAAGTAATCTATAGAGGAAGCTATATCTAGCAGGGTTTTTGCCCTCTGGCTTAGCTGTTTTATGATTTTAACAAGTTTGTCATCAAGCTCTATGTTGAGCCCCTTTTCTTTTAGAAGCGGTATCACGAGCCCTGCAATCTTCTCCGGAGGTTCGTTCTTGATGTACCAGCTGTTTAGCCATTCTAGTTTCTCTTCATTAAATACCGCTGCGGACTTACCTACATTATCCNNACCTACATTATCCAGAGTGAATTTTTCTATAAGCTCTTCTTTAGAGAATATTTCCTGATCACCGTACGACCAACCCAAACGTGATAGGAAATTAATGATGGCCTCAGGCAAGTACCCCTTATCTTTATAGGCAGCAACAGAAGCGGCACCGTGTCTTTTGCTAAGTCTTTTATTGTCTGAGCCAAGAATCATAGACACATGAGCCAGCTCCGGCACATCATAATCAAGCGCTCTATAGATAAGTACCTGCCTCGGGGTGTTTATTAGGTGGTCGTCTCCCCTGATTACATGGGTTATGTTCATGGTGGCATCGTCAACCACGACAGCGAAATTGTAAGTAGGGAAACCGTCCCTCTTTAATATTATAAAGTCGTCTATCTCTGTTGCATCAAAAGTGACTGTGCCCCTAAGCAGATCCTGGATCTCGATTGTCCCTTCGTCCGGTGTTTGAAGTCTTATGACATAGGGCTCATCCGGGCCCTCGTTTAATTTAGCCCACTCTCTCTTATAACGCAGAACGTCCCCTCTTGCCTGAGCCTCTTTTCTTTTCTCCTCGAGTTCCTCAGGCGTAACATAGCATTTGTATGCGTGCCCCGAATCCAAAAGTTGATTGGCCAGATTTTGATATATCTCTAGTCTCTCCGACTGTCTAAAAGGCCCTTCATCCCAATCCAGTCCGAGCCACTGCATGGCGTCTGTTATTTCTTTTATAGATTCCTCAGTCGATCTTTCCCTGTCGGTGTCTTCAATACGCAGTATGAACTTACCGCCTGCGTGTCTGGCAAATAGCCAGTTGAAAATAGCTGTTCTTGCCCCCCCTATATGGAGTGAGCCTGTTGGGCTTGGGGCAAATCTGGTTCTAATTGTCATCGGGGTGTTATCTTAATTTAGAGTTCTATGTGAGTCAACACGGGTTACTTTTTACTCTTTTGCATCTTTGGCTAGAAGCCCGTCGAGGATGCCTTTTTTCTCCAGATCCACAAGCTCAAAATACCCGCCAATAAGCTCATCGTTTATTATTATAATCGGAACAGTTCTCCACTTATGCTTCTCAACTATCTCGACTCTGAGCTGTGGATCAGAGGATAGATCTACCTCTACGTATTCCACGCCCTTTTTGATGAGCAGGGATTTTGCGGCGCGGCAATATCCGCAAAAAGTGCTTGTGTATATTTCTACTTTCGTCAAACTTTTATGATCCCTTCTAGCGTATATGTTTTTGGGGTTTAAGATGCTTGGTTTTTTAAGTAGTTTCAAGTATTATTCAAAACCCATAGGCGTTCTTTTTGTTTTAATTACATATTCTCTTGGCATAAGGTTGGTAAATCTAGATCCAATTTAATCATATGACTAAGTTCTCTATCTCTTGGATATTAATCATAGTGCTCTGTCTGAGCTCCTGCGGCGTCACAAAATTCGTAGGCTACTATGCCACAGCGGGATCAGATGATCCAGGCGAGCTTGAAGGGCAAGTATTTCAGACCGATGACACTTCATATAAAATAGGCACTCTACCCGCCTCATGGGAGAGACAGAATATAGAAGGCGGCGACCTGGCCTTCAAAAACACTCAGTTTGACGGCACAATGACCGTGAACTCAACCTGCAAGGAGAAAAAGAAGAAATACAGCTTAAGGGCGCTCTCGGAGTCACTTCTTATCGGGATAAATGATAAAGAGGCTCTAAGCCGTGAAGATATAACTGTTGACGGGGTGCCGGCGCTTAGAACAATATACACAGGAAGCTTAAATAAAGTTCCCCTAAAATTAGCAACTGTAGTACTAAGAAAGAACATCTGCATTTATGATTTTACCTATGCCTCATCACCTGAGCGTTTTGATTTGGGAATAGTTGATTTCAATAATTTTGTATCACAATTTAGGGGCTTGTAGACATGATAGCTAACTATGTTGAAAGAGTTGGATACTATGTAATGAATCTCATTGAGAGTTTTGGTGAAATAATGCTCTTTCTCTACAGGTCTATCTATGCCAGTGTTACACGTCCTTTTAACTTCCGTTTGGTAATAGAGCAAATTGATGAAATAGGATTTAAATCAATTCCAATTGTTATAGCCTCATCTATGGCCATTGGTATGGTTATGGTAGTTCAGCTCGCTTGGGGTTTTGTGCACTTCGGAGCAAAGGGTTTGGTGGGTCCTTTAGTTTCTCTCTCTTTTGTTAGGGAATTAGGGCCGGTTATTGCTTCACTTCTGGTCGGAGGCAGGGTAGGTGCAGGTATTACTGCAGAGATAGGCTCTATGAAGGTAACAGAGCAGATTGATGCTATAAGAACCATGGGTGCTGATCCTCTTAGAAAACTTGTCGCTCCGAGGCTGATAGCTGCTATTATATCTTTTCCGTTTCTTGCAATGATATCAGATTTCTCAGGCATATTCGGAGCTATGATCATGTCTAAAATCGATCTTGATGTTCAGCCGCAGTTATTCATATCCAGCATGTTGGAGTGGGTAACAATTGAAGATTTCATTAGCGGTATTGCCAAAACCTTCTTTTTTGGAATTATTGTTGCCATTACAGGATGCTATATAGGAATGAGGGCGGATGGTGGTACACAAGGTGTTGGAAGAGCTACCACAGAGACGGTTGTAGTAGCTTTGCTTCTTATTATCATCGGCGATTTTGTTCTAACAAAACTATTCCTGCTTATATAAGTTTTTGAAAATCCTATATGAGATTGTCTATTAGGTGCTAAAATAACCACTTATGATGCCTAAAGGGTCACGCGCTTCAGAAGGAATACTATTTACAGACCATTACCAGCTGACAATGGCGCAGCTCTACTTCATTTTAGGGATTCATGAAAAAAATGGACAGTTTGATCATTTCTTTAGGAGCTACCCGGATTACGGCTTGCATCAAGCGGGATACTGCATAAATGCTGGCCTTGAGTGGGCAGTCAGATGGATGACGGACTCCTGTTTTAGTGATGAGGACATAAACTATCTTAGGGGACAAAAGGGCCAGGGGGGAGATGATTTATTTAGAGAGGATTTCTTAGAATGGCTCAGAGAGAATGGAAACTACAATGGTATTACTATGCATGCTATCCCCGAGGGTAGGGTAGTTCATCCCCATGTTCCTATAACAGTAATAGAAGGTCCACTGGCAATGGCTCAGATTCTTGAGTCGGGACTGCTCAACAAGCTAAATTACCAAACTCTAATTGCGACCAAGGCTGCTCGAATTAAAGACACGGCGCGCGGGCAGCCGCTCCTTGAATTCGGACTCAGGCGCGGACAGGATAAGGGTGTAAACGCAGGGGTCAGGGCTGCTCTTATCGGAGGGGCGGATTTCTCCTCTAACGTTGGGATATCTCATGAACTTGGCTATCCGCCTAAGGGCACACACGGACACAGCATGGTGCAGGTGTTTATTACCATGGGGGAAGGAGAGCTTGGGGCTTTCAGAGCTTATGCCGACCTATACCCGGACGATTGCCTTCTTTTGGTGGATACGATCGATACGCTTGAGAGCGGAATTCCAAATGCAATTAAGGTGTTCGAGGAACTTAGGAAAAAAGGACATGAGCCTGTCGGGATCAGACTCGACTCAGGAGATCTTGCATATCTTAGTATCCAGGCAGCAAAAATGCTGGATAAAGCAGGATTTCCTGACACAAAAATTGTTCTCTCCAACCAGCTCGATGAGCTAGTGGTCTGGCAGATTATAACCCAGATAGAAGGTGAAGCTGCAAAATTCGGAGTAGATCCCGACATCCTTATAAAACGCCTGGTCTATGGTGTAGGAACTAGTCTGACAACGTCCAAAGGCGCCCCGGCTTTGGATGGCGTATATAAACTAGTTGCATTCTCTAACGGTGAAGAACTGATGCCCTCAATTAAGCTTTCGGACTCCAGCGAGAAAACACATAACCCCGGCTCAAAGATAGTGTGGCGGCTATATGACGAGAGAGGGATGGCAACTGCCGATCTTTTGACAGTGGAAAAAGTAGATCCGGGTAACGTTGATGAAATCACACTTCATCATCACTCAGACCACACGAAATACAGAGCGTTGAAGCGGGGTGAAATCAGCAAAGCTGAGCCGCTTCTTAAGACAATTCTCGATAAAGGCAGGCTAGTTTATGAGTTTCCGTCGATTGAGGAGATAAGATCACAACGCAAATATGATATGGACCGTCTTGATTCTGGAATAAAGCGAATAGTAAATCCTCATATCTATCATGTTTCACTTTCTGATGAGCTGTGGAACCTAAAGGACAGGCTGGCAAAATCTTCTAAATAAACTCTGTGAGTTCATTTTTTATCGGAAAGCTTCTCTATTAGAGCATCAATCTTTTCCTCTAGCTCAGATTGTCTCTCGGCAATATGGGCAACTGTATCGTGCAGTGAGTCATTCGGAGATGAGTTATCTCCTTTAATCCTAAGCTCTAATATATCTGATCTTGAGAAATGCCCTGTAGCATCTATCACAGCTTTTGCGCGAATGATCATATCCATGTCCAAATCTGCATATACGATGTCTTCTTTTCCGTAGACTGGCCCCGCAATGTACTCTCCTCTTGGGCTAATTATGCCGCTTCCGCCGGGATAATCCCATATTGTCTGTTCTTTAAGTGGAAAGCTGTCGGGGATCATGCTCTTATCTATGTGTCCTGATGAAACAATCACGAAGAGCTGTCCTTCAAAGGCATATTGGCGGCTTGCAAAGTCCATTGTGGGCTTCACAAACCCATGTCCTGCCCATAGCCCTGCATGAATCTGCTCTCCCTTTGAGAACATTGCATACCTTGCCAGTGTCAGGTGATGCTCATAACAGAAAAACCCACCTATATTGCCCAGCTCTGTATCAAGTACCAGCAGGTCTTCAGCCCCGCCGTTCGCCCAGATGCATTTTTCACTGTCAATGGACATTAACTTTCTGTGTTTTCCTAGAATTTCGCCGTTCTTTCCTATATAAAGTATTGTGTTATATAGTGTTCCGCCTTCTTTTTCATTAACGCCGATTATCACAAAGGAGCCTGCTTTCTTAGCTGCTTCACATAACTTATCAGTATCCCCGCCGGGTATTTCAACTGAGTTTCTATGAAGCTCTGTGTAAGCATCTATAACTTGTTTTCTGCCCTCAACTGTGCCCAGATCTTTTGGCCAATAAGGGTAGCAAGGGACTGTGGCCTCAGGAAAGATTATCAAACTTGCCCCGTTTGATGCCGCCTCATCTATGAGACTTACAACTTTTCCTATGGTCTCGTCTTTGTTTAAGAACACCGGGGCCATCTGAATAGCGGCCGCAGTAAATTTGGTAGATTCATTATTCATGGAACGTGCACCCGAATCAGATTATCCCACGAATGATGAGTCTATGTCAATCTAAAAACCCTATGGCCTTAACTATTGAGCTAAGACCATAGAGCTTCATTTCATATTTAAGAATTCTACTTATCGTCAGGATTTAGCGCATTGAAAGCTACAGCAGCGGCAATGCCTCCCAGGAAGTTGGCAATGAGAAAAACCCAAATGCTGGAAATATCGATCAGGCCCATAATTATAACCCCTACTGCTACAGCAGGATTAAAAGCACCGCCTGATATACTTCCTACTGCGTATGCGCCGACTAGTACTGTAAAGCCGATGGCCAAGCCAAAGTAAGAGTTCCCGGCCGTGTTCTTTGATGTGGCTACGTTTAAGACCACAAAGCACAGTGCGAACGTGAATAGGAACTCAGCAAGCAGGGAAGGAATCGGGCTGATTACACCAATCTCTACAGGGACGTCTCCTTTGATCAGGAATACTGCAAATGCAGCGATTATACCCCCTGCAAATTGCGAGATCATATAACCTGGAACATCTCCTCCTTCGCACCTTCCCCTCATCCACACGGCAAGTGTTACTGCAGGGTTATAATGTCCGCCCGAGATATGACCGCCGGCATATACCATAACCATTAGCACTGATCCAATAGCTATGGGTGCAAATGCTCCTGCTCCGGGTTCTATTACAACAAGACCAATAGTGAGCACTAGAAAAAACGTACCTATCAACTCAACAGCGTATTTGCTCATAATTTTATCTTCCTAGAACCATCTCAGATTTTCCTGCTTTTTTAATCATAACAGAATTAGGATGGATAAGAAAGCAATAATATATCAGCTAATTTGATATGATATGTATTTGTGAAAGGCTGCAGAACTAGCCTTAACTTCTCTTGGCAAGTAATATGCTCTCTTCTTCCAAGAAATTCTTGAATTTGAGAACCTTTTTTACATAAACCGGCAGGTTTTTAGCAAGGGTCTTGTTGTTTGCAAACTTTGTTGGCCCGTAATTATATGCAGCCAGAGCGTACTCTGTTCCATCAAACTGCTCTTGTAATAATGAGAGGTAGTTGATTCCCAGTTTAACGTTTACAAATGGATCGTAAAGTGAGCTGTGCCCTTTATAGGAAATACCAAGATCTTTGGCTACATATTCGCCCGTTTTAGGCATAACCTGCATAAGACCGATAGCACCCTTTGATGAAACCGCTTTAGGGGTGAAATCACTTTCGATCTGTATTACTGCAAGAATAAGATAGGGATCCAGGTCGTTTTTGCTGCATTCCTCTACTATGAGTTTTGCAAGTTTACTCGCGTCAGTCGGGGAAATTGATTGAGATAGTCTAAGTATAAATAAGAATATCTCAGCTTCCTCGGCGGTAATATTATTTATGGAAAGCTCCTCTAAGTTTGTGGACCATTTACTGTTCTTTAAGTGGCTGTTGAGCAAGCTTATCTTGCTTGGTCCACCTAGAAATCTAGACAAACTTACATTTTTCAAATCTGAGATATCATTTGGTTTGAATACGAGAAAAAGCGCAAGTCCAATAAACAAAACAAATACTGAAATTTTGATAACCCCTAAGAAAGAAAACGAAATATAATTATAGATACCTCTGAACATCTATTTTACTCCTAGACCCTTTAACCAGATTAAGATATTACTTATAAGCTCAGACTAATATATCTTTACTGCGTATATCTTTGCTGCGTATATCTTTATTGTGATCTTTGATTTGTATTACTGATAAAGCTTAATGGATTTAACATCCTCCATTCAATACAGTGAAAGTATTACATAAAAATCATAACACTTTCAATCAATTTATTTCGAGGTGAATACTATAAGCGTCGGACAATAGTTGTCAAGAGGCTTTCTTCGCAAGTGCGAAATGACCTTGATGTCCCGGATAATTGACGTTGTAGTTTATAGATATTGATATAAGGCTTATATGACATGTGCTTAAGGTATTTTGGAGGTTGGTGATTGCTTGACCATCATATAGTTTCGTGTTAGTTTTACGTTCTCAAATTCACATGGGTTTTAATAATTAAAGGTTTTAGAATAAAATCAGGTTCAGAATAAATGAAGAGAACATATCAACCTCACGTTAAAAAGAGACTAAGGACACACGGGTTTCGTGAACGCAACAGTACTACCGGTGGGAGAAGGGCACTTAAAAGGCGTAAGGCGAAGGGTAGACATAGCCTAACAGTTCAGCGCTGGAAGAAATGAGCTTTCTTTTGAATAGTAAGTTTCCAAAAGAATTGAAAATCCGAAAAACTTCAGAATATGAAGACATTTTTGGATCTAGCAAAAGGCTCAGATCTAAGCATTTCGATATTCTCTATGTCAAGAATTCACTAGGATACTCCAGAGCAGGATTGGTAGTAGGCAAGAAGAATGTGCGCTCGGCGGTTAAGAGAAACAGAATCAAAAGATTGGTAAGGGAAGTTTTTAGGAAGAATAAATCTCTCTTTGATTCATTTGATGTTGTTTTTTTAGCTAAAAAAGAATGCGATTCTCTTAACTACTCTAAAGTGAAACGAGAGTTTGAGGAAATCATAAGGTTAGAATTGTCATGAAGACAAATTATGCGGTTTATGCGGTTACTTTATTAATCAAAGCCTATAAATATTTGATTTCCCCTATCCTGCCTTCATCTTGCAGGTTCTATCCCAGCTGCTCAGAGTATGCACTAGAGGCGTTTAATAAGTATGGCTTTTTTAAAGGTCTCTGGCTTACTATAAAGAGGATCGGAAGGTGCCATCCACTATGTGAGGGAGGATACGACCCAGTCAAGTAAAAGGATGAGGGATGGAAAATAGAGTAAATTGGATTATTTTTTTAGTTTTAGCCTTTGCAATCTTAATTGCACAGGCTTATTTCTTTAGTGAGCCTCCCAAAGAAGCTGAAACACAAGGGGAAGTGAGCCAGAGTACGACGGATGATGCTTTACCGTCAAACGATACAAGCCCTTCTAGCCCAATAGATAGTTTTGACAGCGTAGCTGAGCCTCTTGAGCAGAGCAGCACAGTGCCCAAGGGCAGATTAATCACGGTCAACACCCCTCTATATGAAGGCGTAATTGATAGTGCTGGGGCTAGATTTGTTTCCTGGCAGCTAAAAAATTATAAAGCTAGCGCCAATGGAGAAGGCGAGGAGCTGGTTAATCTCTTCAACGGCTCTCATCCCGGCTTTAACGTGATGTCTTTAGTAAAAGACCTCAAAATACCCGAGTATATTCCTTATCAATATGCCGGCCCAACCAATATTTCACTCACAGAGGGCACAGAGGAACTTGCTTTTAGCTGGACCACACCTCAGGGTATATCGATTAAAAATATTGTTGAGATAGATGCTGCAAGCTATTTAGTAAAGCAGAAATTTGAGGTTACCAATTCAAGCGCTGGCCCAATTCAAGAGAGAGTTTTAGTTAGATGGCCCGGGCCTGTTAAGGGCGGGGGCATGACAAGCGGCGTAGATACAAACACTTTTGTTACTTTAATATCAGACGAAGTTGAAAGAATTAATAGCAGCCCTGATAAAGCTGAGATATATACAGGTGTAGTAAACTGGTTTGGGTTTGCTGAGAAGTATTTTATCTCTGCGTTTCTACCTGAGACCGGAGCGCAAACCGCTATTGAAGTAAGCCCCTTAAGTCAGGAAGGCCAGATATTGGCAAGGTTTGCTTATCCGCAAAATACGATACCTGCAGGAAAGAGTTCTTTGAAAACCTGGGAAGTGTACATGGGTCCTTTGGAATCAAAGATTCTCGAACCCATCGGATATGATTTAAACAGAGCTGTTAATTATGGCTGGTTCGGTTTTCTTGCAAGACCCATGCTTCAGTTTCTGGAGTGGTTAAACCAGTATTTACACAACTACGGAATATCCATCATAGTTTTAACAGTAATTATTAGGGTTCTTTTCTTCCCGCTCACAGTCAAATCGATGATCTCGATGAAAAAAATGGCGCTTAAGACCGAGAAGATTAAGCCTGAGATGGACGCACTAAAAGAAAAATACAAAGACGACAAGACCAAGCAAAACACAGAGCTTATGGCTCTTTACTCTAAGCATGGGATTAACCCGCTTAGTCAATTGGGCGGATGTTTACCGCTGTTGATTCAATTTCCGGTATTTATTGCAATCTATGATATCCTGCGACATTCCATTGACCTAAGACACAGCCCGTTCCTCTGGATTCAAGATCTCTCAGAGCCCGACATGCTCTTTATGATACCGGTTATAGATATACCATTTAGGCTGCTGCCTATTATAATGGGTGCGGCATGGTTCTTATCTCAGAAAATGACCCCGATGAGCACAGCGATGGGCGGGGAGCAGATGCAGCTGCAAATGAAGTTAATGCAATATATGCCAATATTTTTTGTATTTCTTTTTTGGAATTTACCTTCAGGGTTAGTACTATACTGGACAGTGAGCAACGTCTTGTCTATTGTTCAGCAAGTTTATGTAAATCGTAAAGTGATGGCCCTTCAGGGAGGATAATAGGTATGCCGATAGTTATAGAAAAGCAAGGAAAAACAGTATCAGAGGCCACAATCAGCGCTTGTGAGGAACTTGGGGTTTCAAGAAGCGAAGTAGACGTTGAGGTGCTGCAGGAGAGCTCCAAGGGCGTGCTGGGTATAGGCGGCAGAGATGCAAAGGTCAGGGTTACTGTAAAGAATGAAAAACTGAGTGAAAAAGGTCTTAGATCTAAAAAAGCCCTGGAATCTATTTTGTCACACTTAGTTCCAACGTACTCAGTCGGTATCAGGGAGACCGCAGATAGAATAAAATTGGATATTAAAGACACTAATGATAAGGGTCTTCTAATCGGTAAGCGCGGAGAAATGATTAAGTCTCTTGAATATATTGTAGGAAAAATAGCCGGTAGATCCTGTGAAGACGGTAGAGAGAAGAGAATAAATATAGATATTGATGGGTATAAGAGGAGGAGGGAAGATAAGATTACAAGACTCATTAAGGATACTGCAAGGAAGGTAAGAAAGAATAAAAAACCAATATCCCTTGATCCTATGTCAGCTTCTGAGAGAAGAATGGCATATATAGCTCTTAAAAGGGAAGGCGGTGTTGGTTATGAGACAAAGGAAGAACAGGATCAAAAAAGAATTATCATAACCCCTCAGCAGTCAAGGGGACAATAATAAAATTAAACTCACAGGAGAATACAAATGGCTCCAGATAAGACAAAAAAAGCAGAAGACGAATATATAGCTAAAGAAGAAGCTGAGAAAACCAAGCGGCTGAAAGAGCAGATGAAGGAGAAGCTCTCCGAAGAGCAAAGAGAGCAGACTAAGGCCCTGTGCTATATGAAATGTCCCAAGTGCGGTGCTGATTTAAATGAAGTTACCTTCAGGGGTATAAAAATTGACCGCTGTCTTAACTGTGACGGCGTTTGGCTTGACGAAGGGGAGCTTGAAAAATTAGCTGGTACGGAAGACACCAGTATTGTAGGAAATATTCTGCATATCATTACCGGAAAGGATTAAGTTCTGGCTTATTCATCTTCGGGTACTAAAAAAATCTTTAAGCAGATTTGAACACTCCAGTTCATACACGCCTTCTATTACCTCTAAGCTGTGGTTCAATTTATTATCAATTCCGATGTTGTAGACTGAAAATACTGCTCCTGCTTTAGGGTCTCTTGCTCCAAACACCAGGCGTCTTATTCTAGCAAGAACTATGGCCCCCATACACATTGCGCACGGCTCAAGAGTAACGTACAGAGTCGTTCCATCCATTCTCCAGCTTCCAGTATTTTCTGACGCTTGCCTTACAGCTACGATTTCTGCATGTGCTGTGGGGTCTTGATTGGTCTCTCTGAGATTGTGAGCGGCGGCCAATACCTTATTGTCTTTATCGGCAACTACTGCGCCTACGGGAACTTCACCGACACTCCCGGCTATTTGAGCTTGCTCAATAGCCAGGAGCATGAATTTTCTATCATAATCTGTCATAACTCGGTGAAGTTATATGACATGTTTTTTCTATTGTACTGATTATTTTCTTGCGCTGAATTTGATTCCAGCTTTATTTCTGTCCCAGGTTTTATCTGTGATTTCTTTAATCTCAGCAACTTTAATTTTCTGAGTTGCCGTTACAGGG
>JABAOH010119917.1_pt1 | contig 11810 bp, 10 predicted proteins | sample 7062181 | NCBI WGS metagenome assembly JABAOH01 (sample SAMN14538630, study PRJNA623070) | marine sediment metagenome | biome: marine biome [ENVO:00000428]; feature: marine pelagic biome [ENVO:01000023]; material: deep marine sediment [ENVO:00002113]; isolation source: pool of 5 deep marine... | reverse complement strand
ACCACCAGCTCGCCCTCCGCCCGAGCAAATACCTCCGCGTACCCCAACGTGCCGAAGGTGGTAAACACGAGAAAGATCCCTACCAGAAATCCCGCGTCTCCGACGCGGTTCACCACAAAGGCTTTCTGGGCCGCCGAGCTTGCGGTCGGCCGTTCGAACCAGAACCCGATCAAGAGATACGAGCAGAGGCCTACTCCTTCCCAGCCCACGAACAGCAACAGGTAATTATCTGCCAGGACCAAGAGGAGCATGAAGAAGGCAAAGAGATTGAGATAGGCGAAGAATCGGGGGTAGTCACGATCGTTTCGCATGTAGCCGAGGGAATAGACGTGGATGACAAAGCCTACCCCGCTTACCACCAGGATCATCACCACCGACAGGGGGTCGAGGAGAAACCCGGCCGAGACCGCTAGGTCCCCCGCGGCGATCCACGTGAAGAGTTCCTGCCCGAGCTGCCTCAGCTGAACAGGAAGGGTCAGGATATGAGAGGAGAGAGCGAGAGAAAGGCCGAAGGCAACACCGATGCTCCCACAGGCAACCACACCCACTTGCTGGCGGGAGAGTCGCCGCCCGAGCAGGATGTTTATCACAAACCCCACTAAGGGCAATGTCGGCACCAACCAAATGAGATTTTCCACGGAAAATCTCCTGTTCACAGTTCTCAGTTCACGGTTCACAGCAAGACAACGAAGACTTTAATATTTGTGAACTGTGAACCATGAACCGTGAACGGTTTTTACCCCTTCAGCAGATGGATCTCGTCCACGTTCACCGTCTCCATGTTCCGAAACAGGGCAATGATGATCGCTAAACCCACCGCGACCTCCGCAGCGGCGACAGTCATGACAAAAAAGACAAAGACCTGCCCGTCCAAAGAGTGGAGGAATCGAGACAGCGCCACGAAGCTCAGGTTCACCGCGTTGAGCATCAGCTCGATGGACATGAAGATGATGAGGGCGTTGCGCCGGATGGCCACACCAGCCACGCCGACAATAAAGAGAAAACCGCTCAGGAAGAGATATGCCCACAAAGGGACCATAACGCGTTTACTCCAGTTTTCGTCTGGCGAGGACGACTGCGCCGACCATGGCAGCCAAGAGAATCAAAGAGGTCAGCTCAAAGGGGATGAGATACTCCCCGAAAAGGATTCGCCCCACGGCCTGTGTATTTCCCACCGTCCTCAGGGTTTCCAGATCATAGGCACCCTGGGGTCCCAGGAGGATGGTGGGCCCCACGCCCAGGCTCAGTTCGGCCAAGAGGACAAGGGCGAGGACAACCCCGAGGATTACTCCCCCCCGGTTGAACCGTGCCGGAGGGTGTTCCTCGGGCCGAAGATCGAGCAGCATGATGACAAAGAGGAACAGAACCATGATCGCCCCGGCATAGACGATGATGTGCACCGCGGCGATGAGCTGGGCACCTAGGAGGATATAGAGTCCCCCCTGGGCAAAAAAGGCGAGGATCAGGAGGAGGGCGCTATAAACCGGACTCCGCTGCATCACCATCCCTACCGCTGATGCACTCGCAATGAAAGCAAAGGTGACAAACAACAACCATTCCATCTCACAACCTCAGGGCGAGGATTGCAGCCGTGGCGATGACATTGGCGAGGGCCAGGGGGAGGAGGATTTTCCACCCGAACCGCATCAGCTGGTCGTACCGGAACCGCGGCAGCGTGGCGCGAAGCCAGACCCAAAGGAAGATGAAGGCGAAAACCTTGATCACGAACCAGATCACCGGAGGCAAGAGGGGTCCCTGCCACCCACCCAGAAATAGCGTCGTCGCCATGGCGGAGGCCGCGATCATATGCGCGTACTCTGCCATAAAAAACATGGCGAACTTCATAGAGCTGTACTCGGTGTGAAACCCTGCCACCAGCTCCGTCTCGGCCTCGGGGAGGTCAAATGGGGCCCGGTTGAGTTCGGCATTGCTGCTCACCACGAAGATGAGGAATCCAAGAAACTGAGGAAAGATATTCCATTGGGGGAGGAGCCCGTACCAGGTTCCCGTCTGCGCTTCCACAATATCGACCAGGCTGAGCGACCCGGTCATCATCACGACCCCGACCACCGAGAGCCCCAGACTGAGCTCGTAGCTCACCATTTGTGCCGACGACCGGAGACCTCCCAGAAGGGCGTATTTGCTGTTTGAGGCCCAACCGGCGAGCACAACTCCGTACACCCCGAGCGAGGCCACGGCAAAAACATAGAGGAGCCCGATGTTCACATCGGTGATGACAAAGGTAGGTCCGAAGGGGATTACGGCAAAGATGATCAGGGCCGGCACAATGCTCAGGGCCGGAGCAAGGAAAAAGATCAGGCGGTCCGCATCGGCGGGAACCACTTCCTCCTTGAACATGAGCTTCATGCCATCGGCGATGGGTTGCAGAAGCCCGAACGGGCCGACCCTCGAGGGCCCGAAGCGAACTTGAATATCACCAATAACCTTGCGCTCGACCCAGGTGAGATACGCCACCGCGAGGAGGACCAGGCCCATCACCACGGCAATCTTCACGACGGTAGCGAGCAAAAAGATCATCAATTCTCCCGCCGGGTTTATGGTTCATAGTTCATGGTTCACAGCGAGAACCCGAATTCCCACTCTTCAACTCTGAACGATGAACCCTGAACCGTTAACCTCTTTGTCGGTCATCGGACTTCGGCGAGCTCCCTTCGGGTCTGAGCCTCAGGGTCGAAGACAGTCGAGCCGTCAACGAGACGCCGAGTAAGCCGATATCCTCGAATCGCACACCCGCAAAGGTAGGATGTTCCTGTGGCAAACGGTTCCAGATCTCCTCCGGAGTCCACGGAATCGCAGGTCGGTTGAGCCCAACGGCCACCCGGCTCAGCACTTCCCCTAAGGGCAAGATCTTTGCCTTGGGCTCAAGACCCTTCCGCAGGTGTTGGACCCGACCGGCAAAGTTTACAATCGTCCCTTCCTTCTCCGCATAGCCCAGCGCGGGAAAGACTAGATCCGCCCGGGAGGTCGCCGGCGACTCCCGAACAGCCCACATGACCAGGAGCTCGCGACCTCTCACAGACTTCTTTACCTCCTCCCCAAAGGCCTCACCCTCGCAGGGATCCACCTCAAACAAGAGCAAGGCCTTGAGGCGTCCTTCAGTCACAGCTTTCAGCATTGCCTGAGTCCCCCACCCTCCGGGCCCAGGACCGAGGTCCAAGAGTCGAGCCCCTTGCGTGTTTGGACTCTTGTCGGTCCGTCTGAGGAGATGGTCCTCTGCTTCATCCTGTTCTCGCATCTGGACCGGATGTACGCGGTAGTCCAGGTGGGGCGTCTCGATCACACCCTGCAGGAAGGACCCAGCCGCGTAAAGCTCCTCGACGGTGAGCCACGTGGACAGCAGCCCCCCAATGGCTCTCGGTCCATGCCGCCCAAGGATACCCCGCAAACGCTCCACGAGGTCGGCAATCGCTTCTTCCCAGGTCACCGGTACCTGCACGTCTCCTCGCCGCATGAGGGGAGCTTCAAAGGCAGCGCGGCCTCGCCTGGGATAGGCGTCAAACCGTCCCTCGTCACACATCCAGTAGCCGTTCACCTCCGGGTTATATCTCGGGCGAACCCGGAGCACGCCTTGCCCCCCTTCGCGCAGATGCCGAACGTCCAACAGGACGCTACACCCCCGGCTACAAGCCGGGCAGGTCGTTTCGACGTGTTTCACTAGGTCCCAGGGACGGGATTTGAACCGATACTCCTGACTGGTCAAAGCCCCCACCGGACAGAGATCGATGACGTTGCCTGAATAGGCATTATCAAGTTCCCTTCCCGGGAAGAGAACAATCTCATTCCTGTCACCCCGGTACCCGACGCCGAGCTCTCCGGTCCCGACGATGTCCCGGCAGAACCGGACGCACCGGGTGCAGAGGATGCACCGCTCGGCATCAAAGACAACATGTGGACCGATGGGACGGTGTTTGACCCGATGGATCTTGGGCTCGATGGTCCGAGAAGCCCCTGGGCCGTAATGCATGGTGTAGTCCTGAAGAGGACACTCCCCCCCCTTGTCGCATATAGGGCAATCCAAAGGATGGTTAAGGAGATAGAACTCCAGGACTCCACGTCTGGCCTCCTCCACATGCGGAGTTCGCGTGTGGACGACCATCCCCTCTGTTACCGGGGTTGCGCAGGCGATCATCAGCTTGGGAGACTTCTCCACCTCAACGAGACACATCCGACAGACGCCCTCGATGGGGAGCCCGGGGTGATAGCAATAATGAGGGATGTCGATCCCGAGCTTCTCTCCCGCTTGAATGATCGTGGTCCCTGGCGGGACTTGGATCTGCCGGCCGTCAATATTGACCGTCACCCCATTTGGGATTTCGGGCATCCTCTCCTCCTCGCATGAATGGTACTCAGCAGTCACCTGTCAGTACGCCTTAAGCTGGAAAGCTAGGATGCGAGGAAGCTAGAACGCTAAAAGACCAAATTGCTTTCTAGACTCCTCGCGTCTTAGCCTCCTAGCCTCCCAGCCTTCTAGCGTCCTTGAGGCAGTCAGCTGACAGCTACCGAAGAAACGGGCAGCGCCCCTGCTCTATATGCGCTTCGAATTCTTCACCAAAATACCTCAGATAGCTCTCCGTGGGCATGGCCGCCGAATCGCTGAGGACACAGATGGTCTGTCCCTTCATGTTGCGGCAGACATCCTTGAGAATTGCGAGGTCAGCCGCCCGGCCTTGCCCCTGCTCAATCCGCCTCAGGATCTTGTGAAGCCAGGCTGTCCCTTCGCGACACTGGGTGCACTGCCCACAGCTCTCATGATGGTAGAACCGGTTGACCACTTCTCCCACCTTCACCATGCAGGTGGTCTCGTCAATGACGATGACCGCCCCCGAGCCTCCCATCGATCCGGCAGCAGCGAGCGATTCGAAATCCAGACGGACATCGAGGTGATCCGCAGTCAGGGCGGGCGCGGAGCTTCCGCCCGGGATAATCGCTTTGATTTTCCGGTTGTTCCTCACCCCCCCGGCATGCTGGAAGATCAAATCCCGCAAGGTTGCACTCAAGGGAAGCTCGTAGTTTCCTGGGTAGCGGACATGACCGCTCACTGAAAAAACGCGCGTGCCGGTACTTTTCGGAGTTCCGATACCGGCATACCATTCCGGGCCTCGGAGGATAATATGGGGGATGTTGCAGAGGGTCTCCACGTTGTTCACCACCGTCGGACACTGATAGAGGCCTTTGACCGCGGGGAATGGGGGACGGATCCTGGGCTCACCCCGTTTCCCCTCCAGTGATTCGATCAGTCCGGTCTCCTCCCCACAGATATAGGCCCCTGCTCCTCGATGAACGTAGATATCTAGATTGAAGCGGCTTCCGAGGATGTTTTTTCCTAGGAAGCTCCTCGCATGCGCCTCCTGGAGGGCCCGCTCCAGGATCGCCGCCCCGTCCAGGAATTCGCCACGAAGGTAGATGTATGAGGTCTCAGCGCCGATCGCATAGCTCGCAATGATGATTCCCTCCAGCACCTGGTGCGGATCCCGCTCCAAGAGCTGGCGATCCTTGAAGGTCCCGGGCTCTCCCTCATCCGCATTACAGAGAAGATACTTGGGCAACCCTCGGTCCTGAGGAACGAAGCCCCACTTGACTCCGGCCGGGAAGCCGGCACCGCCCCGCCCCCGAAGACCGGATCGCTTGACCATGTCGATGATCTCCGAAGACTGATGATCGTGAAGAACCTTGGCCAAGGCCCGGTACCCGTCTCTATCGAGATAGGCGTCGATGCTGCCGTCGTAGTTTGGGTCCAAGAGATTGCGGTGCAGTATCCTCTCAAAGGTCTCTGCCGATTCCGTCTCGGAGGACGCTGGACTATTCTTGGCCTGGTATCGGTATGTCTGAGGAAGTTCCCCCTGTCCCAGCGGTGTGAGGAGTTCGTCCAGCTCGGTCCGATCCAGCGGCCCGTAGTGGTGCCCGTTAATCTGCACCACCGGCGCGCCATCGCACGCACCCAGGCACTCGGTCGTTGCCAAGCTGAACCGCCCGTCAGGGGTCGTTTCTCCTTCCCCGATCTGCAAGTGTCCCTTCAGGTGACTGAGAAGCGTTTCTGCCCCCAAGAGAGTGCATGAGAGATTGCGGCAGACCTCGATGTGACATCGGCCCACGGGCCGAAAATGAAACATCGTGTAAAAACTGGCCGTCTCCCAGACGTCGGTCGGACGCATCTCTAAAAGAGTTGCAACCTCCTCTAGAGACTCCGGGCTCAGATACCCTCGCGCCTCCTGGACCAGGTGCAGGAGAGGGAGGAGGGCAGATCGCTTGTGCGGATAGCGTTTCAGGATTTCGGCGCAGGCCTGCTGAAGCTCCGCCGAGGTCATCTTCCAAGCTCCTCGTGGTTCATCGTATCCGCACTGGGCACCAGGCTCCCCCCTTTCTACTCTGGCTCGCCCCACTCGAGGCCTCCCTTGCGCCAGATGTAGGCCAATCCCACGGCCAGCACCAGCAGGAAGCCGCCCATCTCAAAGAACCCGAACCATCCGAGCTCCTGATAGATCACCGCCCAGGGGTAGAGGAAGATGATCTCGATATCGAAGATGATAAACAGCATCGCCACCAGATAGAACTTGATCGAAAACCGATCGCGGGCCATCCCGACGGGAGCGATGCCGCACTCGTACGGCTCGCCCTTCACCTGGATGGCACGCCTCGGCCCCGCCAGGGAGGAGACGAGAACCGACCCCACCGCAAAGAGGAGGGCAGCGACGATGAACAGCAGGATCGGAAGATACTCGATTAGCATGTGAATATTTGTACTAACCCTTCCAAAAAGAAGATCCCGCGGTTGGCGGGATCTTCGGGTCTATACGCCGCCTGCCACGATCGCGGTAAAGGGATTTGCAAACAGAAGGATCAAGGCAATCAACAGCACATAGATGGCCAAAGATTCAATGAAGGCTAAACCGATGATCAACGCGGTTTGGATTCGTCCCGCAGCATTCGGCTGCCTGGCCATCCCGTCCAGCGCAGATGAAATCGCACGCGACTGAGCAAAGGCGGCCATGGCTGAGGCAATGGCCATAGCGAATCCTCCAGTTAAGACCGTGACCCAGAAGAATGTCTGCTGGCTGATTTGTCCACCCGCCTCCGCCGCCCACACAAAAGTTGGAGAGCCACTGACCGCCAAAATCCCCGTCACAATACCTGTCAATTTGGATCGCATGCACGTCCCTCCTTCTCGAGATCTCCAGTTGATTCATCAGAGCGGGACATTTATTGCCCCCCCAAATGCTCTCGACCTTCCTGTCAAGACTCCACGTCAATGCTCTTCATGGTGGGTCTCCACTGCCCCCGCGATATAGATCGTCGAAAGCATCACAAAGATCAAGGCCTGCACCAACCCGGTGAAAATGATCAGTGGCGATATCAAGGGGGTCATCACATAGATAGGAGCCATGACAGAGGTCAGAAAGAGAATAAAGAGGAACACCGTATCTTCACCGAAGATATTCCCAAAGAGCCGAAATGAGAGAGAGAGGATACGGGCCAGATGGCCGATCACTTCCACCAAAATGAAGGCCGGCACGAGAATCCAACCCATGCCGATCAAGAGAAATTTCGGGAGGTGTCCCACGGGGCCCAAAAAGTGCTTCAAATAGGTCAGCAGGCCCTGCTCCCGGACGCCGAAGTAATGGTAGGAAACGAAGATCGTGATGGCTAAGGCTGCCGTGGTGTTCAGGTTGGCCGTCGGGCACCTGAGTCCCGGAATCAGGATGAGGATGTTGCTAAAGAAAATGAGCAACCCGGCGGTTGCAATCAAGGGAAGATACCGCCTTCCCTCGTGCCCGATGATGCCGTCGACGATTCCGTAGAAGGCCTCAATCACCGTCTCCAGTACATTTTGAATCGGACCCGGGACTTCGCTAAGACGCCGGGTCGCCAAGTATGCCACGACGATCAAGAAGGCCATGACGATCCAGGTCATGACGACATGATCCGGAATGAACGGCCCGGGGATTCCCGGGAAAACATTCGGAATCCTGATGACGGGGGGTGTCTCAATCGCCTCCACTACTCACCTCACCGGGACCACATGTGCCCTCAATCACAAGCCAGAAACTCTTTTGATCCCCACCAGCGGCAAAAGAATCAAGGCCTCCGAAAAAGTCCAGGTTGTCTTTCCAACTGATTGGGACTGAGGGGAGGATGGCACTCAGTCCTTATACTCTCGACGGTCTCCGGTGTCAAGCCGTCTATGGGAGCAGGCCGACGACCGACGCCTGGGCAAACTCCAGAAACCATTGCGGATAGATCCCAATGATCAGCGTCCCCAGCACCGCGAAGGCCAGCGACACATAGAGGGGCCGCGAGGAACTCAAGGCTAACGCCGCTGGCGCCTCCTGCATGTACATGACCATCGCAACGCGCATGTAATAAAAGAGGGAGATAGCGGTGTTGATCACGGCAATCAGCGCCAACCAAATGTACCCGGCACTAATTGCCGCGCTGAACAGGTAAAACTTCCCCACGAAGCCGGCCGTGGGGGGAATTCCGGTTAAGGAGAGGAGAAAGACCAGCATGGCGGCCGCCGCGACCGGACTCACCTTACTCAGGCCGGCGAAGTCCTCGATGAGGTCCCCCTTCACCGTTTCGGTACGGAGCAGAATCACCATCGCAAACGCCCCCGCCGTCATGAAGGCGTACACGAGGACGTAAAGCAGGATGGCGGAGATACCCAACTCCGTCCCCGCCACAAAGCCGATCAACACATAGCCGATGTGGGCAATGCCCGAATATGCCAGCATCCGCTTGATGTTCTGTTGGGACATGGCCACGACGTTGCCGATGGTCATGGTCAGGGCAGAGNNCAGTTGACCTGGATGTGCGGCATGGCCCCCAGGAAAACCCGAAGGAGGGCCGCCACCCCAGCCGCCTCGGAGGCCACCGCCAGGAAGGCGGTCACTGCAGTCGGTGCCCCTTCATAGACGTCCGGCACGTACATATGGAAGGGAACGGCGGCGATCTTGAAACCGAATCCTGCCGTGAGCATCACCATGGCAAGCAGGAGGGCAGGATTGGAGAGTTTCATTGTGGCTATGGTGGCCGCAACCTCCTTGAGGTCCAGCGCTCCACTCAGTCCATAGAGAAGGGCAATGCCGTAGAGAATCACCCCCGAGGAAAAGGCCCCCATGAGGAGGTACTTGAGGGCTGCCTCATTCGACTTTTGGTCGCGCTTGAGAAAACCGCAGAGGACATAGATCGAGATCGACATCGTCTCCAGGCCAATATAGAGCGAAAGGAGATTTCCACCCGAGGCAATAAACATCATGCCCAGGGTCGAAAAGAGCAGGATCGCGTAAAACTCGCCGATGGGAACCCCGACCAGGGGGAGGTAATCGACCGCCATCAGGATGACCAACAGCGTCGCGACCAGAAAGACCACCTTGAAAAAGATCGCGAATTTGTCCACCAGATACATCCCACTGAAGACGGAGACCGGGCTCCCTCCCGATTGGAACACAGCGTAGACCACCAAGATCGCCGCTCCCACGACCCCCACAACGCTTAGCGTCTCCATCCAAGCCCGCCGGCCTGGCGCGACAAAGGACAAAACCAAGACGATGAGTGCCACGACCCCCAGAAAGACCTCCGGCAACGCGTGGAGGACATCCGCGGGATTGTATACTCCGGTCATCGTTGATCCTCGAGACGTTCGAGGTCGGATTTCTGTGCCGCCGCGATGGGCGTCGGCATCTCAGCCGACTTCCGGGCCTGATCGAGCTGCACGACGACTTTCTGGACCGAAGGCTCCATGGCCTTCAAAAAGGGAAGAGGATAAAGCCCGATCCAGAAGAACATAATCACCAATGGGATAAGCGTCATGGCTTCGCGAAGATTCAGGTCGAGTAATCCCTTGCAGCTTTCGTGAATCACCTTGCCGAACATCGTGCGCTGAAACAACCACAGCATGTAGGCAGCCCCCAGCACGATGCCAGAAACCGCGAAGAGCGCCCATATCCAGTTCACGTTAAAGGCCCCGACCAAGATGAGGAACTCACCGATGAATCCATTGAGGCCCGGGAGGCCAATGGATGAAAACATGGTGATGGCGAAAAGCGTCGCGTAAATCGGCATAACGGTGGACAGCCCACCCATGTCGGCAATCATCCGAGAGTGGATTCGATCGTAGATGAGGCCGACGATCAAAAAGAGGGCTCCGGTGGAGAGGCCGTGATTGACCATCTGGAGGATGCTCCCCTGAAGCCCCTGCATGTTCAGCGCAAACATCCCCAGCATCACAAAGCCCATGTGGCTCACCGAGCTGAAGGCGATGAGCCGCTTCATATCTTGCTGCACGAGACAGACCATCGCCCCGTAGATGATGGCCACGATGCTCAGGGTGACCATAAAGGGGACAAAGTATAGCGTGGCCTCGGGAAACATCGGCAGGCTGAACCGCACGAAGCCATAGGTCCCCATCTTCAGCAAAATGCCAGCCAAGATGACCGAGCCAGCGGTGGGGGCTTCGGTATGCGCATCCGGCAGCCACGTATGGAAGGGGAACATAGGGACCTTGATGGCGAAGGAGAGGAAAAATGCCAGCCACACCAGGTTCTGGAACGAAAGTCTGATGCCGGGAAGCGTAAACAGGGTTTCGTTCGGATAGCTGACCTTCATCAATTCCAAAACATCAAAGGTGTACGTGCCGGTCTGGGCTCCGGCATAAAAGTAAACCGCCAGAATGCCGAGCAGCATCACCACGCTACCAAAGAGAGTGAACAGGAAGAACTTGATGGCCGCGTAGAGGCGGCGGGCCGGGTGGCCCCAGATCCCGATGAGGAAGTACATGGGGACCAATACGATTTCCCAAAAGACATAGAAGAGGAAGAAGTCCAATGCGACGAAGACCCCGACCATGCCTGTATGGAGCAGGAGGAGGAAGACGTGGTACTCCTTCACCCGCTCGGTGATGGCCTCCCACGAGCAGAGGACGGCGATGGGCGAGATCAAGGCGGTCAGGCAGACCAGCCAGAGGCTGATACCGTCGATGCCCATGATGTAGCTCACCCCGATGGACGGGATCCACGACACCCGCTCAACGAACTGCATCTCAGCCGATTGAAAATTAAAACGAAACGGCAGGGCCAATGAGGTGACGAAGGTGACAACTGTGACGACCAGGCTCAACAGTCGCATGAGCCGCTCTTGCTCTCGGCGGATGAACAAGAGCGCGATGGCGCCGAGCAAGGGAAGAAAGGTAACAACGGTCAGGTATGGAAATTCCGGTACGCTCATGGAGATCTTACCTCCGATTCCCGATTCGAGTTCCGCCGCAGAAGACTCCTCGACAGCTTCTTCTTGCAACTTGTGAACTTTGGACGTCGGATTTTGAACATCGCACTCTAAAAGATGATATAGACGCTCACGATCAAGAAGATCCCAAGGGCCATTGCCAGAATGTAATTCTGGATCACCCCGGTCTGAAGCCGCCGGGAGATCGCGCTGCTGTCTTGAATAACATCGGCGATCTTATTGACCGCCCCATCCACAATCTTGATGTCATTCCAGTCGGAACCGGTGCTGACCCCGATGGTGACCGTCGCGGCGCCATTGACCGCCCCGTCCACCACCTTGTCATCGACCTGCGAGAAACCGCGGCAAAGAACCCGGAATCCGTCCCCAAAGATGGCCCAATAGAACTCATCCACGTAATACTTGTTATAGACTACTTGGTAGAGCCCCCTGAACCGCGCTGCCCAGATTTCCGGGATGTTCCGCCAGCTCACGTTGACATACAAGAGATACGCCACGCCGATTCCGGCCCCGGCCACACAGAGCGAGAGCAGCGCCAAGGGGACCTCCAG
>JABAOH010140874.1_pt1 | contig 11814 bp, 7 predicted proteins | sample 7062181 | NCBI WGS metagenome assembly JABAOH01 (sample SAMN14538630, study PRJNA623070) | marine sediment metagenome | biome: marine biome [ENVO:00000428]; feature: marine pelagic biome [ENVO:01000023]; material: deep marine sediment [ENVO:00002113]; isolation source: pool of 5 deep marine... | reverse complement strand
TGGAGCTGGGCCTCGAGCGCATCCGCCTGTTCGACATCACCTTGCCGGCGCTGGCGCTCAGCGCGGTGGGCATCGCGTACCTGCTGACCCTGGGACGCTGGCTCACGCCCAGGCGGGCCGCGGTGTCCGACCTCGTCGATGTCTACGACCTGCGGGACTACCTCTCCGTACTGCACGTCGAGGCCGGCTCGCCGTTGACCGACCGGAGCCTGGGCGAGTTGCGCTTCTATTCCGAGTACGGCCTGCTGGTCGTCGGGATCGAGCGCCAGGGTCGCAAGCTGCTGGCGGTCGACTCGGGCACGACGATCCGCGGCGACGACTTCCTGCTGGTCGAAGGGAAGATCAAGGATATCGCCGCGATCGAAGAGCGGGCGGGCGTGACCATCAGCCGGCCCACCGAAGACCTGGCGCTTCCTGACGAACGGAGCGGCCCGGGCCGTCGCAACGAAGCCGCGGAGTTCCAGCTCGCCGAGCTACTGGTTCCGCCACGCTCGCCCCTCGTCGGCCGCTCGATCCGCCAGCTCGACTTCCGCCATCGCTTCCGCCTCCCCGTACTCGGCATCCAGCGACACGGCGCCTCCCTCGTCGATCACGTCCAGGACGTCGTGCTCGCCCCCGGTGACCTTCTGCTGGTGGAGGGGACGGCGGAGGACCTGCGAGCCGCCCACGGGAGCAATGACCTGGCCCTCCTGGGGGCCGTCGATCTGCCCGCCCGGCGCGTTCGAAAGCTACCCGTCGCCGTCGGGATCATGGCCGCGGTCGTTCTGCTCGCCGCGTTCGGCGTGATGCCGATCATCGTATCGGCCCTGCTCGGGATGATCGCCATGTTCGTGACGGGCTGCGTGACGCCCGAGGAGGCCTACAAGGAAGTCGACTGGATGGTGCTGGTGCTGCTCGGGTCGATCATCTCGCTGGGGATCGCGCTGCAAAAGACCGGCGCCGCGGAGCTGTTGGCGGAACGGGCCCTGGCGCTCACGATGCCGCTCGGCCTCCACGGCGTACTCGCGGTGTTCTTCCTGCTGACCAGCGTGCTCACCTCGGTGCTCAGCAACAACGCCGCCGCGGTCGTGCTGACTCCCATCGCCATCGCGACGGCGGCCGGGCTCGACGTCTCGCCGTTGCCGTTCATCATCGCCGTGATGATCGCCGCCTCCAACAGCTACGCCACGCCGATCGGCTATCAGACCAACACGTTCATCCTGGGGCCGGGCGGTTATCACTTCAGCGACTTCTTTCGCGTCGGCGCACCGCTCAACCTGCTTATGGTGGCCGCCGCGACGCTGGTCATCCCGATCTTCTTCCCCTTCCACCCGTAGCGGGGGAAAAGTCCGAGTGCGAAGGGCGAAAGGGGGGGTCCCTTCCAGGCCGAAGGAGCGCCCGGCGGGCAAACCACATCGAAGGGCAGCGCTCACGGCACCGGAGACTTCCACACTCTTCAGTTTCGGGCGATTTTCGTGGAGCGCGGAAATACAAACATCTATGATCCCGACGGGGTCATCTTCTAGGCCGCTGTGAGCCGCTTGCAGGGCAATGGCCCGCTCAGACAGAGAGGGCACAAGAAGAAAGAAACCGGGAGACGAGGTTCTCCCAGTTTCTTCTGCTGTTGCAAGCGGAAGCGCCTAAACGGGCGACCGGGACCTTCCTTTGCCGCTGCCTCTTTCGTACGAGTTGTCTGAACCTTCAGACGTCCGCACCCCGAGGCCGGAGCGAAACGGAGAGCTGGCATGAGAGTGTTCGTGGCGGGAGCGACAGGCGCGATCGGACGTCCGCTCGTCACGCAGCTGCTCGCTGCCGGTCACGACGTGATCGGCCTGGCGCGAACTGAGGCGCGTGCCCACGAGCTGCGGCAGCGGGGCGCCGAAGCCGCAGTCGGCGATGCCCTCGATGCTGAGCGACTGATAAAGTCGGTGTTGAGGGCCAAGCCCGACGCTGTCATCCATCAACTCACGGCCATCCCCCACGAGATCCACCCTCGGAAGGTGGGGCGGCAATTCGAGCGGACCAACCGTCTGCGCACCGAGGCGACCCGGAGCCTGATCGAGGGGGCGCGGCAGGCGGGTGCCCGCAGGTTCCTGGCGCAGAGCATCGCCTTCGCCTACCGGTCGGTCGGCGGTCCGGTGAAGACGGAGGAGGATCCTCTCTGGGACGATCCCCCAGCGGCCTACGCATCGAGCATGAACGCCATCCTCGACCTCGAGCGTCAGGTTCAGCAGACCGCCTCGGGGATCGTCCTGCGCTACGGCTTCTTTTATGGACCGGGCACCGCCTACGCCCGCGACGGTTCCGCCGCCCATCGGGTGCGCGAACGTCAATTCCCCATCGTCGCGGACGGGACCGGGACCTTCTCGTTCATTCACGTGGAGGATGCGGCGGCGGCCACCATCGCCGCGCTCGAGCGGGGTGCAACCGGCGTCTACAACGTCGTGGACGATGAGCCGGCGCCGGTGCGGGAGTGGCTACCGGTCTATGCAGAGGTTCTGGGGGCTCCGAGTCCGCGGCGAGTGCCGAAGTTCCTGGCGCGGCTGATCGCCGGCCGTTACGGGGTCTACATGATGACCGAGCTGCGTGGCGCATCCAACGCGAAGGCGAAGGCCAGCCTCGGGTGGTCGCCTCGCTACGCTTCCTGGCGGACCGGGTTTCGGGAGGCTCTCGGCACATCAGGATAGCCGCCCTGCGCCGCTTTATCCGCGAGTGGCCGCCGGTCAGTCTTCCACGAGCTCCAGGTGAAAAGTGTGCAGAAAGCGATGAAACGCCGGCGCGAAGAAGAGCCCGATCGCCGTGATGAAGGCGACGCCACTGAACAGGGCGTATAGCGAGGCGAAGAGTTTCGCGGCGACCGATTGCATCTGGTCGACCGGCCCCATCCCCGTCAGGATCATCGACGCGTTGAGCAGAGCGTCGATCCACTCCAAGCCGGCGACATATCGGTAGCCGATCACTCCGGACCCCAGAGAGATCCCCAGCACCACCACGCTCAATCCGACGCCGCGGGCGAGCCGAAGCGCGAAGATCCGATGCGAGGGGAGCTTCTTGAGGCGATACGGCTCACGTCGGCCTGTATGCATGATGTCATTATCTCCTTTCACCAGCGCGTTCAGGGGCCGCTTGGCACCAGCGTGAGGAGGAGGACGACCGCCAGACCAGCGATCCCCGCGCCGGTCAGGAACGCGCCCGCCGGACCGGCCCATTGCCAGAGCAGCCCAAACCCCAGACTGGCCGGCAGGGCACCGACCCCTGCCGCCAGCTGGTAGCCACCCATCGCCGCCCCCAAGCGGGATCCTTCCGCTAGGCGGGCGATCAGCGCCTTCTCCGGCCCCTCGGCCAGCCCGAAATAGATCCCATAAGCGATGAAGAGCGCCCAGGCATGCCACTGAGCGGAAGCCAGAGCGAAGCCCACGTAGACGGCGGCGTACACGGTCCATGCCGTACCGATCACCGGACGCGGCCCGAACCGGTCCGCCCAGTCCCCGCCGGGAAACGACCACACCGTCTTGCTGGCGTGGAAGGCTGCCCAGAGAAACGGTAGCATCGCCGTGGCCACGCCGAGCTGACTTGCCCGCAGCAAGAGAAAAGCATCCGTCGAGTTCCCGAGCGTGAAGACGAAGAAGACGAGCAGGGGGCGCCGCAGACGCCGCAGTCGCAGCCCCGCCTGTCCTGCGAGTCTTGCGGTCTCGGCCTCGGCGAGCGGGGCTTCGCTGACGGCCCGCCAGAGGACGATCAGGGTCAGCACAGCAGGCAGGGCGGAGAGGGCGAAGACCAGCCTCAGATCCTGGGTCACAAACAGAATGAGTGCGCCGGCGATGAGCGGCCCGAGCAGGGCGCCGGCGTGATCGAGGGCCCGCTGGGTGCCGAAAGCCAATCCCCGCGCGTCCGGCGAAACGGACTGTGCCAGCAGCGCATCCCGGGGCGCCGTTCGGAGTCCCTTCCCGAACCGGTCCGTCAACCGCAGCGTCAGCACCTGCCACACCGCGCCGGTGCCCGCGATGAGAGGCCGGGCCACCGCCGCCAGGCCGTAGCCGAAGGCGACCAGCGGTTTCCGTCGACCCAGTCGGTCCGACAGGTTGCCCGCGAACAGTTTGATGAAGCTGTTGATCGACTCCGCCGCGCCCTCGATCAGGCCGACCGCCGGCAAGCTCGCCCCCAGCACTCTGACGAGGAAGGTCGGGAGGAGCGGATAGATCATCTCGCTCGAGACGTCGTTCAGGAACGACACCCCGCCGAGGCCCAGCACGTTTCGGGGCTGGCTGAACACCCTGCGCAGCAGTCTCGACGCCGCGTTCACTGGCAAGCTGGGTCAGTCTGCCAATCGCCCCCAACGCCGCCGCCAGATGCCTTACTCAGAATAGCAACCAGGCAAGAACGTAGAGGGTGTTGTTATCCGAAGCGCCTCTCCCGGCTCCATCGTAGTCCGTTCCGCCACCGTTGAATCTTGCGTACGCCGTGTACTGGAGTGTCAGCTGCATGTTAGACCAGGGCAGGAAGTCGATCTGATCGATGAATCCCCGACTGTCCGGCTCTCCGTTGGCACTCCCCCCTACAGGCTCGGCGGGCGTCGGCGCTGCGGAACGTTCCGTCGTGCGGTACCAGGCACGGGTCTTTGACCGCCTTGAACATGGAGTGGCTCTCTCGTCGCTGGAGTAAGGAGTCGCCGTCTTCAGCGATCGAGCGATCGGCCGACAGCGCTTCGTCGATCGCGATCTCTCGGTCGCCGCACGCCGTACGGTACGGCCGAAGCCGGACATTTGCGAGCGCTGTGCGGCAGACGGAAATGTCCGCTTCGCCCCGGCGATGTCCCGCTTACCCCGGGTCCGTTGGCGGAAGCTGTCTTAGGTGGCCAACTTCAGCTCGCCGGGGATAGTGTGCACGAGTAGGGAGAAGGCGAGACCGGAGGTCTAGATGAGCCATAGCGAACGACGAACCGCACGCCTGATCTTCACCGCCGTCGTGGTGGGCGCAGTGGCGGTCCTGGCGTTGGGGTTGTTGGCAGTGAGGGATTCGAATGGGTTGATCGCGCTTCAGGGCGGCGTCGTGGGGGGCTGGGCCCACTACGGCGGTGACGCGGGCGGGTCGCGCTACTCGCCACTGGACCAGATCAACCGCCAGAACGTGAGGCAGCTGCGGGTCGCCTGGACGCATCGGACCGGCGACGTGTCCGACGGCAGCAAGTACTCGCGCAAGAGCGCCTTCGAGACGATGCCGATCCTGTTCGAAGGGACGCTCTACCTGAGCACACCGTTCAGTCGCGTGATCGCGTTGGACCCGGAGACGGGCGCCGAGCGCTGGGAGTACGACCCGAAAATCGACCTCAACCTGCGCTACTCGGAGAGCCTGGTCTCCCGCGGCGTCGCCGCCTGGCGCGATCCGGCGGCGGCCGAGGACGCGACGTGCGCCGCCACCATCTTCCACGCCGCGCTGGACGCCCGGCTCATCGCCATCGATGCGGAGACCGGGACGCCATGCCCGGCGTTCGGCGAGGGTGGCCAGGTCGATCTGAAGCAAGGTGTGGGTGAAGTCGAGCTAGGCGAATACGAGATGACCTCGCCGCCGGTCGTGGTGAGCGGCGTGGTGGTGGTCGGCTCGGCCATGGGCGACAACCGGCGCGTGGAGGTCGAGCGGGGAACGATCCGCGGCTACGACGCCCGCAGCGGCGCCCTCCGCTGGGCCTGGGATCCTGTGCCCCGAAACCCCGGCGACGCGGGTTGGGAGAGCTGGACGCCGGAGGGCGCGGCGAAGACCGGCGCGGCCAACGCCTGGGCCCCGCTCTCGGCCGACCTCGACCGTGGGCTCGTCTTCGCGCCCACGGGTAGCGCGGCGCCCGACTTCTATGGTGGTGAGCGGTTGGGCGACAACCGGTTCGCGAACAGCGTGGTGGCGTTGCGGGCCGAGACGGGCGAGCGGGTCTGGCATTTCCAGGTGGTGCACCACGACCTCTGGGACTACGACATCGCGTCGCAGCCGACGCTCACGACCGTGATCCGGGATGGCGTCGAGGTGCCGGCGGTCATCCAGGCGACGAAGATGGGGCACATCTTCGTACTGCACCGCGAGACCGGCGTGCCGCTCTTCCCGGTGGAGGAGCGTCCGGTGCCGGCCAGCGACGTGCCCGGCGAAGTCGCATCGGCCACGCAGCCGTTCCCGGTGCTGCCGCCGCCGCTCCTGCCTGAGCGGATGACGCCCGACTCGGCCTTCGGGCTCACGCCGTTCGACCGCGGAAAATGCCGGGAGCGGATGGAGCGGCTGCGCTACGAGGGGATCTTCACGCCGCCGACCCTCGGGGGAAGCCTGGAGTATCCCAGCATGATCGGCGGTGCCAACTGGGGTGGCGTGGCGGTGAACCCGGAGCGGCGGCTGATGGTGGTAAACCTCAACCGCTTCGCCAGCTGGGTGCGGCTCATCCCGCGCGCCCAGTTCGACTCGGCGCGGCGCGCGCCCGACGCCGAAGGTGACTTCACCGCTCAGCGCGGCACGCCTTACGGGATGAACCGCGAGGGCGGCTTCGTCGGGCCGCTCGACGTGCCCTGCACGCCGCCACCCTGGGGCAAGCTGGTGGCCGTGGACCTGAATAGCGGCGAGGTCGTGTGGGACGTGGCCCTCGGGACGATCCGCGACATCGCGCCGGTGCCGCTGCCGGTCCGCTGGGGCACACCCAACCTGGGCGGCCCGATCATCACCGCCGGCGGCCTGGTCTTCATCGGCGCGACGATGGACGACTACCTGCGCGCCTTCGATCTGGAGACCGGTGAGGAGCTGTGGAAGGGGAGGCTGCCGGCGGGCGGCCAGGCGACGCCGATGACGTACCGGCTGCGTCCCGACGGCAAGCAGTACCTGGTGATCGCTGCGGGCGGTCACGGCAATCTCGGCACGAAGCTCGGCGAGCACGTTGTCGCCTTCGCGCTGCCGGATTAGCGTGCTAGTCGGGCGCCGGGTGGCCGCTTCGCTTCATGTCGCGCCACGCCGGGCCGGTCCGATGCCCGGGCCGGGAGCGCTCCAAATGTCCGCTCGACGGCCACCCGGCGCCCTCTCAACCCGACCGAAGCAGCCGTCGCGACCGCGATGCCCGAAGGTAGCGGACGGCTAAAGCAGACCAAGCCGAGGAAAGGCGCCGGCGCTCAGCTCCGCGACCCGTTGCCGCCCCTCCCGCCGACGAGCGCCGCGGCGCCTTGCCAGACCGAGTCTTCCACGGTGTCGACGAACAGCTGCAGGTGCGGGAAGGGGATCTGGATCCCCGCATCGTCCAGCGCCAGCTTGCAGGCTTCGAGCGTGCCGAAGAAGACGCGACGTTCGTCGGCGGCCTCGGCGATCCAGACGCGCACCTCGAGGTTGACGCTGGAGTTGCCCAGCTCGGTGACGACCACGGCCGGCGCCGGGTCGTCCATAACGCCCTCGAGCGAGCGGGTGGCCTTCAAGAGCACCTCTCGCGCCTGCGGGATCTTCTCCTTGTAAGCGATGCCGAGCGGGACGTTGACGCGGGTCTCACCGTACATCGAGTGGTTGACCAGAGCTTCCTCGATCATCTTGCGGTTCGGGATCACGAGGTAGGTGTTCTCCATAGTGCGGATCCGTGTGGTTCGCATCGTGATGTTCCGCACCTCGCCGTACCGACCCTGTGCCGTGATGTAGTGCCCGACCTGGAAGGGCTTGTCCCAGAAGATCAGGAAGCCGGCGATCGAGTTGGCGATCGAGTCCTGGGCGGCGAAGCCGACGGCGATACCGGCGACGCCGATCCCCGCCAGCGCCGCGCCGACGTTGATGCCCAGCTGGCTGGCGGCCATCACGAGACCGAGGCCGAGGATGACGAAGCGATAGACGTTGTCGACCAGCAGCTTGGTGAGCGTCTCGGCGATGTCGGCGCGTCGCAAGAGCGCGCGCAGCGTGGGCTGCGTCAGCCGGACTAGGAGCCAGAAGAGCAGGAAGACGATGAGCGCCGCGGCCAGCCTGGGGACGAACCCTAACAGCATGTCGGCGACCCGGTTGGGATCGAGGAGCGACCAGACGTCCTGCATCGCAGCACCTCCCCTATGATGTGGTGGTTGATGTCAAGAGGGACAGGCGGCGAATCGTAGGCGTCGCCGTGCCGAAACACAAACTCGGCCGTCGGTCATGCGACCCGCGGCGTGGCGCGCTATGTTGGGCTCGAGCCCAACCGGAGGCTGTCATGACTACGAAGATTCTAGCGGTCGTGCTGCTGCTCGCCGCTCTCGCGCCGGGCGGGCAGGCGCAGGTCGCAAGGATCGCCGAGGACCCGGACGTCGCCGCGCCTCTGCGCCTCTACGAGATCTGGGTGGGCGAGCAGATGGCGTATCACCACCAGCCGGGCGTCGCCATCGGCATCGTCCACGATCAGCAGCTGGTCTGGGCCCGGGGCTTCGGGTACCGCGACGTGGCGCGCAAGCTGCCGGCCACGACCCGCACCGTCTACCGCATCGCCTCGATCACCAAGACCTTCACGGCCACCGCGATCCTGCAGCTCCGCGACGCGGGGTTGCTGCAGCTGGACGATCCGGTGAAGAAGCACCTGCCTTGGTTCGAGTACCGCGATCGCTTTCCCGACGCGCCGACCATCACGATCCGGCACCTGCTGACGCACACGTCGGGGCTCCCCCGCGAAGCCGACTTCCCCTACTGGACGGATCGGAAGTTTCCGACGCGTGACGAGATGATCGAGGCGCTTCACGAGCAGGAGAGCATCTTCGAGCCGGCGACCCGCTACAAGTACTCGAACCTGGCGCTGGCGCTGGCCGGCGAGATCGTCGCCGCCGTCTCCGGTGTCCCTTATGCCGACTACGTGCAGCGGAATATCCTTGACCCGCTCGGCATGACCAGCACCTACGTACGTACCGAAGACATCGACGCCGAGCGGTTGGCCACGGGCTACGGGATTCTCTTGCCCGACGGCACTCAGCCGCGGGCGCAGGAGACCGACTCGAAGGGGCTCACTCCGGCCGCCAACATGTCGTCAACGGTAGAGGACCTGGCCCGCTACATCTCGCTTCAGTTTCGCGAGGGCCCGGCGGAGGGCGCTCAGATTCTCAAAGGCAGCACGCTGCGTGAGATGCAGCGCGTGCACTGGCTCAATCCCAATTGGCAGAGCGGCCGCGGGCTGGGCTTCGGCGTTTGGCGGCAGGGCGACCGCACGCTGGTGGGGCACGGCGGTTGGGTCGCTGGCTATCGCACGCAGATCGCCTTCGATCCCGAGGCCAGGATCGGCGTCATCGTCCTCACCAACGCCGACGACGGTGGCCCGGGCGCCTACGTGAGCCAGGCGTTCGACCTGGTCGCCCCGGCCATCGAACAGGCGGCCTCGAAAGCGCCGGTGATGGCGACGGTCGCGGATCTGCAACGCTACGTCGGCACCTACCACGACCCCGACGGCTGGCTCACCGACGTGCTGATCATGGACGGCCGCCTGGTCATGTACGGGCACGGCTATCCGCCGTCCCGCGACCCCGCTGACGATCTCACCGACCTGACGCCGGAGGGCGAGCACAGCTTCCGGATGACCGGCGATAACGGCAACGGCGAGCTTGTCGTGTTCGAGCTTCGGCCCGACGGCCGCGTGGCACGAGTCAAGGTGGGGGCCAACTACATCTTTCCGACCGATTGCGGGCGAATCGACGCGCGGCTTCGCTGCACCTGGCGCTGACGCCCGGGCGGAGGTGGGCCGGCCAGCGCCGCCCCCTGACTTCTGCAGATCGGCCGCCGCTCCGGATATTGGAAGCTTCATCCCGGTTGGGAGTGATCTCTGGCGAATCCCACAGGCAGGAGGACGACTCGGTGCCAGACTACGAAACGCGTGAAACGTGGAAGAACGATTCGGAGACCCAGGTCTCTCAGCCGCTCAGACAATATGAGCCGACGAGCCTGGAAGAGGTTGTCGAGATCGTCAAAGAAGCCGAGCGACGAGGGCTGCAAGTTCGCGCCATCGGCTCCGGCCACTCGTGGTCCGACGTGGGAATCACCACCGATATTCTGGTCAAGCCCACCGGTCTCACCCGAGTGCTCGATCTCGACAGCTCGCTGCTCAACGAAAGGGTCGATGCCTCGACGCTGATACACGTCGAGTCGGGAGCCACCGTCAGGCAGCTCAATGCTACGCTGGAGGCGCGTGGGCTGGCTTTCGCGAACTTGGGCGGCTACGACGCTCAGACGATCGCCGGGGTGATCTCGACGTCGACCCACGGGTCGGGAATCGAATTCGGACCGCTCAACGACATCGTCCAAAGCCTGGAGATCGTCGCCGCCGGTGGCCAGGTGTATCGCATCGAGCCGAGCGGTGGCATCACGGACCCGGCGAAATTCGCGACACGTTACCCGGACCGTAAGCTCGTCCAGGACGACGACTGGTACAACGCCGTCGTCGTGAGCATGGGGTGCATGGGCGTCATCTACTCCTGCGTCCTGCGCGTCACCCAGAAGTTCTGGCTGAAGGAGGTGCGAACACTCAGCACTTGGGCCAAAGTGAAAGAAGATCTAAGAAAGGGTGACGTGCTGAGGGACAACGATCACTGGGAGGTTCTGGTCAACCCGCACAAGATCGGCGGCGAGAACCGGTGCCTGATCACCAGCCGCAATCGCACCGATCCACCAGCCAAGGGCCTGCCGGCCGACAAGCTGGCTCGCAACTTCCTATCGGAATTCCTCGCCTCGCTGCCCTTCGTGCCGAAGCTGCTCCGCCTCGTATTCAAGATCATACCGAGGATCCAGGATGACGCGATCAACGAGGTGATGGAGGGGCTGCGGGATGATTCCTACATCAACGTCAGCTACAAAGTGTTCAACATCGGGGTGGCGAACGAGATCCCGGCGCTCTCGGCTGAGATCGGTTTTCCGTTGGAAGACGGCGTCTACCTGGACGCTGTCGATCGCTTTCTGGAGATGGCCGACGAGAACAAGCGTCTGGGGCGGCTTTATCATACCGCTCCGGTTTCGCTGCGCTTCGTCAAGGCGTCCCCAGCCTTCATGTCGATGATGTACGGTCACGACACCTGCATGATGGAGATCATTCTGGCGAAGGGCACGCAGGGCGCCTACGAGCTGTACGAGCGTTACGAGAACGAGCTCTACAAGTTCTCCGGGCGCCCCCACTGGGGGCAGATCAATAGCTTGACCGGCAGCCACGATCTGATTCGGTCGATGTACCCGATGTACGATTGCTGGATCGAGGTCTACCATAAGCTCAACCCCACCGGCACCTTTGACAGTCCCTTCACGAAGCGGATCGGTCTCTCGAGCAAGCAGTTCACGTCGACCCCGTGAGCGACCGTCCCGCCCACCTCCGCGCCGCGCGAGCCATTGAAGGGAGGCTAACGGGTCTGGGCCGATCGCCTGGAGTTCGAGCGGCGATGTCGTGATGCCAGCTTTTCACGACGACGGCAAGATGAACGACGCCCTGTCCCGGCGCATAACAAGCCGCTAGCATAAAGCGACGGCTTTCAAATGCTGGTCTTCAACGGCTTCGGCTGGGCCACCGACGAGGTGTGGCCGCCGGCTGTCGAAGGCACTTCGGGCCGCTGGAGGAGAAAACATGTACACCAACGTCTTGCTCCCCGTCGATGGTTCGAGCTTCTCGGAGCAGGCGATTCCCTACGCCCGCGCGATCGCCCGGCGTGCCGGCGCCAAGCTTCACGTCGTCCTGGTCCACACCCCCCTCGCGCGTTATGCGGCGGACGTCGCGGCAACGCCGCTGTTCGAGAGTTGGGAGGATCGATTCCGCGAGCGTGAGGCGAGCTATCTCGAGGATCTGGTGAAACGGCTCGGCGAGGGCGGTGTCGATGCCGTCGCGCTGAAGTCCGAGGGCGACGTCGCCCAGCGGCT
>JABAOH010058864.1_pt1 | contig 11814 bp, 10 predicted proteins | sample 7062181 | NCBI WGS metagenome assembly JABAOH01 (sample SAMN14538630, study PRJNA623070) | marine sediment metagenome | biome: marine biome [ENVO:00000428]; feature: marine pelagic biome [ENVO:01000023]; material: deep marine sediment [ENVO:00002113]; isolation source: pool of 5 deep marine... | reverse complement strand
TAGAGAGCTCGTTGATGCTGCCTTGGAAATCTTCGAAGACGCAACGAAAGAAGTTGGGAAAGGAGAATAGCCTCTGTTTCCACCGGTGATGAAAGACTCCGAACTGTGAGATTGTGAAAGATACCGCGTTTTCAAGTGACACGTGACGTCTAAGTCAGCGTTTTCTCGAGATACGCCGGAATATCCAGAAACCCGTGTCCACTGATATTAATGCAGATAACCTTCTCTTTACCAGTCTTCTCATTTCTTATAGCTTCATCAATAGCGGCTCGAACCGCATAGCTGGATTCCGGGGCTATGAGCCATCCTTCACATTGCAGAAAGATCTTTGCGGCTTCGAAGATCGCTGTTTCATCAATTGGATACGCCTTGGCTTTCACGAGTCCGTGATGTCGTAGCAGACTTACAATGGGCGCTGCGCCATGATATCGTAAGCCATCCGCTTTGATAGGCGGCATTTCGGTTTTGTGACCCAAGGTATACATCTTTAGAAGGGGAGTGTGCTCACCAACATCTGCAAAGTCGTAGCGATACTTCCCGCTTACAAGATTTGGCGCGGCCAACGATTGCGACGCAAGAAATTGGCATTCACGCTTCTTCTTGAGGACTTCACCCGCGAAAGGAAGGGTTATCCCTCCAAAGTTGGAGCCTCCTCCGAGACAGGCAACGATGAGGTCTGGTTCATCGTCAATCAATTCAAACTGCTTGATGGTCTCAAGCCCAATCACTGATTGGTGCATTAGAACGTGGTTCAAGACTGAACCGAGGCAGTAGGCTCTTCCCTCCTGCTCTTCGGTGTACTCTAACCCTTCAGAGACCGCGATGCCTAGGGAGCCAGGATGTTCCGCTGTCTTTTCGAGAACCCCACGGCCCGTTTTGGTGTGTTTGCTGGGGGATGCGTGGACGGTGGCGCCGAAAAGGTTCATTAGGGTTCGGCGGTCGACCTTCCAGTCATAAACTGACTTGACCCAGAAGACGACGCACTCCAGGTCCATTAATCGAGCAGCATAGGAAAGTGCAGTTCCCCACTGTCCGGCACCCGTTTCAGTAACTAGTGTATCTTTTCCTTCCTTGGCCGCGAGATAGGCTTGAGGAAGTGCGGTATTCGTTTTGTGTGAACCTGTTGGCGACAGGTCTTCCCTCTTGTAGTATATTCTCGTCTTCTTCAATCCAAATCTCTTTTCAAGTCTCTTGGCACGATAAAGCGGTCTCGGTCTGCCAGCTTGAATGTACAATTCTCTGATCCTGTCTGGGATAGGAACCCATCGTTGGCTTGAAGATTCTTGTCTCAAACATTCTCTGGTCATTGTTCGTGACAGGAAATCCATTCTAGATGGACCTTCTTTCGGCTCTTTAGGTGGAGGAAGCGGTTCAGGGAGATCTGGGAGTATGTTGTACCATTTAGTTGGCAGCTCGTCAACCGGGAGGAGTATCTGGTTTTGGTACGTTTCGGTCACCAACATGAGAAGAGCATATAAGAAGGCGGTCTTAAGATAAAATTTCCCCTGCTTTGGGGGTTTTCTTTATGGAAGTGAACATGCGTGAAGTCAATTCTAACTGGTCCTCGAAGCCTCTTCTTGCGTGCGCGTTCTTGATTTGAATCTTGGTGCCAGCAGTCAAGTCCTTTGCGATTTCCGCTAGTCTTCGCCAAGCAGAGATCCTGATCGTGCCCGTGTCATCTTTCAAGTCGAAAGTCGCGACTGGAACCTTTTCGCCTTTCGACGTAGCAACCTCGCGCACGGTTGGAGGGCTTGCGACGATTCCTTCCACTGTAATTGGACCACCCTCCTTCTTTATCTCAACGATCTTCGTCACTTCTTCTTCAAAAGGCGGAAGCTTGTCAACACCGGGCATCTCCGGATTCAGAATTACGGTTCCATGGTTCCCGATGTTCAGACCGAGTCTTCCATATCGTTTCCGGGTATAAGCCCCTTGAATCAAGATGGCATCTCCGGGCTTGATCTCTTTTGAGGTGCGTGCCGCATCTTCCCAGAGATTGAGTTGGGCGTATCCCGTTTCGTCTTTGATCAATAGGGTCGATACGTGTCCGATTTTGGTTGTTGATCTGTTGAACTGTCTTGTATCGCCGATCTGTACAACTCGGGCCAAGGTGTTTACGTGCTGTAGGTTCGGCTTCAAGGCCTCGATCTTTGTGAACATTGTGGAGCTGGCTCCTTCTATGGCATCTGGAGGCAGAGTCTGCAGTTTCCCGCGAGACCCTACGTGCAGCTCCAATCTTCCATCTAGCCCCTTGCGCATGTATCCATGCAAAACCTTGACGATGTGGCCGCTCTTGACTCGCTCGTCTCCAACGAGGTTTGTTTTGTCGTTCCACAGGACCACTCGTAAGGTCCCTGTCGTGTCTTTAAGGATCAAACTAGCGAATCTTCCTTCCGTCTGGTCTTGACGAATGAAGGATTTAGGAGGATAGATCTCAATGACTTGTCCGGTAATAGTTACATCACTAAGGCCAGAGACAAGGTCGCTGATCGGAACATTGAGTTGAAGGGGCTTGTCTGCGATCTTTACCCCCAGTTCAATAGCCACGATCCGTGCCGCCGCTTCGTTTGTGAAGAATTTCTGCGCGGCTTCTTTCTTCTCATTAATCATCTCAAGGAGATCTTCGCGTGTAAGATCTTTTCGAGAGGATAAAATTCTGTGAAGAAGCTCTTCGAAACCCGTTTTACTCATTTTATGTGTCACTTAAGACTAACAGATATAGTGACCGTTCTTTCTTAATGTTTATTTGACTCCGGATTTCCCTTTTACCTACTAAACATTGTCGAAGAAGTAGAGGTCCAATGACCAGTCTATCACTGTTCAACGCTGGAATTGCCCTTATATTTTTGGGGTTTGCCATAGTCTTCATTGCTGTGGTCCTTCTTTTTCTTTCTTCAGTGAGGGGCAAAGCGAAAGTCCGAGGTGGAGGGGCAGTAATCATAGGGCCCTTACCCATCGTCTTTGGCACAGACAAGGAGTCCGTCAAAACGTTGCTTATCTTGGCCATAGCCCTAATCGCTCTTCTAGCACTCTCTGCAATCCTTTCCCATAATTTCTTCGGGTGGGGCTGAAGTCCTCATGTCGGTTGAGACATGTGTTATATGCGGTAGGCGGGAAGCCAGATATGTGTGTCAGGAGTGCAGTCGTCGCGTTTGCGGAGTCTGCTTCGAACCGCAAGCTTGGCTTTGTGCAGACTGCTCTAGGAGTCGTAAACCGAAGGCGGTGGCATGGAAGCGATACGCTTGGCCGATTCCCCTTGGTCTGTTCACAGTGGGGCTCATTTTGATATTGGTAGGAATTACATTAGCGGTAGCAGCGACGATGCTCTCGGGGGAAACCGTTGCGGCGGGTGGTGTGATTTTTATCGGTCCGGTACCGATAGTAGTGGGGACCGGCTCTTGCTCCATTTGGACGATGGTACTGGCGGTGGTCCTCGCAATCCTTGGCATACTCATGTTTGTGATATATCAAAAAAGAGCGGTGTGAACTGGTCTTGGAGCTAAGGAGCTCTTTCTTCTCCACTGTAGATTAGATACAGGAAAGCCAGAATGAGGGTGATGAAAGTGACTACTGACAATAGGTAGATTAGGAATGTGAAGTAGGCACCTGCGTCCACAATGTTTCCTCCGCTTTCTAATGTGAGATTGTGATATATTTAAGGTGTGACCTTTCTCCACTCCTCTGTTAACGAGTTGTAGAGGTCGTCATTTTCCTCTAATTCGTCAAACCACTTCAATGCAGCAGCAATCTTTTGTGCGATGAGATGGTAACAGAGATGAACTTCCTCATCCATGACGCGGAAGTAGAAATCATCGCAAGAGCAAAATTCAGCGGCGGGCATAGTCAAATAGTCGCGTTCTCTGCCGACTACGATCCAGACTATCCTGCCGCTTGGTTTGAAAACGTACTTCTTCACCCTCTTCTCCTGTAATGCTTCCCACGCTCTTGTGAATCGCAAACCGAAGGCTATCGAAAGCTGATTGAGATCTTTACCAGTTATCCGTCCGTCAGTTTCAGCCTTCTTACAGATGTTCTTGAGTGTGACGATTTCAGAAGTCTCTGGCATAGTTGTTCTCCGATTTGGTCATTGGTGAAGAGGAATGTGATTAGGGGCCTATTAAAGTGTGGTTCTCGGATGGGCGCTCTTCTTGACTAACGAACCTGCCACAAGACGAAAGTCGGACCCTACGTGAGCCCGTTTGACTACCAATTCTCCACGGGAGTACACATCTTCTGACTCGATTGTCGAGATACTTGGACCGTCACGATTTCCTGAGTAGATTCTGTTCCTAGCTCAGGCTTCTTAGCTGACTGATAGTTCCAAGAAAGGTTCCATCCAGTAGGTAGATTTCTGCATCTTCCATTCTGACGCTTCCAGAGCGTAAGATAGGTCCGATGAAGGGGATTGCTTTGCCACCTTTGTCACGGCGTTTCTTGTTGATTGCTCGGCCTCCCAGGAAATCATTGAAAGATGGAATCATGAAGAGCTGCGAAGCCCTCGGCTTAACCTTGAAGCGTTCCTTGAATAGCCCCTCTGGCTGGCTGCATGCATGCTTCTTAATGCCTAGATGTTTCAGCAAAGATCTCGCTAGTTCGCGTGCATCGACTTTCGCTTTGACCCAAACTTGGCTCGTGATTCTGAAGCCCATGGGATCGCGAAACGTGACCATTGGGTGAACGTGTGCTGTAACGAGGCGGCGACATTTCAGTAGTTCTGGCGCGGGCCATGCATGTCCATGAAAGAGGCCAACGTCTCCGAGAGTCGTTCCGGTGTACGGTAGAATTTCGACGGGTTGGGGTAAGAGCGCCTCCAGGTTTCCGTCATGGTTTCCGGGAATGACCTGAATGGTAGGAACTTTCTTCTGTATCGCTTCGAAGAAGTGTGGTATATCGCGCCATTCTTCAATCTCGATGCCGGAGACGGTGTATTTCACATCGCCTAGGAAAATGATTTCAGTTGGGTTGGTTTTTTCGACGAGTCGGAGCATCTTGTCCAGCATTTTGGGGGTTTGAGAAGGGACGTGGACTCCTCGTTGTGTGAGAGTTACTTCCCAGCCTATGTGCAGATCAGCGACTATCAAGACCCGTTTGGAATCTACTTCTAGGAGGAGGGCGGGAAAGGGTCTTATTGGATTGATCGACTGCATGGGTTGAAGGTGCTCCTAAGAGAGAGAATATTGCAGGTTTCGTGGGTTAAAATAGGTGCGCTAATTTCAATGTTTGATTTTGTGAGGCTAGGCGAGTGACAGGGATTTCCTAATCACCTTGTAGATTGCATTGTTTGCGGCTGCGATGAAGGAGACGCGCTGTGTGGGCGCTAGTTGAACGTTTGCCTCCTTTCCTTCGAGGGTGGCCATGATGCCCCCTGCCTCCTTCAGTATTAGGTAGGCGGCCGCAACATCTGTCACGCGTAGTTTGCCGCGCATGTCGATGAAGGCCTCTGATGTACCGTCTGCGACATAGCAAACTTCGAGGGCGTTGGCTCCCAGGTGCCTTAGATGCCTGGTCTTTTGCATTACTTCGGCCAAGCGCTTGACGAGTTTCGGTGTTTCCAGTGCCTTGAGATCGACACCTATGACGGCCTTCTCCAATGATGATGTGGAGGACGGCTTTATTTCGTCCTCTTCTTTGAAAGCTCCCTTTCCTCGAGTAGCAGTGTAGATCGAGTCGTGAATAAGATCGGCTACGAGGGCGGTCTCCACCTCTTGGAGGAAGGGTGCTTTTGAAATCGCAATGGATGTGGCTATGAAAGGTATTCCCCGTAAGGCGTTTGTCGTGCCATCTATCGGGTCTGTTGTCAGGTAATACTCGTGCGGTGGGCGGCCGATCTTTTTGGTTCCTGTCTCCTCGCTGATAAGAACACATGAAACTCCACGTTCTTCTAGTGTGTCGATTATGGCTTTTTCCGCCACCAGATCGATTTTCTTCATCGTATCTCCGCCTGCGCCTCGGCCAAAGCTTATGTTGGCATTGGGGGTGCTGTACAATGGCAATGCGTCTCGCTTTATCCTTTGGGCGCACTCCTTCACAATAGGGAGCCAATCCATCGTCTACCCTCATTAGTGAAGTTGGGGTATGCACTTTTAAGCGTAGGTGGTGTGTGAATGGCATTTGGGACAAGGCTGGTCAGAGACGGACACGGCGCAGCGAAGTCGCCTGGGCGCCTTGTGATTGCTGGAGAATCCCGAATGGTCGGGGTAACGTTCGTTTAAAAGAAACCTTAGTATACACCCTTAAAGAAATCTTAGAAGATGAGCGGGGGTCGCCAAGCCAGGTCAAACGGGATGGGCCAGAGGCGCGAGGTTCAGGTCCTCGTCCCGTAGGGGTTCGTGGGTTCGAATCCCACCCCCCGCACTTTGGCATGCCAAAACCCAACACACTTAGAAGATTCTTTCACAGATGATAAATACAACTTGCACAATAGTTGTGAAAGATTAGATTGAAGGGCAAAATGGTTTCTGGAATTCTGATAATACTAATCTTGTCGGGCTTGCTGGCTTCGGTGCTTGGAGTTTCAACAGTCGAATCTAGCAATGGTGTCGGGACGACGGACAATTCCTCTCTCGGTACTCTGCGATTCGCGTATGATCAATCGGGTAACGAGAGAGGGAAGAACGCGGTCCAAACCGGTGTTGTCCGCCACAAGATGCATGAACACGAGCTGGCCAGACTGAAACATGAAATCGGGGTTTGGGAAAGCGGTCAAGACTACAATCAGCCAGTCGCTGGTCATGGAACTGGGCTAGCTCCGCCGACAGAGGAGGAGTGGATGAGGATCAGAGAGACTAGTTCCATTGTCGATGAAGTCATCCTTAATCAGATGACTGACGCTCCATCTAGTGTTGATCATACGGCAGGACCGTATTTTCCACCGATCGGAAATCAAGATGGCGAAGGCTCTTGCACGGCATGGGCGATCGGATATTACACGAAGACGTTTCAAGAAGCCAGTGAGCACAACTGGGACTTGTCTGAAGCAGATTGGGAAGGAGGGGATTTTGGACATCCAACTCCCGCATATCAGAACAGAATATTCAGCCCTGATTTCCTCTATCACTTGATCAACGGCGGAGTTGACGGAGGCTCCGCCCCCTATTGGGCCGGACAAGTGGTGGCGACCATAGGCGTATCCTCTTATGAACAGATGCCCTACGATCCCAGTGACCACACGGGTTGGCCGTCTGAAGCCGCGTGGAGCGAGGCTTCATTATATCGCGGAAATAGCAGTGGTCTGGAATACATGTGGGTCGATACGGATGAAGGTCTGACCAACCTCAAGAATTGGTTGGCGTCTGATCACTTGGCGGTGATCGGCGTAGATGCCAGCCTGTATGTTGGACTCACGGTGGATGATCTCTGGACGCTAAATAACTATAACGGAGCAGTCCCCAATCATGCAAACACCATCGTCGGGTATGATGATAACCTCGGATATGTAGAAGCAGGGGAATACCGCAACGGAGCGTTCAAGATTGCCAATTCTTGGGGCGTAGGGGGATGGGAGAATGTTCCCGACGGTTGCTACTGGATTTCTTACGAAGCCATGAAACAACGGGTAGAATATTGCATGTTCTTCCGAGACATGACTGGCTACGAACCTCAACTAGTGACCTCTTTCAGAGTAGACCATCCGAAGCGAGCCGAATGCACCATCACAGTCGGCATCGGAGACCAGACTTCTCCNNTTCTCCTTTACAGACGAAAAGATTCAACGTGTACGGTGGGGATCATCCCTTCTGCCCAAACAACATACTGCTTGATGTCACGGAGTTCCAAGACGTTGTGCCAACAGTGTACAACCAATCCTATTTCCTCGAAGTCTACGACGGGGGCAGCACGGACACTGGTACAATAAGCCAATTCGCAGTTGAGTACGCGAACTCTCCAACCACTCCTCTCGACACCATGAACTCCCAGTACGTCTACGCCAACACTACACTGTCCCTTCTCGAGACAAGCTGGACGGACGAAACGCTCGTAGGTCTCGATGAGGACTTCATAGATGGCGAAATCTCCATGGCCACAGACAACATTGGACATCTGTATGTGGCCTATGCAGACTGGTATACGGCAGTCAACCAATCAGCCGTTTTTGTACGACAGTCCACAGATGGTGGTGACACCTGGTCGACCTTTGGCATCGGCTACGATTCTACACACAACATGCTCCACCCATCAATCGCCATTGATCCCTATTCGAATGACATCTTTGTGGCGGTTGAGCGGGAATGGACATCTAGCGACCACGACATCTTCGTCTTACGATGTGTGAACGACGCGTGGGATTGGAGTCCGGTGGCAAACGTCTTAGGAAGTGACGATCGATTTCCCTCCATCACTTCTGAATACGCTTATGGTGAGGCCAATGAGCAATACGTCTCGTATGAGTATGTGCATTCTTACAATGACCGAGACCTCATGTTTGCCAAGTCGACAGATCATGGGGCCACATGGTCGATTCGAAAACTTCATGGTAACTTTCCCGACTATAATGTACATGCCCAGACAAGCATCACGAACGCCAATGGTTACATATTCATCGCGTACAAATGGGGCGCCGACTACAACACTCCTTGCGAAATCCGTGTGGAGCGATCCACCGATTCTGGCAATAGTTGGTCTCAGCTTACGAATGTCGATGGTCTTCCAAATGGTTGCAGTTTCCCCTCTATCGCTGCAACATATGAAACAGCAGTTGTTATGGTAGCTTTTCAATACGATTCGTCTGTTGGCAACTTTGACGTCAGGTACAGCTTTAGCAGAACCGCGGGAGTAAGTTGGGCAAAAGGAGAACCTCTATTCGTTTCCGCTGTGGAGGATGAAACGCTTCCGTCATTGGCGGTTGATGGAGAGGGAACGACTTCGTGGCATACTGATGGGTGTTTCCACGTTGTGTGCAAATCTGACGGTTACCTGAAGTACAAGCAATCGCCCTTCAATCGCCCATCTGATTGGAGCGGAACGGATCTAGTTAGTGGACGATGGGTCGGGAGAGGATTGGACCTCACGGCGCAGTCTAGAGAAGGGTCACTCCATTTCTACCCGTGTGTAGCGTGGACTGATGGACGAACAAGAGACCGTTGCTACTCCTATCGAGAGTTCAGAACTTGGACAGTAGATGATGACGGACCTGCGGACTTCCACACGATACAAGAAGGTCTAGACACGGTGGGATCAAGAGACACAATAGGAGTGAGAGCCGGTACGTACCATGAAAATACGGTCGTGAGAAAACCAGTTCTTCTCAGAGGCGAAGGCGCGATCAACACAACTGTTGATGGCAATGGAGCTGGAACCGTCATTGAAGTACTGGCGAATCATGTTGTCATTGAGAATTTCACCGTGCAGAACGGAGGCTTTGGCGTCAGGTTGGAAGGCTCCAATGAATGTGAGATTCGAAACAACTGTATACGAGACAACGGGCGGGGTATCTGGCTCGAGCATTCTGACCACAACAGCATCTTTGGGAACAGTGTTACAAACAATACCTCTGGCATTGCGCTCATGGGGTCTTCAAACAACCGGCTCAGAAGCAATCAGATGGCGAACAATACACGCAGCTTCAACGTGGAGCAAGGCGACTACATGCCTAGCCTTTCCGAGTTTGTCCATGATGTGGATGCCTCGAACACAGTCGATGGGAAACCAATCTACTACTGGGTGAACCAGCAAGACTTGCCCGTGCCGCTGGATGCTGGCTACGTGGCTCTCGTAAACTGCACGCGCATGGCCGTTCAAGGGCTAAGCCTCGCTAAGAACCAGCACGGGATACTCCTGGCTTTCGCTACAGAGTCAACCGTGGCCAGCAACAACGTGACAGACAACAGATACGGTATTGCACTCTTGTGTTCCACAAACAACACGATCTCTGGAAACAACGTAACAAACAGCAATCTTGGTGTCTGGCTCGAGTATTCAAGGAACAACACACTCCTCAGAAACACAGCAACAAACAATGGCAACGGCATCTACCTTGAAGGATCCAGTGACAATGTCGTGCGCACCAACGTAGTGCAACAGAACGGCGTTGGAATCGGGTTACTAGAGCTTTGGGGGAACCTCATATCTGAAAACACCATAGCGCACAACGATTATGGCGTTGATCTTGGGTGGAGCGCTTGTGAGAATACTCTACTCAGAAACAGCATAACAGACAACGGATGCGGCGTTTCGCTGTGGTGCTGGTCAGACGATAATGAGATCTTAGAAAACACCATAGTAGACAACGGGTATGGACTTTGTACTGACTCTGAGTGCGTAGGCATCATCGTATTTCACAACAACTTCGCAGACAACACTAACCACGTGGATGCGAATTCGCTATGCACTTGGGATACCGGGTATCCGGCTGGTGGGAACTACTGGAGCGACTATGCCGTTCGGTATCCCTCCGTTGTGGACGACTACCACGGGGAATACCAAGATGTGCTCGGTAGCGATGGCGTCTGGGACAGTGCCTACGAGATCGATGGGGACAATGAAGATCGATATCCACTCGTTGAGCCGTGGGGACCGCCTAAAATCGCAGGTGACATTGACGGCGACAGCGATGTAGACATCTACGACCTGTCCATCGCCGGCAAGTCCTACGGCTACACGTGCAGCCACCCTGGATACAACCGACAGGCTGACATCACCTGTGATGGGCGCGTCGACATCAGGGACATCGCCATCATCGGCCAGCACTGGGGACAAGTTGCTCCCTAGCTGATGACGCGGCCATCTTGTTCATCGCCCGTTTGATGAGGTTCCGATGCCGGTGATAGTTTGCGATTTGCTTATCCTGCTTACCGCGTCGGCACACGATGCGCGGTGACTGTTTCCCTCTCTTTGACGCAATCGCATGCATGCATCCACAGGATTAATGTATTATTCAGGACTTCCTCGGCAAGGTTAAGTGGAGAAGAGAAAGAAAGGTAGTGACTGGGGTTCATTTGTGAGTTTTCATAGTCAACGAACCATTAGTGCTAGCTATATCCTACGTGAACGTTTATTGCCAGTTGTCTTCCAGTGAAGTCGAATCTGAGGTCGGGTCCAAAGTCTACATGGAAGTCAACGTTACCTCTCAGCATCCCCGTGATGTCTAACGTGCTATAATCGTCTGAGAAGACGAAATCGAGCTCTGCAGTTGAGAATTTGAAAGAGAACATCATAGAACCGTTCTCTCCCATCGAAGCCTCATCTAATGCACTCACGGACAAGTGGTACGTCCAAGGGCTTCCCTTGCTGAAATCTAAGCTCTTCACACTGAGAGCGATATTCACAAATGTCGGTGGGGGGTAGGATGGAAGGCTAGTTGACCACGCTAGTCCCCTTACGCTGAAGTGTTGGAACATTTCAAGGAACCCATAGAAGCCATATGCGTCACCATAGATGCTAGCCTCGAAGGTTCCTGGCGGCATCGGGTGATTCATCACTACCAATCTCGACGCCAGAAGACTCGGCGCCAAGAGATTGGTCAAAGTAGCGTGGACGAACGAGACAGCGAGAATGGCATACATCAGCGTTGCGGCTATTATGGCGATCAAGAACTTCTTCTTGAGCAATCTATCACCTCCTTTCTCCCTTCTTTGACATCTAATACGTCAGATCAAGTAGTACTAAAAATTTGAGAAAAAATCTTCTAGATTAGTAATTGTCTTTCTTCTAGTTGCATGCATGAGGGAACGGCGACGGAATTCTTTTTATACTATTCTGAGGGAAGGGAGAGTCCATGCATGCAAAGTGGTTGCAAGTGCGGGCAAGGGACCTGCGAATCCCAACCTATCAACGCCTTCAAGTGTATCTCGAATATTGATTGTCTCTTCATAACTA
>JABAOH010153885.1_pt1 | contig 11815 bp, 8 predicted proteins | sample 7062181 | NCBI WGS metagenome assembly JABAOH01 (sample SAMN14538630, study PRJNA623070) | marine sediment metagenome | biome: marine biome [ENVO:00000428]; feature: marine pelagic biome [ENVO:01000023]; material: deep marine sediment [ENVO:00002113]; isolation source: pool of 5 deep marine... | reverse complement strand
CGGCACGTTTCTTGGCGTTCTTCCTGCCCCGGGCGGCAAGCGCGAGCCCCCAACGTCTGAGATCGGTGTCCGGTCCGAACGGACCCAGGATGTACTGCGCCGAGCCGACCAGCAGACGTCGCAGATCGTCGTCTCCCGCCTTCGTGATCCGCAGCTCGGGATCCTCGTCGCCCGACTGGCTGCGTCGGGGACTCAGCCCCAGGTATGCGCCCAGCGTACGACTCCGGCGGAACCGTGCGGGATCCTCGATGGTCAATACGAAGCTCAGCGAAGTGATCGGTCCAACCCCGGTGACCTGGCGCATGACGCCGGTCTCCGGATAACGCTCCGATGCGAGCTTTTCGATGAGCCGATCGAAACGTCGGATCCTCGTCGTCAGTGCCGCAATGGTCTCCAGCACCGGCCGTAACGCCGGCTTCAGTTCCTTCGGAAGGACCTCGCGCACCCGTTTGGGGAAAGCTTCCGCACTACAGGTCGGCAAACGTCCACCCATCGATTTGACGATTCCCCGTGCGTGGTTGATCAGCTTCGTCCGGCACCCCACCAGCACGTAACGACTGCGGATCACGGCGCGATCCGCTTGTGCCGATCCCTCGCGGTGTCGGATCGGATGCAGCAGCTTGGGATCGAGCCGGCCCAGCCGCGCCAGACGCTCCGCGTCCAGCCGATCGTCCTTATTCGTGCCGCCATAGATCAACCGCACGGACTGGGTGTGGGCCGTGATGACCTCGTGACCCAGCTCCTGCAGCAGACGTTGGACCCAAGGCGAGTGCGTTCCCACCTCGATCACGACTCGACACGGAGCCTCGGTGCTGAACCGCTTGCGCATCGCGTCCGTCGTCGTCGCGATCCGACCCTCCTCGCAGACCTCGCCGTGTTCGTCCAATACGCAGAGCCGGCTCCATCTGTCGCCGAGGTCTACTCCGATCGTCATCTCCGTTCCGTCTTTGATATCCTTCCCCATGGTCGACCTCCGTATTGGGCCTTTGAGCCCGTGAAATTGTCTTGGGGATCCTAATCGGATACCCCGTAACGGAGGTCGGCCTTCTCATCCCATCTCGGACTGTAGAGCACTCCTCGTAACTCTCGTAAACGGGAAAGGGCGACGAATCAAATAAACGTTGATCCGCCGCCCTTTCGTTTCGTACTTAAAATCCTCTTCCCGCAAGGGAGTACAGGTTCGAGTCCTGTCTCCGGCACCACGTGATGGGAGGCGACTGGAATTGTTGCCGGATAACCCGGGGCGGTTCATTCTAAAATGTCCGATGAACATTGACGACCTTCCTGCGGCGGTCTGGTTAGAACATCTTGCGCAAACCCAACAGAAAGCCGGTTCCCCGCTCCACCTGGGCGCCGCGCTGATCCTGCCACACCGGCACTTGAACGAGCGCTTCTAGAATCAAGGACGACCGAGTGAACTTCACTCCCGGAGAAAGGTACAGGACTTCTTCCCCGGTGTTGGCGACTCGCTGGCCGAGCAGTTGATCGGCAGCGGCATCGCGGTACGACAGTTCCAGCACCGGGGCCAGGGTGGTGTCGGCCGAACCCCCCATCAGGAACTGGCGCGCAGCCGCCCAGTCCAGGGCCAGCTGATCACCGATTTCACGGTCGTCGTCCCGAGCACCGGCGAATCCGCTCAGTCTGTATGCGGCGCTGAAATCCGTGGCCCATGGGCCGCGGCGGAAAGAGCCGTACACACCAGGTTGGATGTCCCAGGTCTCCGAGCTGAACGCTGCAGCGCCGGTGGGAGCACTCAATTGAAACGTCGTGGCCAGACCGAGTGTCGTGTCCCGGGTGTTGCGCCGTAGCAGCCGGTACTTGGCCAGCACCTCCAGATCGCCAGCGCCGGTGTCGGTGGTACTGGAACCGGCCATGGAGATCTCTCGGCGCCGCACCGGTTGCTTCAGGATCAGCGTCAGGTTGGACTTCAATCCATAGGCCAGGACGTTGTTCCAGACCAGCATGTCCATCTTGCGGCCCATGTCGGTAGGGTCGTCGTCCCGCGGCACGCTCCGCACCATGGTCCGGAAGATCCAGCGGTCCCTGGCAGGTGTCACTCCGGCATCCACGCTGATGCCGGCGGCGCCGGCGTCCGGAGGCAACAACACCAGTCCGGCAAGCGTCAACGTAAACAGCCGGGTACAACGATTCACTGCAACCGTTCTCCAGGGGTGAAGTTGGCCTCCCGGATCGCCTCGTGGACGTCCTGGTCATCCAGGTCAGCCCCGGGCCGCACCGTGACGGTCAGCCTTTTCTGCTCCCAGTTCGCGTCAGCCGCCTGTACCGCCGGAATACGAAGCACCAGCTTCTCCAGCGCACCATGGCAGCCGGGACAGTCCATGCCAAAGACCTCGTAAATCCTGACCTCAAGCCCAGCGCTCTGCGGCTTCGCGGCGATTGAGTGGTTGGTTGCTGCGCACCCTGCGCACGCCAGAACCAACGCCGCAAGGGCGATGAACGGCAACCATTCCTGCATGGACTCTCCTTTCCGAAACACCGAGACTACACGTCGCCGCTCACGGTGTCGACGACGTGCCGCAGATGTCCACACTCGGAGGTCCCTGTGTGAGGCTTGAGTCGGTGCGCAATGCAAGTCTGTAGTCTCGCTCTAGATCCTGAACTATCCGCAAACCGGGCGATCGCTGCATAGCGGCCTCTGGCGCAAGTCGAGGCCTTTTCGTTTTGTCTTGAAATCCCCCGGCCGCAAGGCCGTGCAGGTTCGAGCCCTGCCTCCGGCACCAAACACCAACAGCCGCTGACATCGCTCGTCTCCCCCCCTTGACCTGTCGGGTCTTGGAATGGAGGACGTGTCACATCTTTTCAGAGGAGGCGGAGGGACATCTCTAGCTGGACGCTATAAGCGTGCCCCGGTGCCGGAATTCGGTTGCGACGCCCTTCCGGTCGTCGGCCGCAGAGTCGTCCGGCGCAGCCGGACGGGAGGCTTTTTAGGCCGGGTAAGCTTCGTGTTGAGGAATTCGACGAACACGGAGAAGCCCATCGCGAAGTAGATCGAACTCTTCGGGATATGCACGTCGACTCCGTCGGCGACCAGCGCGAGTCCGATCAGCAGCAGGAAGCTCAGGGCGAGGATCTTGAACGTCGGGTGGCGCTCGATGAACCGGTCGACCGCTCCCGCCGAGAACATCATCACCAAAACCGCGATCACGATCGCTAGAACCATGACGGGAATCCGATTCGCTAGCCCGATCGCGGTGATCACGGAATCGACAGAGAAGACGACATCCAGGGCGAGAATCTGGAGGATCAGCATCCAGAAACCACGACCGCTCGTCTTTCGTTTCGGGCCTTCCTGGCCCTCGAGCTTGCCGTGAATCTCGAGCGTGCTCTTGGCGAGCAGGAACAGCCCGCCGCCGATGAGGATCAGATCCCGGCCCGAGATTTCCCGCTCGAGAACGGAAAACAAGGGGGCCGTCAGTCGCATGAGGTAGGCGAGGGAAAGCAAGAGCGCGATTCTCATCACCATCGCTCCCGAAAGGCCGATCAGCCGCGCGCGCGCGCGCTGCTTGCCGGGCAGCCTGGCGACCAGAATCGAGATGAAGATGACGTTGTCGATGCCCAGGACGATCTCGATTGCCGTCAGGGTCACGAGCGCGGTCCAGGCTTGAGGGTCGGCGATCCACTCCATCGGAACCACTCCTCGCCGTTACCGCCTTCGGTTTTCGGCGTCGGCCTGCGAGCCGAGCAAAATGTTCGTGGTCAGATCCGAGCTGATCGTGAAGCCATGCTCCCGTCCCGCTTTCGAGGAGCTTGACGCCACTCCGACGCGGGCTGTCGATCAGGGTCTCCATCGTCGACCTCGGGCTCTCCCTGCCCAGGGCCAACCGGGGCGGGGAACGACCGGGCCGCACCGCTATTATCCACGAAGCGGAGCCGTCCAGGCAGCCCGTGGTTCTATAATCAGTCCTCATTCGGCGCACTCGGAGAGGCGTGTCATGCCGGAAGTGTTGCGACGTACTTGCTGGCTCCTGATGTTCTTTGCGGGAGCCGATGCGGCTGCGTCGGACTCGTTGGCGGAGGCCGTCGACTAAGAGATCGCTCGAGTCGAAACTCACGCATCCCAAGTGAGCGCGATCGGTGCGGAACTGCAGCGGGCCGGCGACGAGGAGGCCACGCGGCGGGAAGCCGGCGCCACGCGTGTCGCCGAACTGGCCGGCCAGCTACAGATCCGGGCCGCGGGGTCGCCGGAGATCTACGAGCTCTATGCGGACATCGTCGAGGAACTTCGAACCGCCCGAGGGGCTCTCGACGATGCGCTCGACCGCTCCCGTAGTCCGTCGGAGGTTCACCCCTTCGAGCCCCGTTTCGATCCCACCGGGCTCGACGTCCCGACGTTGGGCGATCGGCTCCGGCGCCTGGAGACACTCCGGCGAAACGCGGAAGACCTGCGGGCCGAGGTCGCGGACCAGGAACGAAAGCTCCGGCGGGAGTCGGTCGAAGGCTGGGGTTCGATCACACGGCGGCTGAACGGCTTGCGAATCCGGGCAATCGCGGCTCTTCCCGAATCGCGCCGAAGGCAAGTCCTGGGCCTGGGCCGCGAGGGCGTCGCCCAGCTGCGCCGGGAGATCGAGGAACTCCGCGTGTCCGCGCGTCTCTACCGGGCGCGCCGCATGACGCAGCTGGATCAGGTGCCGGGCCGGCTCTTCGACGTGTTCGCCATCGGCTCGGCGACCTGGACCTTGCTCAAAATCTTCGTCGCGCTGTCCGCGTTACTCTTCCTACGGCAGCGCGGCACGCACATCCGCCACACCGCATACCGTTTGACCCGCCAGGCCTTCGCCACGCCCGCCGGACAGAGGCGGGGCGAGTTGCTGGTGCGGCTCGTGGAGATTCCCGCGCCGTGGGGTCTCTTCCTGGCTCTCGTCGCGGCGATCCGCTGGTCGCTGGGCTCGCTGGCGACGGTACCCGAGATCGACCTGCTGTTGCGGGTCGCCGCGATCTACGGCGTGTACCGGCTGTCGATCGACATCCTGTCTGCGATCACGTTGCGCATCGTCCGCCGCTACCGGCTGTCCGTCGACGAGAAACGGAGATCGGAGGTTTTGCGCAGCGTCCGTACGATGATGCGGGTCGTGGTCGGCATTCTCGTGATGCTGGTCCTGTCCGAGCGGCTCGTCGGCCGCGGGCACCTCTATTACCTCGTCGTGCGCTTCGCCTGGATCTTCGTCGTCGGCGCGGCGGTCATGCTGCTGGCGCGCTGGCGCCGCCCCATCGCCGACGCCTATCTCGCGCTGGGCGCGAAGGGGCGTTTGAACACGCTCGTAGAACGCGCACGGGATCGCTGGTACGGAGTCTTCGTCTCCGCCGCTGCTTTCGTCCTGCTGGCCGGTCGCGCCCTGCTCCGGGTCGGGCGGGACTTCGCGATGGGTTTCGACCAGACGCGTCGCGCGCTGGCCTTCCTGTTCCGGCGCCGCGTCGAGAAGCACGCCGAGCAACTCGGGTATGCCGAGGCCGGTTTGGACGAGCTTCCCTCGCGAGTAGTCGAGCTCTTCGCGGAGGCGCCCATCGGCGATGCTACTTCGGCGATCGGCCACTATCCGGGCCTCGATCGCCTGCAGGCCATGATCGGCCCGTGGCTCGAGGACGACGTCGGTGCGAGTTTCCTGCTCACCGGCGAAAAGGGAATGGGCAAGACGTCGTGGCTTCACCGGATCGATGCCGGTGAGATCCCGATCGACCACATCAGCCTCACGCATCGCGTGCGCTCCGAAGCCCGGCTCGTGCAGACGTTGGCCAAGGAGCTGAACTTCACACTCGAGCGGGACGCCGGGATTTCTGCTTTGCGCAAGGGCCTGCTCAGCGGCTCCAAGCGGATCGTGACCATCGATCTCGGTCAGAACCTGTTCCTCGGGATGGTCGGCGGATACGACACCTTCGAGAGCTTCGTCTCGCTGGTCGAGTCGACCTGCGATCGCGTGTTCTGGGTCTGCTCGGTCAGCGCCTTCGCCTGGGATCACATCGCCGCGGTTCGACCCGACCTCGTCGTGTTCCGCGGCCACGAGGCCCTCGCCGCGTGGTCCGAGGAGCAACTCGGCAAGATGTTGCGGGTGCGAACGGCAGCCGCCGGAGTCGAGGTCGTGTACGACGACCTGCTCTTGACCTCGCGAGACGCCAGCGATCCCGCGCGCCGCGTCGAGACCGCGGAACAGTACACGCGTCTGCTGTGGGACTATTCCGACGGCAACCCGCGAGTGGCGTTGCACTTCTGGCTGCGCTCGCTCGTTCCGGAGTCCGAACGGCGGTTGCGCGTGCGACTGTTCCGCGGGCCGACCTCCGCGGATCTGGACACCCTGGGTGAACGCAGCCGTTTCCTGCTCGCGGCGATCGTGGTCCACGAGAATCTCTCGCTCCAGGAGGCGGCCGATGTGACGAGATACGCGAAGGCGGTCTGCCGGCTGCACCTCGAACGCCTTCACGACGAGGGGATCTTGCGCCGGTCCCACGGACGCTACCGGCTGACGACGCGCTGGCACCGGGCGGTCGTCCGTTTTCTCAAGCGCGGCAACCTCCTCGCCGACTGAGGCACACGATGCAACAACCGACGGCGATCCTCGATTTCTTCAAGCCCGCCGGAATTCCCTGGGCGATCTTGATTCTCGTTGTCGCGGTCGTCGCGTCACGCTTGCTGAGCCGCGCGCTCGATCGGCTCGGCGATCGCTTCGCGGACAAGCGGTTGACGATCAAGCAGGCGGGATCGTTTCTCCGCTTCGCGATTTACCTGATCGGCGGTTTCGGCGCGGCGGGAATGATCTTCCAGCTCACGCGCGAGGTCTTGCTCGCGCTCGGCGGAACGGCCGCCGTCTCGGTCGGCTTTGCGTTGAAAGACCTCGTGGCGTCGGTCGTGGCGGGGCTGATCATCATCACCGACAAACCGTTCCAGGTCGGCGATCGCGTCACCTTCGAGGGCCACTACGGCGAGATCCGGCACATCGGATTGCGTTCGGTGCGTCTCGTCACGCTCGACGACACCCAGATCACGATCCCGAACAACAAGTTCCTCACGGAAGCCGTGGCCTCGGGCAATGCCGGTCAGGTACACATGATGGTGCAGAACGATTTTCTGATCGGTGTCGACCAGGACGTCTCGCGAGCCAAGCGCGTCGTCGAGGAGGCGCTGACCTCGAGCCGTTACGTCAACCTCAAGTGGCCGTGGACCGTCCTTGTGAAGTCGGTGACCCAGGACGGGTACTTCGCGATCCGCCTGCGGGCCAAGGCCTACGTGCTGGACGTTAAGTTCGAGAAGGCCTTCGAGAGCGACGTCACGGAGCGTGTCCTGGAGGGTTTCCGGGACAACGGGATCGCGCCGCCCGCCGTGCTGCACCGCGAACGCGAGCCGTTTCCGCCGGCCGCGGAGGACTCGAAGCGCGAGTAACGATAGACGTCGCCCATGCCGTCCGCGCCGAGCCCCGACACAATTCGATATTGCAGCAGTTGATGACCCGACTGGACGGATCCCGATTCGTTCGATCCCGCCGGACGACCTGCTCCCTCATCTTGCGCGTTGACACGGCTAAACGTATGATCTTACTAGTAAGACGTATGGAGTCGCCTATGACCCACATCGCAACCACGAAGCTTTCATCCAAGGGACAAGTTGTCATCCCAGAGAACGTCCGGAAGGAACTGGGGCTCGAACCCGGCGCTCAATTCGTCGTTATGGGCGAGGGCGACGTCGTAATCTTGAAGAAGATCGAAGCACCGAACAGGCGGGAATTCCTGGCCCTGGCCAGGAAGGCCAGGCAACAAGCCCGGCGTGCCGGGATGAAACGGTCTGACATCAAGAACGCGGTCCGCAAAGTCCGTCGCCGTGGATGAGAATTGTCCTCGATACAAATGTACTCATGTCCGGAATCTTCTTCTCTGGTCCGCCGGCATCGATCCTCTCGGCCTGGGCGGAGGGGCGACTCGAACTGCTGGCGACCGTCGAGATCCTGACCGAGTATCGACCCGTCGGCAGTCGACTGTCCCGGCTGTACCCCACGGTCGACGTTGACTCTGTCTCGGATCTGGTCATCCGGGAGAGCCGCATTGTGGAACCCGCCCCGGTGCCGGAGGACGCCTGTGACGACAAGGGCGACGTGAAGTTCCTGGCTTGCGCCATTTCAGGCCGTGCGACCTGCGTCATTTCCGGCGACCGCGCCCTGCTTCGCGCGTCAGGTCACGAGGGCGTCGAGGTCGTCACGCCGAGGGTCTTCTTGACACGCTTCTCGGAGGAGTGAACAGGTGTCCATCTGGGGTGTCCATAACCCTCGGACTGTAGAGCACTCCTCGTAACTCTCGGAAACGGGAAAGGGCGACGAATCAAATAAAGCTTGATCCGCCGCCCGCGACTCCGATTTCACAAAGCCAGACGCAGGACGCGAGGCGCGGCATGGGCGAGAGGCTAGTACGCCGTCGGTTGACTAGAGACTTGAAGCTGGGAACGAGCTTCTGGAGTTGTCGTGCGCTTCAATTCGACGGAGAAACAGGTCGTCCGCAGGTCTTCCAGTAGTCCTCATCCTGCCCGTAAGGAACGTCGCCGATCATGATGTGGGCAGCGGGAGTGCCGGGACACATTAGCCAGGTGCGATCCGATCGTTGTGTCGGAAGGCCGGTCGACTCCGCCGTGGCTCCTGGAAGCATAATGACGACAAGGAGCGTCGCGCTTTCGCGATCCGGACCGCTGAGATAGTAACCCTGTGCGCCAGGCGTCGGCGGTGTGATCGATCCAGCTTCGATGCCTGCTTCGATTCTAGCGAGCCGTTCGGCCGGATCCGAAGTGTGCCGAAGGATCGGCAAGATTTGAGCGCGATATCGATGAAAGCTCAGTTCCCGGCAGGCGACCTTGAACGCGCGCTGGTAAAGTGCGTCCGACGAGCCGTCTGTGCTGCAGATGAAACCGTTCGAGTCCTTACGAACGAGTTGCTCCGTTGCGTCAGGCCTTGTCGTGACAACGCCGGCCTCCGCGCGAAGGTGGGCAGGCAGCGCGGACGTTGCCTCTTCGATCAACTCTTGTTCGGAACGTTCGGCCAGCGCCAGGGGAGTCGCGGAAATTACGCAGGCCAAAACAAGAGCTCTCACCGATTTACCTCCGTGGCCCGGGGCGGGGCCAATCGCCGGATCCCAGAGCGGACGACTGAGGCCGAATGACTGTTCGAAACGGCTGAGAATCGGCCCATCGTAAACCAGGAACACGCAGTGCCAAAGGCAGACGATCGCATTCTGAGAACAGGTGTCCATCCGGGTGTCCATAACCCTCGGACTGTAGAGCACTCCTCGTAACTCTCGGAAACGGGAAAGGGCGACAAAATGGTCGCCGGAGGGAAAGTCCGTGATCGGGCGTGTCCAGAAACGCGAGTGCGTGTCCGTAGGGTGTGTCGTCAGTTCGACGTGCGGCGCTTCAGCTCCTCGAACCAGTTGAGCACGACGTGGATCTCGTTGGATCCCTGCTCGTGGCCGTCATCGATCCTGAAGAAGAAGCGCCCGTCCTGTGGGTGAACGTCGCGGAGGTCTCCCAGCCCGAGCGCTTTCCGGTCGAGCACGCGCCGGGGCGGACCGAAGACGGGCAGACCGGACTCGCCGACGCGCTCCAGGACGGCGGACATCAGCAGGTCCCCCTGGACGAAGTACAGCTCCGTACCGTCCGCCGACCAGTTGGGCATCTCGCCGCCCTCGACGGAGACACGTACCCGTTGCTCCACGGGCCGGTCGACGCCGGTGGGCAGCGGACTGACCCAGACCTCGTCCCGGCCGGAGCGGTCCGACATGTAGGCGATCCAGCGACCGTCGCGCGAAACCCGGGCGTCCCTTTCATTGAAGGAGGTGGCGATCAGCGCCGTGGCATTGCCCCCGCCGAAGGGGATCACCCACAGGTCCTCTTGATCCTCCAGGCTTCTGGTGAAGACGAGCAGCGACCCGTCCGGGGTCACCTCCTCGGGGAAGTGTGCCGCCTTCGGGTCGTCCTCCTCGAACAGAGGGGCTGACGTATCGCTTCCGTCGGCCGCTCGCCGGTACATCCGCCATCCGCCTTCGCCGGAGGCGGCGGTGTAGATCAACTGGGTACCGTCCGGGCTCCACACCGGAAGGGTGGCGAACACACCGGGAGTATCGAGCGGGGCGGGCGCTCCCCGGCGGGGCTCGTAGACCCAAAGACGGCCCTTCGCCTCGTCCGGATCCCAGATCGCCAGCGCCAGCCGGCTGCCGTCCGGAGACCAGCGCCACTCCATCGGCCCGCCGCCCTCGGGGATGGCCGCATCGAGAGCGTCGATGCGCTCGATCGCTCCCTCTCGGTCGACCCGCATCAGATGGCCGGTCTGCCGCGACGAACCCTTGTAGACCAGTGTGCCGTTCCGGCTGATACCGACCTCGTCGGCATCCGACATCAGAGGAACTTCGGGTCCCGTCAGCTGCGCCGTGTGCGGGTCGAAGGGGACGGCAAACAGTCCGCCGTCTCTTCCGAAGACGAGGTGATCGGTCGGGGTTCGGATTCCCGCGTAGCCGCGTTCGATCAGGACCCGGCGATCGCCGCTGGCCGGCGTGAAGATCTCCGTGCGGGACATCAGGCCGCCGTCCGCGAGGTAGCCGATGACGACCACCAACCTCTCGCCGTCCGGCAGGGGATGCGCGGCCAGCACGACGGAGGTCTCGCCCTCGGCGTCCGGATCGAGCAGGGTCTCGGGCCGGCCGCCGTCGGCCGGCACTCGCGTGAGCTCGTCGTCGTCGGAGTAGAGCAGGTCGCCCTCTTCGGTCCATCGGCCGTCCATCCATCTGCCGGGGTCGGTGTCGCGGACCAGTGTGACCGCGGGGCCCCCGTCCAGCGAGACCTTCTTGATCTCGGCCTCCTGCGAAAGCTCGTCCGGGATCAGGTAGGCCAGCCAGCGGCCGTCCGGCGAGAAGGCGGCCCAGTTCACGCGCTCGGTATCGGGGACCAGCGAGGCCTCCGAGCTGTCGAGCGGCCGTACCCAGAGGCGCTTCTCGCCGTCTCCCGTCTCGCGAGCGATGTACGCCACGGTCCGGCCGTCCGGCGAGATCACGACTTTCAACAGCTCCTGATCCGGCGGCAACGTGATCGACAGGCGGGTGACTTCTTGCGGTGCGGCCGGGGTCGACGGCCCGAAGAACTTCCAGCCGCCGGCCCCCAACACGAGTCCGGCAAGAACCAGCGCGACACCTGCGATCGCGTTCCGCGGCAGTCGACGTCCGCCCGTTTCTTGGTCCGGATGAGGTTCGGTTCGCGCCCGTTCCAGTTCGATGCGCACGTCACCGATGTCGCGATACCGCTTCTCCCGGTTCCGCTCCAGGCAGCGCGCGAGGACGTGCCGCACCATGGGCGGCGTACCGGCCGGCAGCAGGCTCAGGTCGATGTCCTTGTGCAGGACGGCCCCGATGGAGTCCGAGGTGGTCTCGCCGTGAAACGGACTGGCGCCGACCAGCATCTCGTAAAGCACGACGCCGTACGACCAGAGATCGGTGCGCTTGTCCACGCGGCGCCCGCGCGCCTGTTCCGGACTCATGTAGGCCGCGGTGCCCAGGATCGCACCCTCGATCGTCGGTGTCCGCTGGGCCGCGGTCCTCGTCGCACTGTCCCCGCTGCCGCTCGAGGACGTCCCGCTCTCGTCGACGCGGGCCAGGCCGAAGTCGAGCACCTTCGCCTTGCCCTCGGGAGTGAGCTTGATGTTGTCGGGCTTGAGGTCGCGATGGACGATTCCCGCTTCGTGGGCCGCCTCGACGCCGGCGGCGATCTGAACCGCCAGCTCCAGCGCTTCGTCCAGGGGCAGGGCACCCCGGTCGAGTCGGTCGGCGAGCGTCTCGCCTTCGA